>Ga0206877_10103_pt1 | contig 26331 bp, 20 predicted proteins | sample Alteio_BWOrgCont_7_FD_152623 | JGI IMG/M metagenome (GOLD analysis project Ga0206877, IMG submission 152623) | Enriched cells from forest soil in Barre Woods Harvard Forest LTER site, Petersham, Massachusetts, United States -... | ecosystem: Environmental > Terrestrial > Soil > Temperate forest >...
ATATTCTGCGGCTGATGCCCAATTATCATCTTCTATCATGCCCTCTGAATACAAGTCTTCGGAACGTAGGAGGTAAAAATCAGCATCAACTGCATCGCCAACCATTTGCCCAGGTAAATTTCCTGCAATGCACGAAAAAACCATCTCTCCATGTGTATCGCTATTCGAATCGTCGTATACTTTAGGTATTTCCCATACAAAATCCCAGGTACCTAATATTTGTCCGCGTGTTCTCACAGAATCAAAGGCGGCAAGTTTATCAGCAGTCCCGAAACGTGTATCAATTATTGCAATTTGTTTTCCCTTACCCCTGTACCCCATCTCGTTCAGGCAATCTACCTTTATCATGTGTGCCTGATTATAGGCCTGCCCGTAATTCGCAGAATCTATAGTCAATGGCTTTTTCTTCTGCAAGATAATCGGCTTCTTATTTTTGATTTTGGGAGGCCTGGCCATATTAACCATTCGGTTGCTTTGCACAAATGGTAAAGCTCTTATTTTAGCCATAACTAATCCTGTATCTGCAACAGGTACGCCAATGCTTATAGCATTCATCCAACCACAGCGGTTAAATAATGTTGCGCCTTTTGCAATAACACTATCTATATATGCCGGATTTGGTGGCAGGTCATTTAATTGAACCGCTATACCTTGTTTGGCACGGCGGTGAATAGCTCGTGGAGATAGGAATGCTGAAGGAGTACTTATGGAATATGGGCTATTGTTTTTATCTTTAAATACAATCCAGTATTTATCGACCTGTGCTTTTAAGCCACTGGCTAAACCTAAGGTCAATAACAGGAAAAGTATTTTTTTCATAAATAAGCCACTTAGCTTATAGCAAATATAGCAAAATACAGGCTGTTAAAGTAGTTTATTGCTGCAATGGTCTAAGAACCATTAAGGTACCATTCATTTGCAATCAGCTAGTTTTCTACGGATCAATTCGATTTCCGCATTAGAAGATGTAAGAGTAAGTGCTTTCCCAAGGAATTCCTTCGCCTTATCAGCATCACCCTGTTTCAAATACATATCGGCAATTGAGGCATTATAATAACAGTTCTCTTCAAGCCCTTTCATATTTTCCAGCTCTGTAATAGCTTTCTTATATCCTTCTACTTCGCCCAATACTAATGCTCTGTTAAGGGCCACAACAGTACTATTGGTTCTTAGCAACAAGGTATTATATAATTGAAGAATCATTTTCCAATCTGTTTCTTCATAACTGGGTGCATTTGCATGAGCCGAGGCAATTGCCGCCTCAATATGAAAATTATGTATCGCTTCTCCGCTAGCTGAGAGTTGCAAGTATTGGTTCCCTTTATCAATTAAAAAAGTATTCCATTGCGCTCTGTTCTGATCTTTCAGTAATACAATTAATCCCTTATCATCAAGCCTGCTGCTGAAACGGGAAATATGATAACACATCAGTGCAAGCAAGGCATTTGTTTGAGGCAAATTAGTTTTTTGATTTTCCGTCAACAGAATTAGCAAGCGCATTGCCTCTTCACATAAATCTTCACGTATAAGTTTTTCCGGATGCGATGAATTATACCCTTCATTAAATAAAAGGTATAATGTTTTAAGCACGGTATCCGTTCTACTCACGATAGCATCAGCACCCGGGTAATCGAGCGAAATTTTCTCCTCTTTTATTTTCTCGCGTGTACGGTAAATTCTTTTCTGAATAGTATCTTCTGAAGTGAGAAATGCCTTTGCTATTTCATGCGTACTAAGCCCACAAAGCGTTTTAAGCATTAATGATATTTGCCCTTCTTGTGAAATAGATGGGTGACAACAGGCAAACATCATACGTAACTGGCTGTCTTTTATTTCGTTCTCTGTAAACATTTCATTCATAGCAGGCATCAGCGTATATTCTGAACGTAACAGTGGAGCAATATCATTTTCAATTTTATGTTTTACTTTTTGGCGGCGTATAAGATCAATAGCCTTATTTTTTGCAGTGCGGTAAAGCCATGCTTGGGGATTATCGGGCAGTTTGCCATATTTCCAGGTTTCAAGCGCACGAATAATGGTATCCTGCACTATGTCTTCCGCCTGTTCAATATTAGGAAAGCCGAAAATACGTGTTAAAACAGCGACCATCTTTCCCGATTCATGCCGGAAAAGATGGTCGACTATTTTATCTACTTCTTTATTAGTGTTCTCTGTCAAAGCCTACATTTTCTGAATTGGCCTCACTTCAAGCTTTCCATCCACTTCAAAAACAGGGCAACCTTTCGCAATTTCAACCGCTTCATTAATATCTTTTGCATTTACCACAGTGTAGCCACCAATCATTTCTTTTGCTTCAATAAATGGGCCGTCAGTAACTACCTTCTTAGATCCGCTTACTTGCTTGCCGGTTGGCTGAAGTGGCTCACTTGCACCCATTATTCCTTTTTTTGCAAGGTCGCCCATCCAGGCATACCATTTCTCCATATGTTTTTGCATTGCTTCAGGGCTTAACCCATGTCCACCCTCTTTACCTCTGTATAAAAACAAGAACTTTTCCATGATGATTTTATTTTTTAGATTAAAAATTACATTTCCATTTTTTGAACCGGCCTTACTTCTACTTTACCATCTACATGAAAAATAGGGCAATCCTTTGAAAGCTCAACAGCCTCATTTATGTCCTTCGCATTAACAATCAGAAAACCGCCAACTACTTCTTTGGCTTCAATAAATGGACCATCAGTTACTACTTTTTTAGTACCGTTGACTTGTTTGCCCGAAGCTTGTAAAGCGTCTCCGCCTGCCAAAACACCTTTTTTACCTAAGTCTTCCATCCATTTGTTCCATTTTTGCATTTGTGCCTTCATAGCTTCTGGTGAAGGATTCTGACTTGCAGTCATTCCACCTCTGAATAAAAACATGAATTTTTCCATGATGATTTTGTTTTTAATAGTTTAATATTAATTGAATTATACACTAATGACGAACGAACTTTAGAAATCGGACAACAAGGTAGATAAACTTTAAAACATTTTAAAACAAAAGGCCCGGCAATTGCTGGACCTTTAAATTTTATACTCCGCAATTTCTATTCTTTACTGAATTTAACAACCCGCATGGAGTTATTTGTTTCTATTCTCATAAAATAAATTCCAGATGTAAGCCTGGAAATATTTACTGTAAGAATATTATCTGATATTTTTTCATTAACAGATTCCATAATTACCCTACCTGTAACATCAACTATACTTGTTCGAATAACAGAAGACCCAGTGCCCGTAAATTGGATATTCAATAGCTTGCTTGCCGGGTTTGGGTAAACAGTAATAGCGTCAGTATTACTAAGTTGCACCATTCCTACTACGTTCTTATTTAATACATTACTCCTGGAGATAGTATATCCACCAGCTTCGGCTCTACCAACAGGATTAGGGCAACCCGATACATTTAATTTTGCCCCTACATACCATCTGCCATTTACATATTTAGCATACTCCGGGTCAGTCATTTTGTTTTGTGTCCCGGAAACTGAATCAATTGCCTGCCAATTTCCATTACTTATACTATCGCGATATAAATAATAAGTTACAACAGGTAAGGACACATTTTGTATGAGATAGCCTGTGCCAGACCATATAAATGTTCCGGGAGGGGAGTTATTTATATACATAGTATTCTGCCATGCACTGGATGTTATAGGCTCATCCTCGCCACATGAATCAACACCAATTACATCATACCGGACGGTGTTCTTATTCGGGTTGTTAATTGAAGAAGTATCAATAAACTGTGAAGCCGAAAATGGCAATCTGCCTATTAATTGCCAGTTAGAAGCTGAATTAAGGTAATACACCTTAAAGCTATCAATATTGGTTAGCCCTGTTTTGTTCCACACAATTATATTATGCTGTGAACCCGTATCAACCGACACCATACATATTCTTACACTATCAAGCGTACTTAAAGGTTGATGAACCGTATCGCATCTCATAATGGCACACTTGTTGCTATCAGTAACAACTACGCAATAGGTTCCGGGAGAAAGATTACTTATACTCGAGGTTGTCGGACCTGTACTCCATGTGTAAATGTACGGAGAAACGCCTCCGCTTGCAACCACTGAAATAGAACCATTATTAAGGCCATTACACGTTATATTACTACCAGATACGCTAACACTTAACATGGCTGATGGTTGGGTAATATTTGTGCCGGCAGTTGTTGAACAACCATATGCATCCGTAACGGTCACACTATGTGTACCAGCCGCCAAGCCACTTATCGACGATGTTGTTTTTCCATTATTCCATAAATAGGTATACGGTAGCCCGCCACCACTTGCCAGTACTTCTGCTGTTCCGCTACTGTCTCCATGGCATATTAAATTGGTGCTTGTTGCACTTGCACTAATATGGGTATATGCCGGCAAAGCAACACTGCCTGTATATGTAATTCCATTTGCATCACTTACTGTTACACTATATGTACCTGATGTAGTAACACCACTTATACTTGATGTTGTTGCCCCCGTTGACCATGAATAGGTGTAAGGGCCTTTACCACTCCATTGTGGTGCAGCAGTTAGAGTTTGATCGGTGCATAATGGAGATGTAACAGAAATTTTTACACCTTTTACTAAAAGCAGGCTAACATAATATGGACTTATTCCATTCGCACCGCTGAAAGTAACCAGATTCGTAAATACTCCCGATGTACTGCATTTAAACAGGTTTCCATAATTCGGACCAGGGCCACCTCCCTTAGTTACACCATACAGCATACTATCAGGGCCTTGAATAAGGCCACCTTCAGGATACTCTCCATTTGTTCCGTTGAAATTTAATAAGGTTGTAATTGTACCTGATGGAGTACACTTATATAAAGTACCGTAACCACCCGATCCGCCTGCTGAGGTCATGCCATAAAAATTACCATCCATACCTTGTATAACCGGCCCCTGTGGACTTGCACCTTGCGTGGTTCCGTTAAAAGTAGCTATAATTATTACCGAATCGGCAGGTGGAACATACTTAAAAATAGAACCATAACTACCCGAATTGCCCATTGTAGTTCCATATAAAGCACCGTCAGTACCTTGAATTAAGCTTCCCTGAGGGTAGGCTGAATTTCCACCTGGAAAGTTCACCAGTACAGTATACATTTCTCCTGATGGTTGAAACTTAAATAAGACACCATTATTAGAACTGCCTCCATCGTATGTCATTCCATACATATAACCATCGGAGGCCTGAATAAGGTTTCCATAAGGAAGAGAGCCATTTGTCGTGCCAAAATCAACTATTGAATCATTCAAAAACTGATTTACAAAAGTATATTCATATAACGTTCCGCCTCCATCAGCCCCACCATTTCCTGTCATTCCGTATAAGTTCCCATTAGAAGCCTGTATTGGAGTACCGATCGGAGCGTTGCCATTTGCACTCTTAAAACTTGCTATTGTGCTTAAGGTATCTGTGAGTGTAAACCTGTAAAGTGAACCGGTATTTGTTAATCCGCCGGAAGCCGTTGTTCCATATAAATTACCATCAGTACCTTGTGCTAAACCACTAAAAGGATACGTTCCAATAGTTGAGGACCCAAAGTTCACCAGATCAGACATTCCTCCGATTGTCGAATACCTAAATAAAACACCTTCATTAGCAGGTCCTCCATAATTGGTTAGCCCATAAAAATTACCATCAGAAGCTTGAATGATGCTTCCACCAGGATTAGCACCGCCACTAAGGCCATTAAAACTAACTGCACCTATAAATGAACCTGAAGTAGAGCATTCAAAAATAACGCCGTTATTATGTGCGCCACCACCACCTATCAACGCATATAGATTACCATCCAGACCTTGTACCATAGTCTGTTGAGCACCTGGGCCTGAGCCATTTGAACCGCTAAATGAAAACAAAGTAGTTAGCCCGGCTTTGGCATTATACTTAAATATAGTACCCTGACTGGAAGCACCTCCCAACGAAGTCATTCCATAGAAACTACTGTCAGCAGCTTGCATCAGACCGCCCGGGTCGCGTCCATTCGTATTATTAAAAGTAAATATAGTTCCGAAAGAACCGGTAAGTGAACACTTGAAAAGAGTTCCGTACCCTGTACCACCATGGTCAGTAGAGCCATATAAATAACCATCAATGCCTTGAATCAAATTAGGAGATGGCATATCATTACTATTGAAATTAAAAATCGTTATTAGGGTATCTTTTTTCAAATCATACCTGAAAATGGTACCTCCATTATTACCCCCACCTTGTGATGTGGTTCCATACAAATTACTATCAGAAGCCAACACTACATTCCCCGGAGAATAACCGGTAGCAACATTACCAAAACTAGCTAGTGGAGTAATCGAGTCTTTAGAAATATTAAACCTGAATAAAGTTCCGTTCCCATCTTGTCCGCCCTGTGTTGTAGTTCCATAAAGATTACCATCATGAGCCTCTGTTAAGTTACCCATCGGATCCCAACCTGTAGCATAAGAAAAACTTGCCAGTATGGTAAATTTTCCTGAAGTGTCAATACTGAATATGGCCCCGTTCGCATTAGCACCTCCTTGCTTTGTCATTCCGTACATATTTCCGTCCGATGCCTGTAACAAACTTCCATTAGGAAATTTCAGGGGGTATTCAGCAAATTGTTGCTGTATTTTATATTGCTGACTTGGTATATCATACGTAAAAATGACTCCTCCATTATTAGCACCTCCCGAAGATGCTGTACCAAAAAGAGTTTGCGCTTGTATTAATTCTCTTGAGGCAATAACGGCCATCAAAATAAATATATTTCGTAAAGCGGAAAAAGTAATTCGTTTCATGTGGGTTTGTTTACAGTGATTCTACCTATTAAATCAACCATTCGAATGTACTAATAAATACTGAACATGCATTACAGGAAAATATCCTTCTTGAAAACCTACAAGTATTCAGGTGGTTGAAAACTCTACAGCTTTTCCGAAAATAAAACTTAGGCTTGGAATAAATTTACCCTGCATAATAATCAATAGTTGTTGGCACGCATATTAAATGAATTCTTTCGTTAAAATTATAATGGCAGCTGAAAAAGCTTTGAAGGCCCTCTTCTTAGAAACTGCATTTATTGCACGAATACACATTGATTATTTTATAAAGACGGTTTACAAAATGACGATTTTATAGATAATTATGTATTGATTACCAGTCACTTGACGGTTTACAAAATGAAAAAATGTAAACCGTGTTTTAGCACAGTGGAAACGCTACAATTCCTTCATTTTTTATAGCTAAAGGATAGGCTAAAAGACAGAATTATGAGAATCTTAAACAGTTTCTTATTTTTGTAGCTTATATACCCATAGACCTATGGAAAAAGTAGCCGAGAAAAAAAAGTCAGCCGAGAAATTCTCAAAGGATCAATACCTGAAATGGTATGAATCAATGTTATTAATGAGAAGGTTTGAGGAACGCGCTCAACAAGCATACATTCAACAAAAGATACGTGGTTTTTGCCACTTGTACATTGGGCAGGAAGCAGTGGCTGCAGGTGCAGTTAGTGCAGTACGTGCCGACGATAATTTTATAACAGCGTACCGCGATCACGCCCATCCAATAGCTAAAGGTACTGACCCAAAATATATTATGGCTGAGCTATTTGCTAAGGCTACCGGTTGCTCAAAAGGTAAAGGTGGTTCTATGCACATGTTCGATGTTAAGAACAGGTTCTTCGGTGGCCACGGTATTGTTGGTGGCCAGGTTCCACTAGGCGCGGGAATAGCTTTTGCAGATAAATACAATAATAAGGATAGGGTTACTTTATGCTCTATGGGCGATGGTGCCGTGCGCCAAGGGGCTTTTCATGAAGCATTGAACATGGCCATGACATGGAAGTTGCCTGTGATTTTCATTATTGAAAATAACCATTACGCTATGGGTACTTCAGTAGAAAGGACCAGTAACGTAACCGAACTTTGGGAATTAGGTAGAGCCTACAATATGCCTTCCTTCCCTATAGATGGTATGAGGTGCGAAACAGTGCATGAAGCGGTTGCTGAAGCAGCTGAAAGAGCACGTAAAGGTGAAGGGCCAACATTACTTGAAATAAAAACATATCGGTACAGAGGCCACTCTATGAGTGACCCGGCTACTTACCGTACCAAAGAAGAAGTAGAAGAATACAAAGCAAAAGACCCGATAGAACATACACTTGAGATACTTAAAAAGAATAAATGGATAAACGACGAACAGATAGAAGCAACAGAGCATAAAACAAAATTGCAGGTTGAAGAATCAGTAAAATTTGCGGAGGAATCTCCTTACCCTGATCTGGATGAGTTATACAAAGATGTATATACTCAGACCGATTACCCTTTTATAATGGACTAGTGTGATTTAAGATGTAAGATTTAGGAACTAAGATTTGTGAATCACAAGTTTTATTTTTATGACAAAAGATGAATTAAAGAATAGAACAAAGAAATATAGTATAGAAGTAATTAGATTCTTATATTCACTCCCGAAAGAAAACATTACATTGGCAATCAGCAATCAATTAGTAAGATCGGCTACTTCGATAGGAGCAAATTATAGAGCGGCTCTAAGGTCAAGAAGCCCTAAAGAGTTCAAGGCTAAAATAGGTATTGTAGTTGAAGAAGCTGATGAAACATTGTATTGGCTTGAAATAATGAAGGAAATTCCTCAATTTAGTATCTCAATGAGTGAAATAGATATTCTACTGAAGGAAGCAAATGAATTAACTGCCATTTTTGTAAGTACCCTAAAAACAATTAAAGATCAATAATATCATACATCATATTTTTTTAATCTTATATCCTATTTCTTAAATCTTAAATTATTATGGCGGAAATTATACGAATGCCCAAACTCAGCGACACTATGACTGAGGGCGTAGTAGCACAATGGCACAAAAAAATTGGTGATTCAGTAAAGAGTGGTGAATTATTAGCAGATATAGAAACCGATAAGGCTACTATGGAGTTTGAGTCATTCCAGGAGGGTACCATACTTTATATTGGAGTAGAAAAAGGTAAAGCAGCACCTGTAGATTCAATACTTGCTATTGTTGGTAAGCCTAATGAAGATGTGAAAGAATTGATTGCAAGCGATGCTAAAAAAGCACCTGCTGCATCAGAAACAAAGAAAGAAGAACTAAAAGCTGAAGCTAAACCGGCAGAACAACCAAAAGCGGCAGCAAGTACTTCTGTTCCTGCACAACAGCCCGTGCAACAAACACAAACAACATACACAACAAAACCTTCGGCTAGTGAAAACGGCCGCAGTAAAGTGTCTCCTTTAGCTAAAAAACTGGCAAACGACCGTCATATAAATACCTCATTTATAAAAGGTAGTGGCGATGGCGGACGAGTAATTAAAAGAGATATTGAAAACTATGCCGGTGGTGCATCTCAATTTACCGGTGTAGAAAGTTATACTGAAGTACCAGTTTCGCAAATGCGTAAAACTATTGCGAAACGTTTGGCAGAAAGTAAATTTACGTCTCCTCATTTTTACCTTACCATCGAGTTGTTAATGGATGAAATGATGAAGGCACGTGAATCAATTAATAGCGTTGCGCCTGTTAAAATATCGTTTAATGACCTTGTAGTAAAGGCTGTTGCAACTGCCTTGAGAAGCCACCCGAAGGTGAACTCTTCATGGAGAGGTGATGTTATCAGATTTAACCAACATATTCATATTGGTATTGCTGTTGCTGTGGAAGAAGGCTTATTAGTTCCTGTAGTTCGTTTTGCCGATGGAAAAACGCTTTCACAAATTTCAACGGAAACAAAAGCATACTCACAAAAAGCAAAAGACAAGAAGCTTCAACCAGTGGATTGGGAAGGAAATACATTTACTATTTCGAACCTTGGCATGTTTGGCATTGAAGAATTTACGGCAATAATAAACCCACCTGATGCTTGCATACTTGCGGTGGGTGGTATAAAAGAAACACCTATTGTAAAAAATGGACAATTAATTGCAGGCCATACAATGAAGGTTACCCTATCGTGCGACCATAGAGTTGTTGATGGCGCTACAGGTTCTTCCTTCCTGCAAACATTTAAGTATTTAATGGAGAACCCGGTACTATTATTGGGAATGCAAAATATTTAACCTGCTGATTAAACTATTTGCTCCCATTTATATCAAAATAAAAACAACAATATGAAAAAACTCATTTTAACTTTAGGAATAGTTCTTGCAACTATGTTCACAGCTACCGCTCAAGAGGCAAGAGGAGAGAAGCAGGTTGATAAATTGATAGCTGAATATACAACTGCAGCGCAAATAACCCCTGATCAGTCGGCTAAAATAAAGCCAATGATCGAGTCGTTTATAGCAACCAGAAAGGCGAACAAAGAAAAGTACGCAAATGATGCTGAAGGACTTAAAACAGCCAACAAAACAAATAGGGAGAACCTTAAAGCACAACTGAAAACTGTTCTATCAGAAGATCAGATCAAGAAGATAGAAGAATATAACAAAGAGAAGAGAGCCGAAAAAAGTGGTGCAACCAATCAGGAATAATTAAAGAAGCCCTGCTATACAGGGCTTCTTCGTTTTAACTTTTTTTATTAAACCATTCGTTATTCTCTAGGCCTATTATAATACTTTTGCTTCAAGCCTATTGAATGAAAAAACTACTTGTTTTATTATTTATCTGCGTTTCTTACACTGTTCTTGCACAGCAGTATAGTATACAAGGCCATGTAATTGACAAACAAACAGGAGCCTCTCTTGCGTTTGTTAACATGATTGTAACCGGGCACCCGCAAATTGGTTCAACAGCAGACATTGATGGTAACTTTAAACTATCTGCATCCTTTCCAATTACTTCTATTACCTTCTCTTACGTAGGCTATAAAGATTTAACAATACCGGTTACAGATAATGCAGATAAGCAACACCTTGTTATACGGTTAGAAGAAAACAGTTATAACCTTAAAGAAGTAACCATTTTGCCAGGCATAAATCCCGCACTGCGAATTATTCAAAAAGCTATAGATAATAGTGATAAGAACAACCCTGAAAAAGTTCACTCGTTTACATATACCTCATATAATAAAATGTATGCTACATCTGACCTGAAAGCATCAGCCGATACACTCAACTCACTTGATTCGCTTAAAAAGAATATGCCTATAGATACAACAAAGAAGCCAAAAGGCGGTTTATCAAAACTATTACGGAAGCAATATCTCTTTCTTTCTGAATCAATAGGTAAGCGTAAATTTCTGTATCCAGAACATAATCATGAAGACATTATTGCTACCCGAACATCAGGTTTAAAAAACTCACCTTTTGCTTTATTAGCAACTCAATTACAATCATTCTCGTTTTATAAAGAAACTATAACTATTCTGAACGGAAGCTACCTTAATCCAATTTCAAATGCCGGCATAAAAAGATATAATTATATAATTGAAGATACTACGTATAATGGAACAGACACTGTTTTTGTAATTTCTTATCACCCGAAAAAAGGAAAGAACTTTGATGGAATGAAAGGGGTAGTATATATTAATACGAACGGGTATGCTTTACAAAACGTGCTTGCACAGCCCATAACTGAGGACAAAACAATTAGCATACATATACAACAGAAGTACGATTATGTTAGTCATAAACAATGGTTCCCTATTCAATTGAATACCGATTGGGTTTATAATAATATAACGCTGAGTGACAGTACCCTTTCAAGCGGAAATACGGTCGTTAATCCTGACGATGAGCATAATAAACTTAAGGTAGTGACTCGCAGTTATATTAAAGATATTGTAATTGATACGGTTTTGAGAAAAAGAGATTTTGGCAGGGTTGAAGTTGAAATAAAAGACAATGCCGCAAAACAGCCAGATTCTATCTGGAACAAATATCGCAATGATTCACTAACCTTGAAAGAAAAACATACCTATAAAGTCATTGACAGCGTTGGGAAAGCAGACCATCTTGATCGTAAGTTACAATGGTTTGAAGCACTAAGTACAGGTAAACTCAGGATGGGATGGGCTGACCTCGATCTAGGCAGAATTATAACGTATAACGGGTACGAAAACATCAGACTTGGAGCAGGATTGCATACCAATGATGAAATATCACGCTTTATTTCTATAGGTGGTTATGGAGCGTATGGGTTTGGAGATAAGGCTTTTAAATATGGTGGCGATTTAGGTTTATTATTTGATCCTTATTCGCATCTTAAACTCGATTTCGCTTATCAGAATGATGTGGTAGAAGCAGGTGGTGTATCTTTTTATAATGACGATCATCTTCTCTCCACTGAATCGTATCATGACTACTTTATAAATAACATGGATAAGATACAAAAGGAGGAAGTTTCTCTATCCTTTGATGCCTTGCGTTATTTCGAGTTCAATATGTTTGGCAATGAACAAATAAGAACTAGTACTAATTCATATGAATTTGGCATAAGTAGTACTAATTCAACTGTGCTTTTTAACCAATTTAATTTCACAGAAGCAGGAATTAATATACGGTTTGCATACCAGGAAAATTTCATGAAAACTCCAATGGGAATGATCTCTCTGGGAACAAAATACCCTATAATATGGGCCAATATTACACATGGCTTTAATGGATTACTGAATGGCCAGTTTGATTATCTAAAGTATGATCTCAAAATATCGAAAGTGTTCCACATCCCTCAAATAGGCAGCTCATCTATATCAGTATTGGCAGGTTATGTAAATGGTAATGTACCATATACTATGCTTTATAATGCCAGTGCTTGTTATGAGCAGTATACGTTGGCAGTAGATAATTCCTTCGAAACCATGCGGCTAAACGAATTTCTTTCAAACAAATACGCGGATGTATTCCTTTCGCACGATTTTGAATCTTTCCTGTTTCGGTCGAAGAACTTTAACCCACATTTAAAACTCGTAACTCGCTTAGGATGGGGAATCTTGGATAATGCAGGTAATCATTACAACTTCCCTACTACCATCGAAACAATGAACAAAGGCTTTTATGAATCGGGAGTTGAATTAAATAATATATTGAAAATGAATTTTCTTGAACTGGGTGTAGGCACATATTACCGCTACGGACCTTATGCATTCAGTACTACCGGCAATAACTTTGCCTACAAATTCACTGCGTATATAGCATTATAAACACAACTGTAAGTTTGTTACTTTAGCTTTCCCAAATAACATAGGAATTGAACCCGATGACCCGAATTTTTAAAGCTTTATTTGCAATCTATGCCGTTCTGGTCGCAATAGTCTCTTGCATAATTGTAATACCTGCATATTTAATAATCTTCAATTTTTTCCCTAAAACCAGCGCTCCCTATTCGGCCCATAAATTATCAAGGTTCTGGGCAAAATTTCTCTTCACATTCTTTTTTATTCGAGTTGATGTAAAAGGTAAGGAGAAGATTAAACCTGACCAAGCATATATATTTGTTTGCAACCACAGGTCACAGCTTGATATTCCTCTATTTGCCTGTGCCTGCACAAATACATTCAGGTTCCTTTCTAAAATTGAAGTAACCAGGATACCTGTATTCGGGTACGTGGTTAAGAAGCTATATATAACGGTAGACAGAAAGAAAAGAAACGACAGGGCGGTAAGCTTTGATAAAATGAAGCACTCACTATTACAGGAAAAAATATCTGTTATTCTTTTCCCGGAAGGAACAAGAAACCGCTCGCAAGAACCCCTCTTGAATTTTAAAGATGGGGCATTTAGATTAGCTATAGAAACTCAATTACCAATTGCAGTACTTACCATTTTTAACACTGCAGATTTTCTACCAGCTGATGCATTTGAAATGAAACCAGGTACAGTTTGTGCAATTTGGGATGAACCTATTGAAACCAAAGGGCTAACTATGGAAGACGTACCTGCGTTGAAAGAGAAAGTTCGGAATATTTTATCAGGAAATATTGAACAAAATCGTGTTTAGAATCTGATACCAATTACCAGTACATCATCCAGCTGCTCATTATTACGTTTCCATCCAAGAAATTCCTTCTCAAGCATCTTTTGTTGTTCAGGCATTTCATGGGAATGTATGCTCAACAGATATTCTTTAAACCGTGAGCTCATATATTTTTTGTTTCTATCTCCACCAAACTGATCTTCAAATCCGTCAGTAAACATATAAATCACATCGCCTTTCTGGATGGTCAATTCATGATTTGTAAATGGTTTTAGTTGATCCTGGCTTTGAAGGCCAATTGCTTGCTTATCACCATCATAACTAGTAAGTACATTCCCACGTATATGATACATTACATGATTGGCTCCGGCATAATTGAGTTTCATGGTCTGCGGGTTGAACGCGCAAACCGACATATCCATTCCATCATTTATAACAATCTCATCCATCTTCTTATTAAGTGTCTGCACCACTTCCCTATTCATATAATCAAGCACCGCACCGGGTGTATTTACTTCTGGCGAATTAACAGTTTGATTAAGTATTGTATACCCTACCAGGCTCATAAATGCACCGGGTACACCGTGGCCTGTACAATCAACCACTGAAATCACATCAAGCTTTGCGCCTGTCGATGCCAACCCATTATTTACTGATGATTTTACTGAAGTATGCCAATAGAAATCACCACTTACAATATCCTTCGGCTTATACAAAACAAACATTTCTGGGAATGATTGCTGCATCGAAGATAGGGATGGCAATATGGCATGCTGAATATTCTTTGCGTAGGTAATACTATCGATCAGGTCTTTATTTTTCTGCTCTATAATATCGCTTTGTTTCTTTATTTGCGCTTGCATGTGCAAACGTTCACGTATATCACGTGCCGATATAAATATTACAACCTTGCCTGCAAAATCTTCAACCTTGGCACTACACTCCACATCTATTCTTTCGCCACTTGCACTTATAAATGGAAGATCAGTGTATATTAATCCCTTCTTTTCATATACTGTAGCAATAACTTCTGAACTTCTTGCCAGTTGCTCTTTCGAGTGAATATTAAAAATTGTCTTGTTCGTTAATTCTGCTAACGGATACCCAAGCATTTTCTGCGCAGCTTCATTGGCATACATTATTTTGCCATCTATAATATCTATTAGCAACAACGTATCATTAATATGTTGAAAGAGTTGTTCATAGCTCTTATTTTCCTTTTTTAACTTTAAGCTACGAGCAAGCTGAAATATTGCAAACGCTGCAAATACGCCAGAAACAATAAAAATTATATTACTTATACTATTCATTCGCCTTTTGTCCCTTCAATTGATTGCAAAATAGGGAATATGTCGGCTAGTTTTACTACTTCACCAATTTTTTCAGGGTTTGAGCTGTATCTTATTATCCCTTTCTTATCTATTAAAAAAGAAGCAGGTAACGGCACCTCCTTATCATCATTATAGTTATTAGCATGCAATAAATGCTCAGCTTTAATTTTAAGCCTATATAAATGTGTCACATTCAGGCCTGTATCCGATAAAATTTGAAAATCAAGCTTAAGTTCTTCTGCCATTTTACGGTTTACCCCCGTTGGATCAGGGCCAATAACTAATAAGAATACGTTGTTTTCCCTGAATTGTGCACTTTCCCTTGCATAGGTACGTAACATTATATGGCACATTGGGCACCACTCTCCTCTTACAAATATTAGTAATACATTGTTCTTTTCCTTAAAATCGCTCAGGCAAATCTGCTCATCATTCTCGTTCTGAAGACAAAATATTGGTGCTGGTTCTCCGGCAGCCAAGCCATTACCTTTCTTAATTCTGAGTTTGATCTTTATGCCATCATAAAAAACATCGCCAATCATAAACCCATTAGCGACGAAATATGCTAATGGAAATAATCTCGCATCGGAGCTAATCAGGTTTCGGTTCAACTTCATTTCAATTACATACAAAGCGATTGCGACCAAAAGAAAAAGTGGTTCTATCCACAATTTTAATGTATGCCCCAGGTTTTCCATCCATATATTGCGAATCATAAGTGCAATGAATGGCAATAGAATATAAGGGATCGATAATTGAATTATGCTACCTGAATAATACAATGCTACAATTGCAACAATATGACAAATCAAAATACTAATCACTGCCACTCTCGATTGAGTGTAAACAAGGAATATGTAAGAAGCAAATACAGCAATTGTACAAAAAGCATATGCCTGAAATAGCTCATTCCGGTATATCAGGAATGAAGCCATTACTAGGGCAATCATACCTAATACTCCAAATATTAACGCTACTCTCTTTTTCACAAATTCAATTTCAGCAAAGTTAAAAATTAAACAGTCTTTTTCTCACACTTCTCATAACCCAAAGTTTATATACGAATTTAGTTCCGTTTTAGATTATCCTTCCAATGAATTACTGTATTGCTGGAAAATTAGTTCATATTGTGTTACTATCCATACTAAAATACAAGGGAAAGCCATAATTGCATACGGCTTAATATAATTATCGCTGATATACCTTGGGAATAATGAGGTGGGTGGTAGAATAGTGAGTAGAAGCACAGCTATCATTAATATAGTTGAAAATTTATCTTTTGCGCTGTTAGCATACCATATTGCAACACCTACTACTACTACTATGTATGAAGGTGATTCAGCAATATGATTGAAGATCATTGCCCACACTAATAAAGAAGACAGTATAAATAACCGGAACTTAACATTTTTAAATGAGCTAAAACGAAAAAAAGGAAGACACATTATTGCGGTTCCAATCAACTGAATATATATGGCAGGCGGAGCAAAATTGAACCAGAATTTCAACACTCCCATAACAGATAATGGTACCTGAATATTGGGCTCTATTCCTGTTTCTTCCGACTTATGTATAGTCATCATTACATCATACCAATTATGATATTGCCATAGGAGCTGGTGATAGGAGACAAAAAGCAAAGGAGCAAGTAGAAAAACAACACCGAAAAGAAACATTCTACCTATAAATTTCAGCTTGCCAGGGTACATTAAGAACATAACCGCTGCGCCAATAGCATAAATCTTAATAAATGCAGCCAACACAATAAAAAAAGCGGCCCTACCGGGCTTGCCCTTCTCAAATGAAATAAACGCAAAAATTATAAATGCAGTAACCATTGGGGCTACTTGCATGTGTTGAATACATGTTACGTATTCAATAAAAATAAAGCAATAAATAATAATCCGGTTATTTTTATTATCAAACGGTAGTAGCCTAATCGCATAGAATAATAAAATGGCATCGAGACTGCACCATAAAACCACCTGTATATAAATTGGTAAGAATGATAGTGGTGCTATTATCACCGCAAAAGTTGGGCTATACAGAAATAAATCCTCATACTCATTCCAGTAGCGTATGTATAGATTCATCTCACATATTAGATGAGAAAATGAAGTTTTATAAATGAGGTAATTATTATAGAATCTATGGCCTTGTATATCTTTCTGTATTCCAATCAAGATTGAAACAATGAGAAATATCCAGAAATAAGCTTTTTCCTCGAATAAAAACCGTGGTATTTTACTCTTTACTTTTTGTATCACATTAGTGGTTGCCATTCTTCATGTAATATTACAAAACTCTCCCGATCCGATAAATTCGCCCCTGTCTTTTAACCTTATTAAAAGTTTCTCAAGCCTAACTAACATCCCTTTACCGGAAACACTCTTCACATAAAAAGGTAGTTTATATTTTGAGATATCTGCAAATTCCCAAGGGTGGAAATAAAGACTGAGATAATTATCATTCTTAAGTGTGCTTAATGCCAACATTGTATAAAACCGGGTTGGAAAATTTTTGAAGCTGATCCAGAACAAGGGTATCCTTAATATTGTAGCTACTGATGTGGGTAATATCATCAGACCCGAACTCTGAAATGGCTTTCTTGCCTTATCGAAGTTATTATACCTCCCAGGGATGTAAGTTGGGTTAAGTGAAGAATCATATATGTAACCTGCTTTAGCTAAAAGAGACATATCTACTGGCATTAGTCTCGCCATTCGAAAACCATTTACTGTTTTACTTGTAATATTTTGAAGAGCTATTTTAGATTTGAGAATATCATCGGGCTGAAATGATGAATGATAAAAACCATGTGAAGCTATTTCATGACTTTCTGCAATTTTTTTAATGATCTCCGGCCTGGATTCTGCAAAAAAAGCGGTTGTATAGAAAGTAGCTTTTATCTGATGTTTGTCCAGAAGTGCTAACAAAGGTATCAGACCTTTCATCGTTACATCTAACTTCTCTTCTTCAGTCAACTTTTGGCCAAACTCCTCTGGAATATCAAATTCCTCAAGATCGAAACTTAATAGAATCTTATTATCCATTATATCTACCTCTTACTTTGTAAAATATCATTCTTAATAGGCTAAAGAACATGCCCGGAGAATCGCGAATAACCTTTATAGTAGAAGGGCTATACTTATGATGCTTGTTAACCTTAGCAGGTATAAGTGCAACACTATACCCCTTTTGCTTAGCTATATAAAGTAATTCCGCATCAAAGGCAAAATCGTTAATTATGCTCAAGCTGAATAATTTCTTTGCAACACCTCCTTTGAACCCTTTAATACCGGCCTGTGTATCTGTAAAATCGAGCCCTAATAATAACCTTGCGAGTCTGTTAAAAATTTCCCCCGCAATAAAACGTTGTAGTTTACGTGAACTATTCTCTCCAAGCTTTCTATTACCTATTGCAATATCACTTGTTTTCAAAGCATCCATTATTAAACCAACATGGTCCATAGAATAAGCCATATCACCATCATTAAATACTATATACTCTGAATCTATTTCTTTTATGGCATGCTTTAATGCACTCGCCTTACCCATATTTGTTCCTAGGTCCAGCATTGAAATATTAGCAATGTCCTTAATTTTTTCTTTTACAATATTATCGGTACCATCACTAGATCCGTCATTTATAAATAAGAAATAGAAGTCTGAATGTTTTGCAGCATATTCTTTAACAGCAACTATTGTTTGTTCAATTGTTTCAGATTCATTGTATAAAGGTAAAAGCACTGAAGTTCTAAACATAAATATCAGCCGGTAAAGATTCAAGCTTGCATATACAAAAATACAGCCTTCTGTTTATAAACAACATAAGTAGCAATAATTCAATTAAATATTGGCATAATATCCCTAGAATAACCCAAAAACTCACTTTTAATAATATTTAACTGCTCTTGGCTGGATTTTTTGGGAAATGCTGCTTATATTTGGTATACTGAAATGAGCTCTTCAAATAAGATACTTGTAGCCAAACTTGATGAATTTATTCGCAAGTATTATAAGAACCAACTTATAAGAGGCTTAATGTATGCTTTTACATTAAGTCTTTCTTTCTATATCTCGTTGGTTGTAGCAGCATATTACGGTAGTTTTAATATTCCACTTCGTACCGCTCTTTTTTACTTGTTCTTAAGTGGAAATCTGTTCATTCTTACTCGTTTCATTGTAATACCATTATTAAAACTTTACCGTATAGGAAGTATTATTGGTTATGAAGAAGCGGCACTAATCATAGGAAAACATTTTAATGAAGTTCAGGATAAGCTTTTAAACGTCCTTCAATTAAAAAATCAGGCAGCAAGTTCTTCTATAGATCTGCTTGAAGCGAGTATTGAACAAAAGACTAAAGAGATTCGCCCGGTACCTTTTACTGTGGCCATAAATCTGGCTGAGAATAAAAAATATATCCGCTTTCTTATTATTCCACTTTTCGCAATTTTGTTTATATGGTGGGCTCGTCCGGCATTAATTGGTCAGGGCACGCAACAAATATTACATTACAATACACACTTTGCCAAAGTAGCGCCGTTTCAATTTGTAGTTGAGAATAAGAACTTAAATGCTGTGGAGGAAAAAGATTTTACGCTAAAGTTAAAGCTAACCGGAAATGAAGTACCCGATAATGTTTATATAGAATATGAAGGCAGCAGGTTTAAAATGGATAAACAAACATCTGTATCATTTCAATATACATTCAGGAATGTTCAGCGTGATGTTAATTTCTCATTCAATGCTTCTGAATTTGAATCGGATGAATATAAACTGAATGTTTTTCCTGACCCGGTACTGGTGAACTTTGATGTGAGGTTACATTACCCGGCCTATATCGGTAAGAAAGATGAAACACTTCATAACACTGGAGACATGGCCATTCCCCAGGGTACGGTAGTAAGCTGGCAATTCAATACCCGAAATACGGATAATGTCAGACTTCGTTTCAATGATTCTGCAAGAGTACTCAACCCCAATGGGCAAGATATGTATTCTATCAGTCGCCGGTTCATGCAAAGTGGTAATTATTCGATAGCGACTGTAAATAAATTCCTGACTAATCAGGATTCAGTAGAATATGCTATCCAAGTTATTCCTGACCTTTACCCAGCAATTGAAGCAGAACAAAAACAAGATTCTCTTTCTTCTAAGCATCTATATTTCAATGGATCAATAAAAGATGATTATGGCTTTTCAAAACTTGCATTTCATTATAGGATTTATAATGCGCAGGACTCATCTGCAACGGCAGGTATTTCACGTATGACTGATATAAGCATAGCTAATAATACCACGCAGCAGCCATTCTATTTTTATTGGGATATGGATACGTTGAACCTGGCACCCGGTGCACAGATTGAATATTATTTTGAAGTGTGGGACAATGATGGAGTAAATGGCGCCAAATCGACCAAAACTACATTGATGTATTATAAAACACCAACGCTTGACCAGATACAAAAGAATACAGATGACAATAACAGTAAAACCAAGAACGACTTAGATAAAACCATACAGCAAGCATATAATCTCGAAAACCAAATGGAGCAGATGCGGGCTGATATGTATAATAAAGAAGAGCTTAACTGGGCTGATAAAAAAAAGGTAAAGGACTTATTGAACCAGCAAATGGAACTGCAGAAAAAGGCTGAAGAGCTTAGCCAGCAAAATAAAAAGAACAATGATAAGCAATGGGAATTTCAGAAGAAAGACTCGGATCTTGTTCAGAAACAGGAGGAGATACAGAAGTTGTTCGAGCAACTTGCAAGCGACAGTCTAAAAAAGAAAATTGCAGATCTGCAAAAGATGATGGACCAGATGAACAAGAACCAGGTGCAACAGGAACTGGATAAGATGGCTATGAATAACCAGGATTTGAAAAAGGAATTAGAGCGCACACTTGACCTTTTCAAACAAATGGAATTCCAGCAACAACTCACACAAAATATTCAGCACCTTGATTCACTTGCAAAAAAACAAGAGAAGTTAAGCGAACAAACACAAGCAAAAACACAACCTAATAGTGAATTGCAAAAGCAACAGGATGCTTTAAATAAAGAGATGCTGGATGCAGCAAAAAGCTTAGAAAATCTTCAAAAAAAGAACGAACAGTTATCAGAGCCCACCGGATTCAAAACCCCGGAACAGCAAATGCAAAATGCGCAGCAACAAATGCAGCAAAGTAGCCAGCAACTAGCACAAGGTAAGAACAGCAAAGCTGCACAATCACAGCAAAAAGCTGCACAACAGATGGAACAAATGGCTAGTGATATGAAGCAGTTTCAGGCAAAAGAGCAACAAGAAGAACAGGAAGCAGATGAAAACTCGCTACGTAATATACTTAATAACCTGCTTAACCTTTCTTTTGCTCAAGAAGACCTGATGACTAAACTAGGAACATCGGGAAATAATTCTTTACAGTATTCTGATGTTGCCAAGAAACAGAAGGAACTACAGGACAATGCTAATAGTTTAGCCGACAGCCTTTATAAGCTCAGTAAACGTACGCCTGAAATTTCACGATTGGTAAATCAGGAAATGGATAAGATCAATTACAATATGAAACAGGCTGTGAATGAATTAGAAGAAAGGCAGGGCTTTTCGGCAAGCAGCAGGCAGCAGTTTTCCATGACATCCATCAATAATCTTGCTTTAATGCTTAACGGAACCTTGGAAGGAATGAAGGCGGCAAGTAAAAGTGGTTCACCTGGCAGCGGCAGTTGCAATAAACCAGGTGGAATGGGTAAAAAGCCATCAATGTCACAAATGAGGGCAATGCAGGAACAAATGTCGAAGCAATTAGACCAAATGAAGGCTATGATGGGCAAGCAACCAGGTCCGAAACAAGGGCAAGGAAGTGAACAAATGAGTGAACAATTGGCAAAAATGGCTGCACAACAGGAATATATCCGCCAAATGATGCAACAGGCACAAGATCAGGCTTCGCAAAACAAAGGAGCTGGCGAACTTGGCAATATGGCTGATGATATGAACAAGATTGAAGAAGATATTGTAAATAAGCAAATTACGGAGGCTACTTTGCAGCGACAACAAAACCTTGTAAAACATCTTTTAGACTATGAAAAGGCCGAAAAGGAAAAAGGACAAGAACCTGATTTTCAGTCACATGTTGCAAAAAAGCAATTTTTTGGTAACCCTAACCCGTTTTTTCAGTATAATAGTCAAAAAAGCCAACAAAATGAACTGCTTAAAACCGTACCGCCCGACCTTAACTCCTTTTATAAAGGAAAAGTAAGTGAGTACTTTAATTCGTTCCAGGAATGAAAAAGACCACAAACACTAAAACAAAGGCGGTAAAGAAAAAAGCCACTGCCCAAAAAACCAAACCAAAGAAAATGCAAAATCAGCAGTTAGAACTTGACTCAGCCTCTGAAAGCATACATATTGTCGAAAAACTTATTGATGCTATTTGTGCTAACTATAAAGTGAATGAGGATCATTATGGGAATATTTTGGTTGCGGTTACTGAGGCAGTGAATAATGCCATATATCACGGTAATAAAGCTAACCCAGTTAAAAAGATATATGTGAATTTCTCCTCGGACAATAAAGCTATTTCGTTTACAGTACGTGATGAAGGTGAAGGCTTTGATTTCAAGCATTTACCTGACCCTACCGACCCAAAAAATATCGATAAGCCTTCAGGCAGGGGTGTGTTTTTAATGCACCGTTTGGCCGATGATGTTAAGTTCTCTGAAAAAGGGCGTTGCGTTTCGTTGAGTTTTGATATTCTCGCCAACTAACATCTGCTTGTGCCTTCTCCTACAATAATATTCCAAAGTGAGGAAGAACTTGATTTCTCAATAAAGGAGGAGAAAAAAACAAAAGACTGGATCAAGAAAATAATTAAGCAGGAAGGGAAAACCTGCGGGCAGTTATTTTATTTTCTCTGTACTGATGAGCATTTACTGAACATCAATAAAGAATTCCTTAACCACAACACCCTTACGGATATAATTACTTTTGATTATACTGAAAAGAAGACTATCTCGGGCGAGATATTTGTAAGTATTGACAGGGTTAAGGATAATGCAGAAAAATTCAAAGAACCATTTCCAAAAGAACTGAGACGTATTATTATACATGGTGTACTGCACCTTTGCGGATACAGTGATAAAAGCGTTTCTGCAAAAAAAATAATGCGCAAAAAGGAAGATGAAGCGCTGAGTCATTTTGATAGTTAGATAGTTCTTTCAGGTCCAGTTTACGTTCATAACCACTCATTGTTAATAAAATTTTATTGCAGCCCTTATTGAAGGGCTTTGCTGTATTACTTTTGCACGCATAAAACCAAACACACACAGTTATGAAAAAATTACTTTTTGTTGCCCTTGTTTCCGGAGTTGCTTTAGCTGCCTGTAAAGGCGGAGATAAGAATGCTGATGCTGATAAAGCAAAGGATTCAGTTGCAGCAAAGAACCATGCTGACTCTTTAATGAATGCTGCTAAAATGCAACATGCTAAGGATTCTGCTTCTGCGCCTAAGGACACTACCAAGAAGGCAGATACAGCAAAGAAAATGTAATGAAACAAGGTCGAAAGACTTATTTCAATACTATTTTGTCATTGTATACTTGCATATAATTAAAAGGCCCTGGCATGTGTCAGGGCTTTTTAGCTTTAAAAAGTACCTTTTTTAATCATTTCTCTCATGAAAAAACACATAGCCATTGTAGCATTAGGTAGTATATTATACCTTTCCTCTTGCGTTCCACAAAATGCATTGACAGACGAACAGAACAAGCGGAAGACCGCCGAAGCTGCCGCTGCTGCTGCTAAAGCTGCTGACCAGGATTGTGAAACCAAGAAGACCGAAATGCAAACCAAGCTTGACCAGCTTCAGAAGAATGTTACCAGTCTGGTGCAGGATACGGCTATGTGTGGAACCAGTTATCGCGATATGACATCGAAATATGATAAGCTTAACCAGATAAACGAAGAGCTTCTTTCAAAATATAACCAGATGCTGAAGGGTAGCCAGGATGATGCCCAAAAGCTTTCCGGCCAATTGCAGTTGACCCAAACCCAATTATTACAAAAGCAAGATCAGCTTAATGCCTTGCAAGTGCAGCTTGATAAGGAAAAGGCTCACCTCGATTCTCTTAACATTCAACTGCAACAAAGAGAAGCTAAGGTAAATGAATTGCAAAGCATCTTGAAGAGAAAGGATGCTGCAGTAGATTCATTAAAACACATGATACAGAATGCGCTTGTAGGCTATGCAAATGATGGCATTACGGTGTACGAGAAAAATGGAAAGGTATATGTATCAATGGATGAGAACCTGTTATTTGCCAGTGGTAAAACAGAAGTGCAGGCTGGTGGTGTAAAAGCATTACAAAAACTTGCACAAGCCCTTGAAAATAATCCTGATATAAACATAAATGTAGAAGGCCATACTGACGATCAGGCTATGCACGGCTCAGGTGAAATAAAAGACAACTGGGACCTAAGCGTTATGCGTGCCACATCAGTAGTTAAGATATTGTTACAGGATTCTAAAGTTGATCCGCATCGCATTTCAGCATCAGGTGTTAGTGAATATGACCCGGTTGATGCTGGTAGCGGTACTGATGCACGCAAAAAGAATCGCAGAACCGACATTATTCTTACACCTAAGTTAAACGAGCTGTTCAAAATATTGAACGCTCAGTAAGAGCAGCAATTATTGGGCATTCTTAAATACAGCGTAGTTTCTGTACTCTAATATATAGATGGCTTTGTTATCATAGCCGCCTGTATCTCCCACTCGTTTCATATCAATACAGGTATGCACTCCATTATACTTCGCATCTGATAGGTGATTCTGCATATCAGTGCCATATTTACCCAGCAACCCAACATAAAAATAAGCTAAGTCAAAACCCTGGCAAGCATAATAGCTCGGTTCTGTATAGTAGTTACTTCGGTACTTCTTTATGAATCCCTTAGTGCAGGAATCAGAATAGTTTACATAGTCATTTGACGGGAAATGAAAGTTCAGGGTATCAAGATCGGCCATGTCGAGGTTATCGTTATTGAGCCAGTTGTGCATACCAAACAATACTATTGAGTCATCATCGGCATACTTTGAATTAGCAAGCTTATTTACAAGTTTAGCCACAAACGAAGCGCCCTGGTAAGGAACCACAATTACATTGTTTTTGTTTGGCTGAATCTTCTTACCCATTATTTCAAGGTTATCTGAATAATCGGCAACAGTTACAGAGTCTTTCTCGCCATATACCTGCATATTAGCCGTAAAGCGTTTTTTGAAGTTCTCAAAATAAACTTCATCCGCTGCATCCCTGTGATGTAGCAGAATCACGTTGCTCTTACTGTAATGGGCGGTAACAAAATCAGCCATCTTTTCAATTTCAGTAACTGACGAGGGGGTTACCTTGCTGGCAAACGCATTGGTTTGCACCACTATATTATCTGATACAATCGGCGACACAATAGGTTTGTTATGCAACGCTGCGTAGGCGGCAACCTTTTTAAAGTGCGCCGTTGAAGGAGGGCCAATAATGAGATCGGACAAGGCAAAGGCCGGGTCTTTCAAAATTGAATCGAGCCTGTATGCTGAAGTATCGGCTGTTGAAGTTATATTGTACATATGCAGGTCAACGCGTACTCCTTTCTTCTCCAATGAATCAAGGGCAATCATAGTGCCCTGGTAAAAGTCCGATGATATTTGACAATATAATGGCAGTTGCTCCGTGCCATCAAGCAGACGATTCATTTTAATAGTATCAGCATTTTCAGATGTAAATGGCATTATAAGCGCTACATTGTACCTGCTCTTTAATTTAGATCTGTCAACTGCAGCTATTGGCGTTGGTGTTACAGTTTGTGTCAATGCAGGGTTTGGCGGCATTACAATTGGTTGATTATTTACCACCCCTTTCTTTGTAGTATCAATATGTTGCTGGTTTAACAGATTCTTAAATGCTTGTCTTTCTTTGGCTGTATCCTTTGGTGGCGCAGTCTGCATAGTGGTCTTCTGAACAGGTGTAACGGTTGGAGTTACAACTGGTGTTGGTGTTTGAACTGTTTGCTGTGGTGGACTATGTGGAGCAGGTATCTTCAGGTTTTGCCCTACTAA
>Ga0206877_10105_pt1 | contig 26254 bp, 12 predicted proteins | sample Alteio_BWOrgCont_7_FD_152623 | JGI IMG/M metagenome (GOLD analysis project Ga0206877, IMG submission 152623) | Enriched cells from forest soil in Barre Woods Harvard Forest LTER site, Petersham, Massachusetts, United States -... | ecosystem: Environmental > Terrestrial > Soil > Temperate forest >...
CCGCGGACCTGCCCTTCGCGGACATTATGAATACCGCGGGCACCGCGGCGGTGAACCGGGACGGCTCGAACTGGGCGTTGCTTTCCGGAATCTATAATCCTCAGGAACAAACGTCGCTTTTTCTCGTGAGTGAAGTGCTGCATGTTTTTGGCGGCGATTCCAACACCGTGCTGATGCTGCAGCGACCGATCGTCTCGGTGAAGAACCCCGTGGTCCTTGAAGTCAACACCCTCAACGGGAACGTCGGGATCATTGCCGACGACCGCGAGGGAGTGAACGGCTGGGTCACCGATCGCGACGGGAATGTCCGGGTCGGAGTGAAGTTCGACGACAACGAAACCCGCGTGATTTATCGCGCGAACGACCAGGCCCCCTGGCATCCCCTGCCCGATTTTGACCATCACGGGATCGGCAGCTACCCGCTGGCGATCGATTACGATGGGCGGACCGCTTACATCGCCGGCCTGACCAAAAACGGAACCTGGGGCATTTTTACCTACGATCTGGTCGCCGAGAAGAAGGGGCCGCTGGTCTTTGCCGATGAGACTTACGACATCGTGAATCCCTCCGATGCCATCGGCCGGGGTTCGCTGCTTTTTTCCAAGAAGAAACGAAAGCTGATCGGGGTGCGGTACATTGCCGAATTGGAAAAGACGGTTTGGTTCGACCCGGAGATGAAGCAGTTGCAGGCGATGTTGGATCGCGCGCTGCCCGGGGTGGTCAACACCGTGACCGACTGGTCCGATGACGAGAGCAAATTCCTGATCCGGTCCTGGTCCGATCGCCAACCCGGCATCTATTATTTTTTTGATACGCACACCGGGCAGCTGCGCAAGATCGCCGACACCCATCCGTGGATCAGGCCGGCGCGCATGGCGCGGACGCTGCCGCTCGCCTTCCGGGCTCGCGACGGCCTGCTGATCCATGGCTACGTGACGTTCCCGCCGGGCGCGGCCAGGGAAAATCTGCCGCTCGTGGTCCTGCCGCATGGCGGTCCCTGGGTGCGGGACGTCCTTGCCTACGATCCGTTGGTGCAATTTCTCGCGAGCCGCGGCTACGCGGTGCTTCAGGTCAACTATCGCGGTTCTCCGGGTTACGGTGAGGCCTTTTCCCGCGCCGGCTATCGCCAGATTGGGAAGGCCATTCAGAACGATATCACCGATGGCGTAAAATGGACGATTCGAGCGGGGTTCGCCGACCCCCGGCGCATCGCGATCGTCGGCGCGAGTTATGGGGGATACTCCGTCGAGTGGGCGTTGACCAACACGCCCGAACTTTACCGCTGCGGGGTGAGCATTGCGGGAGTGAGCGATTGGCTCGCCATCATCAAGAGCCGCGGGCACCGGAACACGGACAGCCCGAGCTATGCGTATTGGAAGGATCAGATCGGGGACCCGGAGACCGACGACGCGGTCCTGCGGGAGATCTCCCCCATCAATCATCTGGACCGCATGAAGGCGCCGATTTTTGTGGTCCACGGCGAACAGGACCAGACCGTGCCGGTGTCGCAGGCGAGGCGGCTGGTGGCGGAATTAAAGAGCCGCGGATTGAGCTACGAGGAAATGTTCAAGTCGGATGAAGGCCACAGCCTTTTTGCTGGAAAAGACCATAACGAATTATTTGCGCGGATCCAGGCGTTCCTCGACAAGAACATGCAGTGATTGAAGGGGTCATGCTTCGTAAAGTGCGATTTATCTCACCGGGCAAATCGCACTTTACGAAGCATGACCCCTTCTAATCGAGCGCGCGGGCCAAATCGGCGTCCGTCAGGCGGTAGACCAGGATCCCGTAATTGAGGTTGGAGTCGGGCTCGCGCTGGCGGAGGTAAGCGGTGAGCCGGGCGAGTCGGTATTGCTCGAACTGGTCGAGCAAGGAGCCCAGGGCGTCGAGATCATACCGCTGGAATGCCTCGGCGCGGGCGGCGGGATCGAGGGCGAGCAGCGGCCGCATCTCCTTTTGCAGCCGCCGGTAGACCGCCTCATAGCGGTCGTTCCACGGTCCTCGCGGTCCGAGGTAGTAAACGGGCTGCAGCATGGTGGCGCTGATCAGGTAGGTGCCGGCGGACATCCGCAGTTGCGCGGCCTGCTTAAAAAAAATCGCATAGACGTCGTTTCCGATTTGTCCCACGCCCATCAGGTCGTAAGTCGCCCGTTCCTCTTTCAGGCGGGCGACTTCCTCGTCGATCCGATCGGGCGGCAGCTTGGTTATAAGCAGATCCGGGTTGCCGCGCGAATATGGGCCGCCGAACGAATAAAGCAGGCGAGCCGGTATTCCGTAGTACGCGGGACTGGCCATCCCAAAATAGGAGAGATAAAAGGGGGCGCCTTCCGGATTCTGGTCGATGTAGCGTCTCACCGCAGGCAGTTCCTGGCCCCAGTCCAGCGAGCTGTCCACCACGTGCCGATAGGCTTCCGCGGGACGGACCAGCCCGTTGAAATAAGCCAGGTAATTGGGGAAGCGCCACGCCGTCTCGGCCGCGAGGAGCACGAGCAGGCCGCAGAGAGCGGGGCCGATCCAACGGCGGCCGATCCACGCCGCCGATGCCCCACAGAGCACGAACATCGGGGCATAGACCGGCAGCAGATGCCGGTGCCCGATATCGAGGTGGCTCGTGACGGCCGCCAGCCAATAGACGCCCAAAAGCGCCCAGAGCGGCAGGGTGGCATAAAGCGGCCAGGCGTTGCTCTTCTTCTTTCGCGCCGCCCATCCGGCGGCGAGGGCCAAAGCGCACACGCCAAAGACGCTCAGCGGAGTTTTGACCAAGAACGTGTAGGGAAAAAATCCGGGCCAGCCTGTCTCGCTGTACTCGCCGTTCCAGAAGGTGCGCCGGATCTTGGCGCCGCGCAAAACGTGCCCGAAACCGTAGAGCCAGGCTTCCGGCAGCAGTTCATGCCGCCGCAGGAAATCGATCGCGTGGAACGCGCCGGTGGGCGGCGGATGGTTGCCGGGGGCAAATGGATCGGGCAGGCCAAGCGCATACTCCCAGGGAGCCATGAAGTGTTCGCCCGATGCCGGGGCGGGAAAGGCCGAGAATCGAAATCCATAGAAGGTCCAAATCACCGCGACGACGACCGCGGCGTGCGCGACCCCGGCGGCCGCGAACGCAAGCGCCTGCCGTGTCCGGGAGCCGGTCGCTCCTTGCCACCGGCCGCAGGCGAACGGCAGGGGCCGGCCGTCGAACACCCGGACCGCGGCCAGCGCCAGCATCACCGGGATGATGAGCACTGCGGAGGCCTTGGAAACGAACAGGCCGCCCACCACCAGCGCGCTGCCCAGGATGCGGCCGGCCGCCATCCGCTGCAGCACCGCCCACCAGCTCCAGGTCGCAGCCAGGAGGAAAAGCGCCGCCGCCATATCCGACGTCATCAATGCGCCGTTGGCCAGGATGGTGGGGCTGAACACATAGAGCAGCAGCGAGATGATTGCGCCCTTCGGTCCGAAGAGCTGCCGCGACCACGCCCACACCACCGCGCCCAGCAGCACGGCGAACACCCCGCATGCGGCCCGGCCGGATGCCGCCATTTTCTCCGCATTGTTGCCCAGCTCGTAGAACCAATGATAGCCGACGTTCGGAGCCTGAGAATCCCGCCATTCGCTCAAGTCGGTGGCGGGAGGGATATACCCACTCAGGGCAAGCGGCAGTCCCGCCACCCGCTGGGGAAGGATGCCGTTTTCCGGCTGGAATCCATAATCCTCGTAGCGCCAATAACTGAAGCCGGCGGTCGCGTGCAGCACCTCGTCAAAGGCGAGGCTTTTGTCCCTTAGGCTCGCCAGCATGGCCACCCAGAACAACAGCAGGACTGCAGCGACGAAGAATTTCTCCCTGCTCATGAAAGCGAGCGGCCGAGGCATGGGGGGTGTATCGACTAATCTTGACGGGATTGCCAGCGGAGATTGCAGTAGGCGGCGGCCGAACCCGGCCGGTTGAACCCCCAACCCCCCGAACCCCATGAATTCCTCGCGTCTATTTACGGCGAGTTGTGTCGCCTTGATTGTCACGGCCATGAGCTTTTCCTTGCGCGCCGCCGCCGTCGGTGCCTGGGCGGCCGAGTTTCACCTTTCCTACGAACAGGTCGGCTTGATCAACAGCACGGCGTTTTGGGGTTTCACCCTCGCGATGATTTTTGGCGGCCCGCTGTGCGACTCCCTGGGGATGAAGCGGATCATGGGGCTTGCGATGGTCGGTCATCTGGCCGGCATTTTGCTGTCTATCTTTGCCTGGAACTATTTGAGCCTCTTTGTCGGCACGCTGGTTTTCGGCATCGCCAACGGCTCGGTCGAAGCGGCGGCGAATCCATTGATCGCGACGCTTTTTCCCTCGGATCGCACAACCAAGTTGAATCATTTCCACGCATGGTATCCCGGCGGGAGCGTGATCGGAGGCCTGGCGGTATTTGCGCTCGCGCACGCGGGGCTCGGCTGGAAGGTGCAATTCGCGACGATGCTGATTCCGCTGGTGATTTACGCCTGCATGTTTTTCGGCCAGTCTTTCCCGCGCACGGAACGGGTGGAGAAGGGTGTTTCCGCCGGCGCGATGTGGGCCGCGTGCTTCAACCCGTTGTTTCTGCTGATGGTCGGATGCATGCTCCTGACCGCGGCCACGGAGTTCGGGGCGCAAAATTGGATTCCGACGATCCTGAGCAATGCCGGTGTGTCCGGCATCCTGGTGCTCGTGTGGATCACCGGCCTGATGTGGGTCGGCCGGCAATTTGCCGGGGTGTTCGTCCATCGCATTTCGCCTCCCGGCATGCTGGTGTTGAGCGCGGTATTGAGCGCGCTGGGGCTTTACGCGATGAGCCACACGACGGGCCCGATGCTGTTCGTCACGGCCACCGTATACGCGCTCGGGGTATGTTTTTTCTGGCCGACGATGCTGGGGACGGTGAGCGAGCGTTTTCCGAATACGGGCGCCCTCGGCCTCGCGGTCATGGGTGGCGCGGGGATGATGAGCGCGAGCTACATCGTCCCGCGGGTTGGCCGCTGGTTCGATGATGCGATCGCCGTCCGCCTGCCGGCGGGCCAGACGACCGATATGTTCGCGGCCGCCGCTCCGGGCAGCGCGCGCGCCCTGCAGTGGACGCAAATCCAGGCGTCGGCCGGTCTGGAGTCGCTCGGTAAACTTGCGGTGATCCCGTCGATTCTCGCCGTCGTTTTTCTCGGGCTGTATTTGCTCTGGCGGAAAAAGCCGGCGCCGAAGATCGCCGGCGCCCCAGCGACCGGGCAGATTTGATCAATATCGCCTACCTTACCGAAAATCGGTAGATAGTCGTCGTGGCGTAGGTTTCTCCCGGGTGCAGGATCGTGGAGGGGAAGTTGGGGTGATTTACCGAGTCCGGGAAGTGCTGGGTCTCGAGGCAGATTGCGTCGTGCTGCTGATAAACGACGCCGTATTTCCCGGTGAGGGTGCCATCGAGGAAGTTGCCGGTATAGAACTGCACCCCGGGCTGATCGGTCAGGACGTCCATCACCCGCCCCGAAGCGGGATCATAGACGCGCGCGGCGGGCGTCAGTCCATTTCCGCCGCCGCTATCGAGCACGAAATTGCAGTCGTAACCCTGCGGCAGGCCGGTGAGCTGTCCCAGGTCGCGCCCAATGGCCTTCGGCTTGGTGAAATCCATCGGCGTGCCCGCCACCGGCTCGATTTTGCCCGTGGGAATGAGCGTGTCGTCGGCCGGCGTGAAGTTCGCCGCATTCAGCGTGAGCATCTGGCCCAGGATCGTGCCCCGTCCCGCGAGATTCCAATAGCTATGATTGGTCAGGTTGACGGGCGTGTCCTTGTCCGTGGTCGCCTGGTAGTCAAAACGCAGCTCATTTTCATTCGTCAGGGTATAGGTCATCATGACCTTGAGCGTCCCAGGATAACCTTCCTCGCCGTCCGCGCTCACATAATGGAACACGACGGCGACACCATTCGCGCGGACCTCGGGCTCCCCCTGCCACACGACCTTGTCGAATCCCTTGAGGCCGCCGTGGAGGGAGTTTGGCCCGTTATTGACCGCGAGCGCGTAGGTCTTGCCATCGAGGGTGAACTTGCCCTTGGCGACGCGATTGCCGACCCGCCCGATCGCCGCCCCGAAGTAGGGACTTTTCGCCAAATAGGGTTCGAGTTGATCGAAGCCCAAAACGATGTCGCCCAGCCGGCCGGCGCGATCGGGGACATGCAATTCGGTGATGATGGCTCCGTAGGTGATGACTTTCAAGCAGACCCCGCTGGCGTTCGTCAGGGTATACTCGTCGACGGGAGTGCCATCCGGCATTTTTCCATACTGCGATTTGGTGATGGTGGCGGACATGGCTTTGGCGGGAAGGGGCGCCGTGAACGTCATCACGGCGGCCAGGAGGGTGAGGGTGGTGATTTGGGGCAACATAAGAAATCGGAAATATGAAACCTGAAACCTGAAATTAAAACCACAAACCGGCGCCGAACTTAAGGAGAAGGCGGGGTGGAGCGGAGGCCGTTGGCGGCTTCGATTTGGGCGCGGGCTTCCTCGAGGCGGCCGCTCAGCATGAGGGCGCGGCCCAGATTGAGGCGAGCTTCGGGAAAATCGGGATCGAGGCGCACGGCTTCCTCAAATTGGGCGGTGGCTTCCTCCAGGCGGCCGGTGCTGGCCAGGGCGGTGCCGAGACCGTTGTGGGCCTTGGCAAGACCGGGTTTGAGCCGCAAGGCGTCCTTATATTGATCGATCGCTTCGGGGAAACGGCCTCTTTCGGCGAAAATGACGCCGAGATTGATATGGACGAGGGGATCATCCGGATTGAAACGGAGATCGTGTTCGAAGACGGTCATCGCCTCCTCCGTCCGGCCTTCCTTGGCCAGGGCGGTCCCCAGGTTGTAGTCGAAATCGGGAATGTCCGGAGACAGCCGGCGGGCCTCCTCATAATTGGCGATGGCTTCCGGCAGCCGGTCGAAATGCAAAAATGCGTTGCCTAGATTATAATAGGCCTTGGCAAAGCGGGGATCGAGCCGGACCGCCTCCAGATACTCGGTCATCGCTTCGCTCCAATGGCCGGTGTCGGAAAGCGCGATCCCCAGGTTGTTGTGGGCTTCCGGGTAAGCGGGCTTGATTCGCAACGCGATCCGATAGCGTTCCATGGCCGCGGGGATGTTGCCGGCGTCGCTCAAGGCGAGGCCAAAATTATACTGCGCTCGCGGGTTGTCCGGAGATTCCGCCGCGGTCTTGCCCCACAAGGTCAGCTCATTGCGATAGTCCTCGTTGCGGCTGGCGGTGACGAATGCCAGTCCGGCCGCCACCGCAAGGCAGAGGGGAAGGTAGAAACGGATGGGAGATCCGGGTATCCCTGCTTTCGAGCCCGCTTTCGCAAACAGCCCATAGCCTCCCGCAACCAGAACGGCCACGACCGGCGCCAGCGCGAGATACATGCGGTGCTCGGCCATGACCTGGACAACCACTGGCACCACCGACGTCGGCGCCAGAATCGCGAAAAAAAAGAACCCGGCAAAACCAAAGGCGCGAGATTTTCCAGTGAGGGCTCTCAGGGTCGTCACCGCAAGCACCACCACGACGGTGATCGGAAGCAATAGCGACCAGGTCGGCCGCACCACCCGTGATCCATAGTCCAGGACCAGCGGCGTCGGCCAAACCACCAGGGCGAGGTAGTGCGCGATCGCGGGAAACTGCGTCAACCAATAGGACAGGTTGCTGACGGCGACGTTCATTCCCGCGGTGCTCCCGCGCGACCCGGTTCCCAGGGCAAGATAAACCAGCAGGATCCAGGTGGAGGACAGGCCGAGATAATATTTCCGCCGCCGGCGCGACGCCTCCCCAAAGGCGCCGGCGACGAACGTGCGGTCGTAGAGCAGGACGATGACGGGCGCCGAGACCATGACCTCCTTCGTCGCCATTCCCAGCAGGCAGAAAACGATAGAAAAAACGGCGAAGCAGATTGAGGTGGGGCGACCCGCCCCTGGGGCGCCTTCGGACCGTAACTCGGGCGGCGACGAAGGCGTCGCAGGGGCGCGCCGCCCCACCTCCGGGAAATCCACGCTGCGGATGAAACAGTAAAGCGTCAGCAGATAAAACAACCCCATCAGCGATTCGGCGCGCTGGATGATGTAAGTCACCGATTCGGTCGTCAGCGGGTGGACGGTCCAGATCAACGCCACGGCGAACGCTAGCGTTGTCTGGAGGTGGAGCGGGTTGCCCCCAACACGCTGGTTTGACGGCGCCGATGAGCGGGTTGGGGGCAACTCGCTCCACCTTTCGAGCGTCCGGCGCATGATCCCAAACAGCGTCAGTCCCGCGAGAATATGGATGACCAGGTTTGTGGCATGGTAACCCCAGACGTTTTTGCCGCCGAACGCGTAGTTGATCGCCAGGGAGAGATTCAGCACCGGCCGCCCGCTGACGGTAAAACCACCCGGGGGAGGGGAGAACACCGATCTCAGATCCCAAAGATGGCGAATCGTGGGATTGTCCACGATCGTGGGCACGTCATCGAAGGCGAACTGGCCTGAGAGGCTGTTGTGATACGCCGCGACCGCCGCCACGGCGATGGCCGCACCCGCCAGGAAGACTTGGGCCCGCGAGCCGCTGAAATTTCGAAATATGGAATGGGACGGGGCCAAGGCAGTAAAAAAAGGCAACAGATTGATTTGGCTAAAATTTCGGAAGCTGGGCGAGGTTGGCCCGCGCGGCCGCATCGTTTGGCGCGAGGCGCAGCACTTCCTCGAATTGGACTCGGGCCTCCGAGGTTCGGCCCTGTTGCGCGAGGGCGCAACCCAGGTTATAGTGGATTTCGGGATTGCCCGGCTGGAGGAGGGACGCGGCCATGAATTCCTCCGCAGCTTGGGCCACTTGACCCGATTGAGCGAGAGCGGTCCCCAGGTTGTCGAGCGCCTCCACGTATTTCGGCTGGAGCTGGACTGCCTTCTCATAGTTGGCGATCGCGTCCGTCAGCTTGCCGGATTTCAAAAAAACATTTCCCCTGCCAGCGAATATGACGCCGAGATAGGTGCGGACCTGGACATAATCCGGCTTGAGCTGGAGTGCGTGCTCGTAGACGGGAATGGCGTCCGCCGGCCGGCCCGCCTTGGTCAGGACGACCCCCAGGTTGCGGTCGAAATCGGGGTCGTCTGGCGTCAGCCGGCGAGCCACCTCGTAGTTCGCGATCGCTTCCGGCAGATTTCCCATCTGCAAAAAAGCATTTCCCAGGTTGTTGTAAGCCTTGGCGAAACCGGAATCGAGCCGGACCGCCTCCTGGTACTCGACGATCGCGTCGGGCCAATGCCCGGTATCGTAAAGGGCGATGCCCAGGTCGTTGTGGGCTTGCGGGTAATCCGGCTTGATTCGCAGCGCGATCCGGTAGCGCTCCATGGCTGCGGGAATGTTGCCGGCGTCGCTCAGGGCGATTCCCAGGTTGCATTGGGCGCGCGGATTGTCCGGAGATTCCGCCGCGGTCTTGCCCCACAAGGTCAGCTCGGTGCGATAGTCCTCGTTGCGGCGGGCGGTGACGAACGCCAGTCCAGCCGCGCCAACCAGGCACAGCGGCAGGTAGAAGCGGATGGGAGATCCGGACATCCCCTTTTTCGAAACCGCCGTTTCAACCAGGCGATAGCCGCCCATCACGAGGACGGCCACGGCGGGCGCCAGTGCGAGATACATGCGATGCTCGGCCACGACCTGGACGATCACCGGCACCACCGACGTCGGCGCCAGAATCGCGAAGAAAAATATCCCCGCGAAGCCAAGCGCCCGAAAATTTCGAAATCTTGCCGTGAGCGCCCACACCGTTCCCGCCATCAGGGCCGTCACAATCAGGATCGAAGGCCACACCGACAATGCCGACTGCACCACCTGTGCTCCATAGTCCAAAACCAGGGGTCTCGGCCAAATCACCAGGGAAAGATAGCGCACGATCGCGGGAAACTGGGTCAGCCAATAGTTCACGACGCTGCCACCGATGTTCATTCCGGCCGTGCCTCCCCGCGTGCCGGTTCCCAGGGCAAGGTAAACCAGCAGGATCCACGTGGAGGCCAGGCCAAGATAGTATTTCCACCGGCGGCGCCACGCTTCCCCCAAAGTGCCCGCGACGAACGTGCGGTCGTAAAGCAGGACGATGACGGGCGCCGACACCATGACCTCCTTGGTTCCCATGCCCAGGAGGCAGGCGGTGACGGAAAAGCAGCGCCAGCAAATTGCCTTAGAGGTAGACGCGATGTCCCCGTCGCGTTTCTCCGCAGTGCGCGGCGCAGACGCGTCTAGACTTCTTATAAAACAGTAAAGCGTCAGCAGATAAAACAAACCCATCAGCGATTCGGCGCGCTGGATGATGTAAGTCACCGATTCGGTTGTCAGCGGGTGGACTGTCCAGATCAGGGCGGTGGCGAAGGCGAGGGCGGTATTTCGCAGCGTTCTACGCATGATCCCAAACAAGGTCAGTCCCGCGAGAATATGGATGACCAAGTTCGTCGCGTGGTAGCCCCATACGTTCAGGCCGCCGAACGCATAATTGATGGCTACGGACAGATTTAGAATCGGCCGGCCGCTGACGGTATAGCCGCCCGGAGGAGGGGACAGCACCGATCTCAGATCCCAGAGATGCCTGATCGTGGGATTTTCCTTGATCGTGGGCACATCGTCGAAGGCGAACTGACCGGAAAGGCTGTTGTGATACGCCGCAACCGCCGCCGCGGCGATGGCCGCAGCTGCCCCGAAGATTGCTCCGCGGGATGGTGAGCCGCGACGATGCTGGGGGATATCTGCGGCCACGGGGACAAAACTAAAGATTTGGGAGCCGGGCGAGGTTGGCGCGCACTCCAGCGTCATTCGGCGCCAGCCGCAGCGCTTCCTCGAACTGCGCGCGCGCTTCCGAAGTCCGGCCGAGCTGCGCGAGGGCGCAACCCAGATCGTTGTGGATTTCAGGATTGTCGGGCTGAAGCAGGGACGCCGCCGTGAATTCCTCCGCAGCTCGATCAGCCTGCCCCGTTTGGGCAAGCGTGGACCCGAGATTCTCGCGAGCTTCCACGTAGTTCGGCTGCAACCGCACCGCCTGCTCGAATTGCGCGATCGCTTCCTGCATCCGGCCCGACCTGGCGAGCAAATAGCCGAGTTCGTTGAGCGCCTGCGGGGAATCTGGTTTTAGCCGCAACGCCTCCTCATAGGCGGGGATGGCCTCCGCCGGCCGCCGCGCCCTGGCCAGGGCGACACCCAGGTTATAATGGATATTGGGATCGTCGGGCGCCAGTTCGCGGGCGTCTTCAAGGCACGCGATCGCCTCCGCCAGTCTCCCGACGTGCAGGAAGGCGTTGCCGAGATTGTAATGGGTCTGGGAAAAAGCGGGACCGAGCCGCACGGCGGCTTCATACTCGGCGATCGCTTCGGGCCAGTGGCCGGTGTTGGCCAAGGCAATGCCGAGATTGTTGTGCGCTTCAAAATAATCGGGTTTGAGCCGCACCGCTTCCCGGTAGTGCGCGATTGCGCCGGACTGATTTCCCGCCCGGTCCAGGACCGTCCCCAAATTGTATTGCGCCCGCGAATTGAGCGGGAGCTCCTCCGCCGTCCTGCTCCACAAGTTCAGCGCGGTGCGATAATCTTCGTTGCGGCGGGCGGTGAGGGATCCGCAGACGAGGGTGATCGCCCCGAAGGCGGTCCATCCGGCGGCGCGTCGCGCCGCGGGACGAAGGGGGAGGCGCCCAAACACACTGTGGCCCCCGCAAACCGCGACCGCCACCACGGGCGCGAGGGCCAGATACATCCGGTGTTCGGCGATGAATTCGCTGATCACCGGCACCAGCGAGGTCGGCGCCAGGATTGCGAAGAAGAAGAAGCCGGCGAAGCCAATCGCAGGTAAACTCCGGAGGGCATATCCGGTTCCCGCCACCAGCGCTCCAACGACCACGATCGAAAGCAACACCGACCCCGCCGACGGCGCCAAATTCATTCCATAATCCAAGATCAGGGGTGCCGGCCAGAACGCCAAGCGGAGGTAGTGCACGATCGCGGGAAATTGGGTCAGCCAATAGCCAACGATGCCGCTGCCCACGTTCATCCCCGCCGTGCCTCCGCGGGTGCCGGTTCCCAAGGCAAGATAGGCGAGCAGAATCCAGGTCAGGGCCAACCCGAAATAATACCCCCGCCGTTGGCGCCAGGCTTCCCGAAATGTGCCGGCGACGAACGTGCGGTCGTAAAGAAAAACGATAACCGGCGCCGAGACCATGATCTCCTTGGTCGCCATTCCGAGCAGACAGGCGATGAAGGACGACAAAAGGAATAGGGTGGGGCGGCGCGCCCCCGCGACGCCTTCGTCGCCGCCCGAGTTACCGTCCGAAGGCGCCCCAGGGGCGGGTCGCCCCACCTCCGAGCTTTCCACGCTTCGGATGAAGCAGTACAGCGTCAGCAGGTAAAACAGCCCCATCAACGACTCGGCTCGCTGGATGATGTAGGTGACCGATTCGGTTTGCAGTGGGTGGAGCGTCCAGATCAGGGCGACGGCGAAGGCGAGAATGAGGTCGAGCATTCGGCGCATGATCCCAAACAGCGTCAGCCCCGCCAAAATGTGAATCAGCAGGTTTGTCGCATGATAGCTCCACACACTGGTTCCGCTGATCGCATAATTGATCGCGAGCGAGAGATTGAGGATCGGGCGGCCGCTGACGGTTTGGCCACTCGACGGAGGGGACAGCACTGCTCCCAGATTCCAGAGATGACGGATCGTAGGGTTCTCCACGATCGCTGGCCCATCATCGAAGTTAAACGGGGCGGCAAAGCTGTTATGATACGCGGCCACCGCCGCACCGGTGATGATCGCGCCCGCAATGAAGACCTGGGCCCGCCAGCCTCTGAAATTTCTAAAAATGGAATTGGACGGAACCACGGCAGTAAAACCATTTAGCCACAAAAAGGCACAAGAGGCACAAAAAAAGGCATCGCTAAGGATTTGGCAGCCGGGCGAGGCTGGCGCGCACCTGGTCGTTATCTGGCTGAATCTTGAGGGCAGCCTCGAACTCGATGCGAGCCTCCGCGGTCCGGCCCAGTTGCGCCAGGACAGTCCCGAGGTTGGCGTGCGCTTCAAAGTAGCCGGGCCGGAGACGAATCGCCTCCTCAAACTGCTGCACGGCTTCCGTCAGCCGGCCCAATTGAGTCAGGGCGGCCCCCAGGTCCTGGTGCGCTTCGGCAAACTGCGGCTTGAGCTGGATGGCGCGCTCATAGCAACCGACCGCCTCCGGCAGCCGCCCCATTCCGGCCAAAGCCGTGCCGGCATTGTAAAAAACGGCGGCATTGTCCGGGTGAAGCTGAATGGCCTGAGCGAAATGCTCCAGGGCTTCCGGCAGGCGGCCGGTTGCCGTGAGCGCGAGGCCCAGGTCGTTCTGGGCCTCGAAGAGATCGGGCTTCAGCCGCAGGGCCGCTTCATAGTGGGCGATCGACTCCTGGACCCGGCCCGATCGGTACAGGATGCTGCCGAGATTGCTTTGGGCCAGCCAGGTGTCGGGATTCCGATCGAGCGTGGCGCGATAGAGTGTCTCCGCGTTGCGGTAAATCCCGCATTGGCGCCATGTCAGCACGGCGAGGATAAAAACGACCAAGCTGGCGACAATCCTGCGAAAGTAGAAAGGAGGAAGGAGGAGGGAGGAAGCGCTGCACACGAATGCGACGGCCCCGATCAGCGCGAGTTGCTCGTAATGATCGGCCACCAGCGAATACTGCATGAATTGCACATCCGTGAATCCCAGCACCGGCACCAGCGCCAGGCAGAAGTAGCCCCAGGCAAAAAGAGCCGGGCGCGTGAATTCGGCGCGGTATCGCCACAGGATCACGGTCAGCGCGACGGCGGCCAGCAGCGGCGTCCACCATCGCGGATCGTCCACCCGGACGTGCCACTGGGGATAGATAAACAGCAGGTTGATCGGCAGCAGGGCCTTGGTCAGGTAGAACCAGACCACTCCGCCCGCGCCCAGCAGGCGCTCCAGAAAACCGGCATTGCGAAACACCTCGGTGGCGCCGTGTTTTTGAAACCAAATGTCGGTGATCACCAGAATCCCGGACACGAAGAAGAACGGCAGCATGAGCGCGAAGTCCTTCAACTGCAGCCGGCGGTGCCACGCGATGATGCCCAGGAGAATCACCGGCAACATTGCCACCGACCCCTTGCTGAGCATTGCGAGCGTGAAACAGAGGAGGCTGAGCGCGTAAGCGCTCCCAAAGTAGAAGCGCCATTCTGCCGCTTCCGGACGCGGCGGAACGGCGCGTCTACCTTTTCCAGACAGGCAGCGCAGAAAAAACCAAATCGTCAGCAAATAGAAAATCAGCGCCATCAGATTCTTGCGCTGCGTGATCCAGGCGACCGATTCCACGTTCACCGGATGGACGGCGAAAATAAATGCGGCCGCGTAAGCGGCTGGAATCCGCAATCGCCGCAGCACCGCCCAAAGCAGCAGCGCCCCGGCGATGTGCAAGGCGAGGTTCACCGCGTGGTAACCCCCCGCGTGCATTCCCCACAGGCGCCATTCCAGCCAGAGCGGGGTGTAGGTCACCGGAAAATAATCGGGCGCCTGGGTCGTTAACCAAAACCGGTAAAGGCCGTCCCCGGCCTTCATCAGCGGATTCTGGGTCAAAAAGGTGTCGTCGTCCCAGATGAAGCCGGCTTTGAGCGTGGGGAGGTAGGCGAGGAACGTGACCCCGATCAGCAGCAGCGCCCGCAGCCAGACCCGGAGGCCGGGATCGCACTTGGATTTGTCGATGGGCACGGGCATGCCGGTCGCGGGCAGGGATCAACTTCCCAACATGAGCACGGCCTTGAATATCAGCAAAATCACCCCGACCGAGGCGCAGCAGGCGAGAAATCCAAACGTATCCAGCTTGTCCCATTTGGTGAATTCCCAGTTGGAGGACGGGAAAAGCTTCGTATGATCAAATCGCGCCGGATCCGCGTAGCTGGCCTGCACGGCGGCGGCATCGGCGGCGGGATCGTTGAGGACGGGGGTCTTCATCCGGGCGTAAAAACGGGAGACTCTCTCCGGGTCCGCCGGCCGGGTGAAATAGCTCGCGACAATCAGGAGGATCAAGGGCAGCAGCGCATCCACCACATAGCGCGCCGTCAGCAGCCCCGCCGGGGTAAACGACCTCACGGGCATCCCCATCAGCGAGAGCAGGTAGACTTCGATGTTGAAATGGCCGAGGCCTTCGCGGGGGGAATTGAGGTCCCCGGGATTGAGATGCACCACTTCCTCGAAGAACACGGGGACCGACTCGACGTGGCTGCCGGGACTCACGGTGGTCATCACGGTCAGGCTGGCGGCCTGGCGGAGGACGGGCGTGCTCGAGATGATCAAGGGGATGACGGCGATGAAGAACAGGCAGGCGATCACCTCGATGCGCACGGCCATGTCCGTGAGCCTCCGCCATTTGAAAATGAGAAAGATGGGCGCGCCCCAGAGGACCAGGATGACGATCATGAACTTGGTGAGGGCGACCACGCTTCCCATGTAAACGGCGACGGTCACGCCGATCAGCAGGAAGACCGGGATCGTCACGCGGGCCACGATCATGTAATGCCGGTCGGATTTGCCCGGCAGCAGCGGCCGGTAGACGTTGCGGACCACGAGCGCGGAGAGCCCGATCGAATTGGCCCCGAGGTAGGCGAGTTTTCCTCCCAGGATGCCCACGATCATGAGTCCGATCATTCCCAGAGGCAGCAGGGACCGCGTGAGCAGTCCCCAGGTCTGATCCGGGTCGGAAAGGTTGGGTCCGAATAGGGCGACGGCAATCAGGCCGCACATGCACCAGGCGATGGTCACGAACCGCTTGGTGATTCCTCCGGTCACCGCGCCGAGGCGCGCGGCCAGCTCGGTGGTGGCCGACCCATTGACCGCCATGGACGCGGTGGCGCCCACCGTGCCGACCACGGACACCAGCAGAAACGCCGCGATTGAATACCAGGTGTATTCGCCCGCGTTGGCGCCGCCAAAGATAAGGAACATCACCTCCGGCACCTTGCGATGCAGTTCGTGCAATCCGCCAATCCGATGTAGGCCAAAGGGAACGAGGATGAATGAAACGATGATGGTGAGCACCGCCTGGAGGCCGTCGACCAGGGCCGATGCCTGCAACCCGCCCAGAACGAGAAAAATCGCGATGAGGGAGGAGGAGGAGAGATAGAAGGGAAGGGGGGAAAGATACGAGACGTAGGGGAGCAGGAAGCCGCGATCATAGAGATCCTTCAGCGTCTCGTAGCGGGCGGTTTGCGGCGCGCCTAGTTTTTCCTGCTGGCGGGCCTGGCGCAGCTGCGCAAACTCGCCGTAGTCGGCGACGGTCTGGCGTTCCTTGGCCGTATATTCCGCCACCGGCTTGACCATGATCGGCGCCAGCGTCTTGAAGGCGATGATGTTGCCCAGGCCGATGGAAAGCGCGCCGACCGAAATGATGATCACGGCATAAAGCGACGCGAGAAAACGCTTGCCGAACCGATCGTCGAAAAGATCGGCGGTGGTCGTCAGCCGCACCCGGCGATACCACGCGGGAAGAAACCAGTACGCCGGCGACATCAGGAGCGGGATCATCACGATCCATCCGCCGCTCGCTCCCTGCCGATAGACCGAGCTGGCGGCCACGGTCGCCTGTCCCGGATCGGTCATGTTTCCGAAATTGAGAAAGAACTGGAACCACTTCCCTAATTTGCGCCCGGCCAGGAAGAAATCGTTCTCGCCCTTGACCTGGTGCGAGAGCCATCGGCCGACGGCCAGCACGGCGACGACATAAAAGAGCAGGATGGAAGCGTCGAGCGGGCGGAGTCCAAAGAAAGTCATGCGGGGGAAGACAACCTGAGTCTTTCAGGTTGCTGAGTCCATGAAAGAAAGCTGCCATGGTTAAGTTTGCCCAATCCCGAAACCCCTTTGACGCATAAGACCTCAAACCGGCTTTGGATGCTGCAGGCGGCGCTGATCGTCGTGGCCGGCTGGTATGTATTTTCGCCCGCAGTTCACGGCGACTGGCTGTGGGACGACCATGAGATCCGGGACAATCCCACGCTGCACGAGGGTTTGGGAGGGCTGGGAAAAATCTGGGTGGCGCCCGCCACGACCGACTATTATCCGGTCGATGCCACCGTCCTCTGGGCGGAATGGCATCTTTGGCGCGACCATGTCACCGGTTATCACCTGACCAATATCGGGCTGCATTTGCTGGGGGCGTTTCTCCTCTGGGTCCTGCTGGAAAGAATCGGAGTGCGTTTCGCGTGGCTGGGCGGCCTGCTTTTCGTCGTCCATCCCCTCACGGTCGAGTCGGTGGCATGGATCTCGGAGATTAAAAACACGCTGTCCTTGCCGCTGATGCTGTTGGCGCTGATCCTTTGGATCGACTGGGACACCATAAGGTGGAGCGAGTCGCCCCCAACCCGCTCGTTCGACGCGGCAAAAAAGATGGCCCCGACCATCCTTCCCAATGAAGCGCGTTCGGGGCAACACGCTCCACCTTTCTACAGCCTTTCTCTCCTATGTTTCCTCGCCGCGATGCTCAGCAAGAGCTCGGTCGTCATGCTCCCGGCAGTTCTCCTGCTATATGCCTGGTGGCAGCGCGGGCGCATCGGCGGGACGGACCTCCGCGCGGCGGCGCCGTTTTTTGGCATTGCGCTGCTCTTGGGACTGGTCGCCATCCATTTCCAGTCCGGCCGCGCGATGGGGGATTGGCGGACCCCCGCGGGCGGCATTCTCCCGCGAATCGGCGGAGCGGGGCTGGCCATCGGATTTTATTTTTGGAAGTGCGTTTTTCCCCTCGAGGTCATGCCCATTTATCCGGGCTGGTCGATGAGTACCACTTCGCTCGTCGCATTCCTTCCTTGGCTGATCTTGGGGACGGCGATCTTCGGGCTGCTTTATGGCCGCAAAAAGGCGCAAAAAAAGGCCTCAGATCTCTGGCCCGGCTCATTATTTGGTTTGGGTTGGTTCGTGCTCTTCCTCGTCCCCGTGCTTGGATTCATTCCGATGGCCTATCAGCACTTCGCTCCCGTTGGCGACCAGTTGGTTTATTTGCCTCTGGTGGGCATCATCGGCTTGGCCACTGCTGGCTTTGGAACGATATTCAAAGTAGCGCAGGCGTCCACGCCTGCAGTCTCAACGACGGCAGGCGAGACGCCTGCGCTACTTCCGCTCCTCGGCTGGATTGTCGTTGCAGCCATTGTCCTGGCCCTGGCGGTCAAAAGCCGCAGCTATGCCGGAATATTTGTGAACCAGGAAACGATGTGGACCTATAATGCGGAGCACAACACCCGGACGTCGTCGGTTTACAGCAATCTGGGTTTCGTTTTGAACCGTGATGGCCGGATCGAAGCAGCGGTCGGCAGTTACGAGAAAGCCATTCAGCTCGATCCGGAAGATGCCGCGGCGGAGGATGAGCTGGCGGGTGTCCTGGCCGGTCAAAATCGGCTCTCCGAGGCCGCACCCCATTACGAGAGAGCGATCGCCCTTTACCAAAGGGAGCTCCAGCGGGATCCCGGTCTGCGGAGCGTCAACAACAAGCTGGGCCTCGATTTGACCAAGGTCGGCCGGATGGCGGAGGCGGCGGGGCAATTTGAGCAGGCGTTGCGGCGGAATCCTGACTCTTACGAAGCCCACACCAATCTCGGCCTCGTCCTGTTCCGCCTGGGCCGGCTCCCCGAGGCGATCTCACATTATGAAGTCGCGGCGCGGCTCGATCCGGGCTCCGCGGCGATCCAAACCAACCTGGGTTATGCGCTGGTCGTGGCCGGCCGCCCCGCTGAGGCGATCCTTCCCTACGAACAGGCCTTGCGGCTCGATCCCGATTATCCCGGGGCGCATAATAATTACGGTTACGCCCTGGCCCAGCTCGGCCGATTTGCCGAGGCGCGGAGCCAATTCGAAGCGGCGCTGCAGCTCAGGTCCGACGATGAGGACGCGCGCTCGAATCTGGCCCGGCTGCCCCCGCCCCATCCCGAGCCCTGATCCCCATTCATGCCCGTTGCCCTTGAAAAACCGAAGCAGCCTGGCGGCTCCGCGATTGCCGGCGCCCTCCTGCTGTGTTGCGTCACGGCGGCGGCCTATCTCCCCGCGCTGCGCGGCGGTTTTGTGTGGGACGACGACATGCTGGTCACCAAAAACAGCCTGATCAAGTCGGTGGCGGGACTGCACCATATCTGGTTCACCACGAGATCGGCGGATTATTGGCCCGTCACGCTGACGGTTTTCTGGGTCCAGTGGCGTTTATGGGGCCTGCATGCCCTCGGTTATCACGCCGTGAATGTCGCCTTGCACCTCGCGGAGGCCCTCATGATTTGGGCGATCCTGAGGCGGCTGCTCATTCCGGGTGCCTACCTGGCGGCGTTTATTTTCGCGGTCCATCCGGTGAATGTGGAGACCGTCGCCTGGATCAGCGAGCTGAAGAACCTGATGGCGATGCTGTTTTTTCTGGCGACGATCTGGTTTTTCCTGGGGAGCCAATCCAGCCAAGGTAGACGCGCCGTTCCGCCGCGTCCGGAAGCGGCAGAATGGCGCTTCTACTTTGGGAGCGCTTACGCGCTCAGTCTGCTCTGTTTCCTCCTCGCCATGCTCAGCAAGGGATCGGTGGCTATTTTGCCGCTGATTCTGCTGGGCATCGTTGCGTGGCGGCGTCCGGTCAACCGGCGCGACCTTGCCCGGCTGGCGCCTTTTTTCGCCGTGAGCGTGGTATTGGCCGCGGTGGATGTCTGGTTTCAGAAACACGGCACGCTTGAGGTCTTCCGCCACGCCGGATTTTTGGAGCGTTTGCTCGGAGCCGGCGCAGCGGTGTGGTTTTACCTGGGCAAAGCTCTCTGGCCGGCCCATCTCACGTTCGTCTATCCGGAATGGCATATCCGGGCGGCCGATCCACTTTGGTGGATTCCGCTGCTGGCCGCAATTGCGGTCACCCTTGCGCTGTGGCGCTGGAATCGCGGCTGGAGCCGCGCGGTTCTTTTTTCCTGGGGTTTTTTCTGCGTGGCGCTGGCGCCGGTGACGGGCTTTACCGATGTGTACTTCATGAAATATTCGCTGGTCGCGAACCGCTATGAACACCTGGCGCTTATTGGCGTGATCGGGCTGGTTGCTGCGGGGTGGGGCGAGGCGGAAGGGAGGAAGGGGAAATCAGCCGGGAGCGAGTGGATATCCGGGATGGTTCCGGCCGCTGTGATCGTAGTCCTGGCGTGCCTCACTTATCGCCAGTGCGAAAATTATCGCGATGCCCGCACGCTGTTTCTGGCCAACCTGCAGCAAAATCCGCGCAGCTGGCTGGCCTACTCCTACCTGGGTGCGACTCCGCCCTCGGCGGACCGGCCGGACGGCATCGCCTATTTGGAGAAGGCATTGGAGATCAAGCCCGACTATGCCGAGGCCCATTACAACCTGGGGGTTGCGCTTGACGACGCGGGTCGCCTGCCGGAAGCCATTGCGCAATTCGAAGAGGCGGTGCGGCTCAAACCGGACTATGTCGAGGCCCATAACAACCTGGGCGGCGCGCTGCGCGACACGGGCCGGGCGGCGGAGGCGATCGACCAATTTATTCAGACGCTGCGGCTGGATCCCGGTTATTACATGGCCGAAAACAACCTGGCCAACATGCTGGTGAACACGCCGGGCGGGCTATCCCAGGCGATCTTCCACTATGAGGCGGCGGCCCGGCTCAGCCCGGACTCCGCCGCCATCCAAGCCAACCTGGGATACGCCCTGGCCGCGGCCGGCCGGCTGCCGGAGGCGATCGTCCGCGACGAGCTCGCGCTGCGGATCGATCCGGGTTTGGCCGCCGTTCGTTACAATCTTGGCGAAGCCCTGTTGCGGGAGGGCCGCATGGCTGATGCCGATGCGCAGTTCAAGGAAGCGGCGCGACTCCGGGGGAACCGCTAAATGGCCGCCACGGTCCAGGAACCCGGTCCGAACGAACGCTCGTCCCTCCCAGGATCGCGGAGGACGGTCCTGTTGGCGGGCGGTGTCATCGTCGTTGCCGCCGTGGCCGCTTATCGCAACGGCTTTCTCGGGCCGCTGGTCTTCGATGACTTGGGCACCATCGCGGACAACCTGTCCATCCGGCACATTTGGACCGCCCTGAGGCCTCCCGAGGAAGGAATGCCGGTCACCGGCCGGCCAATCGCGAACCTGTCCTTCGCCTTTAATTACGCATTGGGCGGCACAAGCGTGTGGGGATACCACGCGGCGAACCTGCTGATTCATATTCTGGCGGGGCTGACCTTGTTCGGAATTGTGCGGCGAACGCTCCACCTCAATACTGCCATCGCCTTTGCCATCGCCCTGATCTGGACGCTCCATCCTTTGCAGACCGAGTCGGTGACCTACATCAGCCAGCGCGCCGAGTCGCTGATGGGGCTGTTTTATCTGCTGACGCTGTACTGCTTCATCCGAAGCGTCGACTGCTCGGAGGTGGGGCGGCGCGCCCCCGCGACGCCTTCGGTCCGTAACTCGGGCGGCAATGCAGGCGCCTCAGGGGCGGGTCCCCCCGCCTCGATCTGCTTTGCCGGTTTTTCTGTTGTTTTTTGCCTGCTCGGAATGGCGACGAAAGAGGTCATGGTTTCGGCGCCCGTCATCGTCTTGCTTTACGATCGCACGTTCGTCGCGGGCACATTTGGCGAGGCTTGGCGCTTGCGGTGGCGATATTACCTCGGGCTGGCAGGCACCTGGCTGCTGCTGGCTGGGCTGCTGGCCGGGACTGGCAGCCGCGGCGGCACCGCGGGCTTTGGCGCGGATATCCCATGGCCCGCCTATGCCTTGATACAGGTCCGGGCGGTCGCGCACTACCTGCGACTGTCCCTCTGGCCCCATCCGCTGGTGTTTTTTTATGGATCAACGCTCGGGGCGCCCGCGGGCGAGATGGCGGTCGATGGGATTGTGATGGCGGGATTGCTCGCGGCGACGGCCTGGTGCCTTGCGGCTGAAATTCGAAGTCCGAAATTTGAAGTTCGAAATTTGCGCGCCCTCGGCTTCGCCGGGGCCTGCTTTTTCCTGATTCTGGCCCCGAGTTCCAGCGTCGTGCCCATTGCCACCGAGACGATTGCCGAACACCGGATGTATCTGCCGCTGGCCGCGGTGATCGCGGTCGCGGTGATGGGAGGACATTCCCTGCTGAAGCGCCTTTTTCGCACCCCGACCGCCTCGAGGGTGGCAGGGGGTGCGGTCCTTCTGGCGATCGCAATCGTCTGCGGTTATCTCACTGCCGAGCGCAACGAAGATTACCAGAGTGGGCTCGTGCTCTGGCGGACGACCGTGGATAAATTTCCGAGCAACGAAGTTGCCCAGTATAATCTGGCGATGATGCTCGTGGCCGACGGAAAAATGCCCGACGCGATCGAGCATTATCGGGCGGCGCTGCGATTAAAGCCCGACTACACCGAGGCGCACAATAATCTGGGCCAGGCCCTGGCGGGCACCGGCCGATGGACGGAGGCCATAGCCCAATATGAGGAGGCATTGGAACGGGATCCCGAGTATGCGATGATTCACAACAACCTCGGCGATGCGCTGTTGCATCTCGGAAAGCTGGACGAGGCGATCGCCAGCTATGAACAGGGCATCCGGGTCGAACCCGGCAACCCCGACTCCTATTACAAGCTCGGCGCCGCCCTGGCCAGGGCCGGTCGGGGGTCGGAGGCGGTCGCGGCCTATGAAGACGCGCTGCGGCTCGGGCCCGGCTCTCCGCGGGCGCTCAACGAATTCGGCTATTTGCTGGCCAGATTGGGCCGGATGCCGGAGGCGATCCTGCAATTCCAGCAGGCGGTGAAGCTCCAGCCCGGTTATGTGGAGGCGCACGAGAACCTGGGATCGGCCCTCGCCCAAACCGGGCGGGTGGCCGAGGCGGCGGAGGAATTCAACGCGGCGTCGCTCCTCGAGCCGGACAATCCGGGGATCCACAACGACCTGGGCTGCGCCCTCGCGCAGCTGGGCCGCACTTCGGAAGCGCGGAGCCAGTTCGAGGAGGCACTGCGGCTGGCGCCGAATGACGCCGAAGTGCGCGCCAACCTCGACCGCCTGCCGCATTTTTAGCATTTACCGACATGGCCGGGCCCGTTCCCCAGAATCCCAGTGACTCGCGATCGCGTGGAATCATCTTCCTGGCGGGAGCCACCATTGCGGCGGCGGCGGCGGCGGTTTATCATGACAGCCTTTCGGGCGAATTTGTCTTCGATGACCTGCCGGCGATCGTGGATAATCCCACGATCCGGCACCTCTGGAATTTGGGGTCCGCGCTGTCCCCCCCGGCGGGCGGCGTTACCGTCAGCGGGCGTCCGTTGCTCAATCTTTCATTCGCCATCAACTACGCGATCAGCGGCACGGACGTCTGGAGCTATCACGCGGCAAACCTGCTGATCCATATTTTGGCGGCCCTGACGCTTTTTGGGATTGTGCGCCGAACGCTGCGAAATACCGCCATCGCTTTCGCCGTCGCCCTGATTTGGACCGTGCACCCTTTGCAGACGGAGTCGGTCGCCTACATCGCCCAGCGGGCGGAGTCGCTGATGGCGCTGTTTTACCTGCTGACCCTGTACTGCTTCATCCGAAGTGTGGATTTTCTGGAGGTGGGGCGGCGCGCCCCCGCGACGCCTTCGTCGCCGTCCGAGTTGCGGACCGAAGGCGTCGCAGGGGCGCGCCGCCCCACCTTATTCCTTTTGCTGTCCTTCGTTGCATGCCTGCTCGGCATGGCGACGAAAGAGGTGATGGTCTCGGCGCCGCTTATCATCTTTCTTTACGACCGGACGTTTGTCAGCGGGAGTTTTCGCCAGGCGTGGCGGACGCGGCGGCAATATTACATCGGTCTTGCTTGCACCTGGTTTTTGCTCGCCGTCCTGGTGGCCGGGACCGGCGGCCGGGGCGGGACCGCGGGTTTTGGCTCCGCCATTTCGTGGCCGGCCTATGGAGTCACCCAATTTCGTGCCATTGCGCACTATCTGCGGCTGTCGTTCTGGCCTCATCCGCTGATATTTTTTTACGGGCCGACCGTCGGGGGATCGCCCGGAGAACTGGCCGTGAATGCGGCGGTTGTATTGGGGTTGGTCGCGGCGACGTGGTGGGCGCTGTTTCGGCCCGTGCCCAAGGAGTCGGGATGGGACGGGGCGCAGGCCCTCGGCTTCGCTGGGGCCTGGTTCTTTGCGATCCTGGCGCCGAGCTCCAGCGTGGTGCCCGTCGCCACCGAGACGATTGCCGAGCACCGGATGTATTTGGCTCTGGCGCCCGTGATTGCCGTCGGCGTGGTGGGGGCATACTCCCTGCTTAGACGCCTGCTCCGCACCCCGGCGCTCTTTGCCGCAGTCGCGGCGGCGGTCCTTTTGGCGGTCGCGACCACCTGGGGATGTCTCACCGCCAGCCGCAATGAGGACTATCGCAGCGACTTGAGCCTTTGGACTGTGACCGAAGCCGCGTACCCGCAAAACGCCATCGCGCAGTACAATCTCGGAGTATACCTGGTCAAGGCCGGGCAGCGCGCGGCCGCGATCGAGCACTACCGGGAGGCCGTGCGGCTCAAGCCGGACTACATCGAAGCCCATACCAATCTGGGCATCGCCCTGTCCGCCATCGGCCACGTGCCGGAAGCGATGGCGGAATACGAGGCGGCCCTGGAGCTCAATCCCGATTATCCGAAAGCCCACTACAATCTGGGACTGGCGCTTTTTCGGGAAGGACGCCTCCCGGACGCGATTGCCGAGTATGAGGAGGCGCTGCGCCTCAAGCCCGATTACCCGCAGGCCGATCTGAATGCCGGCGATGCGCTGGCCGACGCCGGCCGGGTGCCGGAAGCGATCGCCCACTATGAGAAAGCCATGCGGCTCGATCCCGACGACGCCGATGTCCACAACAACCTGGGGATCGTCCTCGTCCGGGCGGGCCGGGTGCCGGAGGCGATCGCCCAGTTTGAGCGTGCGCTGCAGCTTCAGCCGAACCACAAGGCGGCGCGGAGAAATCTGGCGGACTTGCTGGCCCGGCTGCGCGCACCCTAGCTCCCGCCGCGGCAATTCCGTGTAGGGCGCCGCCCTGCACGATGTTTCGTCTCCGCCCGGCATACGGGAAGCGGAGCTTCGGGTATTCTCGGCGCCAGCAAATCGTAGTTTACCGAAATTAGATCCTTCACTGCCCCGCGTCGACCACACCAAACCGACACTGCAAGAACCGGAGATCCCACCATGATCATGATACCGAAGACCCCCGCCTCCTCGCCGACCATCCTGATTACCGGCGCCACCGGCCTGCTCGGCGGCGCCCTGGCCGCTGAAATGCTGGTCGGCGAGGAGTGGCCGCGCGTGCTGCTGCTGGTGCGCGCCGAGGACTCGAGCCACGCCCACCAGCGCGTGGTCCGCTCGCTGGCCCGCTTCGTGTCCGATCCGTCCCTGCTCCGCCTCATCCTGCCGGATCAGATCCTCGTCGGCGACTTCACCCAGCCGGCTGCGTTCATCGAGGACGAGCGCCTCGCGACGATCCGCCGGGTGGTGCATTGCGCCGCCCTGACCTCGTTTGGCGTCACCGGCCGGGCCTTTACGACGAATGTCGACGGCACCCTGAGCTTTGTGCACCACATCCGGCAGGTCGCCGACATCGAGCGCTTCCTCCACGTGAGCACGGCGATGATCTGCGGCGACAGTCCGCCGAATCTGGTGCGCGAGGACGATTACCCCCGGTCGCGGGTCGACCACCTGGTCAGCTATACCGAGAGCAAGTCCAAGGCCGAGACGCTCCTGCGCCTCACCCTGCCGGGCTTCCCGCTCGTGATCGTCCGCCCCTCGATCATCGTCGGGCACACCGCGCTCGGCTGCACGCCGTCGTCCAGTATTTTCTGGGCGTTTCGCATTTCCGATGCCCTGGGCATGATCATCTGCCAGGAAAACAGCCGCATCGATGTCGTGCCGGTCGACTATGCCGCCAAGGCCCTCCAGACCCTCCTGCTCAAGCCGAGCCTGAAGCACGCCAGCTATCATATCTCGGCCGGCGAAGAGTCGAGCTGCACCTGGGAGGAGATTGCGGAAGCCTTCGGCAAGACGGCGGCGTGGAGCAACGGCTCCCAACGGACGCTCACCGGCTATCGCACGTCGACCGTGGCGGAGATCGAGACCCGCAAGGGCGAATTCGACGAGCTCTTCGGGCGCTGCAACAAGAATTTCATGATGAAGGCGATCAAGCTCTACGGGGCGTTCTCCGGGCTCAATACGGTCTTCGAGACGAGCCGCCTGCGGTCCGAGGGTGTGCCTCCTTCGCCCCGCTTCTCCGACTATCTCGACGCCTGCCAGCAGTCCTCGTCGGCGTATTCGATCGCCGACCAGATGCTGATCGATTTCGCGT
>Ga0206877_10076_pt2 | contig 26252 bp, 21 predicted proteins | sample Alteio_BWOrgCont_7_FD_152623 | JGI IMG/M metagenome (GOLD analysis project Ga0206877, IMG submission 152623) | Enriched cells from forest soil in Barre Woods Harvard Forest LTER site, Petersham, Massachusetts, United States -... | ecosystem: Environmental > Terrestrial > Soil > Temperate forest >...
GTGATTGATCTGGCCGAAGTTTTCACTCTGAATTATGCAGGATTTTCTCCGAATACGTGCCAGCTTCTGCAAGAAAACTGGTTGGCATTCCATGAGAAAAATGCAGATCGCCCGAATGCGAAATATCTCCAATTCTGCCATAGCCAAGGAGCAATTCACGTTCGAAACGCCCTGGCCAATCTACCGAAAGAGATTCGCAACCGTATCGTAGTGGTGGCAATTGCTCCAGCAGCAGTCATCCCGCGAGAGCTTTGTCATAAGTCTTTCAACTATGCAAGCAAGAAAGATGTAGTGCATCTCGGCGAATTAATTTATGCCAGTGGGCTAGATCCAAATGAATGCGGATCCTCAAAATTATTGGAAATGGCAATGGATCATCATGCACAACTTATTTTGCTTGATCCACACCCAGATGCTGTAGGGATCGATCACGATTTCCAGAGTCCAACCTTTGAAGATGTAATTAGATTTGCTGTTAAAGATTACTTAAACAAAGATGTCAAATGAGAATGAAAAAAATTCTTTCGATTATTTTGGTAATATTTATTTTCGGCTGTGAAAATAAATACGCCTATCATCCTAGTGAAAAAGAGAAACTAGCAAATACAGTCATAAAAAAAACGGCTATCGAAATCGAACATGAACTAGGTCTTATTCCATTTGGAACGGGCGGGCAAATGATGGATCAGATCAAAATGCTCCACTTAGGCTTTCAGAGCCATAATCGTTTAACCATCGAGACCGGGAGAGAATTGCTGATCGCCTCAGTTGAGAAGTTCGCATCTAAAGTGAATGCGAACGAAACTATTCGGCCTTACTTGAACAATTATCCATTCGGCCCCAAAAACATCGAAATCGTGATCTATATCCAACGTGAAGATGGATCGCATTTTAGTTCTGAAGATTTATGTGTGGTTTCAGCAAAAAATGGAAATTTAGAATACCTCAGAAATGATCCTAGCGGCCCGCTTTTCGAGACGGTTTACTCTGAAACATATGAAGAAGCATTAAAAAAGCTGAATCGATAAGAACTTATTTTGTAATCATAAAAAACTATCCAAAAACGACTTTAAGTTATTAAAAATAAATATGGGGCAACCCGAATTTGAACTAGAGACCGACGGGTTATGAGTCCGCAGCACCCACGCCGCTTCCCAGCAGCTAACTGCTCCACATCATAGCGGGAAGTCAGCCTTTCGAGCTACTGCGATCTATCGTCATTTATCGCGCTTTTTTGCATGCCAGTGGTCCACAAATGGTCCACGGAAATTGTCGCAGCGCTGCCGCGACTTTTGAACTCTTCGGAATTTCCGAAGGGTTCGATTTGTTCTAAGTCATTAAAAATAAGATCTATAACAGATTTTCGATAGAGGTGGCAGCTTTTTTTGGTTCAGCTGTTCAATATTTCTGTCTGTTCAATATATATTGAACAGTGTATTATAATGAACAGAAGGAGATCGCAATGAAAGGTCGTTTTCTAGTAAGCTCCAATGAAGATCCAGCAGAAGGGAATGTCTATGCAGACAAGTCTTCCCTTGTTCTTGATTGGCTGCTTCGAGAAGGGCTTTCCAAAGAAAGCTTTTCATTGAGGGAAGTTGCTAAAGAAGCAGGGGTAAGTCTTGGTTTAGTTCAGCGTGTTTTCAATATTTTGGTACTGAAAGGACTTCTACAAGTTAAAGGAGTAAGAACCTCCAAGAGGTTTTCTTTTAACAAACCAAAAGAGCTTCTAGAAAGCTGGTTAGAGTACTATAGCATCATAAAAAAATGCAAAATCAGAACGTATCATTCTGCTCTTTCTGGCAAGTCAGAGTGGTTCAAGGCTTTAAAGAAATCTGGACTCGGGCAAAACGTGATCTTGGCTCTTCATTCAGCAGCCGAAGTGCTTGGGCTTAAGAATACCAATCTAGAAGGATTAGAATTGTATGTCCCTGATCCTTCGATTAGAGCGAAATTAGAAAGCGCTTTGCAATTGGAACCGCAAGAAAGAGGGTATGAGGTTTTGTTGATCGAACCTTACTACAAAATGCTTCTCAAGCAAAATAAGAGGGACGGTAAAGAAATTGGGATTTGCCCGCTTCTCCTTACTTTTTTAGATCTTTACCATTTTCCTCTACGTGGACAAGAACAAGCAGAATTTATAGCCCAACGAGCCCCAGAACTGAAACGCATCTACAAGCATCTCAAGCACAAATGAAACAGATTCAAGAAGACAAAATCATTTCAGAATTTTTAAAATCGCTAGGGCCATGGGGAGAGTTCGTTGTTATCGGAGGCGGTTTTGCACTTTTCATTTACAAGCTTTATCTCGCCGATCCCAAGCTCGAGAACCTTCCTGTTGGAACACGCGATATCGATTCGTTGATTCCGAGAAAAGTTCCTGAGATATCAAAAAAGAACATCGCCAAATATCTCAATGAAGCAGGCTTTACTCATGTCTTCAAAGATGTTGATATTCCTGCAACCGAAAGTTTTGTGAAAGAGATCGATGGCGTAGAAGTAGAAATTGAGTTTTTGACCGATTCAGCTACCCGAGATGATAAGAATAAAAACGTTGTGATCGCAGGCATTGTTGCTCAGCCCTTGAGCTACTTGACATTGAGCCTGCAAACGACAATGGAATTTCTGACTTACTCACATGAAGTGGGAAAGGTGGTCTCACCTGGAGCATGGATCTTCCACAAAGGACTTACTTTTACCAGACGAAAGGGCTCTTCAAAGATGCTTAAAGACCTCTATGGGATCTGGTATGTAGCCACGCAGTTGGGAGATTTTTCCGAGCAAGCGCTTACTGAGTTTACTTTCCTTTCTCAGCAGCATCCAAAATGGTTGCAGACATTTCAAAAGCAATTATCCAACTGGATGAATCAAGCTTCTCCCGCTGATTGGTCTAAGTTAGAGTCTCAAGATCCAGCGGGTAAATTGAAGAAGCTTGGTTTTGAACGCATTATAAAAAAGCTACTGGCCTTTTAGCCATCCATGCAAATAGAAATAACCAAATGACCCCTCAATTAGTGAGCAGAGTCCAACAACTTGTTGGACTCTTGAAATCTACTTTAGCATTCATTCCAAAATCTGATAGCGGCACTTAAAAACGCTTCACACTTTATTTCTTGCCATATGGCAGGGGAGGAATTGGAAAAGAGGTAGTATTGTTCATTCGCACATACAAATTCACTTCTGTTTGTCGATTGAATCCAATTTAAGATATTCATCACGCAGTCCTGATCTTTGCCTTTGAAGTGTGCGGGAGGTACGTTATAGAGCATGCCTTCAAGAAAATATGAAGTGGCTGTGTCTTTTTCGAGCATTTGAGTATTGATCAATTTCTTATGGAGATTCTTAAAGATCCTCACAATTGGTTTAAATCGGCCGTCAGTCATTTGATTTTTTTTTGTAAGATTGTTTGAATGGTGCTTTGGGTAATTTACGATCAACTGGTCATCTTTATCATAGAAACAGATCCCCTCTAGATAGGACTGGTCAGTGATATTGCAAAATCTATGGTAGTGTCGAGATTGAAACGCCGCAATGACATCGACTTTTCTGAGGTTACCATTGGGCATGATGGTAATTGCTTTATCGCCTTTCAGTAGGTATTCTCCGTATTTTTTGGTAAGAATTCCCAGTACTATATTCTTAAAGTCGACATAGGTATAGGGCACCGACCTAAACCAGACACCATAAGCAGTTTTTTCATGTTCAGACAATTGATCAAGATTGGGATAAAAGCTATCGTCAAGTTTGATTATGATGTCTACATCGCTTTCAGCATAAATATTGGTATCGTTACCATAAGAGCCCTGAAGGAACACTTCAAAATTTTTGATGCCGCAAAAAGCGAGTTCGGTTTCAAGTATGCTTTTGATTGTTTTATATGTTGCACTAGATTGAGCAATCGATCCTTGGTGAGACCAACAATTAAGCTGTTCTTCAGAAATAGCCATTGTTCCCGCCAAATCAGATTAAAAAGTCTTTGAGTTCATTTTCACGTATTGCAAATGACTCCCTTCCACGCTGGTGCAGAATGTTGAGCTTCGCAAGGTCGTGTTCCATTAAGTCTGTTGCCATTTCAGGTCTCTCGAACGTATCGCTAATACGAATTGCCTTAACGTCTTTAAATAGAATGTGTCGGAGCTGCTCCATTGACTGAGTGTTAATTTCAAGCGTCTTTTGCAAAAGTTGGACAATCCGAAGCTTTTTGACTAATCTTTTCCACCAGATATATTTTGGTTCAGGATATACACCAACGCCAACGCTCACAATTCTCAGGTCTTCAAGCCTTTTTTGCATTGGCCCTGTTGCGTCTGCAATAGCATAAAGAGTCGGGCTGTTTGCGCAATAGCCGCCATCCACCAATTCAACCTTGTCGCCACTAGAAGTTGTTACAGTCTTGCGATTAAAAAATGGATACGCAGAGCAAGATGCTTGAACCGCTTCTGCGATGCTTACCCCAAAACCAGGAACAAATGTACCTATTCTTCCATGGGCTTGAGATGCATTCCCTTTAAAAATCATGGGCCTTTCTATAATCCACTTGGTCGCTACGATGCCAATTCCAGTTTTTACGTCGGCAAACGTTTTATCCGCGAATACCTCTTTAGCAAGCTTATTAAGTGCCTGAGATTTGCCGCGTCGACCGCGTGCCTGCATGATATCGGGCACATATGTCTGATAGAGCTTATGAATTTCATCGATTGTGTAGCCTAGCGCAATAAGAGCCGCGATGATTCCACCAGTGCTCGTTCCAAAAATAAGATCAAATTTATTGCAGAGAGGAGCACTTAATAATCCTTCGATCTCTCTTAAAACCCCAAGTGAATAGAAACCCTTGGCGCCTCCTCCATCTAACGTAAGAATACGGCAAAGTTTGTCTTTTGAATCGTCAGCCGTGAATGAGCTGTTTTTAGGGTTGGTAAAATCTTCAGTCATAAATGGGATATAAAACCTTTGGCAAAAGTTGATACATTTTCCACTGACGCCATTTTTCGTTCCAACAGTTTGCAATAGAATTCGATCGTTTACAACTAATTTCGTGCTATAACAATAGGAGCAAATATGGAACGGAAAGAAAGTCTAGAGAAGGCGGAAAATGATCTCAGAGGAATTATCGTGAGGACTCATAGGCATTGCCAAACCTATCGGGTGCGTATTCGGATGAAGGGCGGTCAGTGCTTTGATAGGTCATTTAGATCGAAGACTCTCGCTAAAAAATGGAAGAGGGATATGGAATCGGCAATTGAGCACGATCGGTATGAGTTCACGAATCCTGCAACCAAACACACCCTTGCGGATCTAATCGTCCTCTACATCGAGAGAGTACTGCCTGGGAAGCCACGGAATGCCAAGAATGTTCTTCGGCACCTCACTTGGTGGAAGGAGGAACTTGGGCATTTGCTGTTAGCTCAAGTGCGGCCTAGCATAATCGCAGAAAAAAGGGATGAGCTGCTTGCGGGCTTTGTTAGAAGCGGAAAGCTCCGCTCTCCTACAACGGTGGTGCGCTATCTGAGCAGTTTATCTCATGTCTTTTCAAAGGCGGTTAAAGAGTGGGAGTGGATGAGAGAGAATCCTATTTTTAAGATTGAAAAGCCCAAGCAGGCGCAAGGCAGAAAGCGGGTATTAACTGATGAGGAGCAGAAAAGACTTTTGCAGGCATGCCAAGAGAGCGGATCGAAAGACTTGTTCTTGATCGTTGCTCTTGCCCTAGGAACGGGTATGCGAAAAGGCGAAATAATGGGGCTTAGATGGAGGAATATGCAGTTGGGAGAACCCACAGGAACGATTGTGCTCGAAAGGACGAAGAATGGTCGTTCAAGGTCTGTTTTGATTACCGGCTTGTTGTTAGAGCTTTTACAGGAACGACGGAAACAACAACGCACTGATAGCTTGGTCTTTCCATCTCCCAATTATCCCAAACAACCTATTGATATTCGATCTGCTTGGGAAAAAGCTTTGCAAAAAGCTGGAATAGAAGGATTTGTTTTCCATGGATTGCGTCATCAGGCGGCTTCTCAAGCAGCAACGATTGAAAACAGTCCTTTGGTCATCGGAGAGTTGCTCGGTCATCAGACCCTTCAGATGACCAGGCATTACGTTCATCTGCCAAGCGCTCATATGCACACGATGGTCGAAGCACTTCAATCAAAAATCTTTCAAAACTATCAGGAGGGCAGCCATGCACAACTTAGAAAATAAGACTCTTGCGGCGTTGTGGAGACCAGAACTGCTTAGAGATGAGGAAATGCACGAATGCTTGAAGGAAACATGCTGGACTGCCAGAAGAGCCGCTTATTATGTCCTGGGCTTGAAAATCCCTGAGTTAAGTAGTCTTGAGGAAGAGAAAAGGCTTTGCCCTGATTTTGAAAAGTACTACGAGCTTTTCGAGAGCTGTTTTGAAGAGGGAAGAATTGCGGTCCATTCATTCTGTTCAGAATATGGTAAGAATGTTCAGGCTGCTCTGCCTGTCGATTGGTTGAAACTGGTTCATAAGGGACGGCTAAAAGACGATGCTATCGAAGACAAAGAGGTAAAGCGAGAGGGTTTATATGTTGCTCCTTTGCTTACAGAAGCTTGGCTGCTTTTGCAAGGGAAGGCGGTTTTCGCCAAAAGGCGACCCGCTCAAGAAAGAGACGATAAGCTTTTTGCTTGGAGCGCTGCCAGAAAGCTGCGCAAAGATTTTTCTCAGCTGTCCAACCGTCAAATGGCACAGATCATCTACAAGCATTGCTCGAAGGTGCGGAAATATCCTTTCAAGACCCTTTACGGCTGGGTCATCGATTCAGCTATTCCTATAAATGAAGAGCCTTCGCAAACCAGACGGGATAGAAACGGTCGTCCTAAAAAAGATAGCTATCAGAAGCTCAGCGTCGATTTCTCCTCCTATTTCAATCATTTGTAACTCACTGCTATTCAACGCATTTTACGGTTTTTCCACCGGCGCCATTTTTTCATGGCGATAGGTTGCCGTAAAATGCGGTTATTAAATTCAAACTGCAATAGCAGAGGAGTGTGAGATGAAAAATGACAGATCAAAAAATACAGACGAAGTGGCTACAGAGCCAAGACAGACACGGTTAATCCCTGTGTCGAAATGGAATGAGTTTCATGAATGGCCACCTGTCGGTGGAATGCGCCATTTGATCTTTTTTCGAAATGAAAATGGATTTGCCAAGGTCTTAAAGCGCCCTAATCGAACCTGGCTCATCGATGAGAAAGCTTTTTTCAAATGGGCGTCTGAGAAAAAGTACAGACCTCGCAAAAAGGATCCAGAAGTCCAGGAAAACGCTAAAATCGCAGTACAACCATGAAAACGTCTGAAGGATTCGTAAAACTCTATCGAGAAGCATTTGATCTGCTTAAAGATAGTCGTCCAGCTTTTTTGCTGCTTCTTTTGATCGGTTTTCGTGCCAAGCGAATAGACCCAACCTATTCCGTTCATAAGCTCAAAGTTAACGAGGCTTTACTTGGAGATTATGAGATCATTGGCTTGACGAGGTCTGAGTATAGAACTGCTATAGAGAAGCTTGAGAAAGACGGACTTGTAAAATTTCAAGCAACACCTAAAGGAACGATCGCAACTCTTATCAATAAGGCTCTCTTGGACATCAATGCGGAGTCAGATGAAACAGATGATAAATCGCCATTAAATAGCCATCTAATCGCCATCGAACAACCAACACTTGACCAGGAAATCGCCACCTTGTCGCCATCAGAAAAGCCATCAAAATTGTCTATAGAAAATCATGACAAACAACCATCAGAAAAACCAACGGATCGCCATCAAATCGCCTTCAGGCCGCCAAGAGATAGCCAACCCGCCGCCAACACCCCGCCACTAACAAAGAAAGAAGAAAAAGAAGAAGAAAAAAGAGCTGCAGCAGCTTCTTCACGTGCTGTTTACAAATGCCTGGATGGGTTAGATCTCAGCGATCAAGAAAAGCGCTCCTTGATGTGTTACAGCGAACATCGCGTGGCTCATGCTGCGGAATTTGTGAAGAGAAAGCAAAATGTCGACAGCCCCATCGGGTTGATGATGTGGGTTTGTCAACAACCTAGCCTTCCTGAGCTTCCCCGAGAAAGCCGAAAAAATGTAACCCCTCAGCAAAAACTTGCTTGGGAATACAATCAGTTTCTCAACAGTAATGGCTATGCAGCTCAAGCAAGGCAGAACGAGGAAAAAATCCCCAATGACAGGATGGTGATTTTAGAACAGGGACAACCTATGCCAATTACGCTAAACCACCCCCTTCAGATCCTTCAGGAAGATTTCCGAAAATCAAAAGAGGAGATTTTGAAAAGTCAGAGGATAGTTCAAGGTCTGAAAGGTGATAAATTATAAGCTATCCGATAAGGAAAATGGGGGAGACTTTGGGGAGGGTTTTGCGGAGCTAATAAAAAGGAGGATTTGATTGAAAAAGTCACACTCATCCGATTATAAAAACGCGCTTTCCTATTCTATAGACTGTATTCGAAATGGTAAAACCTACTTGTTAATATTTTCTATGGAAATGGTCATGGATTTGATGGTATAACATCTTGAAAAACTTGTCTTATAAATTACATATTTGCTAGTGGATAGACAGATGCTTAAGAAAAATGCCTTCTTGTCATTTGCCTGGGCAATAATTTAGGCTAGTGCGCTGTCAATCGGAGGATCGTCGATCACAACCCTAGTCACTCTGATAACGAAGTCGTAAAAGAAGGTTTGATCAAGTCTTATGAAGATTAATTCGGAGAGCGGGATAAAGAACTCTTTGAGAAAACTATGCAACGATTTTTAAAAGATAACGGCCCTGATTTAGTAAATAACAAAATATGTGCTATTACAGGAGCTACTTCAGGGATAGGAAAATGCGCAGCATTGCAACTAGCAAAACTGGGATGGACAGTAGTGCTGATTTGTCGGGATGAGACATCAGGAAAAGAATCATTACGATCCATTATAAATGCATATCCTAAAGCCAGAATAGATTTATTTATAGGTGATCTTTCTTCTCAAAGTGCAATTCGTTCTATCTGCACCTCTCTATACCAAAAATATCCAAGAATAGACGCTCTGATTCACAATGCAGGTATTATCTCCCCAGTAAGACAAATAACGCCTGATGGTCTTGAATTGACCTTTGCTATTAATCATCTGGCCCCTTTTTTGCTTACGTCTCTTCTGATGCCTGCTTTAAAAGCTTCACCTGAAGCTAAGGTCGTCCTTGTAACTTCTAGAGCAGAAGAACTCGGGAAAATCAATTTTGATAATCTGCAAGGAGAACAAGGATATAGCTGGGCTAAAGTTTACAGCCAATCAAAATTGGCTAATCTTCTTTTTGCTTACCAACTTTCTGAAAGGCAACAGGAAAATCGGATTTCAGTGATAGCTCTTCATCCAGGATTAACTCAGTCAAAGCTTGGAAGAAGCTTAAAAGGTTTTTTTAAATTTTTTCCCCTAATTTTACATCCTTTTATGCAGAGTCCTGAAAAAGCTGCCTCCTTCCTTGTAGAACTTCTGACACTTCCTTATTCTCCTAAGCCACGTTATTTTATTAAAAACAAACTAGCTAAATCAAGCCAACGCTCGTATGACAAAGAACTTAGTGCTAAATTATGGGCAGTAAGCGAAAACCTCACCAAAGGAACACCATGAAATTTACACTACTTTGCATAGGTTCACATGGAGATATTAGACCCTACATTGCTCTTGGAATTGGCCTAAAACAAAAAGGACATGATGTCACTATCGCCTCTCACGCTAAAGCACGCAATCTAAGCGAAAAATATGGCTTAAAATTTAAGCTTGTTGAAGGTGATCTTACCGAAATGATTGGCCAAGAACGCGGGCATGAAATTCTTTGGGGTGGAAAAGGGAAAAAATGGTTACAGCTTGTTGGTATTATGAAAGAATTCAAACGAGCATTAGAGGTACAGTTACCAGCATCTTTAGAAGCGGCCTCAAATGCAGATGTTTTAATTTATAGTCCAGCTGCGTTTGCAGGACCTCATCTAGGTGAGTATTTTTCTATTCCAAGTTTTCTTATGCAACTACAACCTGATGCTCCAACCAAGCTGCATCCTTCCTGCCTTTTCTCTGGACTTGGAAAGTGGGGAAAATTCGGCTGTTTATTGAGTCATTTTTTAGCTAAGCAACAACTTTGGCAACCTATTAGAAGCAACATTAACAAATGGCGACAAGATCATTTAGGCTTACGAAAATTAGGTTTTTTTGGACCTAAACATCTTCCTACTTTGATCACATTTAGTCCTTTTCTTGTACCTAGACCTAATGATTGGGGACCCCATGTTAATATGACTTCCTTTTGTAGAATACAGAATGAAAAAGAATGGAATCCTCCTCAAGCACTTTCTGATTTTCTATCCTCAGGAGAAGTACTTTACGTTGGATTTGGCAGTCTGACGGAAGCATGTCACCCCTCAATTGTTGAGAAAATGATTAATGTTCTCAGTAAAAAAAAGATAAAAACGATCATCAGCTCACATTTTCCTACTCTTAATCAAAAGAAGCTTCCTTCATGGATTTATCCTATCGACTATGCTCCTCATGACTGGCTCTTTCCCAAAGTATCTGCCATAGTGCATCACGGAGGAGTTGGGACTTTGGCAGCTGGTCTTTACTCAGGAAAACCAACTTTGATTGTTCCTTTTCTTGTAGATCAGCCTCACTGGGGGCAATTCATTGAACAACGGCTACTTGGCCCAAAACCTCTTTCTGCCTTTGCATTTAGCGAAGAAGCTTTTGAAGATAGGCTAATTCAGCTACTTACTAATCCAAAATACCGAGAAAACACAAAAGCCATTAAGGATAATCTATGCAATGAAAGAGAGGGCGTGGAGCTTACTATTGAAACAATTATCAATGCACTAAGCAAGCAGAATATAAGCACTATCTAGCTCCTTTTTTTCAAAACTTTCTATGCAGTATTTCTGAAAGTCTACGAATATGCGTATTTGAAAGATGGGCATATCTCTTTGTCATTTGGACGGTTTTATGCCCGAGGAGAGTTCCAATTTCAAGCAAACTGGCTTGGTTCATGGCTAAATAGGAAGCAGCTGTATGGCGGAGATCGTGAAATCGAAAGTTGGAAATACTCGCTTTTTCGAGCGCAGTTTCCCAAGCAGAGCGAATATCGATTGGTTTTGATGGACAATGTGGCGCAGGGAATACAAGAGAATCTGTAGCCTGGTTGATATATCGAGATTTGAGCAGATCTAGAGCTGTCCCAACAAGGGGGATAAAACGGCGTTCCCCGTTTTTGGTAGTCTGCAAAAGAATTGCTCCTCGATTTAAATCGACATCACTCCACTTGAGATTGAGGATTTCGCCGCGCCTCATTCCAGTTGAAAGAGCTAGTATAACAAGAGGGTAGAGTCCTTTTGATTCGCTCTCCTGGCAAGCTCTGATGAGTCTTGCCCGCTCCTCATCGCTTAGGAAGCGGGTTCTCTCATTTGAAATTTTCGGTTTAGAGATCTTTAGGACGGGATTTTCTTGCATCCACTCCCAATCTCTGACAGCAACAGAAAAGGCATGAGACAGACTTGCTAAATAGCGAACGACGGTAGTAGGAGATCGAGGCTTATTTTTGCATGTGGGGCTCGAAAGAAGATCGTCGCGTTTTTGGGCGATGAGGTTGGGTTTGATGTCGGAAAGAAGATAACAGCCTAATTCTTTCTTCCACCAGAGAAGATGCTGGCGAACATTGCGGGCGTTCTTAGGTTTAGTGGGTAAAACTTTTTCGATATAGCGATCGATCAGTTCGGAGAGGGTATGTTTGCTCCCTGGTTTTTCATATGCAAAAGTGCCTCGCTCTATGGCTGATTCGGTATCGCGTTTCCATTTCATGGCTAGAGTTTTGGAGGCGAATGATTGGATGAGGACTGGATGACCTTTGATGCGAACGCGGGCGCGGTAAGAAACCGTCCCATCTTTATGGGTGCGTTTGTCGATGCCTTTCATGAAGCTACCTTTGGTTTTAGTTTTCAAAGGTTAGCTGCTAGGTTTATCGCCAATTGTTGTAGGCGAGTGGTCCACAAATGGTCCACGGATGTGAACCTTGCTTTAGGCTGATTTGGTTGCTTTATCGCAACCAGCTCAGTTTCAGCCTTATGAATCACAAAAGAAATGTGGGGCAACCTGGACTTGAACCAGGGACCGACGGGTTATGAGTCCGCAGTGTGCCATTTCATGAACTAACAACAAAAGTATAAGCGGCTTGTGGAATTTCATTCAACTGAGATTTAGAGACATCTGTTGCCATCTTTTGGGCCTTAGTGGTCAGCCAGTGGTCATTTGATTGGATAAGAGCAGGTAGAGCCCATACTTTAAGCTGCTATCCTTCAAGCCGCGTTTTTTCAGAGCGAGGCATTCCATTGCACCTATTTTTGTTCAAAGTAAAATTAAAATACTGTGTTAAGTATTTTGTTCTGTTTATTTTAAAATCGAATTTTTTCATAATCGCTTCTTTATTCTTTTGTTAGGATCGCTATGGAAATTCAACTCGATTCAGGCGAAGATCTCTCTTGGGCTGTTGCCACCCTTTCCGACCCGATTTCAGAACCTGCCTTCCTTAATGATGCGATTATTTCTTCTTCGTCTGGCTGTGGATGGAGGCGATTGCGAGGTGAAAGCATGTGCTTACAACCCAATATCGCTCCCTTGTGGCTGAAAGGAATCGGAGCCAAAATGACCGATATCGATCGAGATCTCGACGATGAAATTTACGAGAAGGCTAAGAGCGATCTTGCTGGCATTCTCAATCTAAAAGATCGCTCCATTACCAATGAGGAAATAGATGCGCTCTCTCCAATGATCCAAAAAATTGTCGATCTTGTGACTCCTAGAGATGAAGATACGAAAGCAAAAAACAAAGAAAAAATTGATTTATTACAGCAGCTTGCAAATCATAGCTTAGCCCAAGACTCAACGGCTAAAAAGCTGCTCGACAAGGACATCAAAGAACTTAGAGATGCAAATAACACCCTTGTTTGCGCTAAGGGAAAGCACAAAGGAGGAGAACTTGGTCATAAGATAGCCAAGTTCTGGAAGAAGCATAAAAAGGCAATTATCATCACAGCAGCAGTTGTTGCTGTTACGGCAGCTGTAGTGGTTGTCGTTGCTGTTATGGCGGGAGGAGCAGCGGCTGGCGCTGCTGCCGCTGGGGGAGCGGGCGCAGTGGGAGGGGCGCTTTCCGACCAAGGGAGCAAAGAGAAACCCCATTCCCAATCGAATTTAGATCCATCTCCAACCCCAGCTTCTCCAACCAACGCTCCTACAATATCTTATCCTTTTGCAACCTTTAATCCCTACCCAGTTCCAGAAAAAATAACCTTTGGCGAAAACGGCGTGCACTATGATGGCCAGTTTTTTTCCAGCTACGAAGACATGCTGCTCAACCCATTCGGCAATTCATGGGTGAACAATTGGTTGAACTCGGCCGAGAAACTAAGAACGGAAGCGTTCCCACTGTCCCATATCTCCATGCCTCAGCTCCAACCGATCATTTCCAATGGAAATGCACACGGTAGCCAGGACCTCAATGTTTCTGCTTACAAGGCTCGAGGGGAATGGGCCTTAACCAATGGATATACCGCCCAAGCGCTTCAAGACTTTAATACAATTATCGAGATGGAGCCGAGCAATCCAGACTCATACCTTGGAAGAGGCTCCGCTCGTTTCGAGCTTGGGCAATACGACGCTTGCATTGACGACTACAACCAGTATACATCGCTTGTGCCCAAAGAGTTTTCTGTAAAAGATTTCTCGATTGGATTTGCTAAGGGTTTGCCAAAAGGAGTTTATGAGTCAGGGGAGGGCCTACTGCTCTTTTTATCTGATCTCGTAAAACATCCCATTAACACCGGCTCTCAGGTTTACGAATCATTTTCCGCTCTTAGCAACCTCGTTAGGGCGGGAGAATGGGAGATGATTGGCTCCTCGCTTTCCCCTGAAGTGCATGAATTGATAACCCAATGGGAAATATTGTCCAACAGCAGAAAAGGCGAGCTTGCCGGATATGCGTTTGGCAAGCATGGCTCAGACATTCTCATTCCCGGGGCTGCAGCAAAAATAGCAGCAAGGGGCGCGGGCGCAGTGAAGGAAATAGGAGTCATCTGCAAGAATTTACAGACAGCTGAGAAAGTATTTGTTCTCGAAGCGGTTGCCACAGGCAGAAATGCTGGAGTGGACGTAGGAGCCGTAATTACCTCAGCCGAACGAACTCTTGCAGCAGGAGAAGATCTTGGCCTCACTGCCAAAGAAATTGCGGAACTTAAACAAGCAGGGAACCTAGAGCAAGTCGTAGATAAAGGGCGAGATTATTTTGTAGGAAAGCCTGAAATGCAGGCTTCGTTTGATCGTTTCGAAAACGCAGAGACCTTTTTGAAAAATCATAAAGGGTTCGTGGCAGAAATGGAAGCTAAGGATTTGATTCACAAGACTGGGATTTCTACATTTTCTCGACCTGAGGGGATTCCGGAAATTTATAAAGTCAAGATTTCTAGCGATGGCGCTGGAATAAAATATGTGCATCCTCAAAATGATCAAACGTACGTGAGGGTGATGCCTGGAAAACCGCATAGCATGAACCCAATGCAGCAAAAACCTTATGTGGTTCAGATGAAAAACGGATTGACTCTTGATAAAAACGGAAAAGTTGTAAATCGGAAGTCACCGGATGCGCACATACCACTTGAAGAATTTAGATATATTCAATGAGCATTATGGAATTAGATAGAAAAAAAATTTTAGAAAGCCATCTAGAGACAATACAAGGTCTCTCTAGCAGAGAGTATCAACAAAGAGTTTGGGTTCGCGGAGAGGGACCGGAGTGCGATGACTATACGGAAACCATCTGTCATTTTTTTGATGATGGGGATCCAATTATTAACGATTACAAGAGCTATAATATCACCGAAAATCAACTTTCATCACTTTTAAAGCTTCGCCAGATGTTAAATGAATTTAACTCTAAGATCCGCTTTCGTTTAGGTCCGAATTTTTTAGATTCTCAAGAATGGAGAAACATCATAGTACAGGCTAAGGAAGTTTTGGCCGCATTTAACTATCGCTGACTGTTATTTTTAGTCGTTGTTCACGGTGTGCCTCTCCATTTGGTCTTTTGATGCGTTTGGAACAGCATATCTCAGAATGATTCTTCTGCGTTGTCATCGTCATCCCAATCTCGCTCCGACTCAAGGTCATCAATCTCATCCTCTTCTAACTGTTCTGCTCTAGCCTCTTCCATTCCGAGCAGAATCCAGAGCCGCAACCATCGGATTTTCATATTCCACCTCTACTCCATTCAGTGAAAAGCAATTATCATCTGATTTTTTCGATAATTTAGGCAGAGAGATTATTTGTTTTCGGATTTGTAAATTAATTTTACTATCAGAAATGATATGTCAAGCAATTTTTTTATCTTCAAGTCACTAGTAGCAAATTGAACCCTGAAGATTTTGCCTTCAGGGTTCTTCGCTGTTGTTTTTGCAGAGTTTTTCAGTCTGTAGCAGCAAAGACTTTAATAGCCTTATCTGGCTGAAATCAAGCCATATATGAAGGGTTATTACTTCCGAATTACTTCTAGATTACTTCTAGATTACTTCCAGAATTTCTTTACCAGGAAACCATAGCCCTGCCCTAGTTTTTCCTCTTACGTGGACAGATCCTGCAGTTTTCAACTCTCGTAAAAGGGTTTGCACTTGGTTTTCAGAAAGAGAGGGGAGTACTTGGAGCAGATCAGATAAGCGAGCTCCTTCTGTCTTATTTGCACGAATATGCTTAAGAAGTAATTCTTTGTTTGTGTCTCGATCAAGGCCAAGTTTTCGAGTATATACTCCACTTTTCCCAGCCTGGCGGTAAAACATCTGGCATAGGATGTATTGAATTGATTTTCCTCTCCCAATCGATTCGATCACACCTAAATCAACTAAATGTTTGAGCCGTGTTTTTAACTCAGGCGGGTCCGAGGGGAGAGGTTTTTCTTTATGCACATAATCTAAGACAAGGAAATCAATTGTAGTAAATGAATCCAGATCTTTTTTATCTAATTTTGCCAGGAACCGCAAAAAGCTCTCATCTTGAACTTGCCCATCTAATGTTAGAACAACTTGGTATTCATCTGTATGAGTAAAATCTGGCAATGATTTAGCCTGTTTTATGCTTTCTTCAAAAATTCGATCTGCGCCTTGACCCGCTCTGTCTACAAGTCCGCACTTGCCGAATACTTCGGCAATTCTTCGATTGCGCGGTTGTTGTCTCCAAAGCATGTTTTGTGGTGTGATCCCTGGAGGAAAGCCGCCAGGACTGGTGAGCGCAATTCGACGAGGGTATTGCTTGATCCAAAGGGAGCCCGCCGCTTTGTAATCGCGATGGCTGACCGCATTAAGAATCGCTTCTCGAATTGTTTTTTCGCTAAATGTGGGAATATCAAAGACGAACAGGCCATCTTGAAAATGCTGGTTGTCATTACGTAGATTAATTTTCTCCCACAGCTCATTAAAATAGGTGAAAAATCCTTGCCGATATTCAATCCTCTGTTGCGCAGGCCCGGTGATATCACTGGATCGATATTCAAAAATCACCTCTGCTTGAGCTAAATATTTTCCTAGTGCTTTGCGCGTTCCAAATAGGATCAGTGCGGCATATGTCACTCCTTGATCTGTGACGACTTCAATATCTCGCAGTATTTGTTTCTCTGGGATGTGTTTAAGTTGACTGTTCCCGGACTTACGTATCCAGGCTTCTTGAAAAGCATGGATAGCTACCAGATCAAGATCCTCAAATTTGGCATCAGGACAAACCAAAGCGGAGAAATCTGGAACTCCTTCTTCAAAAATTCGTTTCAGCATATCAGGTGTCATGGGGACAAGCTCTTCTCCTCGACGCATCCAATATGTCCCTTCAAATGCAATAGGAACTCCAATAGGCCTTGAGGGGATTGAGAAAATAATGACTCTTCGATTTTCTTCAAACAGCTCCTCAACTTCGATTCTAAGAGATAATCGGCTAATCAGACGAGATTTGATCTGTTCTAGATTTTGGAATGCTTGGGTACCTACAATTTTTCGAGGAAATTGATCCGTTATTCCCAGGATGATTCGGCCTCCGCCTTCATTGGCGAAAGAGCAGCAATATCGAATTAATTTCGTGATGTCGAATGTGTTTTTGGCTTCTTTAAATTCGAGTCGACTATTTTCACGACATTTCATCCAGCTATAAAGTTCATTCAGTAATGACATAAGGTTTTCATCGATCCACTGGTTTTCAAGGAGGAAGTATAGCCCCCCTTTATCCATTCTTTCAAGAATGCAACTGAAAGTGTGCCACGCGAGCATGGTGTGCATGCTTTTTCAAAGGATTGATTTTGAGATAAATATGATAAACACACTGATTCACACTGTGCGACCAAAAAGAGGGAATCTACATTCCAGGAAATCTACCGAACATTTGTTCCATTTTTTGCATTGCCATGTCATCGAGTTGGCTGATCTTATCTCGTATTCGATCGAAGCTCTTCTGATGCATGCCCTTGGATTTTTGCATCATCCATTCTGAATCCCCTTCATACTTTCGAATCAAACGCCATTTTTTATCCATGGTTCGATCAGCATCAGATCGATTTTGAGTGGAATAGGCGAGTTTTAGATATTTTCTGCAAAGGAAAAGGCCCCTGGAGAGATAGAGCTTTTTGTAGCGACGGGTGCAGAAAGGGCACAAAAACTAATGGCGCTGTCCTCCATAGTGACAATTGGTGAGAACCACCGTAATCGGATAACGATATTCCTTTCCTTGGCTTGATAAAATGACCACAGCATGAGAGGAAAAGAGATTCAGACGGCATCAATGAAACCAAGCATCCTCGCCCTCTTCAAATGGATATTTTCTATTGTCGTAGTATTGAGAGCAATTGAGGCACCGGTAATGTTCGACCCTATTCTTAGTCCAGTGTCCTTTGTTTCTCCAATAACTCCACCACTTTCCCATAAATTGATTGATCGTCAGCTTTATCTTTCGGTTTAGGCCTGGGATTAGCCTGTTTCTGAGAAGGCTATTATGGCCCATTTAGATCGAGCTGAGAACTCGTCCGCCGTAATAAGAGAGTCCTAGACCTTTAACGTATTTATAAAAAACAACTGAAATTAAAAAATTTTTTGATTTTCTACTCACTTATAATCAGCATATTAAGATTCTATCATGCTCAAAACTGACAAATGTCGATTTTGAGCATAATCGATTGACAACACCATCATGCTCATTTAATATAGACGATATGAAACCATTTGTTGGAAGAGCTAACGAGTTACGGAGGCTGGAAGACCTATCCAAGTCAGGTAGAGCCTGTCTTGTTGTCATTAAAGGGCGTCGTCGAATAGGGAAAAGTCGTCTTGCTGAAGAATTCGGAAAAGGTAAGGTTTTTTTGCCTTTTAGTGGGCTGGCTCCAGTTAAAGGGGTAACAGCGCAGCATCAGCGTGATGCCTTCGCTCGAGAACTTGCGACTTTATTTAATCTTCCCCCTTTTACTTTCACAGATTGGAGTGATGCTTTTGCGCATCTATCAAGACATCTCATAGCCAAACCTACTGTCATTCTCTTTGATGAAATTTCGTGGATGGGTTCTAAAGATCCGACATTTACCTCTAAGTTAAAAGTATGGTGGGACCTTGTCCTGCAAAACCATCCATCTATTGTCCTTATTTTATGCGGCTCTATCTCGACTTGGATCGATAAAAATATCATCAATAGCACAGCTTTTTTTGGTCGGGTTTCTCTCTATCTGGAACTTACAGAATTGTCGATTCCACAATGCAGGGAATTACTGAATCTTCAAGGCTTCAAAGGATCAGATCTCGAGTTTTTTAAAATTTTGAGTGTGACTGGAGGAGTGCCTTGGTATCTTGAGCAAATTCAAACTCACCAAAGCGCTGATGAAAATATAAAACGCCTCTGTTTTGAAAAGAATGGTCTTTTGGTGCATGAATTTGATCGGATTTTTAATGATCTTTTTAGCTCTAGAGGTGAGATCTATCAAAAAGTCATTACAATACTAAGTCAAGGTATGAAAAACCGAACTGCTCTGCAAAAGACAATGGCTTATTCGCCAAGCGGCACACTGAGCGATCATCTTAAAGCTCTTGAAATTTGTGGATTTGTCAGCAAACATCCAGATTGGTCTTTAAAAACAGGTAAGCCAGGAAAACTGGCCCTATATCGGCTTTCTGACAATTATCTTCGCTTCTACATCCATTATATCGAACCCAATCTTACGAAAATTGAACAAGGGTCGTTTTTAGAAGTCCCGCTTTCTAGTTTACCTGGATGGGAACCCATGCTCGGCTTCCAACTCGAAAACCTTCTGCTGAAAAATAGACCTCTTCTTTACCAGGCACTTGGAATTCACGCTCAGGATGTCGTTATTGATAATCCCTATTTTCAAAAAGCCTCAGGTCGCAAAAAAGGATGCCAAATTGATTATCTGATTCAAATGCATTCCAACACCTTTTTTGTCTGCGAAGTCAAAATGCGCCGTCGTGAGTTGGGGCTTGAAGTGATCGATTCAATGAAAACCAAAATAGCTTCTCTTGCTCTTCCAAAAGGCTTCGGGACTTCACCTGTTCTGCTTCATTTAGGCCCAGTCTCTGATGCTCTATTAAGCAGTCGCTATTTTTATCGTATCATCGATATCGCTGATTTGTGAGAAATATTGGGCAATGTCAAAGAAGGTCAGTTCAATTTGGCTGACTGAAAAGAAGCTGTTTTGTTTCCGTGATCAGTTTTTTTCACAAATTTTCTAATGAAATAATTATTTACACTCGCTTTCAGAATTAAATTAATTTCTGCATCTCAACCAAAAATTGTTAGATTGATAAGATCTTGTCAATTTACAGAAATAAATCTGTAAAAGACGTTGACGGCTTCGATGGAAGCTGTCTCGAGCAAACCGATAATGCAAGGACTCAGCCGAATGAACAATCAGATCAGAACCTGGATAAATCGAACGACTTCAATCACTGCAACAGCTCTATGTGTTTTATGTTGCCTTCCACAAGAAGGAATAGCTCTTGAAGCAAAAAATCATACAATCGAGCAGATAGTCAAAGACTTTATCGATCAGGGAAAAAATCCTAACAATGAAGCTTTCCAAGAGCAGATTGCCAAGATCATTGAATGTCTCGAAGAATCCGAAGATCCATTATCTGATGGATATCGATTCCTTCAAATCTTACTTAATCAAGTAAATGCACAGTATGGATATTCATTTTCAATGCCCCAGCTCTTCGAGCAAATTAGAGGAAATTTACATCTCATTCAAATTCCTGAAATTGAAGAAACAGATCTTCGCCAAGGCCTTGAGATGTTGGAAGAATATGCCGAAACTGCAGGCAATGATCATTCGAAAGAAAAATGGAGTGAACATTTTTTCAATAAAAATCCTCATAAAAAGAAGAAACATAAAATGCAGACATGGGGAAAGGTCGTCATTGTGTTCGTGGCAGCTACTGCCGCAGTCACCATAAGCATTTTGCAGCCAGAATTTATTCCTGCGGTCGTTGAAGGAGCGGTCGCCATCGCTACTTCTGCATTGAAAAATAAATAATATAAAAATAAATACGGAACACCAATTATTATGAGTAGATTTGTTTTTGCTTTCTTTTTGTTCGTCTCATTTGTTTTTTCTGATTATATTTCCCCTGTTTTTGACAGAAATTTCTCTTCTTATGCTGGAGCCGAAAATTTCATCTCATTGCAAAGAGGGATGGAAAAAGCCGAAGATACGCTTTTTCCAACCGAACCAATTTTCATGGATGATTTTAAACAACAGACTCAAGATTTTTTTGCCTCATTTATCAAGAATACATGGGGACGACGTCTACGGATTCTTGCAGTCTGGCTACCTGCTGCCTTGTCTATGAGCGTAACTCAACATGAAGTGTTCGGTCATGGTTATAGAATCAGAGATTTGGGTTCCAAATATGCAACTGTGAAGGGGTACAGGATGTATGTGGTTGCTGGGGCAACACGGTATGAAGCAACCCCAAATTTGACATCGAGCCAAATGCTGACGATAGGCATAGCCGGTCTTGAGGCCGATTCTATTCTGGCAAATAGGATCAGATCTAGATGGATGAGAAATGGGCGTATGGATTCTAGATTGGCGACGCTGTATGCAATTTCCGCCACTTCTCTCATTGGATACTCTCTTTCGGTCCATAAGACTCCCACGTCTATGCCAACCAATGGCAATGATATTTCTGGATATCTCTTTTTGCTAAATTCCACATATCCAAATGGACATGTAAACTATAAAAGCTTGCGAAATTTCTCTTTACTAGGATTGCTCGACCCATTTTTATTGTATTCACTTTATTGCGGATCTGATTATGCCATTTATGGAACCAGCATACCGATTCCTATGCTTGAGATCGGCTCGGTGAAGTATCTTCCTGTTGCTCGAGCAACCTTGACCCCTTTTGGCCTCCAGGGAATTTTGGAAAACTATTTGCTTTCAGGTACGAGTCAAACTTGCGCCCATCTGAGATGGGGCCAAAATGGACCAAACTCTTATTATGGCTTGGGCGTTGAAAATCAAAAGGTTTATGAATGCGCTTTCGCTACCTTGGGACTCCGATTAGATATTTGGCATCAACCGAAAGTTCTTTTTAAAAACGGTGCATTATCAGCAGTAGAACTGATGGAATTGCCTAAAAATACACCCGTGCCTCAATTGTATCCCGACAAAGTTCTCAATGAGAAAGAATTTGGGGTGTTGGCTTCTGTAATTGGCACTATTGGCAAAGCAAGCTGGCCTACTCGCCCTTACTACGAGTTGGGATACAAGACAAAGGGGTATATTCCCGGTGAGGCTTTGCGACAAGCGCCAATCATTCGTTTAGGTTTAGCGGGCAATTTCTAATCGTCTTGACCCAAATCACTTGTATTGATTTCCATACCACGCTTGACAGCACAGACGAAAAAGCAAGAAAAGCAGTACGCATTTCCCGCATGGGTTATACCGGTGGCGGGGAAGCAAGACTTAACTTTGATTGGGGCGATCCCGAAGGCCCGTCTTTCAGCGGATCAGCTTCAGGAAATATTCGAGATGACCATGGGAATAAAGCGGAAGCAGAGGTGAAAGTAAACAGCGATGGATCAGGGTCAGCATCCGTTTTCATCAGTCACAATGACTAACTCTAACAAAAGATCCCCCCCACTTTTATGAAAATAGCGATACCATTGAAAAATCTGGCAATTGCCGCCTTTTTCTTTCTGAGTAGTTGCTCAGTTGTCAATGAAACATGCTCTCAGAAAGAAAATTCGGCATATTTTGTATCCGTTCCCATTACAGAATTCTCTGCCTCTCAAATCCCATGCATAAATATAGAAATGGAAGACAAAACCCTATTGGCAACTCTCGATCTGGGTTTCCGAGGACATGTATCAATGCCGCCGGACAAAGTAGAAGGCATTGTTTTTAAAACCCTCTTGGGAGAAAAGACTATGTATGGAATCCGGGGTAAAGCATATAAAAAAAAACTATATCGCATCCCTGAGATAAAAATTAGCTCTATGATTTTTCCTTTTCCCAACTTACAGGAGGATCATCCAGAATTTCACAAAGATGCCACATTTATTGAAAATGAAACGACACTCCCATCGCCTCAGGAACCGGGAAGAGTGGGGTGGGAATTATTCCGCCATACTTGCTTGTTCATCGATATACAAAACAAAAAGATCACCTTTTGCGATGGCCTGGAGACCCTGAAAAAGGAAGGATATGCCATTGAAATGTTTGTCAAAACTCCTCTTTTTTTGGAAAGAGGTCTAGTTGAATTTGACTGTTTCACCCCAAAAGGTCGTTTGCGCTGCATGTTGGACACAGGCGCAACGTGGAATGTTTTGAATGAAGAAACAGGAGACATAGACATAGACAAGGCATTATGGACACCGGGAAATGTGGTAGAGCATCCGTTCTGCCAAATCGAAGATACGGATTTCGGCCCCATCGCCTTCCATCGCATGTCATACCAAATATCAGAAATAACGTTGGGTTTGGCTACGTCAGCTCTGCAACAAATTTTTCGTCTTCACTCGTGCCTTGCCATGCTGGCAATGGTCACTCGTTCCAGACAAAAAATTTGTGCAGCTTCCTTGCCAAACTTAACGTTATTTCTGATATTTGGTATCAATCCAGATTCCTATCCGAATCGAGGCGATCTTGGGAATGGAATTCATTAAAAACCATCTGGTGTTCCTGGATTTTGAGAACAAGTCGATCTATTTGTCAAAAGATCGACAAGAATTTTAAAAACCGAGATCAATAAGGAGACAAACCCGGCTTGTAGTTATAGCGCTCCCAGTAGAGCGTCGGATAGAGAGGCTTTCCCGTCCCGGCCCTTGCGCCGCAATCGCGGAGCCACGCCGCCATCGCGTACCCGATCCGGGTGCGGCTTGTCTGGTTCATGAAAATATCGAGAGGCATGGTAATCGAAAACCCTTTGTCATAGTACCGAGAGCCGTTTACGACATCATTGGCGTTAGTCAAGGTATACCAAAGACCAACCCTAAGACCGCTTTGGAACGTTCGGCCTCCTTCGAAACGCACTCCTTTATCCCGAGCGAGAAACTGTCCTGCGCTGACCTTAAAATCCACATTCAGCGGTTTGTATTGGTAATATACATCTACGAAATATTGCAGCCCGGTGTACGGAAAATACTTGACCCCCTCGTCGGTCAGCTTTCTAATTTTATGCTGAAATCCCAAGCCATAATATTCCCGTTTGAGTAGACCCGACGCCTCAAAACCGATGGCCCAGTTCATATTGACCGGATAATAAAGGTTTTCAAGAGAAATTCCGGCATAGGCCGTTTCGAAATAGCCGACAGCTAGACGGGAAAACCAACCGGCGCCCCAATTGACGCTTTTTTGCAAAAAGGCCTGATCGATATGAAAAGAGCTCGATTGATTATAGCGGAGGCTGTCTGTCCGAACATTGATGATCCTCGATGGATTGAGAAAATCTTCAGTTCCCATATTTTGAGTGCTAGACAAGGCCGTATAGGTTCCGTAAATGGAATAGTAGATCTGGTCAAAGAGATAGCCTTCCGGACCGAGAGAAAATCCGACTTCGTACTTGAACTTGCCGCGCGAGCTGCCGAAAAAGGAGCGCAGCCAAGGCCTAAAAGTCAGCATCCAGACCCTTTTACGCCTTCGATAAAGGAGCGCAGCGTCATAAATGCTGGGCGTAGAGCTCGCTTCTCTCATCGGAGCGATAACCGCAAATTCGTCCTCGCCTATTTTACTTTCTGCATAGCGCTTCAAATCCTGAACCCGAAACCGATACTCGTGTTCGGTTACGCCATCCGCTTCGATCACGACGGTGATATCGGCAATATTGGAGGGAGTCAAAGAGGCAAGGACATACTCGATCCTTCTCCGCACTTCCTCTTCTTCCCTATACCGAACATTGATGACTTTCATCCAAAGCCTGTCGCTGCTATCCGGAACCAAGAAAAGGGTATAAAGATCGAAACCCTGTTCCCTAAAGGCATAGGCAAATTCTTGGGCCAGTTCTTGCCTTGTTCGAAGAGTTCCCAAGGGTTCCGTATCAACAGGAGCGCTGTAGACAGGGACGTCATAAATCTTAGGAAAAAGTCCTTTTGAAGCCCCCAGATCGTATCGGAGCGCGACGCTTCCCGCCCAGTCGGTTCCGCGCAAGCTGCTGCCTGAGAGCCTGATCAGATCCCAGAGATCCAGCTGAATCCCTGCATTGATCCTGCTCTTCACTTCCCTCCCTCTGGGGTGCTCGCTCCAATGGCGTTTATAATCATTCGCATCGTACTCAGCGGCGAATGTAAGTCCCTTGAGTAAATGGCTGGCCCTATGCCAAGGCGTCCAAGCGATCCCTCCATAAAAACCATGGATGCGCCCTCTGCCCCACCCGAACGTCGCTTCCAGGTGGTAATCAAGGAACTCCTTGGTAGCCGCAACATAGAATGACTTGAATCGTTGGCTTCCGAAAAAGTCGTTCCAGCCAACCGCAAAGCCGGGGAGATAAGGAAAGCCGTCTTCTTTCCGCATCAAAACAAACTTTACATTCGCCGCTCGCTCCGCATAGTCTCCAAACCCGAGATGACCAAAACTTCCATCCAACATCTTCCTGTAAATCCAGTAATTTCCGGTCGTCTCGATGTGATCGAAGGCATTGAATGCCAAGCTCCAGATATTATACGGGGCGACCCAGGCATACCCAAATGCTATGATGCCGGCATTATATGTGCGCGCCGAGGGCATCGTAAAATATCCTCCTTGCAACTGATAGTTGATGAGGAGAGGAAGAGAATCGTGGATCGCCTTGTCGACCGACTCGACCGTTTTAAGGTCTCTGAATAACTGCGCAGCAGGACTGTCTAGACCCAGGCATTCCTCGGATGAAGCGGCAAGAGGCAGGGCGAACAGAAGAAAAATAATAGCCCGTTTCATGAAAAAGACAGCTCCGGACCTGACGGCTGTGAGAATGTGAATTTGAAAGGGTAGGAGCCTCAAGTTTTTCTTGCAAGAGATTTTGTAACGTAAATTATTTTTTCATGCTTAACTGATTCTTAAACTCTTGGATTGAAGATTATTTCTGTTTCGCCCTATACTCGTCTTGAGAGACTGACCACAAATTCGGTTTCTGTCGATTTTGGGAAAAAAAACAGCATGGCCTATTTAAAAGACTTCCGAGAACGAATTCAGAACAGTGATTACACGGGCTTCCTGAAAATTTGGGAAGAATATTGCTATGGAGATCAGCCGGACGGCGAGGAAATCGTCGCAGTCCTCGAGAGCGTCAAATCCTCCGAACTAGCCAAGTCATTCGGACTGCATGTAGAGAGAATCCTCCCTTTATGGAGAGAGCTGAAAGACCCCGTACAGGCTCATAATGCCCTTCGGCTGATTCTCGATTTGCAGACCACCAATAGCGAGCAGCTCGCTGATTTGGCGACTGAATATTTAAAAGGCAAATACGAAAGCGATCCTCTTCTCAATGAAAAACTACGCCTTGTAGGACTCAGGAACCGGGAACGATTTCAGTCCGGGATCCGCAATTTCGAACTCTTGACTCACTTTAAAAAAGGCAATTTCATTTTCCATACCGCGGGATGGGGAACGGGAGAAATCATAGACGTCTCATTGGTGCGCGAAGAAGTGACCATCGAATTCGAATATGTGATCGGCCCTCAACATTTTTCCTTTGAAAAAGCCTTTAAAACC
>Ga0206877_10106_pt1 | contig 26038 bp, 35 predicted proteins | sample Alteio_BWOrgCont_7_FD_152623 | JGI IMG/M metagenome (GOLD analysis project Ga0206877, IMG submission 152623) | Enriched cells from forest soil in Barre Woods Harvard Forest LTER site, Petersham, Massachusetts, United States -... | ecosystem: Environmental > Terrestrial > Soil > Temperate forest >...
TGCAAAGGTGTAGCAACCAACTGTACTCGTACAACTGTTAGCCCCAGGGCCAGGAAAAGGAGGCCCATCGATATCTTCGATGGTCACGGTTCCGCTGGTGTAACTTTGTGCTTTTGCCTCAGGGGCCGCTAGCGCTATTGCGGCGATGCAAAGCATGCAAGATGAAAGGAGAAATTTGCAACCCACAACTACCCCCGAGACTTGGTATCGCACTACGGTTGTAGGTATAATCAGCTACTCTCTGTAACGGGTCAAGACCTCGATTAAAGAACGGACCGCGAGATTTGATTTTAAATGCGCAAGACCAAGCTCGGCTTTGAATTGTTGCTTATCGTAATCTTTTGCTACGGTATTGCTCATGCCGCGACCCTTTCACCTATTTCTGCGGTGCCGTCACAGACTCCGCAAACCTCCGACGCATTGAAAGCGTTACCGAACCTCAAACCATCAACCAGCCCAGATTGGGTTTCAAAATGTGTGAGTGACTCACGTAAGAGCCCGCTTGAGTGCTCGATTGAGGATACACTCGTCTTGGCCACCACCGGCCAACCGGTGGCATCGGTCGTTGTGCGGATACAGTCCGACACGCGCATACCGATGATGGCGATCCGTGTTCCGGTTGGACTTTATCTTCCAGCAGGGCTTAATCTCCAGATCGACGACGGTAAGTCTCAGGCTGTCCCGCTACGAACGTGTGACCTCCAGGGTTGTTACGCGGAAATGCAGATAAGCGCAGACCTGCTTGCAGCGCTCAAAGGCGGCAAGCGACTTTCGATAATCTGCCAAAATTTGGCAGAAAAAGACATTATACTGCCACTGGTCCTCGACAATTTTGCGGACGCATTCCAAAGGATCCAATAAGCCTTTCGCAGCGGTCTGGCCAAAACCCGATAAAGTTTTTTTATCAGGCGGTTGCGATAGCAGCGGCGCTCTTCTTCGATCCGCGCTGCACGTGGACTGTCCGTACACTCATAGGAACACCGACAGTCCCGTAGGCGTGTCCAGATTTTCCCACGAGCGATGATCCCGCAATGCCCGAAGCGGCGTTTTGAACGTTGGGCTGGCCGCGGTACAGTGTTGGTTCCGTTGGCGTCCAGAGCCAGTGCCACTTCGGACTAATTTATGAATCAGTAGATTACGATCAGGCGTCGCTAGATAAAAACGATGAACCGAGAACGTCAACTGTGATGGCCTCAAGAAAAAACAGCACGTAAGAAAGGCACGTGAGACTTGCTAGGAAAGGCCTATTTTCTAACAAATCGGGCGCCGGCTCGGCTTCAGCCTGGATTCGCATAATGACAGATTACGGAATGTGAAAGTAGGGAAGGGGCTTCCGCTTTTGCTTATTACGCGCGGCGTTCCTTGTCGCGGCGAATATCGGCAAAATGCCAAGCGTGCCGCGCCAGATATTGAAAGGCATTCCGAGGCCGTCGCATTCAGCGAATAGCGAGTAGAGTAACCGGTGTCCGCCTAGATCGGTCGGCGCGGAGTTATCGATTTAAATCGACGTTGCTGTCGCATGTCGGAGGCCCGCCCAGAACGGTAGTCAGGTTGCATTGTGGGGTGATGAATTTTCCGCCGCTAAGCACAACCACCACAAACGCCAGTCCGATTGCCGTGACCATGAACTTCAGGATGTTCATCATGGTAGCCTCCATCGGGTTAGACCACGTCGAACCGCGTGGAGTAGGTCACGCCGTTCGAGCGCGGGATGTGACCGCTGACACAAATGTCCACAATTACGGGTCGGGCCGAAGATCAGCGGCGAAACTGCTCACGCGCGATGAGACGCGACGGGTGGCGGTGAACTTTGCAAAACTGCCAGCGTTTCTGGGTAGTCGATTGTCCACTACAACGCTGTGACCGACATAACACAGTCCTTTAAAAAGATTGTGTGGATTTCGCTGCCTTTAAGCGGCCGATAACTCGGATCAGACTATTTCCAGCTTGGGACAGTGGGGACGGGAGACCGGCCACTGTACTGGGCCCCAGCGCTGTGAGGCGCGGGCACAGCGCCGGGGATTCCTGAGACTGAGATAGAAAATGACCGCCAAGCTAGTGCGGGCCGGCCCAGGGGATGCGAGCTACGTCAGAATGCCACAGGTTGAAAAGAGACGAATGCCCCTATTGTCTGCACCTGATCGGGGGCGATCATGCAGAGTATTGCGCACTTTGTCGAAATCGCGAAGGTACTCGCGATGCAATCGCACGTGACAGCGAACAAAGAAGTCGCACGCGAATTGTGGCGCTTGGCGCAGGACTATCAAGTAAAAGCTGCGGCACTGGCCGGCGGAAGATTGCCCGACATTGGCGATCCGCCCTTTGGTTCTGGCCGTTGATGATTGAGCCCCGCCTGGGCGCTTTGATTTATTGTTTACCAGTTGGATTCGATATTCTTATCGATGACCCAGCCCTCAACCTATATAAAACGCACGCAAGCCGAAGTGGAGCTTTTCCGGGCGCGCCGGATGCTGGCCCATTTCGTCGAGTTGTACGAGAGCGGCCAATGGCGCCGTCTTTATAAAGACGAAGTATTCGCCGGGACCATCCGTCAGGCGCGAGAAACCGTCGACCATTGGACGGACGTATTAACCAGATGTGATTCCCGCGCTTAACCACTGCCGCCGGTTCGGCAGGGTCAATCGCCAAGCTGTAACGTTAATTCGATGGAGTGCTGGATTTGCACTGCTACACTTGCTCTTTGTCCATCGGGCGGTGAATTGCTGAGGACAAGTTATTGAGAGACAGTAGTGAGCGAACGTAGCCTAGAAAGTACTGAAGGCCATTGGCCGCTTGTTGGTATTGCGTTTAGCGTTCTAGCAACTTTCACTGCTGCAACGATACTGATGTGGCTTTTGTTGCTCGTCATCGACATTCCGTGAATGCAAAATTCGTTTTTAGGTCGGTATGCCGAGCAAACGCGGGCCGGCTGTCGGGCCGAGGGGCTAAATAGGCGCGCATTTATGCGGTCGGCTTAGTAATCCGATTACTCGAGCACGCCATACTAAATTCAGTCCGCCGCTCGCCTTTATTTTTGGAACGATATGCGCGTTTTTGATCCGCCCACACCGTCCTGCCCTGGCTGCGGTGACCCCATGCGATTTGCCTATGCGATTTCGCGGCGCCCCAACAACTTACCCAACTTGCAGATATTTGAATGTCTGCAATGCTATTTGGCGATTCCGAGCGCTGCGGTAGGTAAAGATTTGGATTTGGATGCACTCGTCATAACATGCTGATTTCTTATCAAGTTGCGGGAATAGAGCAATTATGTCCGCATCGACTTATGCGACGTCGATGGCAAACCGGACAACCCGGGATCCTCATGGGGAATTGTCATAATCCCCAATCTTCGCCAGCGTCGCGCTTTGCGGCTGGTGCTTGTATCACTCTACATCAGCGTCGTCGCTGAGACTAAGGCGCTCGCGCAAGACGTCTCCGATCTGCACGTTGTCGACGGAGTAGCTGTTTGGGGGCTTCGCTAGGTCTGCCGGACGCCGCACGGGTACAAGAGAGTACTGACGCAGGGTGGTTTCCTCCATGTGCCGAGCAAGCGCCGTCCAGGCGTTGGAAGCGCGTCGCAAAGTTGCAATTGTCTTCGGATCGGACGCGACTTGAGCTTTGCCTAGCCCCTCGGTCGCCTTTCTGCGGCAGTCCTCTACAGTGATCATGTTCGCAACCTCACAAAGCAGTCCAGCGCCTTATGTCACAAACTTTGAACCCACAAAAGTCGGCTGGCAGTCAGCTAGCCGCAGGATTGTGCTGCTGCCGACTGATTGAGAACTATGTATTTTAGAGTCAGTTCTCAGACTTGCTAGGAAAGAAGTATTTCCTAGCAAGTCGGTCGACCGTATTTATTCTTGATCGTATCGGTCTCGGCCGACTGAGTTGAATTCCCATAATGACACGTTACGGAATATCGGCGCTGCCGCGGGCCGCGTCGCCGAAAATCAGGTGCGGCATCAGATCGATGTCCGCTTTGGCCCAGAAAGCTGCCGCGGTATTCGCTGACCTGCGTGTCCGCTAAGGGCCAAAAGCGGAAGTCGTCGTAATCAAATCAGTGGAATTGATAGTTCAGCCCGACGCGAAGGATGCCGTCGGTGAAGTGGGTCGGGCAAGGGACGCCGATCAAACAAGTGAAACCGGCAGAAGCCGAACCGGTATTGACGCCAGTAGTGTCGACCGTGCCAAGGTCCATGTAAAGGCCCTCTATTTTCCAAGTCCATCCGGGAGTTACCAGCTTGCCCTCCGTGCCGTAGCCCACCACCCAACCGGTATTAACCTGAGAATGGGCGAAGGCTTGGGCAAGAGAGAAGCTGGCGGCGATGGCGGGGGCTACCCCGCTGACTGTGTTCGTTCCGTCTATACCTACTCTGCCGTAAGCCAGTCCCCCGGTCGCAGCAAACGACGTTCAGGGCCAGAAGCAGACTCACGCAATGCCATGGTCGGCACGAAAAGAAAAACCGCCCGACGACGGTCGTTCCGAAATCGGAGATCAGGTGGCTGCGAGCGCAGCAGCGTCCTTCCGCTTCCTGCGCCAGCCAAACAAACCCAACGCGCCGAGGCCGGTGGCGAAGAGTGGGAGTGCGGCCGGTAGCGGTGTCGGTTCAATCTCCAAATTGCCCGATCTCACAAAAAACCGCTGCCAGCGTTTTCCAAAAGTGCTTCAGAGTTATCAAGCACAAGCGCCAAAGAACCAATCTCATAAAGAAATCCAGACTCAACAACTTCGCCGTTAAACACGCGAAATTTGTTTAGTGTACTAGACGGTAGTGGGGTGAGTGAATATGGCGTGGTCAAGGAGAGCCCGAGGGAAGCGGGATAACTGGTAATATAAATGGCCGATGCTGATGAGGTGGCATTGTCCGCCAAGCCAATAATCTCTCCAGTTACCGTTCCATTCACATCGCCCGAGTCGTTGGTGAAGCTAAACGTGAAGTCTAGTGTGGATGCGTTAGCGGAAACGGGCAATATCGCCCATCCAATTACGATCACGACGAGGCCAAAAAACTTCGATTTCATGCCGATCCCCACCCGAGCCCGACGATGAATAGTCTTCGAGGTTGCAGACTGTTGTCAATGCAGTTTTCTAGCGAATTAGGACACTTCGCTAGGCAAATTAGGACAAAGACCTCGGAATTAGGACAGCACCGGCCTGCGCATGGGAACAAACCGAAATCTAGAACAGTTGCTGAACTTTGGTAGAAAACATCCGAGGTCGCTCAGACCGGATGTCCGCTTTGGGTCATTAGCTGCCGCGGCGCGGTCGAAATTGCATGTCCGCTTTACCCCCGAAAGCTGCCGCGGAAATCGGCGGCCGGCGCGTCCGCTAAGGGCCAAAAGCGGACAAGACGCGCGGCCCGGTGGCTGCCCGCGCGCGCATTACGTTGCCGTCACCCCGCCCGACCCGGTTCGGGAACGCGAGGCAAGCGACAACGCTAGTTAGTTGAACTAGAACTTGTAGTTCACAGCCAAGCGCGCGGCGTTGAGGTTAAAACCACTCCAGCTGTATGGAGCTATGAATGGCGTGGGCGCGCCATTAGCCGTAGTCGTCACGCCCTTGAACCAATAATGAAGAAATTCGCCGCGCAGCGTCCAATTGTTGTTGATCATCCACTCGTATCCACCGCCGGCCACCGCTCCCGATACCGTGGAGGTCATTGCCGCTGGGAAGAAAACCAGTCCAGGGTTAATTGCTTCGGCCGCGTTCGCGCTATAGTCCACGCCCGCCCATGCCCCACCGCCGGTCACGTACACCATGCCGGGACCCACGATAGCGCCAATCCGGCCACGGACGCTTGCCAACCATTTGACGTCCTCGCTCATGGTGACGGTCCCGCACTGCGCGCCCGGTGCGCAGGCTCCGATACCGCCCGCACCGGTAATTGATGCGCCATTTTGGGTACTCTTGAGCCCGGTTCCCGAAGCATCGCCCTCTATTCCGAACACCCAGTTTGCGGTTTGCCAATTGTAACCAAGCTGTGCTCCCGCGATGGGATCGTCGCTGTCTAAGTTAAGGGTCTGGGGAAGACTTGGTGATGTACCACCACCAACGAGGTCTACGGCCGAACTAGCGTTCTCGGTCGATGTCCAACCCCAACCAGCATGCACGCCGACATAAAACCCGGTCCAGCTGGGTGCGACCACGGGCGTCGCTGGCACCCGAACCGGGAGGTCAGCGGCCGACGCGGCTTGCCCGAACCCCATGCTAAGCGCGGCAACAACAGCCAATGCAATCCGTTTCATGAGGGCACCAACAAAATGTCTGAGTGCGATGAATACTGATAGCTAGCCTCACGGCTTGCTAGCCTTTTGGCCAGTGGAGAAAGAGGCACAATCATCAAATGTCGCTCGGTGTGACCGAGCCGCAACAGTTGTCTAGGCCAAGCCTCAGCGGTGTCAAATCCAGAACAGATCGCCGCCTCACCTGTTCGCAGTAGCTGCCGCGCGACCTAAGCTGAGGCATGGCTGCTTTACCCCTGAAAGCTGCCGCGGTAGGCGCTGACCGGCGTGTCCCTAAGGGGCAATTAGCGGACATCCGGTCCGGCAATTAGCGTTCAAATTTGGCCCTCCATCGGCGCTAAAACCGAGTTGCCAAAATATCACGGTCAAAACTCATCTCCGCAAGTTGCTGAGTTTGTCTCAGGCCGCCGTAGACGGCACCTGAGGTTTTTCTTTAGCCTTATACAGTTTTCCAGTGACTTACGGGGGGAGCAATTATGCGTCGCCTTCAGTTTTTATTGCTTGTCGCGTTTGCAGTCATCGGCTTCGCCACGATGACCTCCGCAGCGGACCTGCCGCTCAAAACACCGGTGGTACAACTTCCGCCTGGTACCTACGATTGGACGGGTTTCTATATCGGCGGAAACCTCGGAGGTGGATGGCTAAGCAACAGAGCGACGCAAACTTTTGATTTTGTGCTCGCCCCCGTTAGTGGCAATACGGATGGTTCGGGCGTGCTCGGCGGCTTTCAGGAGGGGATCAATTGGCAATTTTCCCGCACTTGGGTCGTCGGTATCGAAGCGGATTGGTCTTTTACCGATGCGGGCCGCGGCTTCTCTCGTCAGGGTTTGACTGATTTACTTGGACATACTGTTCCAATCAGCTCTACGAATATGAGCGCAAAGCTGGATTGGCTAGCATCTGCACGTAACCGACTTGGCTATCTCGTCAGGCCCGACCTTATGGTTTATGGCACTGGTGGCGTCGCTTGGGGAAAAATTGGTGATCAGGGTGCCACCTCAATTAATGATGCTGGCTTCGTCTATTCCTCAAACGTTGCCTCCACCACCATACCGGCAGGTTGGGTGGCGGGCGGCGGCCTTGAGTGGATGCTCGGAAGCAACTGGCTGTTGAGGGGCGAGTACCTGTTCTATCATTTGAACTCGCAGGCCATAAGCTCCACTAATCTGCTCAGCACCGGTGTGATATGCATACCAGGGCCTTGCGCGCCCCAAGTAGGAACAACCACCTACTCGCTGTCCAACATTAACGTAAATGTGCTTCGGGCGGCATTGAGTTATAAGTTTTAAACTTCCACCACAGCGATTATCGCGATGTCCGCTTCGGGTCAAAAGCTGCCGCGCCGGTTTATCGGAGGCGTGGCAGCTTTACCCCCGAAAGCTGCCGCGATTACCGCCGACTAGCGTGTCCGCTAAGGGCCAATAGCGGACGTTTTATTACGGCGCAAAGTTAGGCTTCGTACTCAGCGGAGAAAGGGTCCTTGGCCTGGCGCACCCATGCGCCCTAAGCCTGCTGCCGCAGCCCAAGAAGCAGACGACGTAATCCGACACGTTCGGACGGATTCGTCCCGCTTGCTACCGGTTCACACAGCTTCGCGTGCGGATCATTCTGGCCCAGCAGCTCTGCGACGCCTTGAAGGCTGCCAGAAATGATGAAGTCTACGGCGTCCAGGGCATCTAGCATGTGGACCTCGCGCTCAGGGCTTTTCATGGCGGCTGCTTTGCTCCCGAAGAATGACACCAACATCATCGCTCGTTTTCTCAACTTGTTCGGCCAGCCTTAGCCAAGCCTGAGCCAAATTGAGAAGAGCCACCTTCCGACCCGGTTCCGAAGGGTCGCGGGCAACCTCGGCGCAATAAGCGGCATACAGCCGATAGTACGCTACAGCTTCACCGCGAGACATCCCCCGTCCCCGTATGTCTTTCCACAAACGGGCAAGTCGGACCGAACCCATTTGTTCCGCGGTCCTACGATGCTCCAGATCCCTCGATCACCGTGAATGTCGCTACTCTTCGATGGAACTCGGATGGAACCTTTGTTTTGCGATGGAACTTGCGCCGGCGCGACTGCAATGAACCGGAGCACTTGGTTTGGCGACCTAACTGCATCTCGCAGGAGGTTCCCATGACGCTGTTTGTGAAAAAGACCGGGCCGCGTGTCGTCCGCTGGTACAAGCGGCTTGTCGAGCGGAAAGAGGCGCAGGGTCGTTGGTACGAGGTGGACCATCGAGGTGTTCACTAGCGCGCACCAGTTCTGTTACTTGCCGCTGCCTTTCCGGTGACGCAAGTCACAGATATTTTGGTGTTGAATATCTAGCCTCAACTTCAGATTTGGATTGGGTTGCCCTCAGCATGCGGAGGAGAGCGCGATGTCAACTCGTGACAGCGAAAACACGCAATGGAGTGCGAAAATGAGTAGCCCCCGCATCGGCGATGAGCTTCAACCATTAATAAAGCCTAGGGCTCGAAATCTCGAAACAGAGGATGGGCGGCGGCCTTGGTTCGTTGCGGTACTTGCAAACCCCGATCTCCTCGCTGTCCTCGCATTCTGTTTTATCGGCTTATTGGTAGCCCTCAATTTAATCCTTCGCTTTCCGGATCTTGGCGCAGTGATCGTGCAATACAACCAATTCTGACTATAGGTCTAGAACGCGCGGCTGCTTTACCCTCGAAAGCGGACGCGACAGTTGCCCGAAGGCGTGTCCGTTAAGGGCCATAAGCGGACTCATGCACTGCGACAGGAGCGCGTACAAAAGACCACATAGCTGTGGGTGGGTGATGGTAGGCGTTCAGTGCTGGCCGCGATGACAGCCCGCCGCGCGTTCCTGACCAATTATCACAGACCGAACTGACCAGCAGCCCAGTTGGTGAACCGAAAGTCCACTCCAACCAAAATTGTCTGTACGCGCTGCGAGTTACTGTTTGTTAGTGAGATAGCGGTCGCTGCGTTTTCTGTAGTGACCGTTCTCTCCCCAAATCCCAAGTAGTTGTACTCAAGCCATACGTCCCAATTCCGGGCCAGCATCCAGGATACGCCAGCACCGGCAGCCCAGCCAGTCGGCGCATCACTGCCGGGGAATGTAACAAGCACGGAGCCAACCTGAAGATTTTGCGAATATTGATTCTGTGCGAACGCGACGCCGCCCACGCCATAGACCAAAAGCGCCGGGCCCAGACTGTAGCCAACGCGCGCAACCGCAGTCGCGAAGGATGTGATCTGCGCATTGGTGCTCAAAATTATCGTGGTCCCCGCGCCTGATAAACTGCCTACCGCAGTGCCCTGCGCCTTGGTTGCATCCCACATTCCGCGCATGCCGACGACCCAGTTGCTATTGACCTGGTAATCGCAGCCAAATTGACCGCCACCCGCGACGGCGCTGCCGGCACCCGTGCCTTGGGGTATAGCAACACCCGCGAAGCTCGCGTTCACGGGCGACATGTTATCGTTAGTCCATGCGGCGCCGACATTGCCGCCGATATAGCAACCAGTCCAACTGGGAATGGGCGCAGGTACTGGCGCAACTGGCGACGCCATTTTGGTTGGTAGGTCGGCTGCCAAAATCGGCGTTGCGAATAGTGCACTCAGAGCCACGAACGCGGCACCGATTTTCTTCATGACAATGTCCTCCGTCGCGCAGGGTTCGGCCGCGTGTGGCCCCTAGAATTCTGCGAGATTAAATTACGCCATCAGCAGGCCTGGGAGGATCGGACAATCTAGGCGGTTCACGGATTATTCTCAGGCGTGATATTTCTGCAACCGTCAAGCGACAAATGGCTAGGCCGCTGATCGCGCTTACGGAAATATCGGTCGGGTGCGCATTAGCTCGAAGAGACTTAAATGTCCGCGTTGGGTCATTAGCTGCCGCGACCGTTGACGGCGACCGTGTCCGCTTTACCCCCGAAAGCTGCCGCGGCGCTCGCTGACCGGTGTGTCCGCTGAGGGGCCATGAGCGGACTCATGCATCGCAACATAAGCGCAAACAGAAAGACCGCCTCGCGGCGGTCGCTCTGAAATCCGATTTGATGTTTGATCAGACGGCCGCGAGCAAGTTCGAGCTTTTCTTGGACCCGCGATAAGCAAAGAAGCCGAGACCGATGAAACCTGCGATCAACATAGTCCAGGTCGGGGGTAGCGGGGTCGCCGTAAGCAGCGTTAAATCAAAAGATTCATCATTATAAGTGGTGTTGTTGACGCTGTACTGTATGTTGTATGGGCTTCCCGGGTCGATAGCAACCATATCACTGTTGGCAAGAAGGACGCCAAGACCGAAGCCGTCAACAACAGTTGCGGCAGAAGGATAGACGACGTTGTCAGAGCCGAAATAATTTGTTGGGCTCGTCACGCCGACGGCGTTGATCACGCCAGTCATCTCAGTGGCCAAGTAGCCACCGCCATTGTTTGTAGTTTCTTCAGTACCCAAGGTGATTGTGCCACTGCCATTAAATGAGACACCACTGAGGGTCCAGCTATAGAGGGAAGCCCGCGCGGGCGCCGATGAGAATGACATGCTGATTATGGCCGCCAGCACCGCACCCGGGATCCTAAACGATTTCATTCGAATACCTCCACCCACTGCCCCATTCGAGTATCTTACGACACACCGAAGTGAGTCAATATATGATATCTAGTATATTCTAGTTTCGGGCGTGGAAGAGTTCTTAGAAAAATGCTAGCTCTAGTTGCACCTGGGGAGGAGAATAACGTTGGCCTTCATCCGGGATTCGGAAACATTCCGCCAAACGATGACGGCGCCGCAGTTGATTGCCCGCGCTTTGCGCGAAGCGATAATCTGTGGGGAAATTCTACCCGGAGCGCCGCTACGCCAGGATCGCATCGCCGTACAGTTCGGCGTCAGTCACATCCCAGTGCGCGAAGCTCTAAAGGAACTTGTTGCCGACGGACTGGCTGTATTCGTCAAAAATCACGGCGTTGCCGTCTCGGAACTATCTGCGGACGTGGCTTGGGAATTAACCGAGTATCGTTGCCTTTTGGAGGGACAAATGGCCCGGTGGGCTGTGCCGTCGATGACGAACCAAGACATTGTGGAAGCAAAGGATATATTAGATCGTCTCGACCGGGAGACAGGCATCGCTGAAATACTAAGACTGAATACGGCGTTTCACGCGGCCATTTTCCGTGCCGCCAATCGGCCGTTCTTTCTTAAATCGATCGAAGCAATTCGCACAAATCTCTCCCGTTATTGGCGCCTCGCGTGGGAAGAACTTGGACATAAGCCCCGCTCCCAGCAGGAGCACCGAAAGATTCTAACGCTTTGTCGCAAGAAAGATGCTGATGCTGTAGGTCGCGAGATGGAGCATCACATCCAGGAAACCGGGTCCTTGATTGTTTCCTACCTCAAACGCAAAAGTCAGGGCGGTTAGAGTTATTGGGAATCTTCCCAAACTCTCTCTCGTTTGTTTTGTCGCAAATGGGTCATTAGCGGACGCGACGCCCTGCAATGTCGATGTTTGCTTTACTCCCGGCAGGACCGCTGGCCCGACGCGGCGAGTGCTTAACGAGTGACCGCACGCATTGAAGGCGCCGGGCCGGCTTGCGCTTGCCCGGCGCCCTCGCGGAGGTCCCTACTGGGTCTGTCCGCCGTCGTTCTGGTTTCGGCCAGGGGCCGCAACGCTAGACTTCTGCTGGGGCGCGACGTCAAAGAGTGATCTCGTCGTGCGGGCATGATGCCGATGTATGGCGATCACTTGGCCGTCGGCAGAATAGCCTGGAATATCCTGTCCTGCGAAGGCTGGAACGGAAGCGAAAGTAGCGCCGAGAGCCAGCGCGGCAATGCCCATCGTGATTTTGAGACGCATATTTTGTTTATTCCTTGTTTATATCTGCAACGTCGCCTTCAGTGGGGAAGCAATGGCGAGCGGACATCGTTCCGTTCCATCACCGCAATGTGCGAGAAGTTTTCTGGACGCGCTTCGTCCGTTGAATCTGATAGTGGCCCCATTGATTTGGGCCGAGCGATCTCGGTGAGCAATTTTGACCGGATTGCTACTGCCAATGGGTGCAGACCGGGTATTGGGACGACGGGCACGGGAGAGTGCCTATGTCTAAAACAAGCGAGTTCTGGGAATACGCGAAAGAGGCGATCATTTCGGCCGGCGACGCCAAAACTGACAAAGATAAGCAGGATCTGCTCGACCTTGCGCGAACATGGACGCAAGCGGCATTACAAGATCAAATGTCTGATCACAAAAGTCCGATTGAGGCCGATGCCGCGTAAGGCTGACTGCTCGACCGCGATGGTGTGGGTAGCGTCTCATACACGCTTGCATGGGATATCGGCGCGCTGACTGCCGAAATATCGAGGAAGGAGCCGACTACCCAAAACTCAGCGGCAATCTCGGCCAAATATAAAGTGCTAGGCGCCGGGCGGCATGCGCTTGCCCGGCGCTATTTTTTCTTGACGACCAGGCGTTTCGCTTGGGTGTCGACGCGGTATTGTTGAATAACTTCGTCCAATTTCAAATGCGAGAAGTTCGGCTCTTTGTCGACCTCGATGACCGATTGACCCGGATGGGGCACGACGCCCACTCGCCGTTGCTTGGGATCCGCATGAACCTCCCCTAAACCGAGGATTTGCCCGTTCGCGTCATGAATGATGAGCAATTTCATTGCGATGAGGCTACAGTTAAGTGCCGGACGTAGGCACTGGCGGTCTGGGTGCTGACGTTCTTCAGTCGGAAAAAGTAGGTGAAAGTAGTATTGCCGTTCGGGTCACCGTTCTCAAGCGTGGCGCAGGGCGGGTTGACGAATATGATAGAAGCGGGATCACCGCTTGGCGATATCGACACAGGACCAGGATACGAAGGAATAAGTGAAGTTTGAATGTCAAAGAGGTTTACGAATGGCTCTGCGGACCATCCCCAATAGGAGATCGTAATTTCCGCACCGGGCGCGAGCCTCCACCCAAAGAGTAACCCTGTCTCCATGTTCGTTCCTCGGCGACTGAAGTTATTTTAAATCATAACAAGCCGCGTAAACGGAAGGCAACAGTCAAAGTAGCAGCACCTCGCCGTCACTGGGGCTGCGGCCCGCGCTTGCCCGGCGCTTCAATTCACATCACGAATTTCGGAATTGGAACCGATGCGATATACCGCAAGAATGGTTGACTGGGTGATTTCGACCTGCGACCGTTGCCAGTCGAAGAACGGGGTGGGTGGAAAAATGAAAACGAGAGTTGGAATTGCTATCGCTGTGGCTGTTCTGGGCTTCACTGCGCCGGCATCTGCGGACGAATTGCTGGTCACGACCACCGGCACGATTGCCTCGGGAAGCGAAACTGGCGGTTTGTTTGGGTTGCCCACAGCGAGCACGAGTCTGGCGGGCGACAGCTATACGTTGGAGGTCACATTTGACTCCCTGGGTCCAAATTATCTCGCTGGAGGCAGCTTTGCTTCAGACTTCGAGAGCTTCCCAGGTACTCCAGGCTCCGTGACGGCAACTGTGAACGGTATGTCCCTTACGATGCAGATGCCAAATTCCTTGGGGTCAATCCTGGAGGAAAGTCTGGTGGCGGGCTTCGGCAGCTTCGATGATTCGAACAATGGCTATAGCAGCGCCGGCACCACGGGGGCTTTCGCCACCGTCTCGCAGGATCTCGTATGCGGCAGCGGCAATAGTTGCGTACCCGCGGCCGATCTGATGACGCCGTTCTTATACACCTTGAATGCTGGAGACTCGGGCACGGACCAGTACACGTTCAACGGTGCTGGCTTCCCTGCCGCTGGAACCCCAACTGCCACCTTCATCGGAACGGAGACCAGCATGGATTTCCAGGTTTCTACGACGCCTCTCCCTGCCGCGTTACCACTTTTCGCCACCGGCCTCGGCGCGATGGGTTTGTTTGGTTGGCGCAGGAAGCGGACATTCACTTCTCCAGCAGGCTCGGACGCATAGGAGGGTAGCGATATTGTGAGTGAGAGTGTCACAATCTACGAACAAGGTCAGGGTATGATGCTGTTTGGACGCCCTTTCGGAGAGTAATTTCCATGGGAAGGGTTGGGGGATAAAGTCGTGGCTGTGCGTGGCGGCCGCGACACGGAACAAATCGCGCGGCAGCAAATGACCCATGAGCGACATTAGCCAGCATCTTATGTTGCAGTAGCGAAGCTGGTTTCAGTCTCTAGACGTACGAATGTTGGGAAGCAGCATGTATGCTGCCAATTGTGTCGAGCATCGAGATCAATCCCGATGCGGCTATTCGATCCGGCCGGAGGCTTTCAAGTAGTCCTTTGCCTCAGCCCCACTTTCAAACACGCGAGACGAGACTTTTCGCTTGTCGAGTTCGCCGCCAAGCTTCAACCGCATGAACCCACTGTTGGTATAGCGAGATACGGCGATGTAATATTTATCTTCGACATAGCGGACGAGATCAAGATATGCATCCATGATCTCAGGATCGGCCTCGAAGTGATCGTAGTTCACGATTGAATAAACCCGTTTGTTTAATGGGCCGAGCAGAGCATCTACCGTTAGCCGGATTTGATCGAGGTCTACTTGGCTTCGCACTCTCATCCCAGAATAATTCATAAACACAGTGTTGGTCGCGGCTTCATAAGTTAAGCGATCCTCGATATGAAGATCGAGTAGACGGTCGCGGATACGGAGCGGTGGCACCCCGAAGATGGCGCGCTCCATCTCTCGAACGTTTTTCATAATGGGTTTGAACGGTAGAATATCGAGAATATTCTTTTTGACATCGATGCCGGATGCAACCTCCGTTAATTCAAGCCCATCTGGCCGCAACTGAAATACGCACCTCTCGGTTACGTAGACGACCTCCTGTCCACGCTTTGCGGCCTCTGCCCCACTAAATGTAATCTGGCTGACCTTGTCCACGAACTTGCGATGCTTTCCCTCCTTTTTGATTTCAATAGCGCCATCGGTGACGGCGGCATCAAGCCCGCCTGATGTGAACGTGCCGACGAATATAACCTTGCCGCTATTCTGGCTAATGTTGATGAACCCGCCGCAGCCAGGCACGCGGTCCCCAAAACGACTAGCGTTCACATTTCCGCGACCATCGCACTCAGCATAACCAAGGCAGGCGATATCCACTCCGCCCCCGTCGATAAAGTCGAATTGATACGGATGATCGATTGCCGCGGAAAAGTTGACGACTGCACCGAAGTCCAAGCCACCGAGCGGGACACCGCCGATAACCCCGGGATCAACGGTAAGCGTGATTAAATCCTCGATCCGCTCTTCAGCTGCGACCGCGCTAATGGCGTCAGGCAAGCCAATGCCCAGATTGACGACACAGTTTGGTAACAATTCGATTGCTGCCCGCCGAGCAATCACCTTAGTGGTGTCAAGCGGCAATTTCTTTAATTGCTCGATCGGTACGCGCAGTTCACCTGACAATGCAGGATTGTAATACGTGCCATAGTTTTGCATATGCTCATCGGGCGGTGCCATGACGACGGCATCGACCAGAATTCCTGGAACGCGGATACTACGTGCGTCTAAGGAACCGGATTGAGCGATACGTTCGACCTGACAAAGCACAACGCCTCCAGAGTTATGGGCGGCGAGCGCTATTGCGAGCGTCTCCAGACGCAACGTCTCTCGTTCCATAGTGATGTTGCCGTCAGGATCGGCAGTAGTGCCTCGGATCAGAGCGACGTGGATAGGAAAACTCTTGAAGAACAAGAAGTCGTCACCGTCCAGTCTAATGACCTCGACGAGATCTTCGATTGCGGTGACATTGATTTTGGCACCCTCCAGACGCGGATCAACGAAAGTGCCAATTCCAACTCTCGTGGTCGTCCCAGGCTTTCCAGCTGCGATATCTCGATAAAGGTGTGTAATGACTCCTTCGGGAAAATTGTAAGCTGCGATTTTATTGCCCACAGCCAAAGCCTCGATGCGCGGCATCAATCCATAATGACCGCCGATGGTTCGCTTTAACAAACCTTCATGCCCTAGCCGATTGAGACCTTTTTCCTTGCCGTCTCCCTGGCCACCAGCCCAAACAAGCGTCAGGCCGCGCGGCCCGTTCCCGATCAGAAACCGTCGTTCGATGGCGGCAAACAACGCTTCGGGATTTCCGTTACCGCCGTAACCCGAAGACGCGACAATATCTCCGTCGCGTACCAAGGCGACGGCGTCATCCGCAGAAATGACCTTTTTTAGCGCCATCAGCTTGTCCCTCTAACAGCCAAAGTAAGGCCAACCGATTCAATCCATCAGGACAAAATATTCCTTTCGGCGCAAGAGTGCTCTTGGCGGTCAATCGACATGCCGAACCATCAGCCGAATGTCCGATATCAGGGCACCGGGTAACGCCGCCCGCGCTGCTCGCTCGCGCCGACGAGGTGATCGAATAGAGATGCCGTTTGCTGCGCTGCGTCGGACGCGATTGGCCCAAAGCGGACATTCGCTGCAATGCAATCGATGTCCGCTTTCGGGGGTAAAGCGGACACAGCGCGGACACGATGCGATGTCCGCTAATGACCCAAAGCGGACATTTGCCTCCAAAACAAAGGCACTCGGTCTCACCCTACCCTAACGATAGTTTGTTGGAACGGGCGTTTATCAATCATGGAGCTAATCCGGGCCGGCATCGGATCGCTTGCGCTTTGCACTCATTTCCAGCTCCGGCCTATATCCTTAGTCATATCTGATTTTAGTTGTACTACCTTGACGAGCGTGGCCCGCTCATAACATTATTGGTAGATAGGAAATAACTCGCCTGTAGTGGAGCAAGCTTGTGAAATTCTGTGCATGGAGAAAGCTGCTAATATCCATTTCGTTGGGTCTTTTAAGTTTGGGCGTGCCGGCCCATGCCGATGTCTTAGCTCTGAATATCTTGGGTCCGGACTGGAACACTTTTGACTATTATTCCAATTCGACGGTCGGGTTTGCGTTCAGCATATCTCAACAGGAGACGGTTTCGGGCCTTGGGTTTTGGAGTCCGACAAGCTTTTCGTGTCCGTCCTGTTCCCCCGTAACGCAGGTTGGGCTCTGGAGCAGCAGCGGGACGTTGCTTGGCTCCGTTTCAACCGCAACGCTAACGCCGCAAATCGTCAGCACCGAGAACGGTTATGGCCAATGGGATTTTATGACCTTCAGTCTAGTACTAAGTCCGGGCACGTATGTCGTCGGTTCTAACGGTGCGTACGCGTATTACGCCTATGATTGGGACACAGCACCCCCGGACCCACCGTCGTCACCGGGCGAGAACGCTCCCGTTTCGAACTATCTCGATCTTGCTCCGGGAACTGCTTTTATCGAAGGTCTCTTTAACACCGCTAACGACGGTCTAAACATGCCTAATGCAGACTGTGATTTTACGATTGGGGGTAATGGAAATTGCCCAGTTGGCCAGTTCGGAGGAAATATTGAATTTGCCAACGCCACTCCGCTCCCCGCGGCTCTCCCGCTTTTCGCGACGGGCGTTGGCGCCCTAGGTCTGCTGGGCTGGCGCAGGAAGCGGAAGGCTGCAGCTGTCGCTGTTTAGCGATCTGCTTCTTATCCAAAGAAAGCCCCGGCCGACGTGCTGGGGCTGTTTAGTGCGCGTCATTGCCATGTCCGCTTGTGGCCCTTAGCTGCCGCGTCGGACGCCGATCCTCGTGTCCGCTTTGGGCCAACAACGGAAGTCGTTGCGGCGGAGCAAACTCAGTGAAAAGTGCCAAGCCCAGTCGTGCCTGATCAGTAGCGATAATTCAGTCCGAGACGAACGACGTTGAATTGATCGCGAAAGGCCGCGGTGAACGAAGAGGGGGTCGTTGTTGTGACTCCGCAAACGGTGCAAAGAGCGAGAGCTGTGATCCGTACTGGTTCGGTGCCCAAATCGACAATTTGATATTCGATCTTTGCGCTCCAATGCTGGTCAAGCAGCCATTCGGCTCCGCCCCCGGCAGTCCAGCCTGTCCTCGTTGCGGATGAGCTTCCTGCAAAGCACAGCCCCCCGCTGCCCGGACATTCGAATGAAACATCCCCCGAGTGACCGACGCCGCCAAAGCTAGTCATGTAGTTCGCGGAACCGTCCACCCTACCGAAAGCAAAGCCGCCAGTACCGAATAGCAGCAGGTTGGGCGTCACGAGCCAGCCGGCGCGCCCACGAACGGTGCCATACCAGTCTGTGCTCTGCTCTGCGCTGGTCGTTTGTAAATCAACTGGCACACTGCCAGCATCAACGATGGAGGTGCCCCCCGCCCGGCCACTCATGGGGGAAAAACTAAAATCGGCCTCGAGTCCCAATAACCAATTCGAGCCGGCTTGCCAGTTGTATCCGGCCTCAAAGCCACCCACTGGGCCAGATTGCGATATTCGATAACCACTTGGCACCGGCTGCTCGCCTGCGCCGATGCCCCCGTTGCCACTTAGCAGCGCTGCAGCGACAGGATCATTGGGCGAATAGTTCACTGCTTGGTCGCTCCAGGCACCACCAAATTCGATACCCGCATAGAAGCCGGTCCAACCGTAAGGCACAGGCACAGGCGCGGGCGCGGCTGCTTGAGTTATCGAAGTTAAGCCAATAACGGCAACTGCAGCCAGCAAGGGAAATTGGAAGCGACGCATATCTACCGCCCTGTGGAATGGGTACGTCTGTGAAACAACGTAGACCACAGGTGGGTCTCAGGGAAATTGGACAACTTCGGCAGTTCACGAATAGTTTTCAGCCGTGATATTTATGCAACTTCTGGCTATCGCACAGCCAAAGCTCAGGTATTTGTTCGCGTGACGCGCTTATCGCGCGATGTGTGTCGGTGATGTCCGCTTTGGGTCATTAGCGGACATGGTGGCTGCGATCAGCGATGTCCGCTTTACCCCCGAACGCTGCCGCAGCGCGGCAGCTTTCGGCCAATAGGCGATGTGGACACTTAGATTGAAATGCAAGAGGCCGCCAACTGAGGCGGCCTATTTGAGGGCCGTCGAGAGGGTCGTGAACGTCGTTTTGACGTGACTGCCAAGGCCGGTAATTACCGGGATAATCGCGACCGCAATACCGGTAGCTATAAGCCCATATTCGATGGCTGTAGCCGCCGATTCGTTCTTCAGGAAGGCAATGAGATTCCGACGCATCATGGTTTGTAACGCAAGGTCCCTGAAGCATCCGTAAAACTAAGGACGGCTAATTAGGACAATGATTAGGGAACTTAGGTACTTCGCTACAGCACGGACTCAACTAGCTGGATAAAGCCGTATCCCAACAAGCCCGTCCATGCTGCAGTGGCAGCTAACCCCAATACTATGACTAGCAGCGGCCAAACGCGGCGATGAAACAAGGGATGATCTCCCTGTCGGATATCGACCACGTTAGCTCAAATGCTGCGGTGCACAATGGTTCCAAAACCAGCCCCTTCTGTTTTCAAAACCAGCCAATAGGGGTCGAACCCGGCCAGTACCGCCGCGATGGTGCTGTCCTAATTAGGGCGATGTTCCCGGACTTGACTTAAATAGTCAACTTCCGCTATTGCGATATGCGTGTCACGGCTCAGAAGCCGTAGAAGCCCCACGTGTCGCAGAAGCCCTACGATTGACATCGGCCAGTCGCGGTTATGGTCATGCCCATGAAAAGGCGGACCCGCGAACGGCGGCACAGACGGGATTGGTACGACTACACAATGCTGGCGATAGCCGCAGTTACGTTCGCCTACATGGTTTGGCACGGCTAGGGGCGATCAGACTTGTCTCTATCTGTTTCATTATGATGATCGCTGAATTTTGCCTGCCAGTGTTCGTAAGCAAATCGGTCGCCGCCACGGTCCAACCGTTCGGGACCAAAGTAGACATGGCAGAAAGTGGTCCAATGGGGATGCCCAAACTCATCCTCATAAGTAATCTTTCCGAAGGCATAGAGCCTCAACTCCCCGCTTTCGGTCATGAGATCGGCAAGTTCGCCCTCGGTGATAGTGCGAAGTTTTTGGATGACGAAGCCCTGCCCGTCGGGCGGCAAGACATACGTTCCTTCCTCGCGTTTCAGCGGCCCCAAATCCTCGAATTTTTTTGGAACGGGGCCACGCAACAAATTAATCCCGACCCATCGCTGAATTTTGTGAGCGGAGGTTGCCCCTTTGTTTATGATAGTGGTGTAAGTCTGGACTGGAGCGCCAAACTTATCGATATTGAACGCGCGAAATGGCGTTGCGTAAACGTAAGCCCTCAGTTGAGCGCGCGTGGTTCTGGATTGCTCGCGGCCGAGCTTAACCAGACGCCATGTAATGAAAGCGAGAACCGCAGTAGCGACGGCCGTGACGGCCGCCGAAATCCAATTCAGGAATTTTCCGATCTCCCAGATCAAGACAAGGGAGATATTGTAGGCGGCGCATTCTTCCTGATGAGCTTGATTTTCATAGCAACAATTTATGTTTGTCGGGATTACCCCTAATGCCCACGCAATTAAAAGCACTAGCGCGGCCCCAAACAATACCCACCGAATTTGTAGTTTTGGGAAACGCACTAACATCCGCCTATCGCTGTTCCAAAAATATCCGGGTTCATACGGTTATTGTAACGGAACTGAAACTCCGCGACGTAGAGTGGCAGGTACTTTTTGCTTACGTTGTGGAACGTGCCGATCACGCCACGTTTGAAGATGCTCCAAAAACCTTCAATTGTATTGGTGTGAACAGCACCAACAACATAATCGCCGCGCGAATGGTCGATAGTAACGTGCTGCGGAAAATCTTTATTGAGGTGCTTATAGCCGACCCATTGATCTGTAATCAGCAAGCTAACTTTGTGCGAGACGGCTTCTTGCACGAAGCTTTCGAGTGTGGTCGCACGGACATTCTCGACAACACGGGCAACTACGTTTCCTTTGCGGCGAACCGCGCCCACGACAACTGCCTTACCCGAACCTACGCCGCCAGTTCCACCGCCGCCCCAACGGTCATGTCGGTTTTTGGCTTTGCCGCCGACGAAAGTTTCATCAACTTCGACAATGCCGCCAAGCTTTTCGGGTTCTTCAACAAGCGCGACGCGAACTCGGTGCGCCATATACCAAGCGGTTTTGAGAGAACCAAAGCCCATGTAGCGCCAGAGTTGACGTGCGCTAATTCCCTTCTTGCTGGTCAGCATCAAGTGAATGACTTTGAACCAGTCGCGCAACGGCTTGTTGGTGTTCTCAAAAATAGTGCCCGTAATGTGCGAGAATCGGTAGGACGTGTCCTTGGCGCACTGATAGCACTGCCAATGCCAAGGGTTTCCCTTCAACTCAGTTGGCTCTACAGCGCCACAGCGCGGGCAATGGATGCCTTTAGGCCAGCGTTTGCCAACCAAATAGGCGCAACAGGCATCCTCGTCCGGGAAAGCCTTGTCGAATTGTGCCGAAGTCAGTTGGTGGATTTGTTTCCTAGTGGCCATGACGCCATCCCTCTCGTTTAGAAGGATATTGCCATGCCCAAACTAGAAAGTCAAGTCCGGGAACATCGCCCTAATTAGACCCGCTTGCTCAAAGCAGCCGGAAAATCCTCGCTTTACTCAAAGCAAATAAGGGACGTGGCGGCGATAGAGCTAAAAAGCTATTTCAGTTTTTGAATGAAATAGGCGCGCGGGCCTTGCGTATGCACTTAGGACGAGTTCTGGAAATGGCAGAATCGTCTGCCAATAAGCACGAATATGAACAAAAGGTCGGAGAACGTTTTGGTGTAGAGCGGCAATTGGAATTGCCAATTCCGTTGCCTACAACGTCACAACAAGAGGCCGCCAACTGAGGCGGCCTAATTGGCGCGGACATCTTTTTCGGGGCGCTCAATCCGGGCCAATAAGCTGATCCGGATAGTGGCTATGCCAAGTAACTCGTGGGCTAGGTGCGTCGCCTGATCTTTAAATTGCGGGCACTCCTGCGCTATCTGCAGAAGGAGCAGGGCGCGATCCCGACATTGGTTCGCGATGCGCATTTTCGGTCTCGAATCCCGCGCTGGCCGTGTAAATTCTGCATAAACGAGAGAGCCCATCCAATAACTTTCTGCCCGGCAAGAGAGCCTATCTATGCAAATCCGGCAAAGAACAAATTAGGACAATGGCCTCGGCTAATTAGGACAAAAGGCATGGAATTAGGACAGCACCCGCCGCGATCATAGGAACAGATCGGAAATCCGGAACGGCTCCAGAACAGGCGTCACAGAACGCTCAGACCGAGTGTCCGCTTCGGGTCAAAAGCTGCCGCGCGGTTCGATAAGCGGCGTGTCCGCTTTCACCCCGAAAGCTGCCGCGGCACTCGCCGACCGGCGTGTCCGCTAAGGGCCATAAACGGACTCGTGCACCGCACAAAAAGAACCGCGAAGGTCTTTACCCCCCCCACCGGTCGGATACGTTTTCTCTGTTTCACGGAGTCTATGGTCCCTGGCGGCAAGCTAATGACGTGTGCAAGCTCAGGATTCGCGCGTCGTGCCGGCTGAGCTGAGCATTATCGACCTCAATTCGGTGCGATTGACTTTGCCGTTGGCCCCTCGGGGAATGGATTTCATTTCAAACAATCTGATCGGGATGTTGAGTCCCCTCGCCCGTAAAACGGCGGACAGCTTCTCTGCAGTGGCATCCTTGCCGTCGACCATCCCAATCCAGATTTGTGTGCCCGTACCGCCCTGACCATCGATCAAGGCAGCTGCGGCGTCCGTCGTATCCCACTCAAGTCGTAGAATTTGTTCAACGTCGTAAACGGACGAGATGGGCGCGGACAGATCTTGCAGACCATCCGCGGCCAAATCCGCTGTGCGGCCGACGATATACAATCGGTCGTCAGCGGTAAGCCAACCCAAATCGCTAAGATTAACCCATGTCGCCTGATCAACATCTGTGTCCGGCAAGGGGCCGAGCCGGTCACCCTTGAGGCAAGCTCTAACGAGACCGATTTGACCGGGTGGACATCTGCCGCCGCGCGGATCGAAGATAGCGACCTCGACCTCCGGTATGACCTGGCCGACAAGGCCCGGATTCGCCATCACCTCGCTTGCCGGCGCCTGTGCCATGTGGCCTAGCTCCGACCCTGCGTAGCGGCAAAGTATATTCTTGCAGAGATAGATCATCGCCGCTTCGAGCAAAGCGCGCGAGGGTACGTTGCCGCCGACCCATACGTTACGAAGGCTCCTCACTTGCGCGCCTGATGTGCGGGCCACTCGTGTCATCGCGAGCAGTTGCTCGGTGGACGCCATCACGAAATCAATCGAGAAAAGCTCGATCATTCTGATTGCTTGATGCGGCGAAGCGGCAAAGCACAGCGTTCTTCCCGTCGCTAGGACCGCACAGGCGGTGGTGAAGCCCCAAATCGATGAGAGACCGGGCATACACAAGGCAATGCGCCAGTTGAAATCGATGAAGGGAGGAATACGTCTGCCGATAGCCTCGACCGTGTGTGTGACCAACTTTGGCGCACCGGTCGCGCCGGACGTCAGGCTGTGCCGACAGATCTGCGAGCTGTCGAAGAAAGCGGCGGGAAGGGTGTTGCTATCCACCGGGTCATCCCCGAACCAGGCGTCGCCCACCTCGATGACACGATTGGCCGGATCGAGCAGACCATTCGCTTCAGCGTCAGCGAGCACGGCGGTAAACTTCAGTTCGCGGATGCCGCTCTGACTATGCTCAAGCGACATCGTAACAATGCCGATCCGATAGAGCGCAAGGCAGAGAGTAAGATGGCGAATAGGGTTCTTGACCAAAACTGCGACGACACCGTCTCGCCCGATGTTCAAATCATTCAGCCGACGCGCGCACCTCTCGATAGCAAGAAGCAGCATCCCATAGGTGACACCCCGATCTTCCACTAACATCGCGGGTTTCTCGCGCTGCGCCCGCGCGTGGAACAGGATGTGATCGAACCAATTCTTCATGCCGCGATTCCATGAGGCGCGGACGGTGAACGCGTCGACCTTCTCATAGGAGCCTGCAACAGAAAATTAAAAAATGCCCGGATGAGGTTCGGTGTCTTGACCAACACCGCCCGGGCGACCGCGGCTGATCAGAATTTGTAGTTGAAGCCGGCGCGCGCTATTTGGGCGGTCAGATCGACGGACGTGTTGATGGCGCTTCCGTAACCACCGCCACCACCGCCTCCAGTGCCGATGACCGAACCGGATGCGCCAAGCGAGCCAAACTTCACATAGAGATACTCGACCTTTGCCGACCAGTTTCGGGCTAACGACCATTCGAGACCACTGCCAACGGTCCAGCCGAGTTTGGTCTCCGATGCGGTCCAGGTTCCTCCACCGGGCCCTCCTTGAGCAAAGCCAGTGTCTCTGTAGGAATTGCTCCCGATGAGATCAGTCACTGCGAGGCCGCCGGTCACATAAGCAAGCAGGCTGTCGAATGCCCAGCCCACGCGTCCGCGTGCGGTGAATAACCAATTCGTGCTGAGCGACGATGTGATTGTAAACGGAGTGCCAGATTCTAAGCCAGTCGCTTGACGCGCGGTTTTGAGATTGAAGGAATCGAAATCGAGCTCCATGCCATAAACGGCGCTATTGCTCTGCAGGTTGTAGCCGATCTGGCCGCCGCCAATGAACGCATCATTGGACATCGATCCGGAACCGGCCGCGCCGACAATCGCTCCTGCCGGGCATACGAAGTATGGGTTAGAGAAACCAGGCGCAGAAGAAACATTGCACGTTGCGCTCGTATTCGGATCCGCGGTTCCCCAAGCGCCGCCGGCGTTCAGACCAACGTAAAAGCCGGTCCAATTGTAAGCTGCTGCCGCAGGGATCGGAGGCGGAGGTGCCTTGACGGGTAGGTCGGCCGCCATGGCCGGGCCCGCGAAAAAGGCAGGAAGCGCCAAGCCCCGCAACAAGCGGCGCTTCATGGCAATCATAGGCGATCGCTGGCCGTATCCCGTCCGCGCAATCATCGCAGGTTGACCTTAGCAGAGATAAAAAGCCCTCGGGATCAGGATGCCTCCGTCCCGCCACACAGGCAATACGGCTCCTTAAAGCGGTGCGAGCAGAGCGATTATTCTGCATTGATGTGGCGGATTTACCACAATAAGCCCGTGCCCGGGATATAGCCCCAAGCAATTGCCACAGGTCATCAACTTCGGAGAGTTGCGATGCACACCCCACTTCCGCTTTGGGTCAAAAGCTGCCGCGACGATCATTTAGTCCCGTGTCCGCTTTAACTCCGAAAGCTGCCGCGGCTGACGCCGAACGGAGGGGCAGCTTTGGGGCAAAACCAGACTCATGCCCCGCAGCAATAGGCCTCTCTATTCGATTAAATCGCTGACGCTAGCAAAGGATGTGTGAGGCGCTGCACAAACAAAAAGACCACCGAGATTCGTGACGCGCATAATGGAAAGGAATTTATCAAAGGCGCGAAAGAGTCTGGACACTACCAAGTTTGCACGCCGGTACCGCCTCCGCTCGAACCGCCGCCACTCGGGGCAGGATTGCCACCGCCACTCGCAGTTGGAGTATTGCCACCGCCGCCGCCCCAGACAACGGTGCCGCCTCCGCTCGAACCGCCGCCACTCGGACCGTTGGACGCGCCTTTGCTAGTGTTGTTGCTCCCATCGTCTATTTTGAAGTGCGAGATTTTCCCATTCACCGTGGGCACCTTCACAGTGACACGTGGTGTTGTGACCGTGACATGCGGTGTCGGGACATGGATAGTTGGTACTTCGGTCCTGGGGACCTCGAACGCGGCTGCGGGAGCGGCCGCAATGCATGCAAGGACAAGCGTCGCCACCTGTCCGATCCCCACAATTCGCGCCATGTTTTCCATGAGATCGTTTCCTGCGCCGGACTGAAATATTTGCCTTAGCTTTTGGCCATCCGCCATGACGATAGCAGATCGCGGAGCTTTTGGCCTTCAACCTCGCGGAATGTCCGCTTCGGGTCATAAGCGG
>Ga0206877_10090_pt3 | contig 25683 bp, 22 predicted proteins | sample Alteio_BWOrgCont_7_FD_152623 | JGI IMG/M metagenome (GOLD analysis project Ga0206877, IMG submission 152623) | Enriched cells from forest soil in Barre Woods Harvard Forest LTER site, Petersham, Massachusetts, United States -... | ecosystem: Environmental > Terrestrial > Soil > Temperate forest >...
ATTTTGAAAGCTTTGCTCTTTCCATGGTTCTACAATTCCATTTGCAAACCGAATGTTGATCAAGTCCGTCGCAGCTTCTTTTAGAGTATTCCATCCTAAAATGTCCAGCTGTGTAATAATCGCGCTTTTGCCTACGTTAGGTCCTCCTGTTAGGACCACACGAACTGGTTCACCATAGGCTAAACTGGAACAAAAACAGACTACAGCAACAAAAAATCGGGTCACAAAGAGGCCTTTCTAAAATTACCTATATTTAAAATATATGCTCTCCAGTGACCTTACAAGATTTGGGAACATTTTTGGAAACTATCTTTACCTACGTAGGCACCTATTTGAAATATATGCCCTACCGGCCGGTTCGGTAAAGTTCCAAGCCGTTCCTGCCGATGGGTAGTTTATGTGTGGTGTCACGTCCAAAATACACTCTCTAAAAGGCGTTCTTCTTCTTGCCGCTATCCTCGCAGCTCCGACCGTTCGAGCTGCCGAATTTTGCTATGCTCCCCTCGACCCCACTTGGGAAGCAGCGCCTATTGGAGTGAATGCACAGAGCCTCGGTCAAAAGTTGAAAGAAGTCTATACCAGTAGGCATCCAAAAGGGGTTACGGAGGAAGATATCGACAGACTGATCAGTGCCGAGATCGATACCTCGGCTCGAACCTACTGCTATCGCAACCAAAAGACCTGCCTGGCAGGTAACGGGAAATGCCTCAATGTAAAAAGTTGTGAAATAGGTTACTCTCCAAGAGCGAGCGTGTTGGAATCTAGAATGGCGGGGCTGAATCAGGCCTTAGAGAACGATAATTTCCAAGGCGTAGCAGCTAATCTCGATCTTTCAGGGTACATTCCGAGAGTAAAGTCCATCTGTTGCACGGATGAGCCGGTGGAAAAGTATCAGTGCTTGAATACGATCGATCAGAAATTCCTCATGCCGGGAAAGCCAAAAAGAGTTCAATCCAACGTTGATACTGTAAAGCCCTCCAACGACGGCTTTGAAAAGGCAATTCAGCTTTGGAATCAATTCCTGAATTCAAAAGCAAGTTTGGATCAACAAGTGCACAACGACTGTACTAGTCCCATGTCAAAAATTCCTCTCACCGTTATTCATCCAAAAGCAAAGCAGGGGGGCAATATGTTTTCCAAGGCCCTCCAACTCACGAAGCGAGATATGATTCATGAGTCGAGCTATGAGCAAGCTACCCAAAATGCTGCTTTTCAAATGGTAAACTCGAATTCGCATGTCAATTCTCAGGTTAACTCTGCTTCATCAGCGGCTGGCAATATTCTAAATGCGCTCTCTGGAATTCCATACTACACGGGGCGTTTTTTAAAGTATTTGACTATATTCAGTGGGGGAGATTCCGAAGCCTATTTTCGGAAAAACTTTGGTGTCAGCCTGGATGAAGCAGATCCGGATTTAGAGCTTATGCTCGCCGAGATTAAGGCCGAATATGAAAAAGAAAAGGGAAATCTGAAACCCCAGCAAAATCGTTTTGTAGTGGACTTATTGAAATCAATCGACGAACAGATGCGCCTCATTAAGCTCAACAAAGCGAATGGTTTGATTGCACTGGGTGACAGAAACGCGTTAGCGCGTTCTCTCGCGGATCCAAAAAAAATAGTGCTGAGAAAATCTGATCTGAGGGGCGTCGAAGGAGGTCCACAGTTGGACCACAATCTTCAGAAATTTCTCAATGTCGTCCAGCTTTTTGGTGTTCAAACTCACGAGAAAAATGCCGGAAATGCCGATGAATGCAACGAGTTGATCACAGCCCATCCGGAGTTTAAGGAGTTTCTCATGCAAAAAGCGGCCAAGATTGCAGAGAAAGCTAGGGAGCCCAGAAAATCGATGGCGCAGGCCGAATCTATATTTGCCTTTAGCGAACCTGGGACGTTGAAGACTAGTTCCATAATACAGATGGCGGCTTGTGCAAAGGTTCCCATTTGTGTCATCAACGAAGAAAGCCTGACTCGAGATGAGTATGAAAAGAAAAGAGTTCCCTTTGCTGAACGACTTAAGAAAGAGATCTCTCGCTGTCACAAGACTGACCTGGTTGTAGGGGAAAACGGACAATGCAATTACCATTCGGTGCTTTTAGTGGATGACATCGATCGCATCCTGAATAACCACCTGAATTCCGATAAATACAAAAAAGTGGCTACTATGGGTATGGGGGATGAGGGAGGAGATGACGGGAACTCCACTCCTCATGACAACTTCAACCGTGCTCCAGATGAAGATGAGACTCAAACGGATAAAGCTCAATCGGTTCAGAACTGGGATGTGTCAAGAGACCATAAGGCTGCTGAGGTTGCGAAAGAGCGAAGCGCGTTTCTGGGTGTTTTAAAAAACATATCTGACGCGTCTCAATTGTTCGAGGACTCTGAAACCGGCTTCCCGATAGATCTCTCAGGAGAAACTTTATGGGTTACTTCTAATTCTATTCCGGATGCATTTTTAGATAAGGGAAAGGCTGATGAAAAGCCGGTTGGCTCACGTTTTACGATGTATTCCATCCCCTATCCTAAAGCGGAATTCAGGAAAGAGATTGTGGAAAAGAAATGGGCTGATCTGAACGAACGCTATAAGCCAAAGGGAAAAACCTTGGATGAGAATTGTAAAACTGCTCTCGACGAGATTTTAAAATATGATGTGAATGCCTTTGAAAACAGGAAAAAGAAAATGGGAGTACGCGCCCTATTCCAGTTCCTAGATGCCTTTTCCGCTTATGTAGCCCAGCAAGCAACCCGTGGAGATCAGTTAGATTGTAGGGGATTTAATGTTGCTGAACGGGCAGTAGAGTTTAGAAATGAGTATACGAATAAGCCAAACGATACTCTCTTATCCTATGACTATACGAATGAAATGCTCCGCGAGGTTCCTGATATTCAGAGTGAGATCAAGATCGATGGAGTGAGTCAAGGAATAAATAACTGGATCAATAATTTGAGACTTAAGGCTCTGGATGTTTCTCAGCCCTACAATCATAGGCAAAAGTACTTTGAATACTTTAAGCATGCTATGGATTATTATCGGATAGTGGGGAAGAGAGAGAAAAGTCAAGACCTATCTCCCTACACCAAGGAAGAGTTGGTCTCCCGATTTAATAACCATTTGAAACTACTCATGGAGGGAGAAGAGCTGAAACGGTGGCAACTTGCAGCCAAAGACATTTTTCGAAAGATAGAATCAAAGATTAGTGGAACAAATCATGTGATTGTTTTAGATCCTGAACCAGGTGCAGAAACCGGATTTGTAGAACAACTTGCTGAGGTTTTTGCTGCGCCCTTTTACAGAGTCGACGCTAAAGATGCATTCCTAAAAGCATCTATCCCCTGGAGTAAATATAGATGGGTCCCAAAAGCAGGGGAGGAGCCTCCCGAAGCTAAGATGGGTAAAGTAGCAGGTGGGCATGAGGAAACTGCAATTCAATATGATCTTGAGAGAAGGGTGTTTTATGCCCAATCCCCCGATGGCAGGGTCGCAATATTTTCTCGTGAGCAATTTGAACAGGATGATTTCAAAGTACCCAAGATGGAAGTGAGCCCGGAGATTTTCTATGTTCCTTCAATGGTTACACATAAGTGGTTTGATAATGCTGTCAGGAGGTGGGCAAACGAAAAACAGAAGAATCAAGGTATTGGCTTTGTAGTCATTGAGTCGGATGATGTAGCTGATACGGTAAAAGTACTCAATGACCTTTTCAAAGATACTGGCACCCAGATTCTCGGCAGTATTAGGCAGGAAGCGCCCAAGGAGGTGAACAAAATAAATGTCTTTGTTCTACCGAAGAGTCAGAAAGCTTTAAGTCAGGATCAGAAAATACGCATGAAGGGCAAAAATGAGCTTGTCCTCAAGCTGCCGGGGTTGAAGAGTACTGGGGAATTGGCGACTTGGGCGATTCGGCGACTTGATTATCTTTTAAAAGGCTTTGAAGCACGGCAAATGCCCCTTCAGGTGACCGACCAAGATCGAGACAGCTTTAAAAAGTTCATTGAGAATCTTCTCGTTCTCCATCGTAAAAAGAAGGCCGAATCATCCCTTCAAGATGATGTCGAGCTGGTGGAGCTGGCCATTCGGAGCTTTGTAAATGAGTTGGAAAAAAGAAACGGGGATATTTTCTCGTCAGACAAATTGGAAAGTATTCCCATTGGGCAGCTCATCCACGAAATTGAATCTACCTGGTAAGGGAGAAGTTTGAGCTCGGAAATATCGCGCGTACTAAAGATTCCGATCCTCAATGACTGCAGGACCATCTTTCGAGAATGGAATACTGATTTGAATCCCCATATAGCTTGACTGATTCGGATTTAGTTCGCCTTGGTAGTGCGCCATCTCGTCCCCTTCTAAGGGCACAGGTTCGAGTTTTTTCAGATCAACGCTAAAACTGCGATTGTTGTTATCGTAGATCACTGCATTAATGCCAGTAGGATTTTTTTCCGGGTGTTTGGGAAGATAAATATGAATTTTCTTGTTGCTGGTATCTAATTTGAGCTCGGCATATCCCCGCTTTGATTTTAGAATTTTGCCACCATGCGGACCTGTTTTCTTTTTTGAAAGGACAGGATTGATGGAGGAATTTTCTGTGCTTTCGCAACGTCCATTTTCCCCCAAGCCCAGTCCGCAAGAAAATAATACTACTACCAAAATCAATCGTGAGATCATTGGCACGATCTTACAAGAGGGATTAAGATTATGCAAGAAAGGCTCTTATTGCATTGGGGTCAAAGTATAGCCTGGCGCCGGAGTTGAAGGCATAGCACCGGTGGTGGAGTTATAATCCAAACGGATACGTCCATCGCCGCCGTTTCTTCCACCATTCCAGGATCCTGATCCATCTGGCTTTGCGCCGGCTCCTCCGGCAGCGGATACGGTCAAATTATCCAATGTGAGAGTATTACTAATGAGATAAACAGTTCCACCCGATCCGCCAGCGCCAGCGCCCGAGCTTTGACCTTGTCCGTTAGCCGAGATGGTGGATGTCATTGTGGCTGTCCCTGTGATTTGTTGTCCATAAATCAAAACCAGCCCACCGCCAGAGCCTCCGGGGTAACCGCCGTTTGCTGTAAACTGCCAAATATCATCGCCGCCGCCACCCGAACCGAGAAAGAGGCCCGCGGTTAAGTCAGACGACCCGTAAGTTGAACCGCCAGTTCCAAATATTGAAGTGACAGCATTACAGGTTAAGCTGGAAACAAATGAACTACCTACTGTTGCATATCCGCCTGCGCCAGCCAGCGCTGTAATGTAGCTCCCCGAACTGGATGCGCATCCTCCGCTCATATTAAATGCCGTCGGATCTTCTCCTCCACCACCTCCCCCTTGATTATTGGAAGTTTGTGAAAGCGAGGCGCCTATCCACGATTCTCCGCTACCGGCAGTAGTTGCGGCAAAGGCAGCGTGGTTCACTGCGCCGCCAACGAATCCCGTACCATCCGCACTGATATTCCCGTTGACTGTTACGATGCCATTAGCTCGAAAAACAACGATTCCTCCTGTAGTTCCGTTCCAAGCCTGCGGAACGATGGAGGCACCTGATTCTACTGTCACATTCGTATAATGCGGAACGGTTACCACCTGTGAAACAGCCCCTGCGTTATAGGCATAAGTATTTTGTAGAGGGGCGCTCAAGGTGATTACGCCACCTGCAAAAGACGATACAGTCGCAAATTCCCAGGGAAATGGAGTTGATGGTCCTTGCATTTGAATGACTAAAATTTCTTGGCCGGCGGTAAAGCTACCGCTTGACACTGAAATTGTACTCCAAGGACTGCCGGTGCCGCCAGTAATGGCGCTATAACTATTCACTGTGGTACCCAATCCAGCAACATCTAAAGGACCAGTTGACCCATCTCCAAATGCTTGATTTACCAAAATTGAAAAGCTGTTGAGTGCGTTAGTTCCAGTGTCTCCTGCGGCATCTTTAACTGTCAAAGTGTAATATGTTGCTGGAGAAGTCGCAGTAGGGGTACCAGAAATAATCCCCGTTACAGGATCCATGGAAAGTCCAGTCGGTAGGCTTGGGGAGATAGCCACTGACGTGACCGAACTCGAAAGGGTTGGCGTAATATTCGAGATCGGCACTCCCAATGAAAAAGTATAGGGCGAGGCAGGAACAGCGACTGTCGGGGTTGCAAGGATGGTTAGGGTGACCGTTGCAGTTGCCGTAACACTAGGTCCTGTAGCGGTGAGAGTATAAACAGTGGTTGATGGAGCTCCTGTAAGGGTGCCGGTGATTACGCCTGTTTTGGTGTTGAGAGTCAGACCATTGGTCAGGGCCGGACTAATGGACACTGAATTCACCGTCCCTTTGAAAGTGGGAGTAATAGTAACGGAATCGCCAGTTGTGCTCAAGACTGCCCCGGTAACGGATATACTGAGCCCACTTGAACTCGATGATGATTGTGATAGTGAGCTAGCCTTAATCCCTAGAAAACTGACATTGGAGCAACTGAAATTTGCCCCGCTCAGAAATAGGATTGCCGTCAATCCTATTCTGTTAAAAATACCCCCAAGATCATCCCCGCCAACGTGAACTTGTCTTTGCATAGCTTAAATTATACGCGTCGCATTATATTGTTTCTATGTGTCATTTTTCACTCGGTACCGCCTGGTGCCTATCATCGCTGAATACCTATGTCATTTTTGACACAGCTTTCTTTAAATATTCGTTTGAGTAGGTAATAATGAAACCAGTGCTAAAGTTGAATCGTTGTGGAATACATCTCGCGCGGGCAGGAAAACCCACGGTTATTGCAATTATCGTAATGATAGTCATTATTCCAAGCTTGGGCTGGCAAAACTTAAGTTGGGGGGGAGAGGTGAGCGTGACTCTGGATCGCCCTCCTTTAGATAAGGACCGTATTCCGGAGCTCATTTTTGATAAACCCCAGTTTCCTGTACATGCTACCTCCGATAAATGTAGTTATGAGGTAACGATTTTAGGGAAACTAGATTGGAAAGACCGGGCACTTGCGGTGGACCATAAAGTCGTCAAAGTCGACCCTATTTCCATGAGATTTGAATACAAAGTGACCTTACGAAGCAAAGCGACCCAGATGATCTTTACCGAAGTTGGACCTGCAGGGACCTACAAAAACGAGTTTCTAATAGTGGCCTTTCCAGATTGGGATTGTAGTATTCCATTGCAAACGCCTAAGCGGCATCGAGTTTTAGCCTCTGCTGGTGTTACTTCGATTCAGTTTCAACAGACTCAGATCAATCCTTATTCGGCGTTCGCGGTCACTCTTAAAGCCAGCTATTCCTATTCTCTATTTTATCCACGAGTCGATTTGGGAGTGAATTCCTACTTTACTGCTTTTACCTTTGCAGCAAGTGACCCGACTACTCAAGCCAGGTTCCTAGGGATCAATGCGAAGATAGGTTATAACTTTGTGATTTCTGATCCTTGGCGTTTCTCCGTGCAAACTGGAATTTATTATACGACGATGTTTGTCACAAATAATAATTTTGGTTTTCAAAATCTGATGGGTCCTCAACTCTATCCGGTAGTTAGCCGGCGTTTTGGCAATAGTAGTCTCTTAGCGTATTTTAAATTTTCACCCGTTGGGTCAGGCTTTGGAATTACAAGTCTCGCCAATAACGAAATTGCAGGCGGATTAAATTTTAGTCACCCTATTAGGAACTCCGGCATGTCTTACTCAGTTGGAGTCGATATGAGCCAGCTCAGTCTGAACTTCCAATCCATCCAAGTTCTAGTGAATACCGCCTCATTGAGTGCGGGACTGTCGTTTTAATTATTCTAATTAAACTTATCTTTTAGTTTTTCCGAGAAGTAAAATATCCTATGAATACAAATAACGTTATAAATCTTGATTTTAAATCACGTAAATCAAACACCCCCGGTATCGAGATTGTTACACTAGACAATTACTGGAGCTGTGCGGAAACACCCTACGTACGAGAACTTCTGGGTGAAATTCATCTATTAAGAAAGATGGGTTACGGTCCCGACTATCCGAAACACTTTTTACCATTTGATAATACAGACTATTTCTGTATTCATCATCTTTTCTTTCAGACTGTGGACGGAAAAAGAAATCTTGTTGGCGGTTTCCGCCAAGTGACGCTGGAGAGTTGCGACTTCTATCGAATGGATATACCTCTGTATGAACTAGTCAAAAAGGAAAATGCAGAACAGCATACTCATGTACTGTCGGAGCTGATCTCAAGTCATCGTAAGAGCCAGGCCAATCTCATCTACAGCTCGGCTCTTACAATCAAAAAGTCCTTCCGACAAGATAGGGACCTCTCTAAAACGATTCTTGAGTTGGTGCCAGCATTGACGCTTTATGACATGAAAACCAGAAATGTGCCTACAGTTGTAGGTGCCGCGGCGCCTCGTTTTAAAACGGATATCACTTTTCAAAAATGGGGTTATACTCCGATCCAGTATCAGGGTAGTACGCTTCCGCCATTCGCTAGGCGCTCCATAGATGAAGCAAATGATCCAGCGCTGGTCCTCACTCTGACGTCACCGTCGGAATATACTTTGGAGTGTTTTGAAAAGCATCGAAAACTCGTTGAGAATAAGACCGTAATTAATAGGGAAACAATCCACGATGCTATTGCAGCCTAGTACGGGCGATTACCACGTCACATGAAATACACACTGAGTTCCGCCTAAGTAAAGACACTCAGATTCCACGAGATTGTAATTTGATTTGCTAATATGCCCAAGAAACGACGCATAAACTCCCTGTTTATACAGGCAAAGCTGGCGATTTCCAAAGACCTTCGTTTTTAGTGCCTCTTGGGCGTCCGTTTTGATAGTGGTAATCATTTTGACGCCTTCATCATTCGCATTGGCTAAGTGATAGTTGAAAATCATATCGTAGTGGGCGCCAAGAACTTCTGCATGAACCCTTTCATAGAGTTCTTTCGGGCTTTTTGATGGGCAAAGCAATTTTCCGATATTCGTATTTTTATTTATATTGACTGCGTTTTTACCCATCTCTATAAGTGCTTTGTCCGTAAAGCGACTTTTGGACATCTCATCCAATAGGTCTTGAATAAGAAAAGAACTGACCATGTCATCAGGACTTGAAAATAAACTAGGATGAAGTTGTAGTTTCCTTAATATTCCATTTGCGTAGCGAAAGCCGTGGCCTGCTTGCAAGTAGCTGTATACGCCCAGGACTGTTCTAGTTCTTGCAAGTTTTCCTTGTGGGTCGCAGTACTTTTCAGGAAAAGCGAAACAGGCACCGGAGAATTGCTGAGCCAAGGCTATATAGTCAATCGAGTTCTTTGAGAGATGGTCTAGGGTGATATTCAGTTTGGAACACAATAGCTCCAAAGTCTCTAATTGAAAGTTCAGGCCATTACGAATTTTTGTAAACTCTCTGTCCGATAGTTCTAGTAAATCAAGAACTTCCTGATCAGAAAGGTCGAGTGCCGAAAAAATGGCAAAAACCGATCGTCTGATACCAAAGTTCAATTTATTTAAATGGGTATTTAATTGCATTTAGGCAGTTTTCAACACGTAACTACATTCGTAGTTTCTGGTTTCCTTGCAATTGTGTTCTTCTAGTTTTAAGGGTCGAAACGAATTGTATAATGGAAAGTTCTTAAAATACTCTTTTCGGTAATTACATAAAAAGCCGCCTAAAATATGATCGGTATTGCAAATTTCCTTCATATAATCACTCGGTGTTACTGAGATAGCGATGAGCTTATTGTTCATTTCTTCAATTTTGTATTTAAAATTACTTTCATAATGTTCGGCCTTCATGACTCGGGCTTGAATCAGTTTGAGTGCACTGTCCTGATTATCGTAAGTTTCTCGAAGATCTGATCCATGGACATCTTTTAACCAAGTCTGTCGTATTAATACATTGAAACTATCTGCGGTTAATAAGCGCCGTTTCAAGAGTTCCCGAATTAAGTCTAAGGTAAAATTCACGCTAATGGAAAGGTCATAATGCTGAAACAACACACTGTCAAATTCAAATTGGGCCAAGATCGAACGTGCAGTCTCTTCATTGGAGACAGTATTCAAAAAGGAGATCAAAGGTAGAACTTCTCTGACTTTTGAAAAATAGGCGGTCTGGTACCTTTTTGGATAAGGATGAGGTTGGTGAAAGCGTTCCGCAAGGTCCCAGTAATTGATCTTCTGGTTAAAAATATCATGTGCTGGTACTTGAAAATACTCGGACATCAAATACAATTGGATTGCACTGAGAGTCTGAACGCCATTCTCAATACGCGAGAGAGCGGTTTGGTGAATAGACAAGATTTTTCCCATTTTTTCTTGCGAAGTTCCAGTGCATTTTCGCATTCTAAAAAGAGCTTGTCCTAACGCCGGTCTCGTGGTCTTTTTCATCCTTGCTGTATCCGCCTTTTCTTGCCTATTATGCTTGTTAGGCTATTCCTTATTAGCTTATTTATGGCCTAGTATTCAAGCATATAAAGTCAATATCAAGGAGGATATAAAGGCAGGATTTAAAAGGTAATCCGGCGTAAAAACTCAGGTTTCAACTAAATTTATTGATGAAAAGTGATTGATTCACTAGTTCCAAGTGCGGGCTCGACAGAAATAGTTGCGGTAACGGCAATGGCAGTTCCTTCATTTGCCAATGTGTTTTGGGAAGTCACGGCAAACTGATCTGAGCCGCTCGTTCCAGGTGCCAAGATGAGATAGGGTGCGGAGAATTGGCCGATGAAATTTGCAGGCAATGTCGACTTGAGACTGATCAGAGTTGAGCTACAACCACTACTATCGTTATTAGTCACTGAAAGACTGTAACTGTTTGTTTTGCTTTCTATATTCGGAAGTTGGCTTGAAGTAATAGTCAAAGAGGGTGCGGCATGAGCACAACCGGGTTCGTTGTTTGAAGTCAGATTATCAATCAGAGAACCATTGATTGTTCCCCACCCCGTTGCGTCGTCGTAACCAAAAAGAGCAGGGTAGAAGAGATTAGTACTTCCATCATTGATGTCGTGAAAGCTGCTTGAATAGAGACGGGTCGGCCCGATCTTAGCGAAATCCGGGTTTGGAAATCCAATAACGCCAGCTCCCTGACTGAGTCTGTTTTGATTGACTAAAGCGGTAAATGCTGCCCAAAGCGGCGCTGCACAACTCGTTCCTCCATAGACATTCCAACTTCCTCCGACATAAATTGCATAGCCGGTCGCTGGATCCGCATTGAGTGAGACGTCGGGAACATTTCTCATAGTCGTAGAACCTTTTGATTCTTGGCTCACGATGCCCTTCTGCCAAGTAGGGATAGGCCAAGCCGTGCTAATTCCGCCCCCACCGCCCGAGTTCCCCGGGCTATCGCCGGATTTCCAGGTAGATTCCTTTAAGTATGAGCCATCTACGTTCGTGGTCAGCGTAGTACCTCCAACGGCAACTACAAAGGGATCGGATGCGGGGTCGTCGACGCTCAGATTGGCACCGTCATCATAAGCGCCAGAATCTCCCGCGGCGGCATACAATACCTGCCCTTGGGCCACCATTTGTTTAAAAATATTGGCTTCAGTTTGAACTGCGGAGCCCATATTGGATTCGGATGTTCCCCATGACGTACTAATGGCCTTGGCCTTGTTGTCGATTGCGATCTGATTGTAGGTGTCAACAACTCCTGATGCTGAATTAGGTCCTTCATATACGAGTATGCCAGATATTCCAGGAGCCATTGCAATCATCAATTCAATATCGAGGGTCACTTCGGCGGGGCCGTTACCGGCGCTCGGTGTGCCCGTTACCCCGTCCATCAATATGTTTTGTGGAGTCACTTGAGGGAGTTGGAAATTTGTTTCGTACGCTGCTACATCTGCCTGTGTGTATCCATCTAATTCAAAAAGGGCAAGAGTTTGCCCACTTCCTGTTAGATTGGCGGGGATGCTATAAGCTTTTCTAATGTTTGCGGGACTTAATCCGTTATTTGGTCCCGTCCCGACTAAGGTATGATTGAATGGGGATTCGTTCTTAATATGGTAGTGGCGAAGTTTTGTGAGATTTTCAAGACCATGCACCGCTTGTATTGGGAGTTCCTTTGGAACTTGAAGTTCATAGTTGGGTGCGAAGAAGCTAAGACCCATTGGAGTTGTAAAATAGCTGATCTCTGTGTGAAATGCTCGACTGATTGCTTCTGAAGTGCCGCTGGCTTGAACTAGAATGTGATTGGAGGCAACAGACTTTACTTTTAAATTATTTGAATTCAAGAAATTTTTGACGCTTTCCAATTGATTCTCAGTAGGAGCAAATCGGGCTTGAAATTCTTCTTGTTCAAGATATTTTTTGTAACTCGGGCTAGCAGGGTCATTCAATTCTTTCAGAAAATGATCTAGCTCTTTCGGGTTGTTCCATTCTAAAGCCACAGTAAAATCAATGAGTTTATTGCTTTCTACCGGGCCTATTTTTTTAGCGGTTTTAACAGCCTGAGGAACATGACCGAGTAAACCTTTTTGGCCACTTGGGCTTCCATGCGCTATGGTTAAAGAGGTTAAAGAAAGCCAATAAATGACGTATCTCGTTAAATTGACTATAGGTAATATTTTCATCGAAATCCCCCGATTCAGTTGCCCCTTAAATCAGGTTTTATAGATTTATTCAAGAACTAATAGTATAGTAAATTGGTGCATTGCAGTAGTTGGGTTATACACTTGTACTCAATAGTTTATGAGGCTATTATTTACATCTATGAGTCAACAAGGTGCAGGTCAGGTTCCTGATGAGGTCATACTCAGAAAGTATCTAGATTCACGCAAAGTTCTAATTGTCGACCCTAGTCTAAGTACTCGCGCTGCGTTATCAAATTTAATGCAAAGCTTGGGCGCTAAAAGCAAATCCGTACTTCAGAGTAATAGCTATGCACAAGCGACAGATATAATATCAGTTGAAAGGCCACACGTCGTAATTACAGAGTATGAATTAGAAAAACGCTGTGGCTTGGACCTGCTTCAGTCCCAAAGAGTGCAAAGACCAACCGAAACTAAGGACTGTATTTTCATTATTGTTACCGGTAATGCTTCTCAATCGGCGGTAGCCAAAGCAGCTGAAGAAGATGTGGATGCCTTTATAGTTAAGCCTTATTCTTCAGATCATATAAGAACCACTTTAATTCGTTCGGCAGTCTTTAAGCTAAATCCTCCTCCCTATTATGCGGCTATTAGTATTGGGAAGAAATCGTTAGCAGAGGGAAAATTAAACGAAGCGGAAGAGATATTTACCAGAGCAATTCAATTAGATAAATTGCCTTCGCTTGCATATTTCTATTTGGGAGAAACAAGTCGCGTCCAAAAAGTAGCGGAAGAGGCCAAAGGGAAATACCAAAAGGGTCTCCATTTTAACCGAATACATTATAAATGTATGGTTGGACTTTATGATTTGCACATGCTCGAAAGAAATTTTGAAAAAGCTTACGAAATCGTAAAGCGCATTTCGACTTACTTTCCTGCAAATCCAAAACGACTGGTTGAAATTCTACGGCTTGCGATTCAAACTGGACAATACGATGATATTGAAAAGTATTATGCCATCTTTCAAAATATAGATGATAGAAGTGAAGAACTGATTAGGCATGTAACGGCAGCGCTGGTGGTTTGTGGCAAACATTATTTGAGCATAAAACCCGCCGCAAAGAGGGGCGTGGAATTATTTGAGAAGGCTTGTGTGATCAGTCAGGGCAAAACTGGCGTATTAAAGGAAGTGATTCTTTCTTTGGTGACACACGGTATGATTAAGGACGCTAGGAAATTTCTGCCTCGTTTTCCTGTCCAAGCGACCAATTCACCCGAGTATTTGTTTTGTGAGTTTTTGATTGAATGTAAAGAGGGTCATAAGAAATTCGCTTTGCTTGACAAGGGACGGTCTCTTCTTGCAAAAAATATTGTAGATGAGAATATTTACATTGAGCTGATTATGATCTCGGTTGAAAGTAAACTCGAGAAGGAAGCGGGCGAGTTGGTATTAGAGGCATGTAAACATTTTCCCAGTAAAAGCCAGAATTTTGAGAGACTAGTAAGGAAGAAAGATAGTTCCGTTAAGAAATGAGACAGCGCGATGTCAGATGAAGAGAAAAAAGAAAGTGAAACAGGCAGTGAACCAGCAAGTGAAAAGGACGAAATCGATAGCCTCTACAGCAGAGATAGCTTCTCAACTATTCGTTTGGAATTTAAGCTAACCAATATTGTAACTCGCAAGTCTGTTGACTCTCAGGCTAAACCAGGAGAGCCATTGGCTACATTACAAGAAGCCTTGGATACGGGTTTTAAGACGGAAGTACCCAGTTCCTTCTGTCTTAAGAATCAGAGAATATTGTTTGATGGAGTCGTAACAGGATTAGACAAGAAGTACTCGATGAAGGAAGAAGCGGTAGTATCAAAAGTAGAATCGCATCAAACGATTAGCTATCAGAAAAGTAAAGAAGCTACAGTTACCGAGTCCCCGGTGGATACGGTGACTCTTGTATTTCAAGAAGAAGCGCTCGTTACTATGTGGAAAGAGCTACGCGGACTATTTGAAAAGCGGCAGGCTCAGATTGAAGATTTTTTCAAAGCAGCGAAAGGTTAACACTCTTCGAAACGAGGATCACGATCATGTTTCCATCAAATTCGGTCATTTTAATTGTTGATGACTCCTCTGCAATTCGGACAATGATCAATTCGCATCTTGAGTCTATGGAGTTTGGTGACGTCCTCGAAGCTGCAAACGGGAAAGAAGCCCTGAAGCAGCTAGAAGACCACTATAATGAAGGATTGAAAATAGGTCTTGCAATTGTTGACTGGAAGATGCCGGAGATGGACGGCTTGGAGCTGCTTAAGTTTATGAAACGGCATAAGAAATACAAGGAAATTCCCTTTTTAATGATTGCAGCGGAGCGAGAGGCAGACAAAATGACTCTAGCGGTTGCAGAAGGTGCTGCCGATTTTTTATTTAAACCATTTAACGAAAACCAATTATTAGAAAAGTTGGAAGCTATGTGGGAAAGGCTAAAGTAAGTTGAATGCCGATATGGATTATCGCTGTACAGTGGCTTTCACGATCAGTGCTTGGGGTTCTCCTGTTTCTGTCAGTGTGGTCAGTTGCTACTATGATACGTTGCTTCAGCGGGATGAAAGAAGCAAATGGCTCAGCCGAAGATTTGGCCGGTGATATCGCAAAAGTAAAGCTTTGGATTGAAAAGCGTCAGTGGGATCAGTTGGCGGAATGGGCGGGCCAAGGTAAGTCACTTCATTCTGGGACGGTTCGGACTATTCTCAAATCTTTGGGTTCCGATCCTACTCAGGGTCTTACTCATGGCAGTCAGATCGACCGCGCTGTAAAAAGCTATCTCAGTTTGGAAAGAACTCGTTTGGAAGAGGGACTTACGATTTTAGCTACATTAGGTTCGAATGCCCCGTTCATCGGTTTATTTGGAACTGTCTTGGGTATTATTCACGCATTTGGGGCATTGGGAACCCAGCAGAATAATACTGCAGACATTATGGTTGGAATCTCGGAAGCTCTTGTTGCTACCGCAATTGGATTATTTGTCGCAATTCCTGCGGTTATTGCCTTTAATGTATTTTCAAGAAAACTCCGGGTAATGTTGGTGAGTTCGGAAGCGATCAAAGATCTTTATTTGGCTAGCAAAGGCGGAGAATAAACTGAGTGGCAGCAGATCTTTCTTCTTCAAGTCAATCAGATGACATCGGGCCAATCTCGGCAATCAATGTAACCCCTTTTGTTGATGTGGTCCTGGTTTTATTGGTGATTTTTATGATTACTGCCCCAGTTTTAATGAAGGATAGTTTCGGCATCCATTTGCCCAAAGCCAGCAGCGCAGATCATCAGTCATTCCCGAGTATTGGAGTTGTGGTGACTCGGCAGGGGCAAATTCTAATCAACGGCGAATTAGCCTCCTTCGAAGCTGTTTCTGCTCAAGTGAAACAAGCTTTAGCGAAGAATCCTGAAACACGCGCTTTGATTAGCGCTGACGGGGACGCCAGACATGCTGACGTGGTTAAGGCAATCGATTTGGTGAAGTCGGCGGGGATGGAGCATTTTGCAATTCAAATTGAAAAGCCTTAATGCTCGGCCGTGGACACTTTCCGCACTTCTTCATTCCATCCTGATTGTGATTGCTATTGTAATTATGATCGGACCCTCATTTCACCGACACCACGATATTGACTTTGAGGTGATCGAAGCGCCAAAGGTCGCTGCTCAGCCAATTCAAGTCGCCCAACGCAAAATTCAACCTCGCAAGGCATTTAAACACGAAGTGTTTGGGGCTAGCAGAAGGTCACTTGACTCTATGGCCGGAGAGGAAGTGAAAGCCGGAAACACTGTAGCTAAAACACCGGACCAAGAAAAGCTGAGGCCAGAAGATCCCGACTCACTGCCAATTCCTACTGAGGATTATCTGATTTCAAAAATGCCGGAATTGAAAGCAGAGACTCGAATTCCCTATCCGCCGGGGCCAAAAAGGAAGGGTATTCAGGGTGCAGTGGTCATGGATTTGCTTATTGATATGATTGGCAGAGTAAGAGAAGCAATACTTGTAGATGGACCCGATTCTGATCTGAATCAGGCTGCTTTAGCCGCAGTCAGGAATTTTCAATTTACCCCCGCCTATGTTCAGGAAAAACCTGTTGCAGTGCGTATTCGCTATGCCTATCGATTTGTATTGGAACTTTGACAGCGAAGAAGGATACTGCGGCAAAGGGATATGGGGGTTATCGGGGAAATGGCATTCTATGCGAAATGGGTGATTTTTTGGCTATTTTTTGGCCTTGAAGTCAGCTGGGCCACAGAGTCGAACCCAGTCCTGAGTACAATCACCATAGAAGGATTGTTACGGGAAAGAGGGACAAAAAAACCTCTGGGTATGACAAACCTCTATTGTTTTCCCACGACGATACCTCTGACAACCACACCTTTAAATATACCGATAAAAACGACACCATTAAAAACCGTAACGGACAGGAAAGGCCACTTTTCGATTGAAATTCCTCGGAGCGAAATTCCCCAGGGCACCTTTAAGTGGGTAGCCTCGGTATCTGGCTACAATCGACTTGAATTGGAAGATGAGCAAAAGTCGGATCAAGGAAACTACCCGCGCGAACTCTATTTAGAAAAATCTTCTTACTTAGCCTACGAGACTACCGTTTATGGTCAAAATGAAAAGCGGGATGATAAAACTCACTCTTTGGATCAATCCCAATTTTTGACGGTGCCAGGTGCCAACGGGGACCCAGTCAAAGCGGTACAAAACCTACCAGGTGTAAACCGGGCCGGACCCCTCAGTGCTCAAGTCATTATCGAAGGCTCCTCCCCGAATGATACTCGATATAATATCGACAATCAGAATGTCCCTATTATCTTTCACTTTGGCGGATTTTCTTCGGTAGTTATTCCGGAAGCTGTTGATCATGTCGATTATCTTTCTGCGGGTTTTGGTCCGGAGTTCGGGCAATCCACTGCGGGGATGGTCAACCTCATCGTTAAGGACCCGCAAGCTGACCGGCTGCATGGATTTGCTTATGTTGACCTAATTAATACAGGTGGAATGATGGAAGGACCCATAACGGACACCTCCTCATTTCTGGTGGGACTGAGACAAAGCTACATAGGATTCGCATTGGGTGCCGCTGTCGGAAATAATCCGGATTTCAGTCTGACTGCCGCACCTGATTTTAGAGATAGTATAGTAGAATATAGAAATCAACTGACTCCTATTGATACCTTCAAGGTAGTAGCTACTGGATCTCAAGATACTTTGGCATTTCTATTGCCGGAGCCAAGTAATCAAGACCCTTCAGTGCGAGGGAACTTCAGTCAAGAGACGGATTTCATTCGGGTGATTCCCGAATTGACTCATAAATATAATTCAGACGTGTTTGGGAGGTTTAGTTTAGGACTCGGAAAGGATTGGACCTACTTCAACGTCGGATCTATTTATACTAACACGAATGCTACCTCAGTTACGGGAAGAGCGGAAATCGAAGATCAGTTGACCTCCGCCTGGAAGAATTATTGGGGTATTGACACTCAACTGCGTTCCACCAATTTATCATTTCAATTGCCTGTGTCTACCAGCCAAGGTGGGGTCTCGAATTCGCTTGGATCGACTAACGTCCGGACGGTTTCTAATGTTTACTTTACCAATGCTACCGGACTTTATTGGAGAAATGTAATCCATCCGCTCGATTCGCAGTGGACGCTAACCCCTGGATTTCGGTTAAGCTATTATAATTTTACGAATGAAGTTATGCCCGAACCTCGCGTGGGAGCTAAATATGTTTTAGGTTCGGGGTGGACTTTGCGTGGGGCCACGGGACTTTATGACGAGGCACCTCCGGTTCAGGACCTAGACCCGACCTATGGCAATCCTAATTTAAAATCGCAGAGGGCAATCCACGGGACTATTGGATTTGAAAAGGATTTTAAACAGGGAGCTGCTACCGGATGGATAGTCACAGATGATTTATTCTATAAATATCTTTACAGCTACGTCGCAAATACCTCGGCCTATAGTACTCCTTCGCAACCATTGTATTACGACAATTCAGGATATGGACATATTTTTGGGGTGGAGTTACTAGCAAAGTACAAGGGTTCGAAAATGGAAGGTTGGTTAGCCTATACTCTCTCTCGCAGTACTTTGGGGACGGGGCAGTTTGCTGAAACCCTGACCTCCTATGACCAAACTCATCTTTTGACAGCCGTGGGGAGCATTGAATTAGGCCAAAACTGGAAGTTTTCCTCCCGCGTACGTTATACGACGGGTGATCCTTACACGCCAATCATCGGCGGTATACTCGATATCGACAATGATTCGTATGATCCAATTCCGGGCGGTATTTATTCCGCGCGTCTTGGGGCGTTCTTCCAGCTAGATATTCGGTTAGACAAGAAATGGATCTATGATAAATGGATTCTCTCAGCGTATCTGGACATTGAGAACGTGACCAATCAAAAGAATCCCCTTGAAGTCACCTATTCCTACAATTATCAACAGTCCGCTGTGATTTCAGGATTGCCCATACTTCCAACGTTGGGTGTTAAGGCGGAGTTCTAATGAAATCGAGAAAGCTTGCGCTACTCACAGTTTTCGTCAGTGTCAGTGGTGGTGGCTGTGGTACACCTAATTTTCCACAGTACAATGTTTTGGGTGATCTTAGAATCATTACCATTGTGCCCGATCAGCCTGAAGTCAACCCAGGAACGACGGTCAACTTTACGCCCGTATTGAGTGATATGAACGGCGCAGGGAGAACCCTGAATTATGCGATTCAAGGGTGTATTGATCCGGGAGTTGGAATCGGAGCTTCGCCTGTTTGTAATCCTCCCGATGCCAGCAGTATTCAATCTGGAACGGTCACAATTCCCGTAGGCACCAGTCAAACCTATACGGGTTCAGTTCCATCATTTGCGTTAACAATGCCAAGTAGCTCTACGATATTCGCAAACCAAAGTACTCAAAATCAATTTAACGGAATCGCCTATTTGATATTTTATACTTTGAGTGTTCCAAATACATCGACGTCAGTGAATTCATTTCTACGTGTGGTGGTGTCGGCAACAACGAAGACCCCAAAGAATCAGAATCCAACAATGAGTTCAATCAATATGAATGATGTGGCAACTTCTTCGGTTTTTTCAATGCCTACGGCAGCCACGAATTTTAGCGCAATCTCCCCCGCGAGCGCTTCCGAAAGCTATCAAACGATGAATGCGAGTGGGAGTTTGAATGCGAGTGTAGAGCAATTGACGGATACCTGGTTTATCAGTGATGGGTCATTTGTGTACCAATGGACCAATAGCAATGCTGAAAACGCTTGGACACCCCCCAGCCCAAAGCCTACCGGTCGAGGAATGGTTATGGTGGTAGTTGTTCGAGACGGAAGAAATGGTGTTGCTTTTCAGAAGATTGAAATGAACTAAAATTATTCCCGGACTAAATTTCGGTTCCACGAAGGAATTTGAACCACGAGGCTGCCCTTTCCATTGGGTACGCATTGGCAGGCAAGGCGCGAGCGGGTGGTAAGCCCAGGTGCTTCTTCCAGCTGGTCGTCTTCATCTTCGGAACTTGAATTACAAAATTCGAGGCCTTCTTTTACAATCACGTGGCAGGTGGAGCAGGCACATACTCCTCCGCAAGCATGATCAATATCGATATCGGAAGCGAGCGCGATATCCAGTACGCTACCAGGGAGTCCGGATTCACTACTGGGGCGATTTTCATCGTCCACTTCGACAACTTTGCCTTCCTTGTCATTCAGAAGAAAGGTAATTTTAAAATTGGCCATCGCATTTAACTAACAGTTTTTGTCTGGTTTTTGTAGTGAGAAATCGAATAAGGCAGAAAGTCGATAGGCCATTCGTGGGCATGGTGGCGCATGATCTGGCCGTTCAGCGATTGAGAGGCGTCAGAGCTGAGAAATAGCGCGCATCGGCTGATCTGCTGAATGGCTCTTTTCGGTTGATTAATATGAGTCGACATCCCGTTAATTCGTATGCTGCTATCTTGAAATTGTATAGCCAGGTGACGGACCATGCTTTCAGTGTCAGCATTTGTGACCTGAGACGCTTCGTTTCCAGGGAGGAGGGCCAGGATCGTTGCCCGCGGTTTCAAGAACGAGACGGCAAATTGAACGACCTTTTTCAAGAAATAGCTGGGAAAAAAGGTGGAACTATTGTCCGCTGCGTGAACCAAGATGTCGAGACCAGTGTCTTCAAATTGTTGAAAAAAATCGAATAGCTCAATAGGATTGGAAGGATTGCAGCTACGCGCACGTATTGTAGGAGTTTCTCTTAAAAGTGAAAAAATCTGGCTCGTGCACGATTTTCGGTAACCTACGACCACATTTGCGCCCGCTTGGCTCAGATTTCGAGCGACCGCCCATGCGACGCTTTCTTGGTTGTGAACTCCCAAGACCGCGGCTACTTTTCCTGTGAGACTAAAAGTAAAGTCGAGCGCATGAGTCCCCTGCAAATGGCTTTACATCCCCCATTTCAACTTTAGCGATACTTTTAGCAGATTGTCTAGGAATAAGGGTTGCAAATAAGGGTTGCAATCGATGACACGGCTTGATTAAAAAGGTGGAACTATGAATCAACTACTCGCCCAAGCCGAAATCGCTTATCACAAGCCCCTGATGGACCTTATTTACGAAGCCCACGAAGTGCACAGATTGCACCACAACCCGGCCGATATTCAACGCTGCACGTTGCTCTCCATTAAGACGGGGGGATGTCCGGAAGATTGTTCTTATTGCCCTCAGTCGGCCCATTACGACACCGGCTTGGAAAAGCAAAGTTTGCTCCCGCTGGATGAAGTGCGTACAGCGGTTAAAAATGCTAAAGCGAATGGGGCCCAACGATTTTGTATGGGCGCGGCATGGAGAAATGTCAAAGACGGCCCTGAGTTTGATCGAGTTTTAGAAATGGTTCGGATCGTTAAAAATGAGAATATGGAAGCCTGCGTTACGTTAGGGATGTTGAACGTGAGCCAAGCGCAGCGATTGAAAGAAGCGGGTTTGGATGCATATAATCATAATTTAGATACGAGCCGGGATCACTATTCTAAAATTATTGGCACTCGGACCTATGATGATCGATTGGATACTCTCAAAGCGGCTCGTAAAGCAGGCTTGACCTTGTGTAGTGGCGGTATCCTTGGGTTGGGAGAGTCCGTCATGGATCGTTGTGCAATGTTGGCTCAGTTGGCAGGTCTCGACCCTCAGCCTGAATCCGTTCCAATTAATCTCTTGATTCCAGTAGAGGGGACACCTTTGTCGGATGCCCCTCCTGTCGACCCCATTGAGCTTGTGAGAACCGTTGCGGTTGCGCGAATTCTCATGCCTAAGTCGCGTGTTCGATTGTCAGCTGGAAGAGTTTCGCTAAGTAAGGAAGCGCAGATTCTTGCGTTTTATGCTGGCGCGAATTCGATTTTCCTTGGGGACAAACTTCTCACTCGGCCCAATCCGGCGCCGGATGAAGATGAGGTCCTGCTTTCGAGTTTGGCTAGATGACCGTATTTCCGGATGTCTTACAAAGCCGGATGGAAGTTTTGGACTCCGTTTCGTGTAGACGTCGTCTCTCCCATCGTTCTGGGCTCGATTTCTCTTCTAATGATTATTTAGGATTTAGCACCGATCCGGTACTGAAAAACCTAGTTTTGGAAAGACTTGACGGGAGTAAGGGGCGAGCGGAGTTCTTGGATTGCCCAGTGGACAGCGGCGGCGGCCTTGGCTCCGGTGGTTTTCCGCTGCTTGGGGCTTCGGGTTCGCGGCTTTTGAGAGGGCATCTCGGGATTTTCGAGGAGCTGGAAGAGAAGCTGGCGGATTTTTGTGGCCAAGAGGCGTCCTTGCTCTTCTCATCTGGGTATCAGGCAAATTTGGGATTGTTATCGGGTTTGTTGAAGGCGGAAGATACCGTTTTCTCGGACCAGCTCAATCACGCTTCGATTATTGATGGAATTCGATTGAGTGGCGCTCGTAAGAAGATCTATCGCCATAGGAATATGGGAGAATTAAGAAAGCTTTTGGAAGAGGAGGAAAACCAAAGTAAACAAAGAGGTTCTTTAGGATTTGAAGGGCGCTCTCCTTTGCGCGTGATTGTCACCGAGAGTGTTTTCAGTATGGATGGCGATATTGCTCCGCTGCGCGAACTTGCAGACCTTGCTGAGGAGTTTTCTGCGCACTTGATCGTCGACGAAGCTCATGCGACAGGTCTTTGGGGCGATTTTGAAACAAACCGTGGTGGTGGATGGGTCCAGGCTTTGGGTTTGAGTGAAAAAGTTTTTGCGACGGTTCACCCTGCAGGGAAGGCAATGGGAGTAGGGGGGGCTTGGGTTTGTGGCAGTTCACAACTCAAGGAATACCTGGTTAACTTTTCCAGGCCGTTTATTTTCTCAACAGCTCCTATTCCATTATTGGCAGTTCTGCTCCAAGCATCTCTGGATTATTGGAAGCAAGTAGGGAGAGAGCGGGCAACGGAAGTGCTCAAACGTGCTGAGGTTTTGCAGGGGGCTGTGGGTCGAGAGTTGGGGACAGTGGGGGCAATAGCGGCATCGCCGTCGGGGACTGTGGCGGCGTTGGCCTTTCAGATTCCAAAAGTTTCAGGGCCGGTTATTCCTATTTTAGTGGGAGACAGTGGCGAGTCCATACGTTGGGCGGCCGAACTTCAGAAGGCCGGGTTTGATGTGCGTGCCATTCGGCCCCCGACGGTGCCAGTGGGGAGTTCAAGGCTGCGTGTGACGGTGAACTGGAATCAGACGTTCGAGCAAATTGAGGGCTTTGCGCAGGCCCTCAAAGGTTTAAATGCAAGTATGGGTGTGAAATGAAGACAGGAATATTTATATCTGGAACTGATACAGGTGTCGGCAAAACTCTTGTCAGTAGTTTATTAGTTTCTTCATTACATCAAAATGGGATCCAAACGGGGTATTTTAAGCCCATTCAGACTGGCTCTGACAAGGATACGGATACCGTTTGTCGTTTAACAGGAATATCTGAGTCGCATTTCGTTCAACCTGCTTATGAATTCCTAGCTCCCCAGGCTCCCAATCGCGCAGCTATGCTCGAGGGCAAGGAAGTCCAATTGGATTATATTGTGAACTATTGGAATCGGCTCGATAATCGGACCTGGGTAGTCGAGGGAGCGGGAGGATTATTGGTTCCTCTCAATTCCAGGCAAACGACCCGGGATTTAATTCATGCTCTGAATTTACGTATGATTTTGGTTGCGTCCACCCGTTTAGGTACTATCAATCACACTTTACTTTCTGTCGAAGCTGCCCGAGCGGGTGGAGTTTCAGTTGAGGGTATTGTATTGGTAGGGCACGAAGACCCCGGTTTGGCGTCGGTATTAACGGAGTTTTCTGGTGTGCCGGTGATTGCGCAAGTTCCGTTTCTTGAAGTCATTACTCCTTCGGTTGTTCGGGCTGTTGCAACGGTTCAGTTTTCAAACTTTTGCGCAGCTCCTCTAAAACCTCGGGGAATAATTTCCCAGGCATGACTTCATCAATCGGATGCGCACATTGCGACTGGGGCGAAACATAAGCAATAATGGAAGGATGTAGCTGTTCCCGGTTCGGCGCCTTTCGCAGTAATTGAGCGGCATTCAATCTGACGTTCTTATTCTGGCTGTTGAGCGCTTGGACTAGGTTGAGACGGATTTGAGGGTCGGAAAAATCCGTTTGTTCAAATACTTTGACAATCTCCTGAGTGCTCAGAGTATCAGTCTGGAAAAGCGAGTCTAAGTTTTCTGAAGAGGTCGGGTCCATCCTACTCAAAGCATCTAAATAGAGTTGGCGTGAGGAATGGCGTGCACTATTCAGTTTATTTATTAAGATGGAAAAGATTTTTGGATTGTTCGGTTTCATTTTAGGAATGTTCTTAAGTGCATAGAATTGCGTATCAGTGTTATCCAGCATTTTAAGGAGCGCTAAATCCGCGTCTGACCGATAGGGGCTTTGAGCGGTTTTCATCAATCCTCCCAGGACGATCGCAACATTCCAATTAAGTTTCATTTTATCGAGGATCTTCTGATTATCGAGCGCGTCGAGCAGCGCTCGTATTACCTTTGCATCTTGAGTCCCTGTTTTGACAAGCGCTTCAGCGACTTCGGTTCCATAAGGCTGGTAGGTATCCAATAGTGCTTCTAGCAGCTGAGAGACAACTTTTGGGTCGGCAGGCGTTGAGTAATTAGCTGGAGTGGCCCTTTTAGCCAGATTTTCTGCGAATTGGGCGCGCCTTCCAGAAATAGCGTCGAGCCTTTCGTTCTTGACTCCTGGGTGCCGAAGCAACGCTAACAAAATTGAAATATCATTTGGGCCATCGCCTAAATCCGCAAGTCCATGGATAATAATTCTCCGTAGGTCCTTAACAGGTCCTTCTAAATAGCTCAAAAGAGTCGCGCGAATGTCCGATTCCTGAATACCGATTTCCGACAACAAATTTTTATTTATTCCAATCAATATAATAGCAGCGAGTGCGCTCACATATGGGTCGGTCGAATTCCAGTGCAAACTTACAAGAGATTTTAGAGTTGTGATATCTGATATGCCTAAGTTTCCTAACATAATTGCGGAATAATACTGTAAATTTTGGTTTTGAGTCCCTTTGATCAGTCGTTCTATAATCAATTGCAGGTCTTTAGGGTCCGTAGGTTGGATGGATTGCATAAGATACGCCAATTCGCTTTGTGTATTTGAATCAGATTGATCCAGGAAATCTATAATATAGTTACAAGTAGCAGAATCTTTCGGCCGGCGAGCTTGTATTAATTCGCGCGCTTGCTTTCGAACTTCTTCATCTGTTTCGATTTTCGGATCGATCTGTCTGGCAACGGCTAGGAGGGAGTCTGAATCGTTGGCACCTATTAAGTTCAATGCTTGAAGCGCTTCTAGTCGTGTAGCTGCTTGGGGTGATGAAATATTTTCGACGTTCATTTGAATGAGATTCCTAAAGCTCGCCGTTTTCAGTAGGGCTTCCCAGTGTTTTTGCTTCGTTTCGGTATCTAAAGAGCGGGGGATATTCGCATTTTCTTTCATTTCTTTTACAACGTGTTTGGCCGTAAACTCTATTTCGTCCGTAAAAGCATCGCTGCAAGTTAAAACTACGGGGTAAAGGAGATAATCATGTTCGGAAAGATAGTTCGATTTTAAACCGAACCCCGTCAAAAGTTTACTGATCCGAGACTTGAGTTCTTCTAATTTCAACGGTTTTTG
>Ga0206877_10109_pt1 | contig 25597 bp, 29 predicted proteins | sample Alteio_BWOrgCont_7_FD_152623 | JGI IMG/M metagenome (GOLD analysis project Ga0206877, IMG submission 152623) | Enriched cells from forest soil in Barre Woods Harvard Forest LTER site, Petersham, Massachusetts, United States -... | ecosystem: Environmental > Terrestrial > Soil > Temperate forest >...
GCGCTATTTTGACAATCCAAGCCCGATAACGGGCAAGAAGCTGTGCGAGGTGCCGCGTTCATCCGCCGCCGACATCGAACTGGCACTCGATGCCGCTCACAAGGCCAGGGATGCCTGGGGCAAGACCTCTGTGCAGGAGCGTTCGCGCCTGCTCAACAAGGTCGCCGACAAGCTCGAAGCGAACCTGGAGCTGCTGGCCCTGGTCGAAACGCTCGACAACGGCAAGCCGATCCGCGAGACAACCCACGCCGACATGCCGCTGGTCGTCGACCACTGGCGCTATTTCGCCAGCGTCATCCGCGCCCAGGAAGGCAGCATCTCCGAGATCGATCAGGACACCGTCGCCTATCACTTTCACGAGCCGCTAGGCGTCGTTGGGCAGATCATCCCGTGGAACTTCCCGATTCTGATGGCGACCTGGAAACTCGCACCGGCGCTTGCCGCCGGCAATTGCGTGGTTCTCAAGCCCGCCGAACAGACACCGCTCGGTATCCTCGTTGTCATGGAATTGATTGGCGACATCCTACCTGCCGGCGTGGTCAATGTCGTCAACGGTTTCGGCATCGAAGCGGGCAAACCGCTCGCCCAGAACAAGCGCATCGCCAAGATCGCCTTCACCGGCGAGACGACGACCGGGCGCATGATCATGCAATACGCCTCCGACAATCTCATCCCGCTGACGCTGGAACTGGGCGGCAAATCGCCGAATATCTTCTTTGCCGACGTGGCGCAGGCCGATGACGATTTCTTCGACAAGGCACTCGAAGGCTTCGCTATGTTCGCGCTCAACCAGGGCGAGGTCTGTACCTGCCCCAGCCGTGTGCTCGTGCAGGATACGATCTATGACAAGTTCATCGAGCGCGCTGTCGCTCGCACCAAGAAGATCAAACAGGGCCATCCGCTCGATGCGGAAACCATGATCGGTGCCCAGGCCTCCAACGATCAGCTCGAGAAGATCCTGTCCTATCTGGATATCGGCAAGCAGGAGGGCGCCAAGGTGCTGACCGGCGGCAAGCGGGCGCAGCTGGAGGGCGAACTTGCCGAGGGTTATTATGTCGAGCCGACGATCTTCGAAGGCCACAACAAGATGCGGATCTTCCAGGAGGAGATCTTTGGGCCGGTGGTTTCGGTTACCCGGTTCAAGGATGAGAATGATGCCCTCGCCATCGCTAACGACACGCTCTACGGTCTGGGCGCCGGCGTTTGGACCCGCAACGGCAACCGCGCTTATCGGTTCGGACGTAACATCCAAGCCGGTCGCGTGTGGACAAACTGCTATCATGCCTATCCCGCCCATGCGGCTTTCGGCGGCTACAAACAGTCCGGCATCGGGCGCGAAACGCACAAGATGATGCTCGATCATTATCAGCAGACCAAGAATATGCTGGTCAGCTATTCGACCAAGGCTCTCGGATTTTTCTGAGACGACCGATAGCCGACGGGCGCGGGATTTGGTCCCGCGCCCGCTTCATGTTCCAGAAAGGGAAGGGTACTCATGGTGAGTCGGGTCGAGATTACGGACAAGGCCGCCGAACTGGTAGCCCGCCTCAAGCCGCTGCATGGCGCGCTGCTCTTTCACCAATCAGGCGGCTGCTGCGATGGTTCCGCACCAATGTGCTATCCGGTGGGGGACTTCCGCGTTGGTCCCCAGGACGTGTTGCTCGGCGAGATCGCAGGATGCAAGTTCTACATCGGTGCCGCCCAGTTCGAATATTGGCAGCACACCCAGTTGGTCATCGACGTCGTGCCCGGCCGAGGCTCCGGGTTCTCCGCCGAAGCACCCGAAGGCGTACGCTTCCTCACCCGCAGTAGGGTGTTCACCAACGAAGAAGTCGCGGAGCTCGCAGCCCAGGGACCGCCGGCACGCGCTGCCTGATCAGCTCGCGGGCCCGATCGCAACATTGATCTGGTTGACCTTCACGCCGCTGATCTGCAGGATGGCGTTTCCCGCCTTGAGCTCGAAGCGCACGCTCTTGCGCATCCCGGCGCAGCCCTTCTTGCCGCTGAAGGCACTCGACTTGATGGAAGCCCCGGCCTGGACCACGTCGATCCAGCCTTCATCCGACAAGGTGACCTGATAGGTGCCGTTCTGCTCGATCGTGGCGATGGAGACCGTCGCAGCAAAGCTGCCGGCGTCGGGCTTATGATCCGGCGATACTGCAAAGGCCACCCCCTCCACCGGGCTGAGAGTGAGCGTCACGGCGCCTTTCGCCTTCGCCAGCGTGCCCCCCGAGGATATGGTTGGGTGTTCAGCCTGGAACCAGCCCTGCTCTCGGGTGAGCGGCCATTTGAATGAGGCGCAGGCGTCATCCGCCCGGGCCGGCGCCAGATCGCAGAGCGCAACAAAAACAAAGAGGGAGAGCGTGGCGCAAGCCTTGATCATGATGCTGAACCTTTGGACTGTCCGGGGCGGTCTTGAACTGCTGGCCTGATGATAGCGATGTCGGCGTTATAGCCAACTGGGAATGAAGCTAAGAAATGACGTCACGGGTATCATGTGTCACCTGATGAGCAAATCCACCTTGATGCTGCGGTTTCCTCGTCTCGTTCTTTGAAGGGACTTTATCAACCAAAGACAGCCACTTTTGATTTTATTGTAAGGCCTCCGTTACCGGCACGACGCATCTAACTGCCGATCGCGGGGCAGAAAAACTGGGGCGACTGAAGCGCAGGCGAGATGTCCGTCATATTGGGCTGCATATTTCTCTGGATTGGCAGTAAAGAGATCGCGCTCCTCTTTGTTGGCAAAATGCCAGCGCGCATCATGCCAGACAGTCTGATATTCAAGCCTACCAGGCTGGCGGAGATCTGGCAGCCAGGGACCGTCACGGGTCGGTATTGTTCGCGGTGCCCACCTCGAAATCGCCCGGTTGCGGAGGCGCGATCGGCACAAAATCGGAGCGATCCGGCTTGATGTCGAGCAAAGGTGTTCCATCAAGGCAGTCCAGGCCCCTCACCAGCAGGGCTGCGCCCTCGCGGGCCACCAGCACCACGATCGACGTGCCGATCGGGTTGGGACGCACGGGCGAGCGCAATGCGAATGTACCGCGAACCTTGCCGTCATCGGCCGGGCTTTGCAGCACGAGATCGCGGCGCGAGTGATCGAGCCAATAAAGGATCTCAAGCCGCTGGTGGCGCTCGATGCCTTCCAGCGCCGCAACCCAGGGTTCGTCGACCTCAATCCGGCAGATTGGACCATCCTGACGCCCCTGTCGCGGGCAAAGCCGCCGATGCGTCCAGGGCGTCGAAATCCTACCGACGAACTGAAGGCCGGCATCGCGGGCCATTGGGGCTTTGACGGCGACCTCGCCGTCGCGAATCTCGTTTTCCCGGACCATGGCCTTGCCCCGCATCGTCGTGAATCGGCTGGAACATCCCTCGGCGTTCCCTGTCATCGCTATAGTCGTCAAAATAGAGTGCCAAGAGGGGCACTGAGCAAAATCACCCGCCGCCAGGGACACATGCAACCCGGCGTGATGGTGGATGCAGGCACACCAGGCTCCTTTGTCATGCGCGCCGATACAGGGTCCGGCTGATATAGGATTTGCGCGGCCCGCTCACGACGTGCTCGACCGCAAAGCTCCCGTCACCACGGAACTCGTACAGGCTCTCATAGCGATCCGGCGCGCAAAAATGCGTGCTTGTGGCCGCAAATCCCGCCTCGGTGCTGCCATTCAGGTTCAGGCGGTGGAACAGCCGCGTGCGCCCCTCGTCGAAGAAGATAGCAAGATCGCCACCCAGCTGACGCAAGTAATAGTGCCCGCTGGCGCTGACCGATTGCCCGGTGTCGAGCACAAGCACGCCGTTCTCGGCGTAAACCGCATCCCTCATGCCCACTGCGACAAAAGTTGCCCTGCCCTTGACGGTACCGATCGGCGTCCCGGACACCGCTCCTTCCAGCACACGGTCGAACAGCCACGTACCCGTCAAGGCCCGCACGATCTGGTCCTGCATCCAGGTCATGTCGAGGCCCCTTGTTGTCCGTCTTCATCCAAAGCGTTATATTAGAACAGTTGTAAAGATGTGCGCGAGCGTCAAATCATCATGCCTTCCCTGAGCCTGCGCATAGATCTTGACCCCGAAGGGCGGATTGGTCCGGGCAAGATCGAGCTCCTCGAGAAGATCGCCTCCCTCGGCTCGATTTCGGCGGCGGGGCGCGCCATGGGCATGTCCTATCGCCGCGCCTGGGAACTGGTGGAGGAAACCAACCAGATCTTCGGAAAGCCCGTCACCAGGAGCCAGACCGGCGGCAAGAACGGTGGAGGCGCCACCCTCACGCCGCTGGGTCTTGCCCTGATCGCCCGGTTTCGGGCGATCGAGCGGGCCGCTTCCGATGTCGCCCGCGACCATATCGCTGCTCTTCAGATCGAAGTCGCCGGGGCGCGAGACAGCGCGGATTGACGTGGACCGGAGCGCAGACTTGCACGGCCCTTCGTGGGGGCGTCGCAACTGCGCGATAGCAAGATTGCCGAATGGAAGTCTGCGCTTTGAGATTCTTCACCCGAAGGTGAAGGCAAACGCCTGGGCTCCGGCATCCTGAAACTCGATTTCAAACTGGCGATCCGCAACTGCTCCTTGTTGCCGCACCAGCTGGTAGAGGCGCTGGCCGTCAATCGTGCCATTGCCCTGCGCGTCGGTATCGACGCCATGATCCTCGCCCGGCGGCTTGCCGTTGATGCGCACTCGAAAGTGCACGGGCTTGCCGTCCGAGGCCGGCCCGAGAACCAGGTGAAGGTCGCGGGCATGGAACTGGAAGGCGATGCCGCCATTGGGCTGGTCGAGCACGGCACGCTCCTTATCCACCGTCCAATCTCCGGTCAGCGCCCATTGATTGAGGTCGAGGGACGCCGGCTTGCCATAGACTTGGCTCTTGTCGACGATCATGCCACTCGGGGATGCGAAGTTGTCGGCGCGGTCATAGCCGATATAGGTTTCCGGCGAGAGGACGTCGGTCACATCGGCAGCCGCCTCCGCACCATGGGCGCTGACCGAGACGATGTCCTGCGAAATACCTGTCTTGCCGGCCTCGGCCAAAAGCTGCTGGATGATCTTTTCAGATTTGTCGTATTCGCCCTCGCCGAAATGGTGGTAGCGGATGCGTCCCTGCGCGTCGATGAAGTAATGGGCCGGCCAGTATTGATTGTTGAAACCCCTCCAGATCGCGTAATCGTTGTCGATGGCGACGGGATAGTCGACCTTCAGGTCCTTTATGGCTTGGCGGACATTGTCGATATTCTTCTCGAAGGCAAATTCAGGCGCATGCACGCCGATCACGACCAGCCCCTGATCCTTGTACTTCTCGGCCCAGGCGCGGACATAAGGGATCGAACGCAGGCAATTGATGCAGGAATAGGTCCAGAAGTCGACGACGACGACCTTGCCGCGCAATCCCTCGGCCGTCAGCGGTGGCGAGTTCAGCCATTCGACCGCGCCGGCGAGCGAGGGCAACTGCCCCTCGACTGGAAGCGCGTCGGCCGCGGGGCCCGCAGAATTGGCTTTCATCATCATGGCGGGATTGGCGCTCATCATGGCGTTTTGGTCGCCCTTCATCACGACCGATGATGGCTGCTGATCGGTAGCGGGCGGCTTGATCTTGTCGACCAGCGCCTGCTCGACGCTCGATGTGCTCGCGAGCGAGATCTGGGTCAGAAAGCCGGTGTCGAGCCCAAGCGCGATCGCGGCGACGCCGCAAAGAACGGCTGCGCCAAGACCACGGCGCACCCATTCGCCGGCGCTAAGCGAACGCTTCATCGCAGCGAAGACCCGGCCGCCGATGAGCAGGGCCAGGGCGAGCGATGTCGCGGCTCCGAGGGCATAGGCCAAAAGCAGCAGCGAAGTCTGTGCATTGGCCCCCTGCAGCGCCGCGCCGGTCAGCACCAGGCCGAGGATTGGCCCGGCGCAGGGCGCCCAAAGCAGGCCGGTGGCGACGCCGAGGAGAAAGGAGGGGCCAACCGAGGAGCCGGTCCTGGTCTGATCCGATGCCGATTGCGACAGGCGCGCTCCGGCAGCGACCAATGGTCTTGTCAGCCAGTCGGAAAGATGGGGGAACAGCAGGGTGATCCCGAACAGTCCCAGCAGCACGATGGCGACCCACCGGCCATATTGGTTGGCCTGCACGGCCCAGCCGCCGCCGACGGCTGCGAGCGTTGCCACGGCGGCGAAGGTCAATGCCATGCCGGCGAGAAGCGGCAGGCCGCTTTTGACGAAGGGCTGATCGGCCCGGGCGAACACGAAGGGCAGCACCGGCAGGATGCAGGGACTGAGGATTGTCAGCACGCCGCCGAGATAGGAAACGACAAAAAGCAGCATTGTCTTGGCTCTAGATTGCCCTGGCTAGGGGTTGCCTTGGCTCTGGAAAGGGGTTGATCAGGCGGCGCCGGCAACGAACTTCAACGCGATGCCGTTCATGCAGTAACGCAGGCCCGTCGGCTTGGGCCCATCATCGAAGACATGGCCCAGATGGCCATCGCAGCGCCTGCATGCCACCGCGTTGCGCACCATGGCGTATGAGGTGTCCTGCTTGGTGCTGACGGCATTGTCGAGCGGCGCCCAGAAACTCGGCCAGCCGGTACCGCTGTCGAATTTCGTCTTCGAGGAGAACAGCGGCAAGTCGCAGCCGGCGCAGGTGAATTGCCCGGCGCGTTCCTCATGCAGCAGTGGACTGGTGAACGGACGTTCGGTCGCCTCCTGCCGCAGCACGGCGTATTGATCGCCCGTCAGAAGCTTCTTCCATTCTGCGTCGGTGTGGGTGACGTGGTCGGCATCGGCCAAAACAACATCGAGGCCGAAGATGCGGCCCGCCAACACCGCCGCGACGGCGCAGGCTCCGCTTCTCAAGATTGAACGACGGGTCGGCATGGTATGCGCTCCTGTGTGATTGACCGGAACGATGGTCTCGTCCCGCCGTCTTCTACGCAGGCATACGCTATTTCGTTACGGGAATAGCGGGGATAACAGCGAGTTGATCGCATCGTGAACTCGGCTCGCACCTGCGTGGCGAAGTATACATCAAGATAGGTTGGGAGCTGGGTATGATCGACGAGGTGATCCAGATTGTGGCCGCCGTGGCGGTCGATGCCGAGGCCGCGTGCTCTTGGTGCGCAAACGGGGAACGCTCGTTTTCATGCAGCCGGGCGGCAAGCTGGAATCGGAGGAAATGCCGATAGAGGCGCTTGGCCGTGAGATCGCCGAGGAGTTGCTTGCACGCTTTAAGGACGCAGCGTTGCTGGGCCGTTATCAAGCTCGCGCGGCACATGAAGCAGGTCGCACCGTCGATGCTCTGCTTTATGAAGTGACGCTGGAGGGACCGATCAAAGCAGCCGCCGAGATCGACGAGCTTGTCTGGGTCGATCCGCGAGCGCCCGGCACGATAAAGCTCGCGCCTCTGACATCGGACATGGTCTTTCCTTTGCTTTTATCACAGATGTCCTGACGCATAGGAGGCTCCGACAGCAGCCTTGCCAAACAATGCGGCAGCCAGATCCAAGAGAACAAACGCGCCGCCGGCAACCAGCCTTGCATCACCCGCCTCATTGGCGCCAGGGTGTCGAGATTTATGGTTGCATCAAGTGCAATATAGTGACGAATAAAGGTACGGCGTAAACTTAGATTTGCGCGGCCTGCTTCAGCTCTCGATCATGAATTCTGCATCGACGGGGATCTGCATGCCCGTCACCAGGGCGTTGGTCTGAGCAGCCATGCCGACGACGGCGAGAAATTCACCATACTGCCCGTCGGTCAGCCCCTTGGCGCGCGCAGCCGCGGTATGGGAATGCACGCAATAAGAACAGCCATTGATCGTCGATACCGCGATATAGACAAGTTCCTTGGTCAGGGGATCAAGGGCGCCCGGTGCGACCATCACAGCTTTGAGGTTCGACCAGGTCCGCTCCAGCACCTCTGGCTGGTTGGCGAGCCCGCGCCAGAAATTATTGACGAAGTCGGACTTTCGGGTGGCCCGGATATCGTCGAAAATCGCTTTCACACGCGGATCGGACGCTGCCTCGCCATCGGTCCAGAGCTTTACGGTTGCCATCGGAGCATCTCCAGGGAAGGGTTACTTCTTATTACAGTGTGGCCGATGCATAAAAAAAGCCGCCAGCAAAAGCAGGCGGCAGTTGTTTAGAGGTCAGATCCGGCGCCGGTGCGGCACCGAAACTGCACCTTATTAACCATATTGTTGGGCGCCAGTATGGCGAACCGACCACGGCACTCTGAATAATGATGGAATGAGCTTTGAGGGTGGTGCCAGGCGCCATCCTGCACCCGGCCGGATGGGGACTGCGCCACGGGCGCGAGGATCGGGGCCGGCGCGGTCTGGGTGGTCATCGCGAGCCGCGCGGTTGCGAACATGGCCGCCAAGGTTAGTCTCTTCATGGCGAGGGTCCCCACTGCGCCACATTCCACGCCAAGTGGTAGGAACAGATGGAACACACCGCACTTTCAATCCAAAGCGGATTGAGATGAGTAAATCAGGCACGAAGCCCGCGTTCGGAGGAGGGTACGGCAGCCTTCCATCGCCGCCGAATTAGCTCTCACGCCGGCGGGCAAGAATTCGTTGCAGCGAATACCATGACAATACTGTGAAACACATGGTTTTCGTACATTCGAGGAACTCGACATTTCTGCGATTTCTCTGCACTATCATGACTATTTGGGGAGGCTCCAATGGCCGCGATTGTAGATCGCTTCCTTGCTGTACTGGCCCGGGTCACCAGGCAGCTGGCGGTATGGTATCGTCGGCCGTTTCCAGTGAGTGTTGCCATTATTCTTGGAAGCCGCGGCGTTTTGAGAGAAAATGACCTCTTCAATACTGAGGTCGCGCCGCCGGCGGCGCCGCCTCCCGACGATTTCGATGTGCAGGACTTCCGGACTGCCGACGGCAGTTACAATGATCTGGCCCAGCCATGGATGGGCCGGGCGGGAGCATTCTTCGGCCGCAATGTGCCGCTTGCCAAGACCTAAGGCGAGGTGCCGCCGACCCTCTACGAGCCCAATCCGCGCCTCGTCAGCTCAAAGCTGCTGGCGCGACGCGAACTCGTGCCTATTCCCCACCTGAATGTCTTCGCTGCCGCGTGGATCCAGTTCATGGTGCATGACTGGCTGAGCCACGGTCCCAATGACAGGGCCGATCCGCACCTGTTCCCGATTCCTGAGGGCGACGACTGGCCCGACCAGACCATGGAGGTCCTGCGCACCAGCCGGATATCACCGACCTCACACCGGCCGAGGTGATCGGGGCGGCGGATTTCCCGGCAGTGTTCGAGCAGGGACCACGCCAGGGTATGCATCTGCATTGGGACGGCAACAACACATCTTTGGCCGAGCGCAATCTCTCGGCGGCGCTCGGGGCCGGGGTAACGCCGGAGACGGTCGACCATGCTGCGATCGAGCGCGTCGCGAACTGGCTCCTCACCCTCAAGCCACCGCCTTCGCCAATCACGCCCGAGCCTGCCGCGGTCGACCGAGGACACCCGGTCTAGGCGATGGCATGCAGCCAGTGCCATGGCGCACAGGAAACCTGAGGCAATGTGTTCCGGGGCGCCAATCTGGGCCAGATCGACCCGATCGATAAGATCGGCACCGATCGCGCCCGCCTCGACAGCTATAGGGAGGCCTTCCGGCAGCGCCAGCTGACCGAGCTCTTCGCCGGCACGCCCTATGCCTTCAAGCATTTGGAGAAGACCGACGGCTACGCCAACATGCCGCTTGACGGATTGTGGTTGCGCGGACCCTACCTCCACAACGGTTCGGTGCCGACGCTCAAGGATCTGCTTGCGCCGCGCGCGCAGCGGCCGCGCGCTTATTTGCGCAGCAGCGACGTGGTGGATCGCATCAATGGTGGCTTCGTCTCCCCGTCCTGCGATCCGGCCGCCCCGCCTCCGCCGGTCGGCTTTTGCTACGACACCGCCAAGACCGGCAACAGCAATGATGGCCATCTCTATGGGGTCGACCTGCCGGTTGACCAGAAAGCCGACCTCCTCGCCTACCTCCCAACCTTCTAGCTTGCGGAGTTGAAGCATGACCGACGCTTCCCTTACCATGGGATGGACCGTCGCCCAGACCAGCAAGGCACTGCGGACCTACAGGCTCGTGCTCGGCTTCAACATGTTCGTGCACCTGCTGATCGGCTTGGCCTGCATCTTCTTTGCGCTCTGGATATCGCAGATGGCGGGCCTGCCGGAGCCGGTGGCGACGGGGTGGGAGCGCGGCTGGGGCGCGACGCTGCTGCTGGTCACGCTGGTCTATGTGCCTGGCCTCTTTGATCCCCTGGCGAACCGCGCGCCAAACCTCATCGGCATTCTCGGCCGCTACTGGATGATGGTGATCTGGATTTTCTGCGGCGGCGGCTTCCTGTGGTTTGCCCTGTTCGACGGCTTCTTCGCGACCGTGATTGGCCTGCTCTACCGCCGCCTGCTGACGGCCCGGCTGATGAGCCATCCGTGACTGCGTCCGGCGGTGCCCGCTGCGCGTTTCGTGAGAATTGAAGGACATGCAATGTCCGCAGGCCGACTGAATGGAACAAGCAAGGCTCCAAACACTCCCTTCGATTGATAAGAGAAACGGATTCTCATGCTCATTACTGAAGGAATAAATGCCTAATCATATTCCTTTGATGTTTAGAGTTACCAGTTTGCCTCAGATCATCAAAATTCGTATTCGCAGGCCAATTGCAACCCTTCGTCTGTTTGTGTCAGTTTGATGAATGCCGCGACCTCGCGTTTCCAGGAAGGTGGCGGGCCAGTGCTCTTCCCGCGTATGCGGACGGCTGGTGCGCCCTTCCGGGCCGACAAGCGCGGCGCTGCCAAGAGCGGACGAGACGCCGGGGAATTTCTCACATTCCAGCATTGCTATGAGCAGTTAAGCTGAGCTGGGAGCCCCGAGGGTGCAGGCCCTGTCCCTTTTGTCCGAAACACCCTTATGATAGCTCCAGTGGCATGTGCCTCTTCGAGCGTGCGGCGAGAACGCGGCACCCCGCCAGCCGTTGATCGGAAGTCCTTGATGAATCATTCGACCCAGGCATCGACCCCGGTATCGACGCCCGACACGCCTAGGACCGGCATGAACGGTGCCGAGAGTGTGTTGCGCACCTTGGTAGCCAGCGGCGTCGAAGTGTGTTTCGGCAATCCCGGCACATCGGAAATGCATTTCGTCAGCGCACTCGATCGTGTCGAGGGCATGCGCGCTGTGTCCGGCCTGTTCGAAGGCGTGGTGACCGGTGCCGCTGACGGCTATGCCCGCATGGCCGGCAAGCCCGCGGCGACCCTGCTTCACCTCGGGCCGGGTCTGGGCAACGGTCTTGCCAATCTGCACAATGCCCGCAAGGCGCAGGTACCCCTCGTCAATATCATCGGCGATCACGCCACCGTGCATCAGCGCTTCGATGCCCCGCTGACATCGGATGTTGCCGCCTTTGCCAGTACCGTCTCGCACTGGGTCCATGCGGCCCGCAGCTCGAAGACTGTTGCCTACGATGCGGCGCGCGCCGTGCAGGCAGCGCGATCGGCGCCCGGGCAGATTGCCAGCCTGATCCTGCCGGCGGACACCGCCTGGCTGCCGGCCGAGCGGCCCGCCGCCGCTTTGCCGGTTCTGGGACCGGCTGTGGTGTCGGAACTCGCCATCGCCCAATCGGCGTCGGCGCTGCGGTCCGGGAACAAGGTGGCCTTGCTGCTCAGGGGCGACGCCCTCACCGGGCGCGGCCTCGCGGCGGCGGGTCGGATCGCCGCGGCGACCGGCGCGCGCCTGGTCTGCGATACCTTTGCGCCACGTGTGGAACGGGGCGCGGGCCGCGTCACCGTCGAAAGATTGCCCTATCGCCCCGAACCTGCCATCGCCTTCCTCGACGGCACGAAAACGCTGGTCCTTGTTTGTTCGCAGGCTCCGATCTCGTTCTTCGCCTATCCGGACCAGCCGAGCGAGCTGACGCCATCTGGTTGCGAGCCCTTGGTTCTGGCTCACCCACACGAAGACGGCCCGGCCGCGCTGGAAGCCCTGGCGGAGGCCATCGGCGCATGTAAGCCAGCTGCGGCTGGCGGACTAGCCTTGCCCGACCTGCCGCAAGCGGGACCGCTCACCAACGAGGCGGTGATGCGTATTGTCGGCCATTATCTACCCGAGAATGCCATCATCAGTGATGAGAGCATCACCTCCGGTTTCCCGCACTACGCCCTGCTCGAAAACGCCGCGCCGCATGACTGCCTGCAACTCACCGGCGGTGCGATCGGCGACGGCCTGCCGGTGGCGACAGGCGCGGGCATCGCCTGCCCGGCCCGCAAGATCGTCTCCTTGCAGGCCGATGGCAGCGCCATGTATACGCTGCAGGCCCTGTGGACCCAGGCGCGCGAGAACATCGACGCCGTCACCATCATCTACGCCAACCGCGCCTACAAGGTCCTGCTTGAGGAATTGCAGGGCGTCGGCGCTGATGCGGCCGGCGCCAAGGCGTTCTCGATGCTCGACTTGCACAATCCGGCGCTGAACTGGGTCCGGCTCGCGGAGGGCATGGGCGTGGAGGCCGTGCAGGTCGGCGAGACCAAGGCCTTCGCCGATGCCGTGCGCTCCGCCATGGCCGGCCGCGGCCCACGCCTGATCGAGGCCCTGGTGTGAGCGCGCCGAGCGTGACTGGCCCTGACACAAGCGCCCCTGGGAATGCAGGCGTCCCGCCTGCATCCTCTCATCGCGCAAGCGATGCAAGTCCAAGAGCCGGCGAGACGCCTGCGCGCCCAGGGCCATCGGCTATCAGCAACGCCACTTTGCACAATGCGCTTGTCCTGCTCGAAACACCCCCTGCGCAAATCACTCCTCAAATGGCCGCACAGGCCGCGCGCAATCATTATGGGCTCGAGGGCGACATTGTCGCGCTCTCGGGCGAGCGCGATCGCAACTTCCTGCTGCGTCCGGCAAGTGGCGAGGCGATGGTGCTCAAATTCTCCAATCCGGCGGAGGACGAGGCCGCGATCGCCTTCCAGATTGCTTTGCTGCAGCATATCGAGCGCGAGGGACCCAGGTTGCCGGCACCCCGTGTCCGCCTCACATGCAACGGCACTGCCCTGGCCAGCATCACCGACGGTTTGGGCGCCAATGTCGCTCTCCACGCCATCTCGCTCCTGCCCGGTGTGCCAGCGCAGGGCCTGCCGAGCAGCGAGACGCTGCGCCGCAACATAGGCCACGCACTCGGGCAGACGGCACTGGCGCTGACGGCCTTTCGACATCCGGGCGCGGGACGTGTGCTGCTGTGGGATATCATGCAGGCTCCAAACCTTCGCGTAGTGCTTGCCTGCGTCCAGGATCCCGCCCGGCGCCGATTCATCGCCGCATTCCTCGACCGCTTCGAACACGATCTCATGCCCCGGCTGCGCCACCTGCCAAGCCAGGTGATCCACAACGACCTCAGCGCCAGCAACATCATGCTGGCGAGCGCGCAAGACCCCACCGTGGTCGGCGTGCTGGATTTCGGCGATGCGGTTCATGCTCCTCGCATCAACGATCTTGCCGTCGCCGCGTCCTATCACCTTGCAGACAGTACGGCTCCGCTCGACCCCATCGCAGGCATGGTGGCAGCCTATGAGGCTCTGGTGCCCATCGAAGCGCAGGAGCGTGCAGCGCTGCCAGATCTCATCCTCGCGCGGCTGGTGATACGCACGATCATCAACGAATGGCGCAGCGCCCGTTTCCCCGACAACCGCGCCTATATCCAGCGCAACATGCGCCAGGCCTGGGCGCTGCTTGATCGCTTCATAGCCATGCCCGGAAATGACAATCCGAAGGTGGCGTCATGACCAGCCCCTCGTCCCAACTCATCGCCCGCCGACGCCGCCTGCTTGGCCCGGCCTACAGGCTGCTCTATGAAGAACCCATCCATCCGGTGCGAGGAGAAGGGGTCTGGCTTTACGACGCCGATGGACGTGCTTACCTCGATGCCTACAACAACGTGCCCTCGGTCGGCCATTGCCACCCCCGCGTGGTGGCAGCCCTGGCGGCACAGGCGGCCCGGCTCAACACCCACACACGCTATTTGCATGAAACGATCCTCGATTATGCCGAGGCGCTGCTGGCGACCGTTCCCGACGAGATCGGCCATCTCATGCTAACCTGCACTGGGAGCGAAGCCAATGACCTTGCCGTCCGCGCCGCTCGGGTCTTCACCGGCGGCACCGGGTTCATCGTCACGCGCTTTGCCTATCACGGCGTCACGGTCGCGGTCGCCGAGATGTCGCCGAGCCTGGGCGCCGGCGTGGCGCCCGGCCCGCAAGTGCGCACCATCGGCGCACCTGACAGCTATCGCTCGACCACGGGCGAGCTTGCCATCAACTTCGAGGCGGATGTCCGTGCCGCCATTGCGGACATGCTGCACCATGGCGTCAAGCCGGCCGCATTGGTCTTCGATACCCTGTTCTCCAGCGACGGCATCTATCCCGCCACCGGCATCGTCGAGGGCGGCGTGCGGGCCATCCGCGAGGCCGGCGGCCTTTACATCGCCGACGAGGTTCAGGCGGGCCTGGCGCGTACGGGTTCGCATATGTGGGGTTTCGAGCGCCACGAAATCGTGCCTGATATCATTACCCTCGGCAAACCGCTGGGCGGCGGCCACCCGATCGCCGGCATGGCGGCACGACCGCAGATCCTCGCCGAGTTTGGCGAGCGCACTCGTTATTTCAACACGTTTGGAGGCAACCCCGTTTCCGCCGCCGTCGGCCTAGCAGTGCTGGACGTGATCCGTGACGAGGAGCTGATGGCGAATGCGGCCCATGTCGGTGCCTATCTGCTGGAAGGCCTAAGGGGCCTGCAGCGCCACCACGAGGCACTGGGCGATGTGCGTGGCGCTGGGCTCTATGCCGGATTGGAAATCATCGAAGATGGCAAAACCCGCACGCCTTCGGCGGAGCGGACGACGCGCCTTGTCAACGACCTGCGCCGCAACGGCGTGCTCGTCGGCATCTGCGGCATCAATGCCAATGTGATAAAGGTCCGCCCACCCCTGCCTTTCTCGCGCTCGGATGCCGATATCTTCCTGGAGCGCTTCGACGCCGGTCTCGGGCGGCTGGTTGGATAGAGCGGCGTGGGCCCATCCCGCATCGCGAATAATCGCTGCGCTGACGTGTTTTTCCCTTGATCGCATCGGCAGACGCCTAAGGCGGATTTGGATTATGATGAAAAGCAGGAGAACAGCCATGGCCGGACGAATGATGAGCCGGGGCTGGCGCGTAACAAGTGTCGCCCTTTCGATGATATGCCTTTCCAGCAGCGCCGATGCGACGGCTGAAGCGCGCAATTGGCGTATCAATCCTTCGCAGACCTCTGTCGGCTTCGTGGTCGATGGCATCGGCTGGCCGCGCACCAAGGGTCAGTTTCACGATTTCACTGGCAGGATTTCCATCAATTTCGACAATCCCGCCGCCAGCAAGGTCAGCTTCCGGGTCGCCTCGAAGTCGGTCGATGTCGGTTCGTCTTCCTTCAACGACTATCTGCGCACCGACGCCTTCTTCGACGTCGCGCAATATCCCGAAATCACCTTTCAATCGACACGCGTCGAGAAGGTCGATGACAGCCACGCCCGTGTCACCGGCGAGCTGACCATGCGCGGTATTACCCGCCCGCTGACCATCGAAGTCGCGCTGGACCGCCCGGCCGATAGTTCCAGCACCAAGGTCGGCTTCCGCGCGACCGGCATCGTGCACCGCCTGCCCTACGGCATGAATGCCGGCTTTCCGGCGATCAGCAATGATGTCGACCTGATCGTCACGACGGAGGCGCTGGCGCAGTGAGTGCTTCTACTCATCGGCGCTGGAGCCTCCTGGGCCAAGGGCTGCATTGGCTTAGCGCCGCACTGATCGTGTTCATGCTCGGGCTCGGGCTCACCATGGTCGAGGTGGTCAGCGACCCGGGCGCCCGTTTCGACCTCTATCAGCTACACAAGACCTGCGGCGCGCTGGTGTTCCTGGTGATGGCGATCCGAGCCCTGTGGCGCCTGGGTGCTTCGGTGCCGGACCTTCCCGCGGCCATGCCCAAGGCCGAGCGCATCCTCAGCCGCATTGTGCATCTGGCCCTCTATCTGTTGATCTTCGCCATCACGGTGTCGGGCTATGTCATGGTCTCGGCGTCGACCTTGCCGCTGCCGATCGAGCTGCCCGGCGGGCTGCACATACCCAACCTGGTCGCACCAGATTACGACCTGTCAGAAACCATGAAGACGCTACATCACCGCCTTGCGTGGAGCCTGCTGGCTCTGGTGGTCCTGCATATCATGGCAGCCTTGAAGCACCATTTCTGGGACAAGGACGAGGTGTTGGCGCAGATGCTGCCCGTGGGACGCGGACACCGTCGAGCGGTGTAGGGTGGCGACCCACAAAAGGGGCTTCAAGGCTGCTGCGCCGTCAGGTGGCAGCCCTGACGAAGGCCGGGACCTGTTGCTCGATGTAGTGCCACAGACGGGTGGCGATCGGGCCATGGGGTACGCCGCGCCGACGCGCTGCCACCAGCTCGGCCCGATTGCCCCGCAGGTGCTTGCCGACGATCGACAGAAGGCGACCCTCGCGCAGATCCTGTTCGATGAGATATCCTGGCATATGCCCCCACCCCATGCCCTGAAGGATCAGCTCGCGTTTCATCAACTGATCACTCACGGTCCAGCTGCGCGCTCCCTCAACGAGAAAATAATCACGTGTGGGTGAATGGCGCGCGGTGTCGCGGATCACGCATTGGACGTAATCGCGCATCTGCTCGGGCGTGATCATGCTTGATATCGCAAACCGCAGGAAATCGGGAGCCACCACCGGCACGAGTTGCACGGGGAACAGATCGATGAATTCCAGGCGCGGATCGTTCTTATCGATATGATGAAGGATGAGATCGGCATCGTCGTCGAACAACCGCTCCCACGGGCCGCAGATCGCCTCGAAATGAAGATGGAGGCGCGTTCCCGGGCAGGCATCGAAGAAACGTCGCAGCAGGGCCAGGGTCTGGGGCAACGGACAAAGATCACCGATGACGACCTTGAGTTCGGTCTCCTCCCCCATGGCCAGCTGCGCCGCGTGGTTTTTGAGGGCATGCATCTCCAACAGCAAGACGCGCGCATGCTCGTGGAACGATCGCCCCGCCTCGGTCGGACTAACGCGATAGCCGCTGCGATCGAGCAACCTTATTCCGACCTGCGTTTCCAGACCTTTGACGGCTGCAAAGACCGTCGGTTGGGCACGGCGCAGCTTGTCAGCCGCCGCCTGGAAGCCACCTTCCGAGACGACCGCATTGAAACACTGCAATTGATGCAGCGTGATACCATCGATCATCGTAAAACTCTATTATGACCATCAATATTTCATTCTTTTTATCAATTTTATATAGCCTAAGCTACCTCCATCCACGAACAACGGAGGTTTGCAATGCGTGCGATCGTCATCAAGCAATATGGCGGCCCGGACAGCCTGGCCCTTGAAGAACGTCCCCAGCCCGAGCCGGAATCCGGCAAAGTGGTCATCGCGGTCAAGGCCTTCGGGGTGAATCATGCCGAAACCCATATGCGCCAGGGAAACTGGCCTGAAATCAACGAGATTAGCGGGATTGAATGCGTCGGCCTGGTGACGGCCGATCCTGACGGGCATTTTTCGCCGGGGCAGAAGGTGGTGGCCTTCATGGGTGGCATGGGCCGTTCGATCGGGGGCAGCTACGCCGAATTTACGCGCGTGCCAGTCAGCAATGTCGTTGCCATCCAGAGCGGCCTACCCTGGGAAGACCTGGCGGCAATTCCCGAATCCTACGCAACGGCCTGGACCTGCCTCAACGCCAATCTCTCCATCGCGGCCGGCCAGGTCCTGGTCATCCGCGGTGCGACCTCGGCGCTTGGACAAGCAGCCTTGAACATGGCCTCCCAGATCGGCGCCCGTGTCATCGCGACGACCCGCAATAAGCAACGTATCGCGGGTCTTGAAGCGCTCGGGGCGGAGGAGGTTGCCATCGAAGGGGCCGACCTTTCCAGGCATGTACGCGCACGCTATGCAGAAGGGGTCGACGCCGTGCTCGATCTGGTCGGCAACACCACGATACTCGATTCGCTCTCCATGACACGGCGCGGCGGACATGTCTGCGAGGCCGGATGGCTCGGCGGCCTGGCGCCGATCGAGGCGTTCAATCCGATGTTGCAGATGCCCAGCGGCGTCCATTATAGCCTGTTCGGCAGCTTCATGTTTGGTCAGCCCGGGTTTCCGGTCTCGGAAGTGCCGATGCAGGCGATCGTCGACCGCGCCGCCTCGGGCACCTACAAGGCCAAGCCCGCAAGGGTCTTCGGCTTTGAACAAATCCGGGACGCGCATCGCCTGATGGAGGCGGGCGAGGCCGGCGGCAAGATCGTTGTGAGGCTGTAAGGCAACGACCTTTGACCGCGCTGGCGCAGCTTCTTGCCATTTTCGTTGCCGATGATGATTGCGGTTGGCCGACGATACCAGATTAGATGGCGGTCTTCAGATCGAGTAAGCAACCCGTGGGCAGGAGCCAGGACATGACGGTGCAATCTGCGAACGCCAGCCTCCATCGCATCGTGGTCGTCGGCGCCGGGTTTGGCGGGCTTGTGGCTGTGAACAAGCTGGCGGGTGCACCGGTTGCAATCACTGTGGTCGACCAGCGCAATCACCATATCTTCCAGCCGCTGCTCTACCAGGTCGCCACCGCGTCGCTGGCAACTTCTGAGATCGCTTGGCCGATCCGCAATGTCCTGCGAACCCGCAAGGACGTCATCACCCTGCTCGCCACCGTCACCGGCGTCGACAAGCAGGCTCGTACTGTCCGGCTCGATGATGCCAGCACGCTGGCCTATGACACGCTGATCCTCGCCACCGGCGCACGCCACGCCTATTTCGGCCATGACGAATGGGAGCCTGTCGCGCCAGGGCTGAAGACGCTGGAGGATGCGACCACGATCCGGCGCCGCATCCTGCTCGCCTTCGAGCGGGCCGAGCGCGAGATCGATCCGACAAAACAGGATGGGCTGCTCACCTTCGTCATCGTCGGTGCCGGGCCGACCGGCGTCGAGCTCGCGGGCACCATCGCCGACCTGGCGCGCGATACGCTGCCGCGGGACTTCCGCAACATCGACACCCACAAGGCGCGCATCGTCCTCATCGAAGCGGGCCAGCGCGTGCTGGCGGGTTATTCGGACGAGCTGACCGATTATGCAAAACGTTCGCTCGAGGAGCTTGGCGTGGAGGTTGAACTGGGGCGCGCTGTTTCCCAATGCACCGCCGACGGCGTGGTCTATGGCGATAAGACCCTGGCAGCCAAAACCATCATCTGGGCCGCCGGCGTGCAGGCTTCCCCGGCGGCGCAATGGCTTGGCGTGCCGGCTGATCGCAACGGGCGCATCCTCATCCAGCCCGATCTCACGGTGCCCGGCCACCCCGAGATCTTCGCCATCGGCGACACCGTCTCGCTGACCGGCCCCAACGGCAAACCAATCCCGGGCATCGCACCAGCGGCCAAGCAGGGCGGCGCCTATGTCGCGAAGGTGATCAAGGCGCGGCTCGCCGGCAGCGTCCCGCGCAGCCCGTTCCGCTACTGGCACCAGGGCAGCCTGGCACAGATCGGCAAGAACCGGGCCGTGATCGATTTCGGCTGGCTGGAGCTGCGCGGTGTGCTGGCCTGGTGGATCTGGGGCATCGCCCACATCTATTTCCTCATCGGCGTGCGGACCCGCCTGAGCGTGGCGATCAACTGGCTCTGGATCCACGCCCGCAACCAGCGCAGCGCCCGCTTGATAACGCAGGGGCAGACCAACGAAGGCCTCGGGGAAGATTAGAGGCGGGTATGGGTCATGGATCGAGGCGCGAGCGCCGGGCGTGTGCGATGGCGTTCTCCCGTGTCATTGCCAACGATGTAAAGGAATAGCGAAATTACGGCCTTCACACACCGCCCCCTATCCTTTCCCTGCACCCAGCTTTTTTCCAACCTCTTGATCAGCAGAATGGGCTCGGCGACTTCGGTCTGCCTGAGAAGATCGATCTTCTGGTGCATAAGCTCGATCTCGAGCTCGGCCTTGGTGTTGGTGTCCTAGTCATGCGAGGCCGCGACGCGATCGATTGCGGCCTGGCGATTCTGGCTCATCATCTGGCTCATCATAATGAACGGCGCGGCGTAGGCGGCCTGGAATGACAGGGCAAGGTTGAGCAGGATGAAAGGATAGGGATCCCAATGCTCCACATAGGCCGTCAGGTTGAGCGCCATCCAGGCGACGAGGATCAGGGATTGAATGATGATAAAAGGCCAGCTTCCCATCATCGCGGCGACACTGTCGGCGACCCTGGCCCCAAGCGGCAGCGCCTCGGCCCTCGCCAGCCTGCGCTTTCGACGCTCCAGCTTACAGGCGATGCAGAAGGGAGATCTCCTCCTCCTGCAAGCTGTGTGATTTGGTGGACAGAAAGCCCATCATGATTGCCTCTTTGATTGCTGTCTTGGCCCCAACGTCTCATCTCCTGCTCGGCGCCAAAATCCGGCCGCCTGCAATTGCGTTCAAGACAACCCAAGCCCAATCGGCTTGCATGCGTCTTGCCACCGCAATTCTCATCTTCGGCGAGATCATCCCATGTATTTCCAACATTCAAATGATATCTGGAAAGACTATCCCGGTCTTGTTCCCGGCGTCCTCCTGGCGCAGGGCATCACGGCGCAAGCCTTCACCGCTCCCAGGATCGCCAGGCTCCAGTCCGTCACCAAAGTGCGGCTTGCAACAGCTTGCGAGGGAGAACTCCCCGAGATCCAGGCCTGGCGTCGCGCATTCTCCTCGATGGGGCTCAAGCCCACCCAATATCGATGTGCCTCCGAGGCGCTGCTGCGACGTTTCCGTAAGGAAGGGGCGCTGCCCCAGCTTCATCCGCTCATCGATATCTGTAATGCGCTCTCGCTCGCCTTCGCCATTCCGATCGCCGTGTTCGACATCGTCCGAATCTCCGGTTTCCTGGAGGTTGGCCATGCCGCGGGCACCGAGACCTACATGACCTTCGGCGGCGAGACCCAGAAGCCGGAGGTTGGCGAGGTGATCTTTGCCGATGGCGACGGACGAGCCCATGCACGTCGCTGGACCAATCGGCAAAGCGCTCATTCGGCCGTGCGGGCCGAAACCTGCGCCGTGTTGATCGTAGCGGAAGCGTTGCATGTGTCGGCACCGCAGGACATGGACAAACTCGTCGGCGCAATCGCCCAGGAGCTTCGTCTTCTCTGGTCCATCACGCCGAAGTCCGCGATTTTGAGCCGATCCTCGCCACGCTTCGAGTTTTGAAGTCCGATCGTAACTTTGATCGCTTAATGTATCGGCTTGTCCTCATCCGCACCCAGGCTCGATTTCATCGCCCAATCCTGCCCAAACCGTCCAATCCATGCCTGGAAGGCCAGGAGTTGGTGCTCGCGGGCATGGCAGGACTTCCGGCTGCGACCTCAGTCGGCACCGCATTCGGTTTGGGGTGAGCCCCTTGACCGACCTTGCATGGCTGTCATGGTTGCTCCCACCGAGGCGAACACGATCATGCCAATCGCGCACCAGTGGATCAGTGGCAGCGCTTCGCCGAGCAGCAGCAGTCCCACCATCGCGCCGACTGCCGGTTCCCCACTGGTCAACGTTCCGTAGGTTTGCGCCGGCAGCTGGCGCAGCGCGAACATTTCAAGGCTAAAGGGCAGAGCGCTTGAGAGGATGGCAACCAGCACGGCTGTCGAGAGTACGGAGGGCAGAAATAGCGACGCGCCTGCATGAGCGACCCCGATGGGCAACACCGTCAGGGCTGCTACGATCATTCCAAGGGACGTGGCAAAAGCACCATGATCTTGTCCAGCCCTTTTACCGGCAATGATATAGATCCCCCAGCAGGCGCCGGCGCCGAGTGCCAAAATCGCCCCCGTCGGATCGACACCAGCGCTTGCCTCCCCCAAAGGAAGCAATAAAAGCAGCCCGCCGGTCGCAAGCGCGATCCACAGGAAATCGACCCTTCGGCGCGATGACAACATGGCGACCGCAAGCGGGCCGGTGAACTCCAGCGCGATTGCGATGCCTAGCGGAAGCGTCTGCAAGGCCAGGTAGAATAGGAGATTCATGCCCGCCATGGTGATCCCATAGAGAACGACCGGCCGCCACGTCGCCGCGGAAAGCCGCGCCCGCCACGGCCGCGATGTAGCTATCAGCATCAACGCTGCGATCGAGAGGCGCAGCGCTGTGGTGCCTTCAGCGCCGACGATGGGAAACAGTTGCTTGGCAATGGATGCTCCCGAGGCAAATGAGAGCATCGCCAGAACCAGCGCTCCCACGGGGATCAGGAACGATAAGGGGGATTCACCTTGCTTGAACGGCGCCTTCATCACGTCCTCGTTCAAAGCGACCACACAGGAAATTAGCATCGTTGCTTGCCAATGGTCGTCTATCGAGACCATGAAGTGATAAAAATTATCACTTTGGACTGCAGATGCGCCATATCCTTGAGCTTGATGCGATCGACCGACGGATAGTTGAGCGGCTGCAGATCGATGCACGCGTTCCCATGCCGATACTGGCCGAGCGCCTCGGCCTTTCGGGTCCGCCATGCTATCGCCGCATCCGGCACCAAGGGAGGCGGGCGCGATCCTGCGGGAGCTTGCGGTCGTGGCCCCGCGCACACTGGGCTGTCCACTGTCCATGATTGTCCTGGTAACTCTCGAACGGGAGGGAATGCGAACTATCGATGAACTGATGGGCAAGCTTGAAGCCCAGCCCGAGGTCATTGAGGCTTGGCAAATAACCGGCGAATACGATTTTGCCGTTAAGGTCGTGGCGCGCAATATGGAAGATTATGACGCGTTGACGACCAATTGCGATTGGAGGGCGTTTTCACATCCATGCCTCCGATCGAATTGGCAGCCTTGTGGTGAGTTTGATGCATTTCAGGGCAAAGTTGGACTTGATCGAATCCACGCCGGGAAAATGCAGCAGCACCTTCTTGAGGAGGCTTTCATATTCGTCGATACTGGCGACGACGACACGCAGCACGTAATCGCTCTCGCCTCCCATTGAAAAGCATTCGACGATTTCGGGCCGGTCGCGCGCGGAGCGCTCGAAGGCTTCGAGCGTGGCCTCGTCGTGGTGACGCAGGCGGATATTGGTGAAAACAGTTACGGCAAGGCCAAGTTTGGCCTGGTTGAGCACGATGACCCGCCCGTCGATGACGCCGTCTTCCTCCAGTTTCTTGAGCCTGCGCCAGCAGGGCGTATGCGACAGCCCCACCTTCTGGGCGAGATCGGCAATCGCAAGATCCGGATAGGACTGGATAGCGTTGAGAATTTTGCGATCCATATCATCCATGCGATTCCATCCTATCATGTCCAGTTAACTTGGGATAGATGTCCTAAAATACGACAAAATCCAACACAAATCGATCATTTCATTTCGGCAAATGCCTGTATGATGCTTCAAATAGGCGAGGAATATCGGCCCACCAGAAGGCTGTCGTACATGTCCAACCGCCCACCCCTCAGACTCCACATTCCACAGCCCGCCGCCCGTCCGGGCGACAAGGTCTCGTTTGCCCATCTCAAGATCCCCGACGCCGGCACCGTGAGGCTGCCGGATACGGCCGAGAGCGCCACGGCGATCCGCGATCTTGCCTATGATCTGGTGCGCGTGCTCGACGACAGCGGCCAGGCCGTCGGCCAATGGGACCCGAAGCTTGATCCCGGCATTTTGCGGCGTGGCCTCAGGGCCATGCTGCTGACGCGGCTCTTCGACGACCACATGTTCCGTGCCCATCGCCAGGGCAAGACCAGTTTCTACATGAAATCGCTCGGCGAGGAGGCGATCGGCGTTGCTCAATCGATGATGCTCGGCCGTGACGACATGGCCTTTCCGACCTATCGGCAGCTCGGCTGGCTGATGGCACGCGACTACCCACTCATCGACCTGTGCAACCAGGTCTTTTCCAACAAGCACGATCCACTGAAGGGACGCCAGCTGCCTATCCTCTATTCGGCGCGCGCCTATGGTTTCTATTCGATCTCCGGCAATGTCGGCAGCCGCTTCGGCCATGCCGTCGGCTGGGCGATGGCGTCGGCCTATAAGGGCGACGACAAGATCGCCGTGGCCCATGTCGGCGAAGGCACCACTGCGGAGGGCAACTTCCACGAAGCGCTGACCTTTGCGTCAGTCTACCGCGCACCGGCCATTCTGTGCGTCACCAACAACCAATGGGCGATCTCAAGTTATCAGGGCATCGCCGGTGGCGACGAGACCACCTTTGCGGCCAAGGCGATCGCCTACGGCATTCCCGGCATTCGCGTCGACGGCAACGATTTCCTGGCCGTTTATGCGGCGACGCAATGGGCAGCCGAGCGGGCCCGGACCAATCATGGCACGACGCTGATCGAATTGTTCACCTATCGTGCCGCCGGCCATTCCACCAGCGACGATCCCAGCCGCTATCGCCCGGCCGAGGAGGCGGAACGATGGCCCCTGGGTGACCCGATCGAACGCCTCAAGCAGCACCTCATCCTTATCGGGGAGTGGAGCAAGGAGCGTCACACGGAGCTGGTCGAAGAGCTGACGGGGGCCGTTCGCGCCGCTTCCAAGGAGGCGGAAGCGATCGGAACCTTGGGCAAGTCCAAACCAGATGTCAGCGAGATGTTCGAGTGCGTCTTCAAAGAGCAGGATTGGCGCGTCAAGGAAGAGCGCCGGGAATTGGGGGTCTGATCATGCCGATGATGAACATGGTTCAGGCCCTCAACTCCGCCCTCGACGTCAAGCTCGCCGGCGATCCCGACGTGCTGATATTCGGCGAGGATGTGGGCTATTTCGGCGGCGTGTTCCGCGTCACCGACAAGCTGCAGGCCAAATACGGGGCGACACGCTGCTTCGACACGCCGATTTCGGAGGGCGGCATTATCGCCACTGCCATCGGCATGGGCGTCTATGGCCTGCGGCCAGTCGCCGAGATCCAGTTCGCCGACTATATCCTGCCGGCATTTGACCAGCTCGCCTCGGAAGCGGCACGATTGCGTTACCGCTCGAATGGCGAATTCTGGGCACCGATCACCGTGCGGGCGCCCTACGGCGGCGGCATTTTCGGCGGCCAGACCCATAGCCAGAGCCCCGAGGCGATCTTCGCTCATGTCGCCGGCCTCAAGACCGTCATTCCCTCCAACCCCTATGATGCCAAGGGCCTGCTGATTGCGGCGATCGAGGAAGACGACCCGGTCATCTTCTTTGAGCCTAAGCGGGTCTATAATGGTCCCTTCGACGGGCACCATGACAGGCCACTGAAGAGCTGGGCCGATCATCCCATGGCCGATGTCCCCGAAGGCTACTACAAGGTTCCGCTCGGCAAGGCTGCGACCGTGCGCGAGGGCTCCGCGGTAACGGTGCTTGCCTATGGCACCATGGTCCATGTTTGCCTGGCCGCGATCGAGGAAAGCGGCATCGATGCCGAATTGATCGATCTGCGTTCGATCGTGCCGCTCGACATCGAGGCGATCACAGCCTCCGTGCGCCGGACCGGTCGATGCGTCATCGTGCACGAAGCCACCCGTTTCGGCGGCTTTGGCGGTGAAGTCTCGTCGCTGGTACAAGAACGTTGCTTTTATGCATTGCGTGCCCCCATCGAGCGGG
>Ga0206877_10110_pt1 | contig 25540 bp, 32 predicted proteins | sample Alteio_BWOrgCont_7_FD_152623 | JGI IMG/M metagenome (GOLD analysis project Ga0206877, IMG submission 152623) | Enriched cells from forest soil in Barre Woods Harvard Forest LTER site, Petersham, Massachusetts, United States -... | ecosystem: Environmental > Terrestrial > Soil > Temperate forest >...
CGACTTCAACAATGTCCTGGCGCCCATCGATATGGCGGTGCAGCTCCTCCGCCGGTGTGTCGCGGATCCGGCCGACAACCAGATGCTGAACGTGGTCGAGGCCTGCGCTTCCCGCGGGGCGGGCCTGGTCGCGCAAATCCTCAACTTTGCCCGCGGGGTCGGAGGAGAACCCCAGCTCGTGCCCCCCGGCCGCCTGCTCCAGGAGATCAGCGCCCACATCGAGGCGAGTTTCCCGAAGTCCATCACCTTTCATCCGGACATTCCGGACGATCTCTGGCCGATCAAGGCCAATCCGACCCAAATCCACCAGGTGCTCCTGAATCTCGCCGTCAATGCCCGCGATGCCATGCTGCCCGCGGGCGGCGCGCTGCGCCTGGCCGCCGAGAACCGCGTGGTCGACGAGGCCGGAGCGCTCGAACATGAAGGGGGCAGGGCCGGCCGGTTTCTGGTCATCGAGGTTTCGGACACCGGCGGGGGCATCAAACCCGACGTGCTGGCCCGGATCTGGGAACCTTTTTTCACCACCAAGGGCGAGAACAGGGGCACCGGCCTGGGTCTCTCCACCGTGCGCGGCATCGTGGCCGCCCACGAGGGGTTTGTCACCCTCGCGACCCAGCTGGGAGTCGGCACCACCTTCCGGGTCTTCCTGCCGGCGGCACCCCTGGAGGTTGCGGTGGGCGGAAAGTAATTCCGTTCAGGCGCTGAACGCGCGACCGAGGCCCACCCGAACCAAGCCCTGACGATACCCCTGGGTCGGTGAACACTCTTGTAGGTTTGCGAATACCGGCATTTGCGAACTTGATGTTCCAATTTGGAACATCAAGTTGCGGGCCTTTTTCAAACCACTGTTAAAACGGCAGGACGTAAGCCTCGCAGAGAATGGCGCCCGCGCTACCCGCTGTAAAAGCAACGGTATAGGCTCCCGGATTGAGCGGCACAAGCAGGACCCCCTCGTCCGAGCCAGTGCTCAACGGGAAGGCACCGACAATCGAGAAGATTTTCTGGAATCCGCCCACGAGATTTGGATCCGCGCTCCAGACCGAGGAGGTGCCGATCTCCGCCTGCGACGAGTTGTAAAGGGTCAGCGAAGGGCTCGTCACGACCGAGGTGACGCCGAAACTCGACAGGCTCGCACCGACCGCCCGAAGCAGCACCCAGCGCGGGCCACCCGATTGGACGACGAAGCCGAGGACAGACGTGCCACCAGGCGCCAGAACAGAGCGGTTTGAAAAATTGCTGTTTCCGTTGGTGAGTTGGCTGGGGTAAAGGGTGAAAGTCGGAGGGCCGTCAAGGATGGCTTGGCCGGGAAGAACTCCTTCACCCGAATTCGTCGCTGTGAAATACAGTTCGGGATATCCGGGATTTGGGACGCTATAACCGATGGTCGCATGCGAAGGGTTCTGCGGATCGACCGTATAGGTGTATGTTCCCTGGGTGGGAGCGGTTGTCCCTTGGCCGGAGGTTGGGATGCCGCTTATGGGGAAGGAAAGTAAGCTTGAATAGTACGAATTGATTTCCAGCCACGTGTGGTCCGAATTAAAGAGTATGAGCCAACTGCCACCATGCCCGAGCGAGTAATAGTTGAATTGAATCAAGCAGGGCGGAAGAGAAACTGGCGCGGCTACTTGTGCGCTGCCGTTCACAGCTAGGGCTACGGTCGCAACCGCAGCCAACAAAGCTACCCCAGGGAATTTGACTGGAAGCATGGAAATTAGTGGTCTTAAAAATTGGGATGTTTTCGGCTAACTCTAAATACGTCGGCTGTTTGTAATTAGAGTCAGTCCTATCGGCCGGTTTCGCGGGAGCGCTAACCTGCGTCAATGAGAGCGCTGAGTTTGGCGCAAACCTCGGCAATGGTGTCTTCGTCGGCCTTCCCTGCACATTCGGCGCGGCGAGCGCGCCAGTCGATGTTGCGCACATGGTCGGAAAGGATGACGCCTGTGATCGGCAGCTCCGCCGGCAACGGCACCTCAAACGGGTACCCTTTGGCTTGGCTTGTAATGGGGCAGGCGATTGCGAGGCCCGTTTTTCGATTGTAGGTCTCTGGGGAGAGAATCAACGCCGGGCGGCGTCCGGCCTGCTCGTGGCCGGCCTGCGGGGTGAAATCGACCCAAACGAGATCTCCGCGCCGGGGAATCGGAAGCGGGATCACCAGACCTCCTTACCGATCGGAGCACCCCAGGCGTCATCGGACGGAAGATTGGCGGGAGTGATTTTCGTGAGCAGCGGTTTCAATTTGTAACGTTTGCTGCGGCGGGTGGGGGTCAAGACGATGCGGCCGGCTTCGACCTGCAAATCGACCTCCGAACCGGGTGAGAGATCGATGTCGCGGGCAATCGGCGCCGGTATCCGGACCCCGAGGCTGTTTCCCCAAAGCTGGGCGGTGATCTTCATTGGATCCATGAATACACAATGTATACACATAAAGTCAATGGGTGAGGATAATTTGATGTTGCGGTTTGGAGCATCAAGTTGGACGACGCATTTGAGGATAGGGGTCGCGCAGGCGAATCGCCTGCAGTTGATGAGATGGCAGGTGGGGGAGGCCTGCGCTACTTTCGGTCAGTGGGAGCGTTGGAATGGGTCACATCGAGTAAGGTGCGATTATTCTCCCGGGCTGCTTAACGATTGACGCTGTGAAAACCGATTTCTCCTCTGGGTTCTGGTTCCGGCGAAGTGAGTAGCTGGCGGATGGCTTCAAAGAGGTTGGCGATGGCGGAATCGTGCCTTTCGAGTTTCTGTTCAAGCTCGGCAAACTTGGTGGCGAGTTCGCGGTGGGTCGCCAACAGCTCGCGGAGTTGGACGAAGGCTCGGATAATGGCGATCGACATCGCCACCGCCCGGTCGCTTCGGAGCACGCTGGCCAGCATCGCCACGCCTTGCTCGGTAAAGACTCGCATAGGTCTGCGAATGCCACCATGTTGCGAACTTGATATTCCAACTTGGAATATCAAGTTTCGGGTTTCTTCCCGGGTGAGCCGAAAAGAAAAATCCGCGGGAAACCGACTCTGATTGCGAGAGACGGCTTTGTTGCTGGATTTCGGGGATAGGAACGACTTTGTCGGAAGAGGATATGAAGGGAACAGGTAGCGCGGGCGTCCCCGCCTGCAGTCGTGGAGGAACGCAGCCGGGAGGCAGCGTCTACTTTCATTCAGTGAAATAGGTTGCGATCGAGGCTGCGGTATTGGATGGCTTCGAGCAGATGTGGCGCCTCGATTTTTTCGGTGGCGGCGAGGTCGGCGATGGTGCGGGCAACCTTGAGGATGCGGTCGTAGGCGCGGGCGGAGAGGGAGAGTTTTTCCATGGCCTGCTGGAGAAGGTCGCCGAGGGTGGAATCGATCGCGCAGTTCTTGCGGATTTGGGCGTGGGTCATGCGGGCGTTGACGGTCGTCTTCGTGCCTTTGAAGCGGGCGTGCTGGCGTGCGTGGGCTGCTTGGATGCGGGTGCGCATCGCGGCGGAGGGCTCGCCTGGAATCTCGGAGCGCAATTCCTTGAAGGACAAAGAAGGCGCCTCGATATGCAGGTCGATGCGGTCCAGGAGCGGACCGCTGACCCGCGCGCGGTAGCGTTGGATTTGGGTGGGGCTGCAGCGGCATTCGTGCTTCGGGTCTCCCAAATATCCGCAGGGGCATGGCTGCGTTGCCAAGTTGTCATCTGATACTCCGATACTGCAAACCAAAGAGTTACGCATACCCAAAAGAACTCAAAACTATCGGTGACCACCTCCGGAAGCACCGACTCGATCTCGGCCTGGACCAAAAGACAACTGGGCAACGAATAGGGGTTCATTGCGCCTCGATATTGAATTGGGAGCGGAACCGGACGGAGCCCGAGCTCCGCCATCTACCTGGCATTCTGGCTTTCCTGGGATATGATCCTCGTCCGACACCAGCGACCATGGCCGGGCATCTGACATCGTTCCGACAGGGCAAAGGATGGACGCAAAGCCACTTTGCGGGCATCCTCGGCGTTGATCCATCAACTTTGGCGAGGTGGGAGAGGGGAGAGCGCGACCCGACCGGCACCTATCGTGCTCGGGTGAATCTTGCCATCGGTGAGTAATCCTGATGGGTATAGTTCAGTCCCTTATACCTGTATGTCCCAGCTTTCTGAATCCGACCCAAAGGCGGCGGCGTCTCTCGTGCCGGTGCCGCCAGGAGTTTCCGATAAGGATGTTCAGATGATCGCTTCTGCCATCAGCTCGTTTGCGCAGCCTTTGGCCGACGCGCAAAAGACGACCGCTATTGAGGCCACCAAACAAGCACAGATTCGTGCCGATCTGGCTCGGACCGTTTATCGAGGCATCATTTTCCTCGGAATCTTTGTGCTTGTTCTTGCCGCAATCGCAATGCTGACGGGCAAAGATCAGACGGCGGAAAAATTCGTTTTTGGACTCTTTGGTTTCCTCGGTGGTGTCGGTTTTTCTCGGTGGATGAAATAAAATCCATCTCTTCGTTGATGACGCCGCCTATTCCTGATCCTCAAAAGTCCGGTGGTGCTGGAACCCAAGCTGCAGCTTCCGCCCCAGCCAATGTAACTGTGCTGGATGACACGCCCGCATATGGGACGCATATCACCGATGCGCTGCGCGGCCTGGCGGCGACGAACACGAAGCGTATGGGGGGAGACGTTGGCGCTCAGCTTTTGGTCGCAAGCGTCTCCACCATTACCGATGACCTGCAATCGACCAAGCGTGAGCTTCGCGAGACCCGGCAGAATCTCGACAAAACCAAGGATGAACTTGCTGCTACCAGAGTAGAAAATGGCGTCCTCAAGGAACGTCTCTCCAATCTCAATGGAATCAGACATCTCCGGAATATTGGGATCGTGATCGGAACCGCACTTTTCGGCTACGGGCTTAAAATGAATTCTCCTGGAAACATCGGACATTCCCTCATGGCGATAGGGATACTTATGATTCTGCTCTCCTGGTTTGCCGGACCCGGAAAACTCAAATCATGATTCTCCATTCCATCACTGAGCTTTCGCTCATGGGGATTTTCGATAGGGGAATCCCAAACAGCGAGCGCATTGCGTTCCAAGCCACGGAGCGGATAAGTCTTGGACATTTCGGTATTTTGCTAGGCATTAAAGGTGTGCCAGGTGCAGCTTTTCCAATCAGGGATAATTTCTTTTGGTTTCAGGATGGGATACTCAATCCTCATGATTGGGTTTTAGTTTACACGTGCAACGGAAAGCCAACCGGTTCAGTGATTCCAAATACAGAAACTCATTTGTACACGGTGTTTTGGGGGCGTCCGGGTGTGATCTTGGCCAATCCTAATATTGTTCCGATTCTATTTAGGATGGATGCCGTTGCTGTCGGCGAACAACCATTGATGCTGCCGAACAGTGGATAAGGACCACGCAAATTTATGTCTCTTTTAACTGCTGTACTCTGGATTGCTGGACTCGGCGCTCTTGGTGGTCTTGCAAAAAGTTTTATTGAAGAGGGCGTCCGCTTGGGAGGCTTTAATCGAGAATCAAAAGTTTGGACTCCCGGTTGGATTGGTCACGTGATTGTGGGCGCTATTGCCGCCTTAGTCGTTTGGTGTATCTATGGCCCATTCTCGGGCCAAAAAATAGACACAAGTCCAGGAGTGAATTATACATTCACTTTCTCGCAAGCGGCCGGCTCCGTTTTGGTCGGAATATGCGGAGCAGAGATACTTCAACGACTCGCCGACAAACGAGCTGATATCGTTACAAAAAATAATCTCGCGAAGGCGCTGAAGGAACAAATCAAGTAACCGACTCTCATGAACCCTACTCCTGAAGAAAAGAGGAAATTGGATGAGTTGCTCCAAATGATTATGATATCTGGATCGTACGATTCGGCTGTTGCCTCACAAGAGTATTACTCCCTCGTCCAGAAAATCACCAATCGTGAAGCCGGTATAGTTGAGGGGGGACAGGCGCAGAATGCTCGGGGAGCTCATTGAAGCATAAATTCAATCAGATGCTATCCAAGCGCTAACAACCGTTCATTTTGACATAATTCACAGGCAGTCATAGATTTCAACATCCGCAGCCATTTACTAAGTGCCTCACCAGGATCACACTCGCAAGGATTTCTTCAAAAAAACAGCTTGGCTCTTCGCAGGGTTATGCGGGGTCCCGACAATAATGCGGCTTTCGGGCGTGTCGGCGGGAATCATGGGTGATAACGATTTCGAATCTATTCGGCGGCGGATGAGGCTTACTGAACCAGACAAAATCGTCGCCGAATTCGTCAACGCTAGCAGAGGGCTTGGAATGCTCTACTATCAGCTATTTTTTCCGATCTTTATTGGGAGAGATTCTGAGATCAGCAAAGTAATGGAAATCAGCGCTATCGTTCATGAGAAAGTTCAAACGTCGACTCCCAATCGGAGAAAACATAATCGGCTCATAGTGCTTCCAGCAGTTGCATCGGCACATGCTCTTTTGGTCGTCGACGACGAATCAAACGCTAGCGAATTACGGAAGATCATTACCACACTTCACGTCCAATCCTTCGACCTTGACCAGAAACCGAATCGAGAGGTACTGGAGATTATTTGGCGTACACTGACAGCGGTTCTGCTCAAGAACGAGCGAGCGTGGCAAACTTTTACCGTTGGGCCGGAATTGATTAATGGCGCACGTGACATCTGTGAGCGATTTCTATCCAATAATAAAGAGAGCTTTGTTCTTCTCAATGCGGCTATTTCGGCATGGCAATTTCTAATCACGTATCACTATGCACTGGCAACGCGCAGCGAAAGACCTGATGCGTTATCTCTGCGGCAATCCATCGCAAGCATAGCTGCGTCCAATTCGCCGAGACGCGTTTGGATTGATTCTCTTGCAGCGTTGTACAAAGATCGAACCGAATTCAATGACATGCTCCCGCAGTCGTATGAAATGCTTCTCGGAAGATCTCATTTTAAAAAAGGTGGCCGTGATCGCCGCGCCGCAAATTACTTTGCGGCGGCAGGCTTGCAGATGTGGGCATTCCTCGAGCAATCCGGCTCCGGCGATATCCATCCATTTTATGATACTGAAAGACAGGGAACCGAAAATCTTCTTCCAGACATACTCGCTTTTTACCGCAACTACGGTTTCACCTCAAGCGATTGGTCGGAGCTCAAGCAAACTCCACAGGGGCAACTTATTCAAGCACAGACGATTGCGCGACTAGACGACTTATTCATTAATTATGATGGGAATTTTGAAATGTCTAATCTCAAGATACCGGAAGGTTCGATTGCAGGTTGGATAAGCAGGCAAGTGCCATTTCGGAGAGTCGATGACGAGACGCTCTCGCGTCAGACATTTTCTCGCCGTTCCTTATTAACTGGATTCACATTTACCAAGGATATTAGAACGGCTCAATTTGAAATGTGGAGAGCACCGGGCTTGAATTATATGTCAACGTCAAGTAGCGTGGTGATGGATAATAGTAATATAATAGAAATGAAAAAGGCTCTTGAGATGGATTTTCCATTAGAAGAACCTGCTCATTGTGAATACTTCGCTGAAGCTGCTGAGATGGCGGCTGGCGAACTTGTCCACAGAACAACAATAACGAATCCGGCGAGAAATGATCTCGCCGAGTTAGGTGTGGCATTTCTCGTGGAAGAAAGGAGCCACGTGCCAACATCGGATAGAAGTGAAGTGATAAGACAAGTTCGTGAGGGAAGATGGAGACCACTAGATCCAAACAACGCAGTTGCATTACGTTTTCCGGATTGGGATAAATTTGGAAGTGCAGTTAAGATCTATTTAAAAGTAGAGGATTATTGTGACATCCGTCTTCCGGGGCGGCAGACATTCATTATGAACAAGGATTTGCAACCGCTGTTTGATGAATTCAAAGATGATTACATTGTAGATGAGGTTGAGAGCGGAGACAAGATTGATCCGGCAGTCATTCAGAAGTTGAGGAATAAGTATTATTATGGGCTGGCTGAATAGTAGCTACCCACTATGACAGGCAACCACCAGGCGTGGTTGCTTTTTATATAGTCTCGATTCATATTTTATATGACTACACCTGCAATTAGGGTTCAAATTCACTTACCATACCGATCCGAAGAGGAGAGAGTGGCTGCGGTAAATTTTATAGAGTACATAAAAATGCCGACAGTAATAAACAATTTACCGATAGTTGATGGCTATACTCTTACCCCTCGAGGACGATCCAGGTTTCAAGGTGAGTGGTTGAACGGCGTCAAGTGGATGCCTGACGATATTGTTATCCTTATGACCGATATAAAAAAGGTCGACGACGATGACTCGGCTAGACTCGAAGCATTAGTCGCATTACTCCAGCGGAAAGCATCTTTGTTCTATCACGATGCGAAAGCGTACCAAAAAGTGATTTATGCTACAGTTAATCATCTGTCTCGGGGTTCAATGGAAGATTCATCTATTTATCTTTTTAAGATTGGCGATTTAGTCGATCCTAACAGCTTGGTTCGCGAACTAGTGGAACCATCTTTGAGGATGTCGCATTTTATTAAATCAAAAATACCGCCAGAATTTATTGCCGCGATTGAGACTAGACTAATTCCAGGTTCTTTTCCTATCACTTTTAGAGTGCCTTTAATTGATCACATTAATGTCATTTTGGTTAAAGAGGCGTTCCACTGCGAGGAGTGGGCAAAGGAATTGGAGCTTTCTCAACGGACATTGGAGTTGATAGCTCGGAAAAAACATGACGAGCACCACCTTAAACGGTGCTATTTCGAAGACGCTTATCCCGGTTGCTTTGAGCCGTACAAGGAGGATGGGGGTTAATGTCCGGCCGACGAATCCCGGCTGCGCACGAGTCTGATAAGCTGCTCGGAGTATGTCAAAATATCGAGGTATGTCCCGCTAATCCAGGGGCCAATTATCAGCCCAGTTCCTTCTTTGATTTCGAGTGCGGGAGGAGCGAAATCGGCGATGTGTGGGCTTTCCTTGAGAGCGATTTCTCTTGCGCGATTGTAGTCCTCAGCGAATGCGCGCATTGGCGGTTTCCCCAAATCCGCTGGCTTATATTTGGCAAGTGTATCCCGAGTTCCCACGAGCTTGCTAATCAACATTGCTATCCTGTCCATGAGTAGTCTGATAGTGGTAAGCAGAGCTAGAGTCAACGTAAAGGTATGGCCTTAGAATCTGATAGCAAAGCGGCGCAATCCCCTAATCTAGCTTTTCCCGTACTGCATAGTAAAATCACAGGAAATGGAAATTGACCCTCCTCAGCAGCCTTCCCCTGAAGACCGGTTGGCCGATGCTCTCCTTGCCCTCGAACCAACGCGGCGGCAACGCATTCTCCGGAAATTTATCATGGCAGCTTTGGGCGCGGTTCCGTGGGTCGGCAGTCTGTTGAATGCTGCGCAAGCCTACAAAGAAGAGGCGTCTCAAATGAAAACAGACGCATTGCAGCAACAATGGCTCGAAGAACATAAATTTAAGCTGCAAGAGCTATCCAAGGCCCTTTCAGAGACCATGCAAAGGTTTGATGGATTGGGCGATGAGATTCAGGATAGGATCGAAAGTGAGGAGTATCTTGCCATAGTCAGAAAGGCTTTCCGTATTTGGGATCAAGCGGACACCGAACAGAAAAGGGAGTATGTCCGTCGTCTGATTGCTAATGCCGGAGCCACGCTGGCTGCGCCGGACGACCTCGTGCGGCTCTTTCTCGATTGGCTGAACACATATCACGAGGCTCATTTTGCGGTCATACGGGAAATTTACAAAAATCCCGGTATTACGAGGGCAAAAATTTGGGAAATAATTCACGGGCAATTTCCGAGAGAGGATTCGAGCGAAGCTGACCTTTTTAAACTCCTCATTGCAGACTTGAGCTTCGGCCATGTCATCCGACAGCACCGGGAGACAAATACGGACGGTCAATTCGTTAGGAAAACATCCTCGGGACGTAGGAGTCCTTCGGGCACGATGAAGTCTGCATTCGACGACGAGGAGCCTTACGTACTGACAGAGCTGGGAAAAAAATTCGTACATTATGTCTTTACCGATATCGTTCAAAAAATTGAAGGGTAGGGGATCGCTGTTGCGGGCATTCTTGACGGAGTAACATAATCAAAATGAGGATCCTAGTCCGTGGCATATTAGTCCGCAAGGCTGCTAAACTCCTTTGTGATTCAACCTCAAAAGGATCTTGGCGCACGAGTGCAAGCGGCTCGTCGGAAGCTTGGTCTCTCTCAGGAAGAATTGGCGTTTCGCGCTGAACTGGACCGCTCCTATGTCGGCGGCATCGAGCGCGGCGAGAGGAACGTAACATTCGGCACTCTTTGTCGGCTAGCACGAGCGCTCGGAACGGACGTGGGCGCTCTGACGAAAGGGCTCCCGAAGTGAAAGTGGTGAAAACTGTCGTGGTCTTTGACCGGGGAAATGTGACCCATGGATCTGAGGGGTGGGCGACTGCCCATGAGGCATACACCAATGTCATCGGGGAAATGACAAATCCTCCTTCGTCCAAGTCATTCAAGCTGCGTTCAAAATGCTGGGATGGGAAGGAGTGGCAGCGGAATGGGGTAAAGCCGATCAAGAAGCAATTCCTGGAACGGATGAAAGCCGCCAAATGGAGGTCTGAGGAACCCCTGTCGCTTGATGAGGAAATCGCAAAGGCAACAGGGCGGGAGCCCTGGATCACCTATCCGGAGAGAACACCGCTTACCGAAGTGCTGCATGCGGGAGTAGGGGGCCTCGATTTTTGGGTGAAGTCGAGAGAGGAACGGATCGGAATAGAATGGGAGACAGGAAATATTTCCTCATCTCACCGCTCGATGAACAAACTGTGCCTCTCTCTCATGTACGGGTTACTCGATGCCTGCGTACTGATCGTTCCGAGCAGGCTCATGTACGAGCATCTCACTGATCGGATCGGCAACTGGAAGGAGTTGAGTCCTTACTTAACGCTTTGGAAACATGCCGGAAGCGGCGTTAAGCGCGGACTCCTCGCTGTTACGATCGTCGAACATGACTCGCTCAATGAGATGATTCCGTACATCGGACGAGGTCGAGATGGCCGGAGCGCAGAAGGAAAACGAAAGTTAGGAAAAGAGCGGTAAAGCAACCTCTGATTGAATTGGCATTCTTGCTCGCTCCAATGAATGACCTGCATTGTATTTGTCATTCAGATACCCATTCTTGGCGCGCTTCTTAAGGGAGTCCCCGGTGAAAAGAATATTTTTGCTCTGCTGAATCTTCATCAGGTGGGCCTCTTCTGAAGAGAGATCTTCAAATCGCCTAATGATCTCTGCGCAGTGGATCTCTGTTCCGATCCACTTTCTGTGAAGCAGCTCGGCTGCCACAAAAGTTGTTCCAGATCCGCCAAACGGGTCAAGAACTACCGATCCTTCGTCCGATGCCATTGAAATCACGCGGTCCATCAACTTAAGCGAAAGCTGATTCGACTCTCGATCCTTGTACTTCTGATGGCGCACGGGGGGAATATCCGACCACACGTCAGAGAGATTAACGCCTCTTGGGTTCATCTTGTTCTTGTACCCTCCGTAGTCCTGAAGTTCGCCGCCGCAATGTCGGCAGGTACGCAGTGGAACTCTATCGGGGTGAAAAGCCTTCGGTCGCTTTCCATTAACAAAATAAAGAAGACTGTAGTTCGCGGGATAGAGCCTACCGGCGATAGGCAGCGAGTACTTCATGTCGACCGTGATCCAGTGCCGAAACGTCAGTTGGTCTAACAGCATCGAACTTAGCGCGAGGTTCCACTTGGGCAGGTTGTAGAGAAACAAGGAACCACCTGGAGCTAGCACCCGGATCAACTCCTGAACCCAGGTGCGACACCAATCAACGTAGTCGTGATCCTTGATCGAGTCGTTCATTCGAGAGGCGTACTTCTTACCAAGATTGAACGGTGGATCTGCGAACGCTAGGTCGACTGACTCAGCTGGTATCTCTGGGAGAATTTTTAGGCAGTCACCCTCGTAAAGAGTGCCTAGGTCAGTGGTGAAGACCGGAGCGGGAAGCATCGGAAGAATTCTTGGAGCTAACTTTGTGAGTTCAAGGGAAATTAGGCGTAGAACAGTTTGGTCGGTCGGAGTAAGGAGCTACTTGGCTGTTAGGGCGAGGGATTAGAGTCCAGTGTCTCCTGCTGAAAATCTAGTCCTTCGATTAGGTCCCTGACTCACTCCGAAGAGCGCTCTCAACGTAGGCAACGAACTCACGATCCTGCATTTGGCGAATTTGTTTCCAGATCGCATTAGGAACCGGAAGGAGGAAAAATCCCCTTATGTCCGCGGTCACGTTCTCAGGACTTTCGAAGAGACCGACGCCTGCCGCTTTGTGCGAACTCGCCAGGTGCAGAACAAGAGATCGGACAAAAATCTCCTCTTCGGTAGTTATCGGATGTTTGGCCAGATCGAGATTCCTTTCAAGAATCCGGGCAAGCTGAGGGTACGAATAGAGGAAAGACCAAATGTTCCGGTGCTGCTCGGTGAGGGTAAAGAGGTTTTGAACCTGGAGTGCTTTTGTATTCGCTCGGATTGCAAATCCGGTGAAAGCAAGACCCGCGACGAGGGCGATGCTTTGAAGAAGGGAGAACCAATTGTCATTGAGCCATGTACTCCAAGTCATGGCGGCCATCATACCAAGCCGTCCTCAAGAGCGCCATTCTGGCGCACTTAACCGTGGCTTTCACGGGCGGGCGATAACGGCCCACGCTCAAAACGAAGGCGAAATCGCCGTTTATCCCGGCCCTGGACCTACACCGGGACGGCAAATGCCCTTAAACGCCTGGGAAACCCACCCCTATGCCGACGTAGGGATGTCGTTCCGGGCCAAAATGAGCGTCTTCCTCGGGATTCTAACGATGCGTTCCTCTGGACTGCAATTTACGGTCGCCGGCAAGTGGCCGAGCGCCTCCGAGGTGATGTCCTTGCCGATGACGACGAAATCTCCGTCTTCAAGCTCAAGAATGTCCGGACAGCCCGCAAGAGCGACCGTTTGAGCGTTATTCGCATGGGGATCGGGGCCGAGTCGACGTAGGAATTTCATGCTAGTTACGGCTGGTGAGAAGTTTAGCGTTATACCTCTTGGCGGCGAAGTACGCCCAGATTGCGGACGCGGGCCAGGTGAGGAATAGTCCGAAGCCGAGGGTGCAAACGCCGACAACGATATTGACGATGAACATCACGATTGCGCCCGTGGTGGTGGAATAGAGGAGGCCGAGGGGACCGAAGAAAAAAGCGAGGATGACGGCGATAGCCGGACTCTTCTCGCTTTTGACGATGATAACTTGGGGGTTGGTGGTCATGGTGGGATGGATTAGAAAATTCCTGCGACCGACTTCGCCAACTGCTCTTCGAGCGGCGGCAGCGCGTCCTTAAAATCCAAGTTCACCTGATTTGCGGTCGAAACGATCCGCGTCTGATACTTGCGCCTGTTCCGCGTGCTTTCGCTCGTCTGGACGACCTGCGTACCTGTTCCTTGGACGAGGTTCGAATTGACGCTCTGCTTCACCGCCTCGTCGGTGCGCTCCATGATTTGGAGATCGCTGATCATGGAGTACGTCACGTCCTTGACGAGGGAGCCCGCAATCAACTCTCCGGCGCTGCCGAGGAATCCCCCGACGGCGGCACCGTTGTACGCCCCCATCGGGTTTGCCGAGCCCGCGCCAATCGCGCTTCCGGCAACCGCGCCACCAACCGCGCCACCCCATCCTGCGTAGAGGGAAGAGTGGAGGGCAGACGGATCAGCTACGCCGACCTGGAGGATGTTTAGTTGCAGGATGTAGAAGGCGTCTTTCGCCAGGGGCTTTATGACGTACCCGTTGGCGGTCAGCCGCGCCTCGATGAGGGGAAGCACGTCGAGGTCTTTGTCGGAGGTGTTCCTGACATCGAGGAATACGCTCTTTTCGGTGCGGTCCTCGACATCGAGGAAGACCGTTGCTGACATCTGGGTTTGGACCTTGAGGTCCTTGTGTTCGAGGGCGATTTCGGTTGCGGCGCAGCCGCTGAGACTGAGCATGATGCAGAGGCCAAAGACCTCTCGGATGGGGCATTTCGAGAATTTAGTCATGGGTGAAGTTCACCCACGGATGGAGGTACAATCCGTTACTGTCAATGGGTGAAATTCACCCATATCGCATGAAAAAGACCTCAGCCATTGAGGGTCGCAATCTGATCGGGCAACGATTGCGGGAAATTCGGCTCAAGCAAAAACCGGAGATAACGCTTGAAGACCTGGCCGGTCGCCTCGCGGCGCGAGGCGTGGCCCTCGACCGCTCGGCCATCGGCAGGATTGAGAATCGGAAGCGGTACGTGCTCGACTACGAACTTAGAGCTATTGCGGCGGCGCTCCGGGTGCCCGTCAGTATGCTGCTTAACTAGGGAATGTTAATGAAACCTCGTGGTAGAATGACGGCACTAGCGCCTATTGCCGCTGGGAAAGCACAAGCTTTTGCATCACCCGTCGTTCTTTGCTTCCCACAAACGACTTCTGAAGCAGCGCGAGCGGCCTGCCCGGGCAAAGTGCAATATGGTCCAGCGGGTCTGCAAATGGTTGTGAGTCCACTTTAAAGAAGATAGTGATGTGCGAAAGATAGAATCGAATAAATCGGAGACCCAAGAGCCTCTCCGGTTGGGGATTCAACATCCCGACATTCTCGTCGTCGAAGGCTTGGAGAACGACACCGAAATGGTGCATGTCGCCGGGACTGCCCGACAAGATGGACTGTTTGAGTACCACTTCACGCGGTCCGAGTGAGAGGGACCCCAAAAGTTAGACATTGGGGATCGGTCCCGTTAGATAAAAAACCGATCCACCCATGTCAAAAAGACGCCGCCACACCGCTGAGTTCAAGGCGAAGGTCGCGCTGGACGCGCTCAAGGGTATTGAGCCAGTCCACGTGATCGCCGCCCGTTACGGGGTTCACCCGACCCAAGTCGCCGCCTGGAAAAAAGAGATCTCCGATCGCCTGCCAGAACTGTTCGGCCGGAGAACCGACCACGACCCGCAGGCCGCGGCCGAGCGCGAGAAGGAGCTGTACCGCAAAATCGGCCAACTGCAGGTGGAGAACGATTGGGCGAAAAAAAAAGTTGAGGAGCTTGGGCTCTGATCGCCGCCGGGGCCTGATCGAGAAGGAGCATCCGAAGATGACGCTGAAGCGCCAATGCGAGTTCCTGGGCGTGCCGCGGGCGACACACTATTACCGCCCGCGGCCCGCCTCGGCTAAAAATCTGGCCCTGATGCGGGCGATCGACGAGCTGCACCTGGCCTATCCCCAGTTCGGCTCGCGCAACTTCGTTTACTGGCTCAACCGCGAGGGCTGGCGGGTGAACCGCAAGCGGGTGCAGCGCTTGATGCGCCAAATGGGCCTGGAGGCGCTCATGTGCAAGCGCCGCAACCTCTCCCGGCCGCACCCGCAGCACCCGGTCTATCCGTATCTGCTGCGTGGTCTGGCGGTGACCAGGCCGAACCAGGTTTGGAGCGCCGACATCACCTATGTTCCCATCCGCGGCGGCAGCGCCTACCTGGTCGCGATCCTGGACTGGTACAGCCGCAAAGTCCTCGCCTGGGAACTCTCGAACACCCTCGACGCCAGCTTTTGCGCCCGGGCGCTGCGGCGGGCGCTCGCGCAGTACGGCAATCCCGAGATCTTCAACACCGATCAGGGCAGCCAGTTCACCAGCGCGGAGTGGCTCGGAGTGTTCAAGGACCGGCCAACCCGCATCTCCATGGATGGTCGGGGCCGGGCGATCGACAACATCTTCATCGAGCGGCTATGGCGCACAGTCAAATACGACGAGGTCTACCTCAAGGACTACGTCTCCGTGGTCGACGCCCACGCCCAGCTCGACACGTTCTTCCGGTTTTACAACGACCTCCGCCCGCACCGCTCCCACCGCGGAGCGACACCGTCCGAGGCGTATCGCCAGACCCAACACGCCATAGCCCATGCTTGATTCCTCCCTGCCATCTCACAGTCTCCGGTTCCGGAAGGGGCGGGAGCTTCGCTCCCTCCCCTTAGACCCCTCCCTCCATATTTATTCTTATTTTAGCCGATCCCCTGTCTAACCGACGGGGTCCCTCTCAAGGTGAAGGACCCGGTAGTTAAGAACTATTGGAGAAAGTTCGAACGAAAGGACGCTCGAACCCGTGCTGAAGTGGTCGCCCCCATCGAAAACAAGTTGAATCAGTTTCTTTTGACACCGCGACTCCGAAACATCCTGGGCCAAGTCAAAAATCGCGTGGATGTCAGGCGGGTTATGGATCGAGGGCAGATTTTGATCGTGAATTTGTCCAAAGGGAAGATGGGAGGAGCCGGGGCAAATCTGCTTGGGTCACTTTTGGTGACGCAGTTTCAGATCGCAGCGATGTCGCGAGCGGACATCCGGGAAGATAAGAGGCGCGACTTCAACCTCTACATCGACGAGTTCCACTCGTTCGTGACGGAATCGTTCGCGTCAATTCTTTCGGAGGCCCGAAAATATCGGCTGTGCCTCACGCTTGCCCATCAGTATTTCGAGCAGATTGATCCCGTCATCCTGGCCGCGCTTACGGGAAACGCTGGCACGCTGATCGCGTTTAGGGTGGGGCACTCAGACGCGGAGCCCGTTGAGCGTGCCTTTGGTCGAGAATACGTTGCCCATCAATTCACGTCCTTGAATCATGGCGAAATTTGCGCGCGGCTCCTACAACGAGGTCGTGACCATGGGCCGTATTTTGGTCGAACATTTCCGCTCTCTGATTTCGTTTACGGTCGCAGTGATCGGATCGTCCGAAATTCGCGGAAGTACTATGGCGTAAAGCAAGAGATCGTTGAGAGGAGGATCAGTGACTGGATAGACCGCATTGCGCCGGACTCACCTGGGTTCCGCCCGAAACGGAATCGTGGTTAAATAATGAACGGGTCAGTTCATTTAACCATCAACCAAAGGATATGCGTGAACCGAAATTCAGGACGGACCTGGATCAACTTCAAGGAACTGCGTGCGAGGCTCAAAGCCGAGGACGTGCTCCTCTTCTACAACATCGAGCTGAGGAGAAAGGGCGAGCAGCATCAGAGTACATGCCCGTTGCCGTCTCATTCGATGACGAACAGCATGAACTCGTTCTCGGTGAACCTCGAAAAGGGGATATTCCAATGCTTCGGCTGCAAGGCCAAGGGAAACATTCTCGAATTCGCAGCCCTCATGGATGGAGTCGATCCCGCTGACGGGAGTGCGCTTCGCAAGGTAGCGGTGAAGCTCCAAGCGAAGTTCTTTCCCGAAGGCGCGAGCACACGGACGGCAGAGAGAGCAGGGGACAAGGTACCTGCTCCCAAACCTCCCGAGCTGAAACTCGCCGTCAACGTGCCGCTTGATTTCGAACTCAAGGGACTCGAAGGCAACCACCCGTTTCTAACGGGCAAGGGATATACCGGCCAGACGATGGCCCATTTCGGCATCGGATTCTGCTCGCGCGGCTTCCTCAAGGATCGGATAGCTGTTCCACTTCACGACGAAGAGGGACGGCTCATTGGATATGCCGGTTTGGTTATTAACCAGGACGATGCCGGGGGCCGTCGTTACCTCTTTCCAGAAAAACGGGAGAGAAACGGCACGATTCTCGACTTCGACAAGTCACTCTTCCTCTACAACGGATCCCGGATCAAGGCTCCGTGCGACAACCTAGTCGTCGTCCAGGATCCGGAGGCGGTGTGGTGGCTCAACCAGCATGGCTTTCCGACATCTGTCGCCCTTATGGGCAATGAGTGTTCGGAAACACAGATCGAACTCATCGTTCGGCTCGTAAATCCGGGTGGCTGGATTTGGGTCATGTGCGACGACGACGACAACGGGGATCGGCTCGCGCAGTGGCTTCTTTTTCGGGCAGCAGCGCATCGGCCGGTACGGCGGGTGCGCTGTGGAGAGGGGAGGATGCCAGCCCAAATGTCGGCTGGAGAATTGAAAGCGTGCTTCGTGAATTGAAGCCAGCGACCCTTGAGGGTCGCTTTTTTATGGGATGGGTGGGGGTGGAGGGAAGAGCATCTGTTTTTTGATCTTTTCCCGGACGAAGATGTCGCGAGACGTTTGCCGTCGATATGGCCACTGAGGCCGGCTGAAAAGCATGTCATGCCTAGTGCCTGTCACCGCCTCGCGATAGTCCAGCGGACGAATCCAAATGGCATCGAGCGGCCTGGTCGTTACCTCCTCGGATGTGGAAAGCCATACCTGTGCGAGAATCGGAGGGGTGAGGTTGAGTAATTCCTCGGCCATGTTGTTCCTCCGCTCCTCGGATTTTAAGACCATGAGCACTCGGAAAGGATGGCTTGCGAATGCTGAGCGCGCTGCGCCGATCCATTCAGCGAAGCCGCCGGATTTGTAATAGTCGAGGTAGCAACAGGCGCGGGAGATGAGGGTCTCGTGCATTTCTGTTGATCGGTCTACCTCGACAAAAAAGTTATGCTCCAGGACTGTCTCGTCCGCCTTTCGCTCGTGAATCATAGAGAAGCCGTCTGGTTTGACAGTTCCGCCTCCCGCCATTTGGAATTCGTAGAGCTTGGGCCATGTGCTGAACTCAACGATGGAGAGAGTCTGATCGTTCCCGATGGCCGCGTGAAAAGCTGCCTTCACGTCCATCACTTCCAATTCATGAGCAAGGGTGAACTCGCTTACACCCGCTCGGCGTTTCAATGCCGGTCCTCCAAGAGGAGGGTAGTTGGTGAGGAGACCACGCTCAGAGAGGATGGAAAGTCCCGAGGGAGCGAGATGAAGCACGGCTGGTTCGTTCACAAGTCGAGCCCTGGCACCGATGAGGCCCGCTTTCTTGAGTTTCTGTAGACCCTTCTTTGCGGCGTCGGCCCGACCCTCGAAGTGGATGTCGGCAACATGGGCGATGGTCATGATCCGAGACTCAAAAAAACCGCGAAGCACGGCAATGTCGCGATCTGAAAGACGGAGCGATTTAGGTGTACGCACCGAATAAGAATATCGCGGAAACGAAGTGCCCGCACCCTGTCCCGATTCGTGTCCTGCCAGCGCCACATTTCTATTGTGATCTCGGGTCCGTTTCGTAGTCTCCGGGCAAGCTTTTGAAGTTCACCCCAACTTCCAATGTTCGGCGCAGCAAAGAAGAAAACGTATGTCCTGGCGCACTGGTACACCCTGCTCGATGGGTTCCAGTACTCGACGACTGATTTTTACGCCGAGATCGAGAAGGAGTTAACAGCTCGCCAAGTTCCGCACCTGAACATCTCTCGCGTCGAATATCATGAGGGGAGCGTACTCTCGGACAAGCGGGTATACCTGCGCCTTGCTCGCGAGAGATTCGCGTTTGATGTCTGCGCCGCTCCATTCGGTCGCAGTTACTTCTTCTCCCTTAGGCTCATTGAGACTCCGCGCTCGTGGCTCGGCGGGGTACTGATTGCGGTCATCCTCATCGGGGCACTTTCGGTGGCCTTCAAGGGCTGCTCTTCGAATCAATATCAGGGTTACGGGCCTCCCCAAAGCCAATCAATTGGCTTCGGTATTTTTCTATGGATTTGCGGTGCAATCATTGCGATCTACATCTTCGTCCGTCTTACCTCGACGAAAGGATCTGATGGAAAGGCGTCCACGCCCGGCTTTGTGACGCCGACGGGCGAGTTCGACGTCGGCTCTTTCTTGCTCAATCTCCCGATTATCGGCGATTGGTACGAGCGCTTCCGAAAGGACACATATTACCGCCACGATACTCGGCTCATGTATCTCACGCTCGTGTCGGAGATCGTAAAAAAGAAGGTCGAGGAGATTTCAGCCGCCAAGGGTGTGAAGCTTCTCGAAACCCACGAACACAGTCCGATTCTCGCCGACCTCTACAAGCCGACAACGGTCGCCTTAGGGAAATAGTGGCGGGTCATTCGTGTCATGTCTTTCGCTGAGGAGAAGCTCACCGAGCAATTCTTGAACTGGGAGGTTCGCGGACGCGGGTGGCAACTTTGGGACGCTACGGTGCGGCCCGAACCGGCGTTCCGAGCGTTCCTTGGACATCATCTTCCTGATGGGCCAGTCGTCGATGACGGTCGAAAGCCGACGTCACTGAGCTCTCTCGCTCAGAAGTTCGGCAGCATTCTCACGGGTACACGGTCAGCCCCAGGGGTTGCCGAAGAGGAAGAGGACCCGCAGCCGGACCTTCTTTCGCGTCAAGATTTGGTCGAGCTTCAAACCGTTCTCCCTAACGACCTCGACCTTCGGAGGGATGCGTATGGATACTTTCTTGCAAGCATTTCGGTTTGCCGTGAACCGGTGACATTTGAACTCGTTGGAGAGGCAGGGCGGATCACAGCGCAACTCGTCGTTCACTCCGAGGACGAAAATCTGGTGCGGGATCAGCTCGGCGCTTTCTTCCCCGACGTGGCCGTTCTTCCCAAACGAGAGTACCTTCGCGAGAAATGGCGGGGAATCGAAGGGCAGCATTCGGTCGCCGTCGAATGCGGTCTTTCCCGAGAATTCATGCGGCCACTCTCTATTTCAAAGCTCGATCCCTTCGGCGCGCTTCTCGGTGCGCTCGGGGGTCTAGCCAAAGATGAGATTGCTCTCTACCAAGTCATTTTCGAACCGGTCCGTCATCCTTGGGGGGAGAGCATCATGCGTGCAGTGACCGATGGAGCAGGGGACGCATTTTTTGTGAATGCGCCTGATCTCCTCTCCGGCTCACGGGAGAAAGTTTCGCAGCCATTGTATGCCGCTGTTCTACGCGTGGCGGCGAAAGCAAGGGATTCGGCCCGTGCGAACGCCATCACTCGAAACGTGATCGCAGCCCTGGCGGTCTTCGACAATCCGAGCGGCAACGAACTCATCCCTCTCAAAAATGACGGCTACGAGGCGGTAGACCAGGAGGAATCTATCCTCAAACGGGAGACGTATCGCTCGGGCATGATCTTAAACACAGATGAGCTTATTGGCCTCGTCCATCTTCCATCATCCGAGGTGCGTTCACCGAAGCTCTTGGCGCAGTCTTCAAAAACAAAAACCGCTCCGGCCGTCGTTCTTCACGACAAGGGATTGATTCTCGGACAGAATGTCCACTTGGGGACTGAAACTCCTGTCACTCTCGTTCCGGATCAGAGGATGCGACACATGCACGTCATCGGGGCGAGCGGAACCGGTAAAAGTACGTTTCTCTTTAATTGCATCATGCAGGATGTGAAGGAGGGCCGGGGCGTCGCGGTCTTAGACCCGCACGGTGACCTTGCCGAAAGAGTTCTGAGCGCGATTCCTTCCGAGCGAATTGACGACGTGGTACTCCTTGATCCGTCAGACATCGAATATCCGGTCGGCTTCAACATCCTCTTTGCTCACTCGGAACTCGAAAAGACCCTCCTCGCGTCGGATTTGGTCTCGGTCTTCGAGCGTCTGTCGAATTCCTGGGGAGACCAGATGGGCTCTGTTTTGAGAAGTGCCATCCTGGCTTTTATTGAAAGTGACAGAGGCGGTACGCTCGCTGATCTTCGGCGCTTTCTTCTCGAACCATCGTACCGGGAATCTTTCCTCGCCACAGTTCGCGATCCCGAAGTCATCTACTACTGGCGCAAGGGCTTTCCGACTCTCGCGGGCAACAAGTCCATCGGCTCGATCATCACCCGTCTTGAAACCTTCCTCGCTCCGAAGTCGATCCGGTACATGGTTTCACAACAAAAGAGCCGGCTCGATTTTGCGGACATTCTCGACAGTGGAAAAATTCTCATAGCCAAGCTCTCGCAAGGAGCTATCGGAAAGGAGAACTCGTACTTGTTCGGAACCCTCTTGGTCTCGAAGCTCCAAGAACTTGCCATGAGCAGGCAGGCTCAGGAGGAATCGAAGCGCCGCGACTTCTACCTCTACATCGACGAATTTCACAACTTCATGACTCCGTCGATGGGGGAGATCCTCGCGGGGGCGCGCAAGTATCGGCTTGGCCTCGTCCTCTCCCATCAGGAATTACGGCAGTTAGAATCCAATCGGGAAGTATCGAGTGCTGTTCTCTCGAATACATACACTCGCGTTTGTTTCCGAGTCGGCGACCAGGACGCCCGATCCCTTGAAAATGGCTTTTCGTTTTTTGAGTCGAAAGACCTCCAAAACCTGGGGACGGGTGAGGCGATCTGCCGCGTCGAGCGAAGCGACTTCGATTTCAGTCTTACCGTACCGAATGCGATCTACGCGGGCGAAAAGGAAGCTGCCGAGCGACGGCAGCAAGTGGTTGAAAGATCGCGAGCGAAGTATGCAGCGCGGCGGGCAGACGTTGAGGCTGAGCTTGCTCTGCAACACGCGTCCTCATTTCCGACTCAATCGAAAACTCCGGCGCGGGCAGAACCAATCGCGTCATTGCCTCCGGTCCCCGTTACACAGGAAAAAAAGCTAGAACCCGTCGAAAAAATAATTCCAGAAGAACCTCCTGCCAAAGCAACACCTATCCGAGAACCCGCGACCCCGGGAAGGGGTGGGAGAGAGCACAAGAATCTTCAGCAGCTTATCAAGCAATGGGCGGAAGGCATGGGCTGGAGATCGACTATCGAACATCAATTGCCCGAGGGAGGCAGCGTGGACGTGGCGCTCTTCCGGGATAGCGTCTCGATTGCCTGCGAGATCGCGATAACAACCTCGATTGAGCGTGAGGTTCGCAATGTCAGGAAATGCCTGGCGGGTACTTTTACCTGGGTCGTTTCACTGGCAGAGGAGGGAACCCGTCGCGACACGATCAAGCGGGAGACGCTCGCGGTATTGTCTCCACCTGAAGCGGCGCGAGTGCGCTTTTTGACGCGAGATGAATTCTCGAAGTTTGTCGTGGATCAGCAGCCAAAAGTTTCGGAGGCGAAAACGTCCGTGAAAGGCTACCGTGTGAAGGTCAATTATCGGTCCATCGGAGTTGAGGAGGCTCTCGAAAAACGCAGGCTTATCACGAAGATCGTGGCCGAGTCGGTGCGCGAATCAAAAGGCAGATAGCGGCGGCGGTTCATTCGACACAATGGTGTTGAAGAGCCCTGTGCGCTGCACTATGCAGAAAGGATTATGGCTAAAGACAAACTCAAGGAACTTGAACGGATGAAGGGAAAGCTAGCGAAGCTCGAAGCCGAACTCGCATACGAGCAGGCGCTTGAGCTTTCCAAAATCCCGGCAAAATACGGCTTCAAATCTGCCGAGGAATTTTTGGAGGCTGTGGCGGGAGCGGTTAAGGAAGTCGGCGGTTCCAAGAAGAAAGTCAGTGAGGGTCCGAAGTCGAAACGCCGGAGACGTGCCAAGATTACCGACGAGATCAAAGCGAAAGTGGTCGAGGCGGTAAAGGCCGGGAAGACTGGTGCTCGGATAGCGAAGGACCTCGGAGTTTCACTCCCGAGCGTTCAGAACATCAAGAAGGCGGCGGGGTTGGTGAAGAAGCGGTAGTCCAAGCCGGCAGGATCGATGTCTGGGGTGGTGCATTTAAATGATTAAAGCCAAATGACGGACCAAGAAAAGGCCGACGAGCAAGAGCGACTTTCGATGCAGGAGCAGCTCGATCACCGTAACCGTCTGCGGGACGCATGGGTGGAAACAGCCATAGAGCGCGATAGGAATCTCCTGATGCTATCGTCTGGTGGAATCGGTTTATTGCTAACGATTGCCGACAAGCTTCCGCTATCTACCCAATTCACGCTGTGCCTTTTCATGGGTGCAGTATTTGCCTTCTTAGTTTCTGCTATATCCACAGTTTGGATATTTCATGTGAACAAAGGTATCGTCGAAAGCCAACTGAACTCACTCCAACAACGAAATGATGCGGGCGTGCTAGATAAATTGGCGGTTTGGGGTTTTGCGGCGGGAGTTTTCCTTTCCTGTACCCTAACTTTCTGTTATGCCGTCGATTCGTACTCGAACAGCCAACTAAAAAAGGGGTGTATAACTATGGACGCAAAAGATGATAGAAAGCCAAAAACGGAGAGCTTTGACGGTATCGCTAAGATCAAGCCGACCCAGCCGCCCACCTCCGCACAAGAGCCATCGACGACAACGGTAAAAGGGGATCAGCCGCAGAAAAAAGAGTGATTTGATTTCGGCCGTCTAGGGGAGCCGGATCTTATGTGTTCAGACAAAAAGAAAAATGCACGTCTTGCGACGGGAAGCTTTGACGGGATTTCGAAGCTTCGAGTTCGGGATGTGAAAATGACCACCTTTAGCTTCCAAGGGATCGAAGTCACCGCGCCCGTGGCGGCTGGAAAAACAGTACCCGTTTCACAAATCAAAGGCACTCCGCCTACGAGGCCGGAGAAGACCAAGTAGATATTGGTCTCCGAGAATTTTCGTGAAATCTCTTGATTCGCTGCGCCTTTGGTCCGAACAAGCAGGCAACAAAGGAAAAAAATATGAAAGCAACAGATGGATCGGGGGATGAGATCATTCGGGACAACAGCTTCGATAAAATGGCCGGTATCCAACCGCCGCAGTTCAACCTGGACACTCGAAGCTTCAATGGGATCAACGGGATTGCGCCACTAACGGCATCGAGTGGAGGGGGAGGGGCAGCGACACAGTCTGCCGGTGCGCCGAGCACTCCTCCGAAACAGACCTGAGTTTTGAGGCGTTCTCGGGCCAGCCACTCCGACTTGCCAACAAAGCAACGCAACTAGTAAAGAAATGATTCATTGACATTGGCGATTTCCTTTTCAATCTCGATTGAAAAGGAACCCCAATGAAGCGCGGTAATCCCACCGAAAGAGAAGCGAAGCTTGTAGGAATCTGGATCAGAGTTTCTACCGAAGATCAGGCCAAGGGCGAAAGTCCCGAGCATCACGAGCGCCGCGCCCGCTATTATGCCGACTCGAAGGGTTGGACGGTAAAGGAGGTGTACCACCTCGAAGGGGTGTCGGGTAAGTCGGTCTTCGATCATCCCGAGACGAAACGGATGCTCGCCGACGTGAAGCGGGGGCACATCACCGGGCTCATTTTCTCAAAGCTCGCCCGGCTCGCTCGCAATACCAGAGAGCTTCTCGACTTCGCGGACCTCTTCCGGGACGCGGACGCCGATCTCGTTTCGCTTCAAGAGTCCATCGATACCTCGACCCCCGCAGGCCGACTTTTCTATACCATGATCGCCGGAATGGCGCAGTGGGAGCGGGAGGAGATAGCTTCTCGCGTTTCTGCTTCTGTGGCGATTCGAGCCAAGATGGGGAAGCCGCTCGGTGGGCAGGCTCCCTTTGGCTATCAGTGGAAGGACAAGAAACTCGTGCCGCATCCCGACGAAGCGCCGGTACGCCGTCAGATGTATGAGCTTTTCATCGAGCACAGGCGAAAGAAGACGGTTGCGCGGATTCTCAACGAGGCCGGGCATCGGACGCGGAACGGCTCAGAGTTTTCAGACACTACGGTCGTGCGCCTTCTTCAAGACCCAGCGGCAAAAGGTAAGCACCGGCTTAACTACACCCGGTCTCTTGGCGTAGGGAAAGCCTGGGAGGTGAAGCCGGAAAGCGAATGGGAGTTCGTCGATGTCGATCCAATCGTCCCGACCGAACTCTGGGATCGCTGTAACAGCATCCTGGATGAGAAGCGGAAGAATTTCAAAAGACCGGCGAGACGGGGAGTCGAACTCTTCGCTGGGCTGACCTTCTGCGAGTGCGGCGGCAAGATGCTCG
>Ga0206877_10107_pt1 | contig 25444 bp, 22 predicted proteins | sample Alteio_BWOrgCont_7_FD_152623 | JGI IMG/M metagenome (GOLD analysis project Ga0206877, IMG submission 152623) | Enriched cells from forest soil in Barre Woods Harvard Forest LTER site, Petersham, Massachusetts, United States -... | ecosystem: Environmental > Terrestrial > Soil > Temperate forest >...
CAGGTGGAATTTCTCATTCGGCGCATGCAAATTATCGTCCGGCAATCCAAAGCCCATCATCACCGTCGGCACGCCCAGCTCGCGCACAAAGTCCCCCACAATCGGTATCGACCCGCCGCCGCGCACGAACACCGTCTCTTTCCCAAACACCTCGGCCATCGCCTTCGTCGCCGCACGTATGTACTCGTTGTCCGTCGACACCACGATCGGCTCGCCCGAATGGATCATCCGCACGCTCACCTGCACGCCCCGCGGCGCAATGCTCTCCACAAATTTCTTGTACTTCTCAAACGTCGCCTCCGGCTTCATCCCCGGCACCAGCCGGAAAGAAATCTTCGCCACCGCCTTTGCAGGGATCACCGTCTTCGCACCCGCACCGATAAACCCTCCCGGCATCCCGTGCACATCCATCGTCGGCCGCGACCATGTACGCTCCAGCACGCTGAACATCATCTCGCCCGTCAGCTCCGTCGATCCCACCTCAGTCTTCCGGTAATGTTCTTCATCGAACGGCAGGCTCCGCCACGCCTTCAGCTCTTCCTTGGTAGGCTCTTCAATCCCGTCATAAAACCCCGGAATCGCAATGTGCCCATCGCTGCGTTTGATCTGCGCAATGATCTGCGCCAGCGCCACAAACGGGTTCGGCGCCGCCCCGCCATACATGCCGCTGTGCAGGTCGGTCATCGCGCCCTTCGCCTCGAGCTCCGTATAAATCATGCCGCGCAGCCCCACGCAAAGCGTCGGCAGCTCCGGCGCAAACATCTCCGTATCGCTCACCAGCGCCGCATCGGCCTTCAACACATCGCCATGCTCGCGCACGAACGCGGCAATCCCCTCGCCGCCAACTTCTTCTTCACCTTCCACAATCACCTTGATGTTGCACGGCAGCTTGCCCTCCGTCTTCAAGAGCGATTCCAGCGCCTTCACATGCATCCACATCTGCCCTTTGTCATCTACCGCGCCACGCGCATAGATATTTCCATTGCGCTCCTCCGGCTCAAACGGAGGACTCTTCCACTCATCCAGTGGCTCCGCCGGTTGCACATCGTAGTGCCCGTAACACAACACCGTCGGCTTGCCCGGAGCATGCATCCAGTCCGCATACACCAGTGGATGCCCTTCTCTCTTCTCCGTCGAAGTCTCGATCAGCCGCACATTCTCCATGCCCGCCGCTCGCAGACCCTCCGCCGTAAACTCCGCGGCCTTGCGCACGTCCGCCACATGCTCCGGAGCCGTCGACACTGACGGAATCCGCAGCAGCGCCTTTAACTCATCCACAAATCGCGCGCCGTTTTTCTGCGCATATTCAATAGCCTTGGTTGTTTCCGCCTTCGTATTCATGCCGCCATTCTACGGCGGCTGGCCACGCTATAGCTCCATAGAAACGCAAGCGCCAGCACATAAACCCCGCCCAGCGCCGCAATCCCCGGCCCGTATCCCCCCGCGCGTTCGCGCATCCATCCCATCCAGTACGGCCCCACAAATCCTCCAAAGATCGCGAACATATTGATCGTTGCAATCGCCACCGCGCGCGCCGGCCCGTCCATCACCTCGCTCATCAGCGCCTGCAGCGGCCCCTGTATCGCGTAATACACCACCAGAACTCCCAGCAGTCCCAGCGCCGCTCCCCACCCGTGCAAACGCATTCCAGCGAACAACACCAGCGCAGCCATCAATGCATACCCCGGCAGCGTCCACACCACGCGCTTCTTGCTGCGGTCGGAAAAGATCGCCACGATCAACATCGCAGCCGCTCCCACAACACCCATCGCTGCAATCAAATATCCAACTCGTCCCGCATCCCATCCTGTCACCTGCCGCAGCACCTGCGGCAGGCTGAACACTAATCCGTAATACGCAGCCATGCTGCACAGGAACATCAGCGCCAGCATCCACACGCGCACATTGCGCAACCCGTCCCACAATTTTTCTTTCGATCCCTCGTCTCCACAAGCCGCAATCACTGCCGCCTGCTCCTCGCTTGAGAGCCATGCAGCACTCCCCGGCCCATCCGGCAGCATCGCCCACAGCACAAAGCTCAATACCACCGCCGGCGCAGCTTCTACCAGGAACAGCCACTGCCATCCGCGCAGGCCGAATCTCCCATTCAACCGCAGCAGCGCTCCAGCCGCCGCTCCCATCACCAGGTTGCTCAACGGGAACGCAATATAGAACCAGCTGATCGCTCGCGCGCGTTGCTCCTTCGGGAACCACGTCGACAGGTAAAAGATCACGCCCGGAAAAAATCCTGCCTCCGCCACGCCCAGCAGCAATCGCATCGCGTAAAAACTCCACGGCGTATGCACCAACAGCATCGCCCCGGCCAGCAATCCCCACGTCAGCATGATGCGTGCCAGCCAGCGTCGCGCTCCAAACCGCAGCAGCAACCAGTTCGAAGGAATCTCGCAAAGTGCGTAGCTCAGAAAGAAAAGACCCGCGCCCAGCCCATACACGCTGGGAGAAAATCCCAGGTCGCGATTCATGGTCTCTGCCGCGAAGCTGATGTTCGCGCGGTCCATGTACGCCACCAGGTAGCAGATCGCCAGGAGCGGAACAATCCGCCAGCGCGCCTTGCTCAACGCACGCCCTACGGCTGACACGTCGCCATGTTCGTTCGACGCATCAGCCACCATCGCCCTTGCCTTTCTCTATCTTCTATCGCCTGCGCTTTACATCCCACTTCCCGGCATCGGCTGGAATAGAGAAATCGAGCATCCCGTCGGGTCTTTCAGAACAGACATCCAGCCAACATGAGGGATCTCCTGCGAGTCTATGCAGACCTCGGCGCCCAGCGATCGCGCCTGTTCGGTTGCCGCCTTGATGTCCTCCACGCCAATGTACGCTGACCAGCCCGGATTTCCGGGAGCAGAAAACAATCCGCCGCCCGGCCCAGTCGCTGGCTTGAACGTCGAGTAGATTCCCATCGGTCCCATGTCGTTGTCCGCAAACTCCCAGCCAAACATCTTCGAATAAAACTCTTTCGCCTTCGCTGCATCCGGCGTATTCAACTCCAGGTGCACAAACGGATTTCCCTTCGCATTCATAGCCATCTCCTTTGACTCCGCGTCACTTCGCCTACTTTTGCCTCTGTCTTACATCGCGTACTTTGCGTTTCAACTTTGCGTTCAAAGCTTTGCCTTTGCTTTTGTCCTTGCGTTCGCTTTCCTGATCCCTACCTCTTCGGCTGTCCGCCCGCATTCCACTGCGGCTTGAAGTCCGAGTTTGCCAGCCACTCCATCGGTACTACCAGACTTTGTATCGCAGCCGTCATGAATGGAAGGTCAAGATGCGCTAAATCGTCAGTCGGCCGGTGATACGTAGGAGGATCGCCCCATCCCGCGGCCGTATGCGCCACCACGCCCTCCAGCGCCAGCGCGTAGTTATCGCTGCGCTCGAAGTAATGCTCCTCAGGATAGGGATCAGCCCCAAGAAGTGCGCCATGCTCCTTCAACGTCGGGCCCAGGTTGCTGCGCTCCCACCCGGTAAACAGCAGCACGCCCTTCGGCATCTTCGGGTCCTGGTTGCCGATCATCTCAAACTCCACGTTCGCCACCAGGTCTTTCAGGGGCACCGGCGAGTGCTTCCCAAAGTACGTCGACCCCAGGTCGCCCAGCTCTTCCGACCCGTAGCAAACGAACAATACGCTGCGTCTCATCTTCGGAGCACTAGCCATCGCGTGCGCCAGCTCCAACACTGCTGTCGTTCCAGCAGCGTCGTCGTTGGCGCCATTCCAAATCCCATCGCCGTTCTCAGGAGTGCCCACGCCCAAATGGTCCATGTGCGCGCTCAACAAAATAGTCCCTGCATTCGGATCGCTTCCCGGCAAATATCCAATCGTGTTGTAGGTGTAGCGCTTCTCCGCAGGCAATGCGTTCACTTGCGTACTCACCGCTGTGCCGTCGGCCACGCCTGCCAGCATCTGCAAGTGGCTCGCATCCAGCGCCCAGATCGTCGTGCTCGGCCGGCGCGCAGCCGCGTCCGCTAGCCGTATAGGAGTCCGTGCCCGCCCTCCAGCTGCCTGGTACATCCGCTCAGAATCCGCGGACTCCGGAATCACAATCGCGACAGGCCCGCTCTGCATCACCGGCCCAATTACCTTTCGGAAACCCTGTCCATCCGGCACATCCAGCAGGACCACCACAGCGCCCTGTGGAATCTTCGCCCCAGCCACATCGGCAGCCTTCAACTTCACCAGCGTCCCGCTCACGCTCGTACCAGGGCTTGAGATCAGCGTTATGCCAGTGCCCTCAGTCAGCTTCACCGCACCCGCCGCCAGCGTCGCATGGCCGTCCAGCATTGTCGACACCACCTCTGCCGGCTGCACAAAATCCTTCATCCCCGGCGCCAGTTGCAGCCCATAGCTCACAAAACGGCTCGCCACATAGGTCGCTGTAATCTCTTCATCATGTGTCGCGCTTCCGCGGCCACGCATCGCGTCGCTAGCCAGGAAAACTTCATGCGCCTTCACCCACTCCGGTTTCACCGTCCATGCCGCCGTCTGCGCGCTCGCCGCGGCACTCGCTAACACCAGCAACATCAATCCAAAACGCTTCACAAATCCCTCCATTTCGAACACGCCCATCCTAACGCAGTCAGCCAGATGTCCCACCAGCCATATCTTGGCAGCCCATTCATGGCGACTGCTTTATCGTCGCCATGAATGGGGTAGCTCCAAATCGTTTAAGCTTGTCCTCCATGCGATTCGCGCTCCTTCTCGCCGCCGCTCTCCTCACCGTCCCACTCTGCGCCCAAACTTCACAAGCTCCACCTGTCACCCCGCCACAAAACAACCTCCCGCACGATTCTCCGCTCAACCCCAAACTCCCTACTGTCTTCATCGTCGGCGACTCCACCGCTCGCAATGGTGCCGACCTCGGCTGGGGCGACCACTTCGCCATCTACTTCGATACCGATCGCATCAACGTCGCCAACCGGGCCATCGCCGGACGCAGCTCCCGCACCTACATCAACGAAGGCCACTGGGATAAAGTCCTCACGGAGATGAAGCCCGGCGACTTCGTCCTTCTTCAGATGGGCCACAACGATGGCGGCGGCGACGCCAACTCCGTCGCCAAGGACACCAAGGGCCGCTCCAGCATCCACACCCTCGGCGAGGAAACCGTCGACGTCCCCATCAAAACCCCCTTCACCTCCGGCCCGCTCGCCGGCCTCTCCACGGAAACCGTGCACACCTACGGCTGGTACATGCGCAAATACATCGCCGACACTCGCGCCAATGGTGCCACGCCTATCCTCCTTACCGTCACCATTCGCAACATCTGGGTTGACGGCGCGAAGCCAGGGTCAGGAAAGCAGATCGAGCGCGACATGGGCTTCCGCGCCCTCGACCTCCAACTCGCCAATGACACCCACACCCCACTCGCCGACATGGCCACCCTCGAAGCCGACCGCCTTCAGGCCCTCGGCCCCGAAAAAACCGCCGCCTATTTCCCCATCGACCACACCCACTCCAGCGCCGAAGCCGCCGCCCTCATCGCGCAAGACGTCGTCACCTCCCTCCGCATCGCCAGCCTCCCACTAACCAAATACCTGCGTTGATCGCCCCAAACTAGGAGCTGGATGCTAAGAGCTAGCGGCTAGGCCATCCAAATCGTCTAAAATAACGACTGACCTATGCGTCTCCGCGCCCGCCATCTCGCCTGCCTGCTCCTTCTGCTCTCCTCTCTGGGGTCAGCCGAAGCTGCCACGCTGCGTTCCGGCGCGCTCACCCCCGGTGGTCGCTACATTTTCTCGCTGCTGCAGCAATCCGCCGCGCAGACTGCCGCTGAGCCTGTATCGACTCTCTTTACAGCAGATACTCCATCACTTCCGCTGCCTGCGTCCTCGCTCGCTGCCGTTCGCGTTGCCTGGACCATGCGCCCGCCCGCCGCTCACACTGTCGCTCTGCATACCCTCACCGCCGCCGGCCTCTAAGCCCGCGCCCTCTTCTGCGGAATCTCATCCGCTCCCCAAATTAAAAGCCGCGTCATCGCGCCTCGCACCCCAAAGGAAAATCCTCCGTGTTCAATAAACTTCTCGCCAAGGTCTTCGGCACTTCCAACGAGCGCGCCGTAAAACGCATGCTCCCCACTCTCGCAAAAATCAACGCTTTCGAAGATTCCATCAAGGCCCTCACCGACGAACAGCTCAAAGCCAAGACCACCGAGTTCAAGGCCTACATCGCCGCGCAGATTGAAGGTCTCACCGACAACGACGAAATCGCCGCCGCCGAAAAAGAAGCTCTTGACGCCATTCTTCCTGAAGCCTTCGCAGTCGTTCGCGAAGCCGGCGTCCGTGCCGTCGGCATGCGCCACTTCGACGTGCAGCTCATCGGCGGCATGGTTCTGCACTCCGGCAAAATCTCTGAAATGAAAACCGGCGAGGGCAAAACTCTCGTCGCCACGCTGCCCTGCTATCTCAACGCACTCGCCGGCCGCGGCGTCCACGTCGTCACCGTCAACGACTATCTCGCCAAGCGCGACGCTGAGTGGATGGGCAAAATCTACGGCTTCCTCGGCCTCTCCGTCGGTGTCATCGTGCATGACCTCTCTGACGCGCAGCGCCGCGAAGCCTATGCCTCAGACATCACCTACGGTACCAACAACGAGTTCGGCTTCGACTACCTCCGCGACAACATGAAGTTCGAAATCGCCGATCAGGTGCAGCGCACGCATTACTTCTGCATCGTCGACGAAGTCGATTCCATCCTCATCGACGAAGCCCGCACCCCGCTCATCATCTCCGGCCCCACTGACAAAACCACAGACAAGTACGGCATCGCCAACACCATCATCCCCCAGCTCACTGAAGGCGAGCTCATCGAAACCCTCGAGAACAAGACCTGGACCGGCGATTTCGTCGTCGACGAAAAATCCCGCTCCATCACCATCACCGATGAGGGCTGGGAGAAAATCGAAAAACTTCTCGGCATCGGCAACATCGCCGACCCCGAAAACTGGGACATGAAGCATCACATCGAGGTCGCCACCAAGGCCCACAGCCTCTACAAGCGCGATGTCGAATACGTCGTCAAGGATGGCGAGATCATCATCGTCGACGAGTTCACCGGCCGCCTCATGCCCGGCCGCCGCTGGTCCGATGGCCTCCACCAGGCCGTCGAAGCCAAGGAAGGCGTGCAGATACGCAAGGAAGATCAGACCCTCGCCACCATCACCTTCCAGAATTATTTCCGCCTCTACAAAAAACTCTCCGGCATGACCGGCACCGCCGAAACCGAAGCCGCCGAGTTCGACAAGATTTACAAGCTCGAAATCGTCGTCATCCCCACCAACCGCCAGATGCTCCGTATCGAAAACCAGGATGTTGTCTACCGCACCGTCAAAGAAAAATATTTTGCGGTAGCCGAAGAGATCGAACGCCTGCACGCGGAAAAACAGCCAGTCCTCGTCGGCACTACCTCCATCGAAAAATCCGAGCTGCTTTCTGACATCCTCAAGCGCAAGGGTGTCCGCCACGTCGTCCTCAACGCCAAGTTCCATGAGAAGGAAGCAGAAATCGTCGCTCAGGCAGGCCGCCTCGGCATGGTCACAATCGCCACCAACATGGCCGGCCGCGGTACTGACATCCTCCTCGGCGGCAACAGCGAGTTCATGGCGCGCCAGGACCTCGTCAAGACAAGTCAGGCCCGTGCACTCTCGGCAACTGAGGGCACACTCTCTCCCGTCGCTCCGGCCGGCTTCGTCCGCTTCATGTACCAGTCGCAGGAGTTCGAAACCTCGCAGGAAACATGGGACGCAGCCATCGCCAGGCACTCTGCCGCCACCAAGGCCGAACATGATGCCGTCATCGAAGCCGGTGGCCTGCACATCCTCGGCACCGAGCGCCACGAGTCACGCCGCGTAGACAATCAGCTTCGCGGCCGCGCCGGCCGCCAGGGTGACCCCGGCTCTTCGCGCTTCTTCCTCTCCCTCGAAGACGACCTCATGCGCATCTTCGCCCGCGAATGGGTCGGAACCCTCCTCCAGCGCCTCGGCATGGAAGAAGGTGTGCCCATCGAATCGCGCATGATCTCCAAGCGTATCGAAGGCGCGCAGAAGCAAGTAGAGAGCCAGAACTTTGAAGCTCGCAAACATGTCCTCGAGTATGACGACGTCATGAACAAGCAGCGTGAAGCCGTCTACGGCCTCCGCCGTCAGCTCATGGAAGGTGTCGACCAGAAGCAACTCATCACTGAGGATTACGTCTCCACCATCCTCTCCAACATCATCGATGAGCACGTCCCCCTCAAATCACATCCCGATCAGTGGCGCATTGAGCCGCTCTTCAACCAGGTCAACGAAATGTTCGGCGCTCAGCTCGCCGATGAGATTGATGTCTCCAACCTCAGCCGTCACGACCTCGGCGAAACCATCTTCGAGAAACTCCGTGAGCGCTATGACCTCAAGGAGAAAATTATCTCTGCTCAGCAAATGCGCTACCACGAGCGCGTCGTTATGCTCTCTGTCCTTGACGGCCTCTGGAAAGAACACCTCCTCAACATGGATCACCTCAAGGAAGGCATCGGCCTCCGCGGCTACGCGCAGCAGGACCCGCTCGTCGCCTACAAGAAGGAGTCCTTCGAGATGTTCGAAGCCATGATGATGCGCTTCCAGGAGGACACCGCTCGCCATCTCTTCCGCATGCAGATACTCGCCCCCGATGGCACACCCATCGAATCACCCGAGCATCTCACACGTCTGCAGGCGCAGAGCCGCGCTCCGCAGGCGCCGCCTCCACCCTCCATGCCGCAGCCCGCGCAAACTCACTGGCAGCCGAATCAACCCGAACCAACGCGTGCTCCCTCCACCACCATCGACGCCCTCGAGCGCGAGTTCGAGCGCAAGAAGCATCGCGAGCTCGAAGCCGCTCGCATGGCCGGCGGCAGCGCCGCAACTCCCACCCAGCAACGCTCTGGCCAGCAGATCGGCCGCAACGAACCCTGCTTCTGCGGCTCCGGCAAGAAATACAAAAAGTGCCACGGTGCCAACGCCTGAGCATTTGTCTTTCTGGTTGTCATTCCCGCAGGGAATCTGCTTCTGTCGCAGAGATTGTCTGCATGCCCCATCCTTTCCACAGCTTCATCGTGGAAAGGGTGGGGTATCGTGCGAGAGCGCGACAACCTTTGATGACAACCGCACTCGGAACTTGTCATCCTGAGGCACAGCCGAAGGACCTGCTGTTCTCCCAACTTTGCTGACCTTGATGGGCCTGAGAGAAACCCAAAATCCTGTCAAGCCCTTTTCGCTCCTCCAATTCCCTCAACTCACACAATCCAAAGGTTATAATAGCCAAAGAAAGTTGGCGTAGTTACCCTGTGCCACCTGCTATCCTTAAAGCAAGCTGGAAGATGAAGCAAATTCAAGACATCAATAACTCATTTATTTTGTTTTATTTCCGCTAAATAATACAAAACAAAGGCAGTGGCTAAACCCAATAGAATCAATTATCTGAAATACAAAGCTCAATAGAATCATTTATTTGCAAGAAATAGGGGGGGGTGGGGGTAGAGCCGCACATCACATGAAAACTACATTCCAGCCTCAACTCATCGCTATCGACCTCGATGGCACTCTTATCCACTCCGGCGGCTATGTCTCCCTTCGCAACCGCGCCGCTCTCTCACTCGCCCACGCTGCGGCGATCGAGGTCGTCGTCGCCACCGGCCGACGCCACAGCTTCGCCCTCCAGGTCCTACGCGACCTCCACCTGCCTTCAGCTCACGCGCTCATCAGCTCCAACGGCACGGTCATCCGCACCATCGGTTCGGAGCTCCTGCACCGCGATCACCTCTCGCTCGAAACCGCGCGCTGGCTCGTCACTCATGCCGCCGAGTTCCGCTCCACACTCGTGCTCACCTTTGATACCGTCGGCCCCGATGGTCACGACACCCGTGGTGCACTGGTCTGCGAAGACTTCGACGAGCTCAACGCCTCCATCGGTCGCTGGATGAACTCCAACCGCGACTACCTCGCACAAGTCTCGCCTATTGAAGATGCGCTCAACGCCGCCGCGCCCATACAGATGATGCTCTGCGGAACCATCGACCGCATGAATGCCGCCGAAGCTCTCCTCGCCTCACACCCAGGCATCGCCGCAGTCGGCGCGCCCGAACTCCCCACCACCGTGATCACTCTCCATCGCACCGCCTATCCCGAACGCGACCTCACCATCCTCGACATCCTCCCCGTTGGCTGCTCCAAGGCCTCTGCCCTCACCCGTCTCGCAGCGATTCGCGGCATTCCAATGTCAGAAGTCCTCGCCATCGGTGATAACTGGAACGACGTTCCCATGCTCGAAGCCGCCGGCAGCGCCGTCCTCATGGCCAACGCCCCGGCCGATCTCCTCGCCCTCGCCCAGGCTCGCAACTGGCGTATCGCTCCCGGCCACGACGACGATGGTGTCGCCATAGTCATCGAAGAAGCCCTCGCCGTCGGAGTCCAACCATGAGCCTCCTCCCAGAAACTGGCTTGAAACTCACCGGGGAGCTCGAACCGGTAGGGCATGGCTTCAGCCATGCCAATAGCGCCAGTCCGAAGAAAGGGGCTCCAGCCCCTGATGTTTGCTTGCCAAACGCTACCCGAAAGCGCCAAATGGTAGTCTCATCATCAGTGCCTCTCGACCGCAAAACTCGCCGCTGGATGCTCATAGCGACCCTCAGCATCGCTGTTCTCTGCCCCGCAGCGCATGCCCTCGAGCGCATCACACTCACCAACGGATTCAGCATCGATTGCGCCAGCCACGAGCAAGCCGACAGCAGCCATATCCGTCTCATCTATGCCTCGGGCTCGCAGCTACTCTCTAGCAGCGAGATCGCCGCGATCGACGTCCTTCCCGACCCGCCAAAGCCCGCACCGGCACCTGCTGCCACCACACCTGCTCCAACCGATATCCCCTCGCTCATCGCCCGCGCCGGAATCCAGCGCAACATAGACGAAGATCTCCTCTACTCCGTCATCCACACCGAAAGTGGCTTCCGTCCCAACGCAGTCTCCTCCGCCGGTGCACGCGGCCTCATGCAACTCATGCCGTCAACCGCTCGCACCCTCGGTGTCGACGATGCCTTCAGGCCCGACCAGAACATCGCCGGTGGAACCGCCTATCTTGATCAGCTTCTTACCCGCTATCACGACGACCTCAAGCTCGCCCTCGCCGCCTATAACGCCGGCCCGCTGGCCGTCGACCGCTACCACGGCATTCCTCCTTACCGCGAGACTCGAGCTTATGTCGCTCGTGTTATCAACGAATTTGCTCGCCGCAAAAACGCCATCAAAAAATCTGAGCAGAGTAGCACGCTAGCCTCGCGCTAATGCACGCAGCGACAAATTCACCCACACGCAAGTCGCACACCACAAAGATAACGCTCTGTGCAGTCGTGCTTTTACTCCTCGTTCTCTGGATCTTTCGCGCTCGCCTTCATTTTGACTGGCCAAATCTCATGCACCAGTTGCGCGATGTCTCATTGCTTTACGTCTGCCTCGCCATCGCAATCACTTACTTCGGCTTATGCTTGCGTGCTGTTCGCTGGGCTGTTCTGCTCGCTCCCATGCGCAAGGTCTCGGCTCGCGAGCTCCTACCTGCACAGTTCATCGGCTTCGCGCTCATTGCAATGCTTGGTCGCATCACGGACTTCGCTCGCCCATGGATTATCGCGCGCCGCACACACACCGCTTTCGCCACGCAGCTCGCCATTTACTCCATGGAACGCGCCTTCGATCTCGGAGCAGCCGCAATACTCTTCTCTCTCGCCCTGCTCTTCGCTCCGCGCAACATGACGCATCACGAAGCCTTCGCCCGCGCAGGCATCGTATCGCTCACTGTCACGCTCGCACTCGCTGCCTTCGCTTTGCTGTTGCGCTATACAGGCGATCGCGTCGACCGCCTCGCCTCGCGCCTTCTGCGTCCGCTCTCACCGCGCTTCGCTCACGCAGCTTCCGATCGTATCCGCGACTTCCGCGGAGGCTTGCGCTCCATCTCATCCCTGCAGGAGTTTCTGGCCGCTCTCGGTGTCTCGCTGGTCATGTGGGTCGGAATCACCGCCGTTTACTGGTGTTCAGTGCATGCCTTCCACGCTTCACCCAAACTCGCGACCTTCAGCATCTCAGCCACACTGCTTGTACTTGCCACCTCAATGGGAGGTTCGCTCTTCCAGCTTCCAGTCCTTGGATGGTTCACACAGATTGCCGTTCTCGCCGCCGCATTACACGGCTTCTTCGCTGTGCCGCTTGAGACTGCAACCGCATGTGCAGCAGTCATCTTCTTCACCACCACGCTCTGCATCATTCCAGTGGGAATCATAGTCGCGCGCATCGCAGGCATCGCTCTCCGCGATGCCGCACAGCACGGCGAAGCTCTGCCCTAGAACTTAACGTCCGCTGTTCCCATGCGTCCGTTCAGGGCATCGCGCACCACAAACCGCAGCCGCACTGGCTTCCCTGCCAGCGTTACAGGCAGCTTGTACGTACATCCATCTCCGTTCGCTGGTCGCGCACACACCAGCTCTCGCGCCACATGCCCGATGAGCTTGTTCTTCGCGTCATACCATCCTGCAGCGACGGTCGCTTCCTCGTGCTGCTCGCCATTCGGTCCAGGTTCGCTCCAGCCAATACCGTTTCCGGTTACGGTCAGCGAGTATTCATCGGCTCCACTCTTCACTGCTCTCACATCCAGACCGTTGTAGGAAATCTGCGTGGTCAGTGCGCCGGAGATATCCAGCTCCAGGTTGTCCTTGATGTGCTTCTGCGTCATCTGCTTGTCCAGCATCGGATTCAGGTCCGCTGCAGTCTCGGGATAGTAGCCGTCGCGCGTCAGCGCCCTCAGGTTCTTGTCCACCATCACGACCTTGATGGACCGGAACTTCGCCGCAGCCTCGCTCTTGTTCGTCGGCGTGTAGGACATCGTGTAGTACTCGCGACCGCGCGCAATGCCTTCGTCCATTACATGATTCAGGTCGTTACGGCCCATGTAGGCAATTCCGCCGGTATCGGCGGCAAAGCTGGAGAACGAGACCGCTCCTTGACCCATCGGATCAGGTCCGCCCTCATCTCCTGCCGAATCCAGGTCCGCCGTATCATCCGCTTCTACAGTCACCGTAGTATCGGCCGTGGGATTAATGGAGAACATCGTCACCCTTGCTGCCATCAACCGGTCCGTGCAGCGACGATAGGCAGCCTCAATCGTGTCCGCCTCATCCTGTGGCATGCCCACAAGGTTCGCAGAAGGAAACCCGTTCCCTACCCAGATCAGATTCTTGCGACCCGGAGTTCCACTGCTGGCCTGGGCGATCTGCTGCAGCGCTGAGAGATTCTGCGCCATCCGCTCCACTGCTCCTGGGCCGTTCTTGCCGCTGCCCATCATCGCCCACGGATACTCAGGCATGTGCTTCTTCACCGCATCGATCAGCGCATCGCGATCTTGTGTGTAATCGTGAATTTGCTGGAATGTGGTGTTTGACGCCACCATCAGCACAGTCGGCTGCTTCAACACCACTGGCTGCGACTGCAGGTACTTGACCATCATCTGGCGTGAGAAAGAAGCGTCTTGAAATGTCGAGTTCAGCTCATCCAGCACCAGGATTGTCACAGGAGCATCGCCGATCTTCTTCAGGTCCGCCGCAGAGTTTACGATCGCCGTATCTTCCTTGGGCATACGGTGCTTATCGGGTCCCTCAAAGCTGCGGATGGTCTGCAGCTGGCCATCCTCATAGATCTTGAAATCGGAGGGTTTCAGATCGCCCCGGAAAACCAGGTGTCCCTTTTTGTCCGTTACCACAACGTCCAACACCACGATCCGGGCCTTCACGGTAATTGTCGCTGTATGTGGCTGGGGTCCCTGGTTGCCGGCAATTGGCATGCCGTCGCTACCATTCGAGGGCGGGTAGGAATCGTCTGTTTGCGCCGCGCAATGAACGGCACAAAGCATGGTTACAGCAAACACAGCAGTGAACATCGCGTTACGGACAAAACCTGCGGCAGCGGGTCTGAATTTCATGGCTCTCCGGGAAAGGTAACGGCTGTCCTAGTGTAGACGGCTGTCAGACAGGAATGGTTGCGGACCTTGTTAGAATCAAACTTGAATGAAATGCCCGTACTGCGCCTTTACACAAGACAAGGTCATCGATTCCCGCGAGAGCAAGGACGCCGATTCCATCCGCCGGCGTCGCGAGTGTGAGCGCTGCTCCAAGCGCTTTACTACCTACGAACGTCTGGATGAAATCCCCTACATGGTCGTCAAGAAAGATGGCCGCAGGGAAAAATTCGACCGCCAGAAAGTTCTGCAGGGCCTGTTGCATTCCTGCCAGAAGCGCAAAGTCTCCGTCCCACAGATGCAGGAGATCGTCGACGCTGTAGAAACCTTCGTCGTCGATTCACCCGAGCGCGAGCGTTCCACATCTTCGGTTGGCGAACTAATCATGTCTCGCCTCAAGGAAATTGACACTGTCGCTTACATTCGTTTTGCCAGCGTCTACCGCGACTTCAAAGACGTCAACGAATTCAAAGAAGAGCTCGAAGGTCTGCTGCGCCACAAAGACCCGCGTCCCAAACGCCCACACGGTCGTTAGCCACTAACCACTCAAGATAAGGACTAACTTGTCACGAACTCACAAGATCACACTTATTCCCGGGGACGGGATCGGTCCGGAAGTCACAGCGGCCACCGTCAGCATTCTCGAGGCAGCCGGCGCGCAGAGTGGCTGCAGCTTCGATTGGCACCGCTATGATGCCGGCGCAGACGCATTCGCCAAGACGGGCGAATACATTCCCAAAGCGTTGTATGACTCGATCGAGCAAAATCGCGTTGCGCTCAAAGGACCCGTCACCACGCCGATTGGCGGAGGCTTCTCTTCCATCAATGTCACACTACGCAAGAAGTTCGATCTCTATGCCAATTTCCGCCCGGTGAAATCTCTCCCCGGCTTGAAAACCAAGTTCCCGGATATCGATCTCATCATCTTTCGCGAGAACACCGAAGACCTTTACTCCGGCCTCGAGATCACCGTCTTTCCTGGCGTCGTTCAAGGCTTCAAGATCATCACCGAGAAAGGTTCCACGCGCATTGCCCGTGCCGCATTTGAATTCGCGCGAAAGCACGGCCGCAAGAAGATTCATGCCATCCACAAGGCCAATATCATGAAGCTCGCGGACGGCCTTTTTCTCAAGAGCTGCAAAAATGTTGCCGAGCAGTTTCCGGAAATCACTTACGCCGAGCACATCGTCGACAACACCTGCATGCAACTCGTTATGAACCCCTGGCAGTACGACGTCATACTTACCGAAAATCTCTACGGCGACATTCTTTCCGATCTCTGCTCAGGTCTCGTCGGAGGCCTTGGCCTCGTGCCCGGTGCAAACCTGGGCGCGGAGTGTGCCATCTTCGAAGCTGTGCACGGCTCTGCTCCTGACATTGCGGGGCAGGACAAGGCTAACCCCACCGCTGTTCTGCAATCTGCCGTACTCATGCTGCACCACATTGACGAGTCCGCCGCCGCCAACAAGATTCAGGCTGCACTCGAAAAGGTCTACGCGGAGGCTAAGACCCTCACCCGCGATGTCGGTGGCACCGCCGGCACACGAGCCTTTGGTGAAGCTGTTATAGCTGCGTTGTAAGTTTCGCCGTCCTGTCCGTCATTCACCATAGAATTGCATCGAGGGAATCAAGATGAAAATTCTCCGCACTACCTGTGTCATCGCTTTGGCTACTTTGACTCTTGCCGGCTGCAAGACTGACCCTGCGGTTCGCAATCCAGTGGTCTTCGACAAAGCCACCAGTCCCTCGCATTCCGCTGTAGTAGAAAATGCGGGAGCCATCGTCGGCGTGGTGAATTTCAAAGGCCAGCCTCCGGCTCGCGTACCTATCGATATGTCGATGGATCCCGCCTGCTTAATTACCGCAGGAGAAAACCTTTCCGAGCAATACGTCGTAAATGCGGGCAAGCTTGCCAACGTCTTCATCTACGTCAAGACCGGGGCGCCTTCGGTTTCGGCACCCACTGACGTGCGTCCCGTCGTTCTCGACCAGAAGGGTTGCCGTTACGTTCCGCACGTGATCGCCCTGCAGCAGGGCGGATCGGTGGAGTTCCGCAACTCTGACCCCACCATGCACAACATCCACACCATCTCCATCGCCGGCAATCCGCAGGTCGACGTTTCACAAGGCCCAGCCGGGGCGCCTCAGACTCGCCAGTTCACTACAAGCGAAATGATGATGCCCGTCCGATGCAACAACCACCCGTGGATGGAAGCCCTGCTCAACGTCGCGCCCAACCAGTTCTTCGCCGTCACACGCGATGACGGAACCTTCAGCATCCCCGGCCTGCCTCCAGGGACCTACACCCTTGCAGCAGTTCATGAGAAGCTTGGCGAGCGGGACATCCAGGTCACCGTAACTGCAAATTCCAAGGTGCGGACGGATTTCACCTTCGCTATGAAGTAGCATTCGGGCCTTCGCACACAACTCAGCGGTCGGTGCCATCATCCCAGAAGAGGTCGCCACATAAGCAGTCGCACTCGCTCCGGAAAGGCAAGCCATGCATTTCTCGCTCAGTCTCCCCGTCAATCAAATCCCGCTCTGGTTCCTTGTCCTCTCGCTCTTCCTGCCGCGCATATGCATCTTTGTTGCCTGGATCCAGCACAGCATGCCTGCCTATATCCCTTCAACGGTCGGCATCATTCCGGTGATTGTCGCTTTGCTGGTGCCACGCTTGCTGATTCTCTTCTGGATCTATACAGACCAGGGCATCACCATCTGGTTCCTGCTGCACGTCATCGCCCTGCTGATGGCCTGGGGTGGAGGCAGCCACCGTGTCTATCGCCGACGCCGCGTTGTCGAGGTCGACGACTAAAAAGCTCTGGCGAATTTGCGGCTGGAATGCTGGCTCCTCCAGCCGCGACTTGCTATTCTTAATAGATGGAACGGCGTAACGTAGGCATTCTCGGCGCAACCGGAGCAGTAGGTCAGCGCTTCATACAGCTTCTTGCGGACCACCCCTGGTTCAACATCACCTGGCTCGCCGCCAGCGACCGCTCGGCAGGCAAGACTTACGCCGAGGCATGCGCCTGGCGTCTCGACACGCCTCTGCCCGAACGCATCGCACAGATGGTGCTTCAACCCAATACGCCTGAATCTGCCGGCGACGATCTTCCGCGCATCATCTTTTCGTCGATTGACGCGCCCATCGCCCGCGAGCTCGAGCCAAAGTTTGCCGCCGCCGGTTGCGCTGTCATTTCCAACTCTTCCGCCTTCCGTATGGCTCCAGACGTTCCGCTTGTTGTGCCCGAGGTCAACGTCGACCATTTCGACGTCATTGAGTCGCAGCCGACGCGCAAGCGATCCGGCGGCTTCCTCGTCACCAATCCCAACTGCTGTGCAATAGGCCTTATTCTTCCGCTGGCTCCGCTGCACCAGCATTTCGGCATTGAAAAGCTTTTTGTCAGTACCATGCAAGCTGTCTCCGGTGCAGGTTATCCCGGCGTCGCGTCGCTCGATATTCTCGGCAATGTCATCCCTTACATCAAGAATGAAGAAGAGAAGCTGCAGGAAGAGATCGGCAAGCTGCTTGGTGCCGCCACCGCGACAGGCTTCGAACCTTTAGCCTCACCCGTCTCCGCAATGTGCAATCGCGTTGCCGTCGTCGACGGGCACACCGAGTGCGTGAGCGTGAAGCTCAAGAAGCCCGCCACGCACGAGAAAATCATTGCAGCCTGGCAGAGCTTCCAGCCGCTCAGCGGTCGCGGCCTCAACGGCCTGCATCTGCCTTCGGCCCCGGCATACCCTGTCGAATATGCCCCCGAAGACACGCGCCCGCAACCACGCCTTGACCTGATGCGCGGCAACGGTATGGCCACCACTGTCGGTCGCCTGCGTCCCTGCAATATCTTTGACTGGAAGTTCACACTGCTCTCGCACAACACCATTCGCGGAGCCGCCGGCGCAGCCATCCTCAACGCAGAAATTCTCGCTGTGCTTGGCAAGTTCGACTTCCGCAAGTTCCCCGCAGTAAATCAGTCGAACCAGGAGCTCATCACTGCATGAGTCCTCGCTCCAACATTGTCGTGATGAAGTTCGGCGGGACCTCGGTCGAAGACGCCGTAGCCATCGAGCGCGCCATCACCATCGTCGATGGCCGCCGCAAACGCGGCCTCGCGCCAGTAGTCGTCGTTTCAGCCATGTCCAAAGTTACTGACGCTCTGCTGGCGTCTTCCGCCGCAGCGCACGCCGGCCGCGGCGACCGCGAACCCGCACTTGAAATCTCCTCGCGCCTGCGTGTCCGGCACATTGAGACCGCCGCACGCCTCGTCTCCAATTCCGACGGACGCCTGACCTCACTCCACAAAGCTATCGACGAGCACTTCGATTCACTCGACGAGTTGCTGCGCGGCATTGCAGCCGTCGGCGAGCTCACTGCACGCACCTCTGACCTCATCGTCAGCTTCGGCGAGCGGCTCTCCAGTCTGATCATTGCCGCCGCCTTCGTTGAAAGAGGAATCGCCGCCACCCATATTGATGCGCGCAGCATCATCCGCACAGACGGCCACCACGGCAAAGCGGCTCCGCAGGAGCGCACTATCGAGCACACGCTGCTCACTCACGTCCTGCCCATCATTGAGGAAGGCACCGTGCCAGTCATGGGCGGTTTCATCGGTTCAACTGAATACGGCGAGACCACAACGCTTGGCCGAGGCGGCTCTGACTACACAGCAGCGCTCGTCGGTGGAGGCCTCCACGCCGGCTCCATTGAAATCTGGACGGACGTGAACGGCATCATGACCACTGATCCGCGCATCGTTCCAGAGGCCCTGCGCGTGAAGACGATCAGCTTTGAAGAGGCCGCCGAGCTCGCCTACTTCGGCGCCAAAGTTCTGCACCCGGCCACCATTCTTCCTGCCGTGCAGAAAAATATCCCCGTGCTGGTGCTGAACTCCCGCAACCCGGAGAACGAAGGCACGCGCATCACCGCCATCGCTCCTTCGTGCTCCAGCCCGTTCAAGTGCATCGCCGCCAAAAAGAAGCTCACCATCATCGACATCGTGGCCAGCCGAATGCTGCTCGCGCATGGCTTCCTCAAAATGGTCTTCGATGTCTTCGATCGGCATCAGTGTGCCATCGACATGGTCTCCACCAGCGAAGTTTCGATCTCAGTCACCGTCGACTCGCGCGAATCGCTGCCCGCCATCTGCGAAGACCTCGCCAAAATTGCCGACGTAAAGTACGAATCCGCCAAGGCGCTCATCTGCCTCGTCGGCGAAGATATCCGCGGACATTCCGGTATCGCTGCGCAGGTTTTCAGCGCAGTCTCCCACGTTAACATTCGTATGATTTCTCAGGGTGCCAGCGAAATCAACATGAGCTTCATGATCAATGAAGAAGATGTAGACGAAGCCGTGCGCTCGCTGCACAAGAGGTTCTTCGTCTCGCCCGATCCTGCGATCTTTGATATTGAAGCACGCGCCTTAACAAGTAACGCCTAGTCTTACGGAGCTCGCCATGCGCATCCTCGTCCTCGGAGTTGGAAAGACTGGCAAGCTCGTTGCTGAAGTCGCCGCCGAGCGCGGACACTCCGTCCATGTGCTCGACGCCACGGAAAACAAACAAGCTGCTGCCCTCACGCCGCCCTTCGTCGCGGGCTTTGACGTCATTATCGACTTCACGACACCGGAAGCTGTCGTGCAGAATATGCGTGCCTGCCTCGCCACCGGTGCTCGCATGGTTGTTGGCACCACTGGCTGGTATGACAAGTTGCCTGACATGAAAGCGCTCGCCGAACGCCGCGGCGGTTCGCTGCTCTACGCTACGAATTTCTCTATTGGTGTGCAGTTGCTCTTTGAACTCGCAAAGACAATGTCTTCCCAACTCAAGGACGCCGGCTATCTGTTCTCCATCTCTGAGACTCATCACCAGTCCAAGATTGATGCCCCATCCGGTACCGCGCTCACGCTCCGCGATGCAGTGCTCTCCGGCCTTGGCATGGAGCATCCTGCCGCCAAAGACATCCCTATCGAAGCCCACCGCAGCGGCGAGGTTGCCGGCATACACACACTCACTGCAGCCGGCCCCAGCGATCGTCTCGTCCTCACACACGAATCAACCTCGCGAAGGCCCTTCGCTGAGGGTGCTGTCCGTGCTGCCGAGTGGCTTTCCACGCGTAATGGTGTCTATGACTTCCGCGATGTTGTTGCCAGCCTCTAACCAAATAAGAATATGATGCGATTTATTCCATCGGGTCTCTACGACCTTTGTGAGATAAATCGCACGCATTTAATGCCTCTCTGCAGCCACTCTCCGCGCTACACTTGTGTGCATGTTGGGCTCGGCTGATTCATTGTTGTCTTCTCCCAGTATTCATTCAGATTTCGGCGAACTCTCTTTCGAGCAAAAGCTCGACCGGCTCGCCGAAGTAGCCGTGCGTATCGGCTTAGGTCTCCGTCGTGGGCAGGAACTCGTCATTACTGCGCCGACTGAGTCGCTTCCGCTTGTCCGCCTGATCACGGCTCAGGCCTATAAGGCCGGCGCAAAGCTGGTTACGCCCTTCATCACTGACGAAGACTTCATCCTCTCCCGCTATCGTTACGCGCCTGACGAGAGCTTTGACTACGCTCCCGCATGGTTCTACGACTCACTTGCTGCCGCGTACCGCTCTGGCTCAGCTCGCCTGGCTATCACAGGCTCCAATCCTGCGCTTCTCGCCGGACAGGACCCCGCCAAGGTCTCTCGCGCCAACGTTGCCACTTCACGTGCCTATAAGCCCGCGCTCGAACTCATCACTCGCCACGAAATCAACTGGACTATCGTCTCCGCAGCGACACCCGCGTGGGCGGCACTCGTCTTTCCCAACGACCCTGAAGAGCTCGCCATGGGCAAGCTCTGGGACGCCATCTTCGCTGCCTCGCGTATTACCTCCAACAACCCCGTCGCGGCCTGGCGCGAACACGGCGACAATCTCAAGCACCGCGTCGATTTCCTCAACAGCAAGCGCTATCACTCGCTCCGCTTCCATACGCCCGACGGTCTCACCGACCTCACCGTCGGCCTGGCTGACAAGCACCTCTGGGCCGGCGGAGGCACCACTGCAGGCAACGGAATCTATTGCCAGCCCAACATCCCCACTGAAGAGTGCTTCACCACACCCCACAAAGAACGCGTTGACGGTTTCGTCTCCGCCTCCAAGCCCCTCTCGCACCAGGGCACGCTGATGGAAAACATCCGCTGCGAGTTCAAGAACGGAAAGATCGTCAAAGCCACCGCAACTGCCGGCGAAGCCGCTCTACAGAAACTCATCTCAACAGACGAAGGCGCATCGCGCCTCGGCGAAGTCGCACTCGTCCCGCACAATTCTCCCATCGCACAGTCCGGCATCCTTTTCTGGAACACTCTCTTTGACGAGAACGCCGCCAGCCACATCGCGCTCGGCCAGGCCTACTCTACCTGCCTCATCGATGGCGAAAAAATGTCTGCCGACGAGCTCGCTGCACTCGGCGCCAACGACAGCCTCATACACGTCGACTGGATGATCGGCGGCCCCACTATGAATGTTGATGGCATCCATGCCGACAACAAATGCGAGCCGCTCATCCGCGCCGGTGACTGGGTATAAAATCGCGGTCATTGCCAGGAGCGTTTCGTGAGCGCAGTTCGACCTGAACGCACAGATCTCGCAACCGGCATTTGTGTTTTTGAGTTTCTTGCCGGATGTATGCCTCTCGCTACCCTGGTTCTGTTAGGTGTCATTCGCCAGCAAACTCTCACTAACCGTCCAAACGTCGCAATGCATCCCTTGCCAGCGATTCTTGGCTTTGTATCCATCTTCTCTGCTGCACTCACGTTTGCCGCCGCAATCGCGCTGTGGCAAATGAGGCGCGCTGCGTTTTATCTCTTTGCTGTGAAGTTCGCCATCAGCCTCTATCAATATCTTCGGCTCCTGTTTCGTGTCCCGGCAGCGGTTACACTCCACTCACATCGGCCAACACCAATTACACCCGATCAAATTCGCACAATAGGTCTGCTCGTCAGTCTTGCGGGTGTCATCTTTCTGGGAGCAATTACCTGGTACACGTATGTCGCCACCAAACCATGCATTCTTCCGGACGAATCTAACGAACAAGTGTGATGGACACTTCTGTCACAATCCGCCGCGCCACGTCAGACGATCTCCCCATGCTCCTCGCTCTGCTCCGCGGCTACTACACCGAGCACGACATCTGGCTGCGCGATCCACCTGAAAAAACAGCAGCCGATCTCGCGCATCCCCATCTCGGCTTCTTTCTCGCGGAAGTTGACGCCACGCCCGCCGGCTGCGTCTTGCTGCGCCCACTACCTTCCATTTCCTCCGCTACTGAGTGCAAGCGTCTTTATGTCGCACCACAGTTTCGCGGCCGCAGCCTCGCTGGCAAGCTCATGGATACAGCAGAGGACCACGCCCGCCACATCGGTCTCCATTGGATCTACCTCGACAGCCGCGCCGAGATGACCACAGCCATCAACATGTACCGGCGTCGCGGATATCAAGAGATTCCGCGCTTTAATGACAATGCTGAGGCCGCCATCTTCCTCCGGAAGAGCTTGGTAGAGTAGTTTTATTGCTGATGCATTCACGCCCATTCCGGCTGCTGCTTCTGGTTCTCTCAGCCGTGATCCCGGCTGCCATGGCCCAGGGCCAAACTCCACCGCAGGTCCCGATTGAAACCTATATCCACCAATCATGGAACTCCCTCACCCGTTCCACCTCGGACTGTGCCTCGCTCACAGACTCCAAGCAAACGACCACCGCGATTCTATATTTCCCGGTTGGCGAAAAAATCCCGGCCGCCGTCAAAGCGCGGTTGCAGCAATGCAAGGTGGAGATTCGCGAGCTCCCGGTTCGCATCAAGCATTTTGGCGAACTAACACCTGCACAGCTTTCTGCGCCCGGCCTGCTTTATCTGCCCAACCCTTATGTCGTTCCCGGCGGACGCTTCAACGAGATGTATGGCTGGGACAGTTATTTCATTCTGCTTGGTGAAATAGCCGACAATCGCATCGACCTCGCTCGCGATACCGTCGACAATTTCTTCTACGAGCTCGACCACTACGGCGCCGTTCTCAACGCCAATCGCACCTACTACCTCACGCGCTCGCAGCCTCCATTTCTCTCCTCCATGGTTCTTGCCCTGTATCGCGCCGAGCTCGCCAAAGACGCCAAAGAAGCTCGTGCGCTTCTTCATCACGCGCTCCCGTATCTCATACGCGATTACACCGTCTGGGTCTCCACTCCGCACCTCGCCGGCACAACTGGTCTCTCGCGCTACTCCGATCTTGGCAACGGGCCGGTCACCGAGATTGCCGACGACTCAAACTACTACGTCAACATCATCCACTGGCTGCTCGTGCATCCAGATCAGACACCGCCTGACTATCTCCACAAATTACTCCCTGCGGAAGCTCCCGCACCGTCTACTCATGCGCAACCCGCGCATGGAAATGAATCCGCATGGGACTGCGGCACTCACTGCCCGGCCACCAACGCCGATGGCTATTCGCTCACCGATGATTTCTTCGCCGGTGATCGTGCCATGCGAGAGTCCGGTTTCGATTCGAGCTTTCTCTTCGGCCCCTTTGGTGGATCCACGCAGAACTTCGCCCCTGTCAGCCTCAATGCCCTGCTCTTCAAGTACGAGCATGACCTCGCCTTCATCGCCGCTATGCTCGGAGACATGGATGCCGCTGTCGCCTGGAGTGAAGCCGCAGGCGAACGCCAGGAACGCATCGACGCTCTCCTTTGGAATGAATCGGCGGGTCTTTACTTCGATTACGACTTCGTTCACTCCCAAAGTTCCACCTACCCTTACGTCACCGCCTACTACGCGCTTTGGTCGGGCGTCGCTTCGCCCGGGCAGGCACAGCGTCTCGCAGCTAATCTGCCGTTGTTTGAAAGGCCCGGGGGCCTGCAGACCAGCAGTACCATTTCTGGTTTGCAATGGGATGCTCCTTTCGGATGGGCGCCAACCAACTGGCTCGCAGTCGCCGGCCTGGACCGTTACGGATTCAAGACAGATGCACGCCGCGTTGCCGGTGAATTCACATCCACCGTCGCCACAAACTACGCGCACGATGGCGAAATCCACGAGAAATATGACGTTGCCACGCCTGGAGCCAATGTCTCCGTCATCGCCGGATACCAGACCAACGTTATCGGTTTTGGCTGGACTAACGCGGTCTATCTCAAAATGCTGCAACTTCTATCCGCGGCAAAATAAGTTGTATCCTTACGCCATCTCATGCCCATCGAACCTCTCAGCAGCTCACGGCTAGAAGCCTTCTCTGATGGCGTAATCGCTGTCATCATCACCATCATGGTGCTTGAGCTTCGAGTGCCCGCCCGTGAAGTCGGCAACCTGGCCGGTCTGCACGATGTCCTTCCGCTTGTCCTTGTCTATCTCCTCAGCTTCATAGTGGTCGGAATCTATTGGGTCAACCACCACTACCTCATTGACGGCTTGAAGCAGGTGACGCATGGCATCCTGTGGTCCAACCTCGCCGTGCTCTTCTGCCTCTCACTCGTCCCTGTCGGCACCAATTGGCTAGGTGTACGCGGTATCTCATCCTTTTCGGTAGCGCTCTACAGCGCGGTATGCGCTCTGCCATCAATTCCCTGGATAACGCTTTCATCTCTCATCTGCAACCACACAGGCAAGGCTCCTGTCGGCGGCCTGTTGAAACAGGTCATTTCCACATTGCTTTACGTCGGAGCTATTCCTCTAGCCTACGTTTCGCCCTACATTTCGCTAGGCATGATCGGTCTTGTCGCTATCGTCTGGCTGCTCCCGCCCCGGGAAATCGTCGAACTCACCCGCAAATCCACCCCACCGAATCCGCACGATCTTCATTCGCGCTAGACATTTCTCAGAAGAGATTCACGCGAACGGCGTCAAATGCACTAAACTTTTCTTCGGCATGAATTTGCAAGGCTGTGGCACCGCACTCATCACTCCTTTCCGTCCTGACGGCTCCGTTGACGAAGCCGCCCTGCACGCCCATGTTCAGTGGCAGGTTGCGAACGGAGTTACTCTGCTCATTCCCTGCGGCACCACGGGCGAAGCCGCTACGCTCACCGAAGCCGAGCAGATACGCGTCATCGAAATCACCATCGCTGCCGCTGCTGGGCGCGTTCCCGTTTTTGCCGGCTGCACCCACAACGCCACGCACCAGGCCGTCACCAACGTCAAAAAGTTTTCGCAGATTCACGGACTCAGCGGTATCCTCACCGCTAACCCCTATTACAACAAGCCAGGGCAGGAGGGCCAGTTCCGCCACTTCCGTGCCATCGCGGAAGCCACGCACCTGCCCATCCTGCTCTACAACATTCCTGGACGCACCGGCGTCAATCTCGAGCCCGCCACCGTCCTTCGCCTCGCAGAGATTCCCAACATCGTCGGCATTAAAGAGTCCTCCGGCAACATCGTTCAAATCACCGAAC
>Ga0206877_10108_pt2 | contig 25327 bp, 18 predicted proteins | sample Alteio_BWOrgCont_7_FD_152623 | JGI IMG/M metagenome (GOLD analysis project Ga0206877, IMG submission 152623) | Enriched cells from forest soil in Barre Woods Harvard Forest LTER site, Petersham, Massachusetts, United States -... | ecosystem: Environmental > Terrestrial > Soil > Temperate forest >...
GCACCAGCAGCGGCGTGCCCCTGAACAGCCAGACATAAAAGGCCGCCGCGAAGGAGACGAGGCGCAGCTTAGACAACCGCATCACGGCAAGCAGAAAGCCCATGGCAAAGCCCGCCCCGATCGAGGCAATGGTCAGCCACAATGTGGTGACGGCGCCCTCCATCAGATAGGGGTTGATTAGGTAGTCGAAAAAGCCCGGCCAGTTCCACCCTTGCATTGCTGTCTCCCAAGCAGTTGGTGACGGAGCGGGCCGGCCGCTCCGTCAGCCGATACCAGTTCACATATCCGGACCATGGACAGCGAAGGCATCGGCAAAGGCCGGTACGCCATAGGCGGCAAAGAGTTTGTCGTAGCTGCCGTCCTTCTTCATGTCGTCGAGTACGCCCTTGACCGCGACGGCCAAGGACTTGTTCTTGAAGGCCAGTGCGACGGGCGCAGGATAGAGCCCGCTGATGGCCCGCGTGAAGTCGCCACGATCCTGGTACTCCTTGGCGACGCCGTCGATAGAAGTCACGGCATCGACCTGACCGGCCTTGAGCGCCTGATAGGCGACCGCGAACGTGTCGAAGGTGCGGATGGTGAGGCCCTCAAGCCCCTTGGCCTTAAGGGCCGTATCGAGGGCATGGGTCTGCGTCTCCTCGAAGCCGCCGATCTCGACGCCGACCGTTTTGCCGGCAAGATCGTCGGTCTTGACGATCTTGCCCTTATCCTGATTGGCGATGGAGATCGAGATCGCCTGGCTTTCATAAGGGATCATGTACATCAGCTTGACGCGCGCCGGCGTGAAGAAGATGCCGGTGTTGATCATGTCCCAGCGCCCTCCCTGCAGACCTGGTACCATCGCGTCGAAGTCGATCTTGACATAATCGGGTTTCAGGCAAAGCCGCTTGGCGATTTCGGTGCCGAGCTCGATGCGCATGCCTTTCAAGGAGCCGGACGAGTCGACAAATTGCAGTGGCGGCAGGGTCGGGTTGGTCGACATGGTCAGCGTGCCGCCTGCGATGAGATCACTTGCCGCGACCTTGGGCTGGCAATCCTCGGCCGATGCGATGGCCGGCGCGACTGCCAGCCCCCCTGCAACAAGCGATGCCCACAATCCAAACTTCAGAACATTCATGGTCCCACTCCGGTTATGGATGACACCAGGCCGCTTGCGCCTCGCACCAATCGAGATGGGCGGCTCGCTCGGCGGTCGCCGAGTGGCATTCTTTCGGTATACCACTTGTTGCATGCAAATTGAGCACGCGCAAGTGTTAGGCAGAATTGATGGGACGAGCGTTTAATTACCGGGGTGCGACGGAACGTCAGAGGCCATCGAGGGCACGCTTTCGAACGTTCCGGATGTGTTCGGACATCGCATCGCGCGCCTTTTCGGCACGGCCCGTCGCCAGCGCATCAAGAATGCGGCCATGATCATCAAGCCCAGGCTTGCGGCGCGGAGGCACCGTCTGGCGCTCAAAGATCTTGGTGTAGCGGCGCATCTCGCGGATGAGCTTGCTGAGGAATGGGTTGCCGCTCTTCTCGGCAAGGAGTTCGTGCAGCAAATCGTCGAAACGCCAGTGACGCCCCTCGAGCTCAGGCCCCTCATCCGCCTCGAGAGCCCCGAGCTCGCTGCGCAGCATCGCAACGTCGTTCGGGGTGAGGGAGCGTACCGCGAGCCCGGCGGCCTGGGGCTCAATCATCATGCGCACGTCGAGGCTGTGGAGATAATCTTGAAGGGTGATGACGCGGACCGAGAGCAGGCGGTCGGTCAGCCTGACGAGAAGGCCTTCGCCCTCGAGCCGGCCGAGTGCGTCGCGCATGGGCGTGCGCGATACGCCCATCGCCTCCGCCAACTTGCGTTCCTGGATTACCGAACCTCCGGGTAATTCATGGGAAAGGATCTTTTCGAGTACCGTGCGATAGGCCGCATCGGCAAGCTTGCCGTCTCCCCCTTTGCTCATCGAGCACCGCTACGTTTGAGCGCAATCGCTTCAAGGTATCGAAATCGCATGGACGTCACCTTCCTGGCAGAATATCAGCCGCCTCGTGGAAGCGCATTGAAGCATGCTGCTCTATGCATTTCACCAAATGTCGCACCGTGCTCAACGATGAGAGTGCGGCTGTCTCAATCAAGTGTTGCATTTAAAGATCAGATTCCAATCTCCAAATTCTCACTTGAACTGGGTCTTCCTTGTTCTTCGCGTTGTGGAGGTTGTTGGGCTCCGTCAACTAATCCGCGAGCACACCAATCCGAGTAATTTGGAAAGCATACCCGGGACTTGCGCCGTGACGACCTGCGCCATCGCTGCCAGTGTGCAGGTATTGCCAGCTTCTGAGGTCCGTGCGAGTTCGCGGCCTGGCCCGGTTTGACGCCGCGCCACACTCCTTAGGAGGAAAGGAACGGCTGGGATGGGTGTCGAAGATGGGCAATCGCTACTTGCTTAAGCTTCTTGTCGTCGCAGCGCAGGCCGGAGTGTATTATCACAAGCCCCATGCCGACGCGCTCAGGCTCTGGATCTGCAAGCTGATGCGACCACGCCCTTCAAGCTTGTTGCCGTCGCGCTCGCCAAGAAACTCGCGCGCATTGCCTTCGCACTCAAAGGCAGCCAATCCACTTACGCAATCACTGAACGCAACCAGGTGTAACGATGAAAGCCAGCCCCAACGAGACGGATGGCATCGAGATCACAAAAAGAGCCACTCCGGGCGCTAGTATTGCGAAGGGTGCCCTACTGGACAGATCAGAACCTGCACACCGGCCCGATCCAATGCGGCAGCGATATCATCTGGTGGCTTCTGATCGGTGACGAGGTGATGAATACGGTCAAACGGCGCAACAGTGGCAAATGCGCTGACATTGAACTTACTGCTGTCGATCAGGGCGATCGTTCGTTTGGCAACGTTCATCATGCTTGCGGTTTCGGCGGCCTCTTCCAGTCGTCCCACCGAGATGCCGGTAGACGATAGACCTGTCGCACCGATCACGGCCGTATCGACGCTGATGTTGTTGACAGATGGAAAGCCAATCGTCCCGATGGTCACCTGCGAAGTGCCCCAATAAAGACCTCCCAGGATATGGATTGCCCGAACGCAGGCTTCCGGCATGATCGGTGGCAAGCGCAGATTGTTGGTAACAACAGTGAGGTTTCGCCGCTCGCCCAGAGCTGCGGCGAAGTAACAGGTAGTCGAGCCACCATTGAGGATTAGCGTCTCGCTATCGCGCACCAGCCTCGCCGCGCCTTGTCCAATGCGGCGCTTGGCCTCAACGTGAGCGTCCATTCGCGAGCCAATCGTCGTATCTACTTGCACAAGGTGGCTGTTGCCAATGGCGCCACCATGTGTGCGTACCAACAGACCTCGCTGCTCCAAAAGATCAAGATCGCGACGGATGGTATCGCGTGAAACATCAAAAAGCGCGACGAGTTCGGCAACAGTTGCCTGACCACGTTCCTGTAACAAGGCGATCAGCCGCCTCTGGCGCAAGGCTGGTAGAGCACCGGCGCCGATTTCCGTCTCGGGTGTTGGGTTGCTTGAGATATCGGTGTTGTCCATGCCGACCCGTTTCTATCGCAAGGCGCACATTATGCGCGATGTTGCGTTGTCTTTCGTTTTGAAGGCACATCTGCGCCGTTTGTGGTGTAAAATCAACGCCGCGCCTGCGCTAAGGCCGCGGCGATGTCGGACCTGTTGCACGCCATCGCCCGTCGACTACCACCGAAGCGCTCAGGGCTGTCGATATTAATTCTCACACCTAGCGCCGGCCTAGAGCGTTGATCCAACTCCAATGTCTAGGTGTGCTCTCTTGTTTTGCGAACAGCGCAAATTTTAGCGCTTGCCCGTTGCAATGGCGAAGACGCAAACATTCTCGCTCGATTTTTGATCTTTTTTGGAATATTTTGGAATAATCTGATACCATAAGCGCTCGTTCGGGTGAACTTACCGACCCCAGGAGAGATCGGTAGATGCCAACGGAGGCAATAACTAAGCGCAAAAAATATTATATTTTCAGGATAATGCGTCGGTATGCTGGTCGGGATACGGATGGCGCTGTGCGTCTAAATGCGCCATTTTGCAAATTATGATGCACAATATCGCATAAAAGCGCACCCGAAGATTGACGGGCCGTGCTTTCTGTTGCACGAATGGCTTGCTGCTATCCAAATGGGATGCAAACTTGATGGAACGTCTGCGCCCGTTATCAGGTGTGGTGTTGCTCGACTCCGGAGAAGCGAACCTATATTGTCGTTTCTCCTAAAAATAAAAAGCCGCTCGCAAAGAGTGACTATTAAAAAAATAATGAAGTACAAATCGCAAAAAGGGAGGAATACGCGATGCGCTTGGCGATATTTGGCGGAATTAGTGTTGGGTTGCTCATGGCGTCTACGGCATATGCAGCTGATACGACCAACGTGGCGGCTGTGATCAAGGGTTTGGACAATCCTTTCTTCCAATACATGCGTCAAGGCATCGATGCCCAGGCCAAAACCTTGGGTGTGAATGTCTCGATCCAAGCGGCGGCCAATATGGGCGATGCCACCGGACAGGCCGACAAGCTGACGGCCATGGCGATGCAAGATTATGCTTGCTATCTGGTCAATCCAATTAGTGTCAGCAATCTGGTCCAGGCGCTTGTACCCGTTGCACAAAAGCAAAAGCCCATCGTCAACATTGACAGTACGATAGATGCCACGCAGGCCAAGACGGCAGGCTTTGCAGTCAGTACCTATATCGGCACCGACAATGTCGCGGCCGGTATGCTGGCAGGTCAGGAAATGCTGAAATTGGTGCCCAATGGCGGGAAAGTTGCCCTCATCGCGGGCGTCGTCGGCGACGTTGGCAGCAACGCTCGTATCAAGGGCTTCAAACAGGCTGTGGAAGGAAAGCTCGAGGTCGTGGTGATGGTTAGTGCCGATTGGGACAGGGAGAAGGCGCTGACGGCCGCCACCGATATCCTGCGCGCGCACCCCGATCTTGCGGGTTTCTTTTCGGCGAACGATGTCATGGCGCTGGGTGTACAACGCGCTGTGGATACCGCCGGACTGCAAGGCAAGGTCAAGGTAATCGGGCTTGACGGTGTTGAGGACGCCTTGAAATCCGTTGCCGACGGGGGACTGGCTGCCACAGTGGCGCAGTATCCCTATGTGGTCGGTGCAATGGGAGTGGAGGCCTGTGTGGCGGCGGCCAAGGGCAAAACCCTGCCAGCCAACGTGCCTGCGCCTGTGTTGTTGATCACAAAGGACAATGCGGAAGCATCGCTAAAAAACTTCCCTCGGCCCGGCGGTGATTATCCCGACCCCTTCATCGAGATGCTCAAGCAGTGAGCGAGCCACCGCTGATTTCGCCCGCGCATGATGCCCCTCCTCCACTACAGAGCCGCCGCCCTTGGATGGCGGCTCTGCTGGATGTTTCGTTCTGGGCCGACTGGGCATCTGTCGTGGGGCTTGCGGGCCTTGTGATTGTGTTCGGTATCACCCAGCCAATCTTTCTCAGTGCAGCCAATCTTCAAGCCTTATTGCTGGCGGCCGCGATCCTGGTGGTGATCGCAATAGGTCAGACCTTCGTTGTGGCGACCTCTGGGATCGATTTGTCGCTGGCAGCGACGATTATGTTCGGGGCGATTGTGCTTGGCTGTGTCTATTCGGCAGGCTGGGGTATCCTCGCCGCTTGTGTTCTTGCCATTGCAGTCACGAGCCTGATCGGATTTTTTAACGGAGTTATCATCACCCTTGGGCGCATTCCCGATTTCGTGGTGACGCTGGGTACGCTTTCTGCGATCACGGGTCTGGGCCTTATCCTCTCAGGCGGCGAGCCGACGATGGTGTCCAGCCCTTTCCTCTTGCGACTGGCATCGGGGTCATTTGGACCTTTCGGCTATCCGGTTTGGGTCGCCATCGTGACCGCGATCGTGGCGCATATCGCGCTTTATCATACCCGCTTTGGTGTGCATCTTTTGGCGGTCGGCGGCCAAGTCGAGAGCGCTCGATCGCTCGGCATTCGAACCAACCGGATCAAGATCGCTGCCTATACGATTTCCGGATTCTGCGCCGGTATCGCGGCGATCCTTCTGGTGGCGCGCATCGGATCGGCTGAGCCCGCCATAAATACGAGCCTCCTGCTAAATTCTGTGGCTGCCGTGGTCCTGGGTGGCGTCAGTCTTTTTGGCGGACGCGCGAGCATTTTGGGCCCGGCAGTGGGGGCCTTGATGCTTACGGCGCTCGTCAATGGACTGACGCTGCTCAGCGTTTCGGCCTTCTACCAGCCTTTGGCGGTGGGCATCATCGTGGTCTTTGCAGCCTTGATCATGCGGTATCAACGATGACCGAAATCCCATCCGCGCTTGATTCATCCGACATCATCATTTCATGCAAGGACTTGAGCAAGGCATTCGGCGGTATCCGCGCTTTTTCGGACGTCGGCTTTGCGGCTCGACGAGGTGAGGTCACTGCCGTCATCGGGGACAACGGCGCCGGCAAATCAACACTCATTCGCTGCCTTGTCGGCGTCCACAGACACGATAGCGGGCACGTCTTTTTTGATGGGCGGGCCGAGCCGTTCACCAATCCGGACGAAGCCCGCAGGGCGGGAATCGAAACGGTTCACCAGAATCTGGCGCTTATCGACGAACTTACCGTGGCGCAGAATCTGTTTCTCAATCGTGAGATTGTGCGCCGATTTGGTCCCCTCACCTTACTCGATCGACCAGCTATGAAAAAACAGGCGCAGCAGATGTTGTCGCGCTTGTCGATCAACATGCCCTCGGTCACCCAGCGCGTTCGGCGCCTTTCAGGCGGTCAACGACAGGCAATCTCGATCTGCCGTGCTGTCGGCGCTGGTGCCAAACTCGTGGTGATGGACGAGCCAACGGCGGCACTTGGCGTTCAGGAGACTGCCAACGTCGAGGCGCTGATCCGTCGGCTGCATGAGCAGGCCGTGAGTGTGATCTTGGTCAGCCATAATTTCGACCAGGTGCGCCGCCTATCCGACCAGATATGGGTAATGCGCGCGGGGCGGATGGTGGCCACCGTTCGCGCCAGGGAAACGACGGGCAACGAACTCGTCGCACTCGTCACCGGCGCGGCATAGACCAGTAAAGGCATGCTTTCGTAGCCCGCCCATCGTCTTGTCAAATGCCACGGCACCGATCTTGACCACAAGGAGTTTGCAATGCCCGTGATCCGCGTCGGTCTGTTGGGGCTGGGCGAGGTTGCCCAATCGATCCACCTGCCGGTCCTGAGCGACCAGCGTGATAGATGGGAGATCTCCGGCGTCTATGACGTTTCGCCGAGCCTGATGGCGCTGTGCCGGTCACGCTACCCCACGGCTGTCGCATTTGCCTCGGCCGAAGCGTTGATTACTTCGCCAAATATCGATGCAGTCTTCGTACTCTCGTCCGACGACACGCACAGCCGATTCGTCCGTGTCGCAGTCAAAGCTGAAAAGCACATTCTGCTTGAAAAGCCCGCTTGCTTAACGCTGCGTGAGATCGACGAACTGTTGGCCCTTACCAAGGACTACGCCAAGACGATTTTCGTTGGCTATATGCGTCGCTACGCACCGGCCTATCTCGCGGCGCAGGCGGAGCTGCCGCCATTGCGCGACATCACGCACGTGCGAATCTTTGATCTGATATCCGAGGGGCGGCATTTTCTCCAGAAGAGCCAGGCGATCTTCTATCCAACCGACGTTGATCCGGCGCTGCTGTCGCAAGGCGCGCGGGAGCGCGAGGAACTCATCCGCGAAGTGGTGGGCGCCGATGCGCCCGCTGATCTGGTACGGGCCTATCGCGGCCTGACGGCGCTCAGTTCGCACCATATTTCCGCTATGCGCGGTTTGCTCGGTGAACCTCAACGTGTTGTGTCAGCCCACCGCACCAATGGTGGCGCCAATACTAGCGTCGTGTTCGACTATGGCCACTTTGCTGCGAATTACGATGCCGTGGTCGACGAAATTGGCCTTTTCGATGCGATGATCGAGGTAAGATCGAACACAAAGCGCGTGCGTATCATCTATGACACGCCCTATATTCGCAGCTTGCCGACACGGTTGGAAGTGACGGAACGTAGCGATGGCGGTCCGGCAACTCGCGTGACCGGACCGCTTTATGTCGACGCGTTCTCGAACGAACTGACTATCTTCCACCGACATATTTTGGATGGAACCAAGCCGCTGACCGACTTGCTGGACTCCCGTCGGGACCTTGCACTGATGGCGGACATCATTGAGGCCATGAAAAAAAGTGAACTAACACAACCAGTATAGACCGAACCGCAGCCGCTTCAGCCGAAACGGTGCATCCTATCGATATGCAGTTCGTGGTGGGACTGGCCCAAGGCGAGCGAGAGTTTGGTACTACACGCCTGATTGCCAGCCTGATGTGAAATGCTCAGGCGGGGCGTCGTCCTATTTTATCTTAGGGGTGCCTAAGAGGTGTGTGACATTGCGATCAGAGCGCGAAAGGGCAGCCGGCGGGAACGTTTTGCCGCGCCCTTCAGGCAAAGGCGCGTTATTCAAAACGATCCCAATTGCGCGCATCATTACAAGGCTTTACAGTCCATGGACCGGTCTACAAATATCGCATGAACTGCAACGAGGGCAAATTTCAGTCCTAAGTGAAGTCCCAATGCTCGTATGGCTGTCACAGCTAGCTTCTTGATCTGGCGGGACTAGCCGGTCTCATCATGAACCGTGGATCGAAAGGATCTGAGTGTCTGGAAAGTCTCACGACCGTGGCAGCGCGGCACTGCCTCCCGTGCATCTCTGACAACTCGGGCCCGATCGTGCTACCGCAAACCCATGTTTGCTTGGGTGAGCCCATAGGCGTGACGAGAGACGGTCGTCCTTCCATTGGAGGAAGTTAGGGCTAATACTTTGTCTGTGTTGTGCCCTTTATTGTCATTGCAATGACGCTCGGTTTGGAGCGCCGCCTGCAGAGGTCCCAGGAATGGTTCAAATGGTCGCCAGCGCCCGACAGAAAGCTGGTAGAGAGGTTGACGCACTTGCTCCCGACTTGCCGTGCGCACTTGTCGTTCTGTTTTGTGAAAGTCGAGACAACGCGGCTCCCAATCCAAGCCGCAATAGGCAATGAGGCGGCGTACCTGACCTTCAAAATCAGCGATGACCTCCTCGTATTGCACATCAAGCATAGCGTTTGAGGGCAATACGGCGCGCCAGTGCGTCATCATGGACTCATAGGCACGATAATAACGACCAAGCTCAGAAAGATCGTATGTGTATGGCTGGCTTTTCCCGGCAAATAGATTGGAAAAGCAGGACAGGCACGTGTCCATCGGGTCACGGGCCGTATGGATGATACGCGCATTTGGCAATGCCATATGAATGAGGCCAACGAAACGAAAGTTCAACAGCATTTTATCTGTAATTCGCCGTGCACCTGGCGCCAAGGATCGGGTGCGCTCGACGTAATTTGCACCGATTTGAAGCAATTTCTCACGAGGTAGCCGTGAAAGATACTCAGGCGAATCTATGGCCGCTTCGAGGCCGGTCACAGATACGATAGCTTTGCCGAAGTCATCAATCTCGCCGGCACCGAAGACTTGTGGATGGCTTGCGAGAATTTGCTCTATTAAGCTCGACCCCGAGCGCGGCATGCCAAGGATGAATATTGGATTGGCAGAAGACCCGCTCACACCCTTGTTCATACCCATCAGCTCACGGGTGAACGCGGCACGTGTTTGCTCGAAGATCTCGAAATTGGCTTTTTCATCATACACCACGTGCTTTCGTTTCAAGGCGTTGCCATCCAGCAAGCGCCGGAACGAGCGCTCATGATCTCCTAAATCCGCATAGGCTTTGGCCAACCCGAAATGCAGATCAATCTGTTCGTCGGGGTCAAGCGAGGCGGCGCCCTGCGATAAGTCCTCCAAAGCCTGGAGGTATGGATCGCCGGGTGTTACTCTTTTGCCCTCCAGCAGGGCCCGATAGAAGCGGGCTGTTCTTGGGGCGAGCTTGATCGCAGTCTCCAAGGCCCGGCTCGCAGCATCGAACTGACCAATCTCGCTTAAAGCATTCCCCTTGTTATAGTGGGCGCTTGGATAATCCGCGCAAAGAGCAATTGCCTTGTCGTAGCTCGCCAGGGCCTCGGCGGGGCGCCTGAGGCCCATAAGCGCATTGCCGCGGTTATTGAGGGTCTCACTGTGGTTGGGCCAGGTATCCAGCACCTTGTCGTAATAGACTAACGCTTCAGCGTATTGGCCCAGTTTTGCGTGAATGAGTCCAAGCCCCGACAGAATCGAAAGGTTGGCAGGTTGCACATTCAACGCCTCCATTGTGAAATGAAGAGCCTCAAGCATTTGGTCTTGCTGATAGTGGATTGCCCCGAGCATGTGCAGGCACCCCACGTGCTTGGGATCGGCGGCAAGGACGTCCTTGCAAATATATTTAGCTTTGATAAGATTACCCTTATCGTAATTTCGCAATGCTCTCTTGAAACTTTGTAATATATGTGTTTTCATCACAATACTATTATTGGATTTCGCCAAAATACAGAGATAATTCACTTATATTTTGTAAATTTATTTCATCTATGCCTCGCTGATTATTGATCGCGTCGGGAAATTTGAGGCAATCGCCCGGTGAGTTGTGAGCCTTCAGTTCATCGTTCAATTCGTCGAGGCAACACCCCCTCGATAGGGGCAAAATGCGGGCAATAAAGCTGCGGTCGCAGCGATAAGAGGGGTCTCAACACCCGCCTACCGGATTCAACAGCCGGCTCTACCGACGAAAGCCGAAGCCGCGGTTCGGCATGCGGCGTCCCAGTTCACTTGCCCTATAGGTATAGAAAACGCTTGGTGTTCACCCTGCCTTGCATTGATTTCGTCATTGCCACCGATGGTATCGACTCTTCGCACACACAACCCGTTAACGGTACGAGTTGGGATCGCAACAGTAATAAAACACCAGAATGTTTTTGCTCTTTGCGCTTAATGTAAAAATTTGTGACTGAATGCCGAACCCATCCATCGGATGGCGTCAACAATGCTGAGGTGTTCGACGTGAACATCTTTGGCGTGTGGCCGTGACTGAAGGGGGCATAAAAAAGATTGGGGGCGGGAACGAAGGGTTGGGCGTAGGGCGTATGGCCTGCGATCCTACTACGGCCGTCTGCAATCCTTCATGAGCCTCGACGCGCCGAACAAGAACAGCAAAGACGAGACGGCCCCCCGCTTTTGTCTTGCTCAGATGAAGCGATCGGAGGATCTACAGCGGCACCTTCGTCCCAGCTTCCTGCACCGCCTGAATGTGCCGGCTCTGGCCAGCCGGGGCGAGGAACGTCCACAATTTGAAGACGTTTTGTGGGAAATCATCGGCGAATTCGTCGGCACGGCGCAAGGCACGCAGGGTGAGCCGATCGGTGCCCGGTACACAGGCCAGCCTAAGCTCGAAGCGCTCCAGGACTAGCCACTCCAGCGTGCCAAATTACTTGCCGATGACATTAGCTGAGTGTTTGGGCGGCATGATGCCGCCGACATGGATGCCGGTGCTGCCGGCGCAGATACGAGCAAGTAGTTCCAAGGTCGCGGCGCTGGCAATGCCGGCGTATTGTGATGTTTGGCCAGCCAGATGCGGTTCAAGCTCCTCTTGTCGCCCTGCGCCATGAGGTTACGAGCGTTCTCGAGTGCGCCCCGCGCATAGGTCTGTTCGATGACGCAGCCAAGTTCGAGAATAGACAGTGCCGCTATGGATAGCTCGCAACGATTCGAAATCGGACGAGCCCGCTGCGCAATGGTTCAATGCCGTTGGGAAGTGGAGACCTTCTCCATTTCCCTTGACGCAATATGGAGACTGTCTCCATATTAATTCAATCGGATCCGCCTGCAGGAAGCACATGACAACTGAAGCTGTGAGTGGCGAAGGGTCTCAGCTTCGAGCTGATGCGCGACGCAACCGAGATCGCATCCTGCGCACCGCCATGCGGCATTTTTCCTCGCGCGGCATCAACACCTCCCTGGACGAGATTGCCCGGGAAGCGGGAGTTGGGGCCGGCACGCTCTATCGCCATTTCCCATCGCGGGAGGCCCTGCTCGCCGCGACTTTGCAAGACCAACAGAATGAATTGCTAGCGCGCTCGCGGCAGGCGCGTCAGATCGCCGACCCGGACGCTGCGCTCAGTATCTGGCTTAAGGCGCTGCAGGACTATCTGCGGACCTTTAACGGCTTGCCGGCTCCGGTGCTGGCCGCCGTGAAAGAACAAGGTTCCCCGCTCTGCCTCTCCTGCAATTGCCTGGTGTCGCTGACGGGTGAATTCCTCGACCGAGCGAAGCAGGACGGGCATGCCCGCGCTTCAGTGACGGCCAGCGGGCTGTTCCTAAGCGTGCTTGGCATCGCCTGGGTGCTGAACCGGGCCGAGGCCTGCGGCACGACGCGGCAGGCACTTGAGAAGGTTCTCGCCCATGGCTATCTCGCCACCGACCCGGTCGAGGGTTCGACAATTCAGACGACACGGGAATGCATAAATGACTAAACGGCACTTGAGAGTGGGCATCGTCGGCCTACAGCCCGGGAGGAGCTGGGCGGCCCGCGCCCATATACCAGCGCTGCGCGCCCTCTCCAATCAATACCAGATCGCCGGCGTCGCCAACACCACCCGTGCCAGCGCGGAGGCGGCGGCCAAGGCGTGCGCCCTGCCCCGCGCCTTTACCGATATAGCCGAGCTCGTCGCCTCTGCGGAGGTCGACATCGTCGCTGTCACGGTGAAAGTGCCGCACCATCTGGCGATCGTGAAGGCGGCGATCACAGCGGGCAAACATGTCTATTGCGAGTGGCCGCTCGGCAACGGCCTCGCCGAGGCCGAGGAGATGGCCGCGCTTGCATCGCACCAGGGCGTGCTCGGCGTGATCGGCACGCAGGCCCGCGTGGCACCAGAAATTGAATATCTGCGAAAAATGATCGCCGACGGCTATGTCGGCGAGGTGCTGTCGACGACACTGACGGCAAGAGGCCGCGGCTGGGGTGGTGCAATCGACTACAAGGCGACTGGCGCTTATCTGCTCGACCGTGCCAACGGCGCTACCATGTTGACCATCCCACTGGGCCATACGCTGGCTGCACTTTGCGACGTGCTTGGAGATATCGCTGAGCTATCGGCGATCCTCGCCAATAGGCGCCATTGCGTGCGTGCACTCGATACAGGCGAAATACTGTCAATGACTGCTCCCGACCAAGTGCTGGTGAGCGGGCTGCTAGCAAGCGGCGCGCCGGTCTCCATCCATTATCGCGGCGGGGAGGCCCGAGGCATCGGCCTGGTCTGGGAGATCAACGGTACGGAAGGCGACATTCGTGTCACCGGCCCCTCTGGTCACGCCCAGATGGTGCAGCTGTCACTCGAAGGCGCCCGCGGCGAGGAGCGGGAACTGCGGCCGCTCGAAGTCTCACCATCGTACCGCGCGGGCTTTCCTGACAATGTTGTTCCAGGAAACGTGGCGCGGATTTATGCTCGGATGGCGGCGGACCTGCGCGAGGGGACCCACACCGCCCCCAGCTTTGACGACGCGGTCCGCGTGCACCGCCTCATCGCCGCCGTTGAGGAAGCCGCCGAGAGCGGGCGCCGCATCGCGCCGGGAGTGGCATGACCCAAACGCAATCCGCGGTGCAATCAACCTCCTACCAACCCAATGGATGGATCCCACATGATTGATCTACATTACTGGCCCACGCCGAACGGAAAGAAGATCTCGATCTTCCTGGAAGAAACGCAAACGCCCTATCGGCTGGTGCCCGTCAACATCGGGCGCGGCGACCAGTTCACGCCGCAATTCCTGAATCTCAACCCCAACCACCGCATGCCGGTCATTGTCGACCACGCCCCAAACGACGGCGGTGCACCGATCAGCGTGTTCGAGTCAGGCGCGATCCTATTCTATCTTGCCGAAAAGACCGGCAAACTCTGGCCACAGGAACTGCGTGCCAAATACGAGGTCACCCAATGGGTAATCTGGCAGATGGCCAACCAGGGGCCAAAGCTTGGCGAGGTCGGGCATTTCCGCCGGCTGGGCGATCGCGAAGGCGACCAATCCTATGCGGTGCGTCGCTTCACCGATGAAGCCAATCGTCTTTATGGCGTCCTCAACATGCGGCTGCGCGACCGGCGCTATCTCGCGGGCGAGGAATTCACCATCGCCGACGTCGTAAGCTATCCATGGACCGTGAACTGGGAGGGCCAAGGCCAGGATATAAACGAGTTCAAGCATTTCAAGCGTTGGTTCGAGGAAGTGGGATCACGACAGGGCGTGCAGCGCGGCCTTGCCGTCGGTGCGGAGTTCACCAACGACGCGAGCAAACTTTCCCCCGAAGAACAGGATCGTATCCGCAAAATCCTCTATAACCAGCGTGCCCGGCCGGTACCGGATTAATTGCACAATCAGCGCGCGGCTACGTCATGTCCAGCGCAGGCGTCGCCGCGGACATCAATTTGACCCAGTTCGGAACGTGGCTGGAGCCTCCCGAGGCCGCGCCTGCTGGGGCCCTGTTGGCCAGTCCACTTTAGATTTCAATGAGTTATCGCTTTAGGTGCAATCGTTCTTTTAGTCGGCTATATTGTTGGCAAGCGCATGGATTTAATGCCCTGTCGTTCGCACAGGCTGTCCCCGTCTTCAAAAGGCCACCATCGCGATGGCGATCGGAGGTGGAAGCAGATGCCCCATTTCTTTGCAATGACGATTTCGAAACTCGACTAGAAACAAGACGACGTCAGTCTCTTTCCTTCCCGGCCTTGATGGGGCCGATCACCCATCGTGATCGTGGAGGACCTGCGACGAACCCGGTAGGGCTTGCGCATCATCCTTGGCTTGCTTTGGCATCAGTGTTTGGCTGCCTCAGGTAGGCGCGGCTCCATAGGCGCCTCAACCATTGCCCTAACTGGTCGAGGTAGAGATAGATGACGGGTGTCGTATAGAGCGTCAGCACCTGGCTGAGGATGAGACCACCGACGATGGAAATGCCGAGCGGGTGGCGCAGTTCGGCCCCCTCCCCCGATCCGAACGCCAGAGGCAATGCACCGAGCAGGGCCGCGCAGGTCGTCATCATGATCGGGCGGAAACGCAGCAAACACGCTTGTGTAATTGCTTCACGCGGTCCCAGTCCCTCACGCCGGGCATGGATGGCGAAATCGATCATCATGATGGCGTTCTTCTTGACGATACCGATCAGTAGAATGACGCCGATAAAGGCAATCATCGTAAATTCCGTATCGAACAATCTAAGAGCCAGAACCGCACCGACACCAGCCGAAGGCAGGGTCGAGAGAATGGTGATGGGGTGAATATAGCTTTCGTAGAGTATGCCCAGCACGATGAAAATAGTTGCCAGCGCGGCGGCGATCAGGATCGGTTCATCGGCAAAGGATTGCTGTGCGGTGGCCGCTGTTCCGGCATAAAAGCCGTGAACGGATGACGGCATGTGAAGGCCATCCATGGCTTGCCCGATGGCATCTTGTGCTTCGCTAAACGAGCGACCAGGCGCAAGGTTGAAAGAGATCGTGGTCGCGACAAAGGGGCCTTGATGATTGACGGCAAGCGGCGTCAGGCCTGTGGCAAATGAACTTACCGCCGAAAGGGGCACCATGGTCTCCTGCGCGGTCGAAACCGAACTTCCCGCAGACGCGCTCGAATTGCCGGTGGACGCAATGGCATTGATCGCCAGATTGCGCGCTGAATCGGCTGCGATCGTTGCGGCCGTGGTGCTGGCAGATGTTGCAGCTGCCGAAAAAGTTCCCGCGACGGCATTGGTCGTCTGGGTACCCGTGGGATTGGTGCCCGAGGTGGAAATCCAGATGTTCTTGAGGGTATCAGGATTCTGCCAATATTTCGGCGCGAGTTCCATCACCACGTGATACTGGTTGAGAGAGCTATAGATGACCGAAACCTGACGCTGGCCAAAGGCGTCATAGAGCGTGTTGTCGATGGCATTCAGGCTAAGGCCCAGGCGCATCGCGGTGGGCCGGTCGATATTGACCTGAGCCACCAGACCGCCCTGCTGCTGGTCCGAATTGACGTCGGCGAGGATTGGGATGTGCTGCATTGCAGACAGCAGGCGCGGCCCCCATTGATAGAGCGTCCTTGTATCGTCCGCCTGCAGGGTGAACTGATAGGCTGCATTGCTCTGGCGCCCTCCGGTGCGCAGATCTGCCGCCGGCTGCAGGAACAATCGGGCGCCTGCGACCTGATTGAGCCGCCTGCGCAGCCTGGCGATCACCAGATCCGCCGAGATCCTGCGCGCGGCGATGGGCTTGAGCGAGACAAACACAAAGCCTGAATTGGTCTGTCGGCCACCGGTGAACCCGACGACGCTGCTGACGGCGGGATCCGCCTGCACGATGTTCTGCAACTGGGCGAGCTTCTGCTCCATGAGTTGAAAGGAAATGCTCTGGTCCGCCTGGATGCCGCCGATCAGAAGGCCGGTGTCCTGCGGGGGAAACAAGCCATAGGGAATGTGCGTGTAGAGGTAGAAATTCAGGCCGATCGTCGCGCCAAGGATAATGAGCACGAGAAGGGAATGGCGCAGCGCAATCGCCAGTGTGCGCCGGTAGAACCCCAGCATCGTCTCGAAGATATATTCGCTGGCGCGATAGAGCCGTCCCCTAGAATGCGTGGCGGGACTTTGGAGGAGAAGCGAACACAGCATTGGGGTCGTGGTGAGGGATATTACCATCGAAATCAGCACGGCCATCGACAAGGTCAGCGCGAATTCCCGGAAAAGCCGGCCGAGAAGTCCACCCATCAGCAGGATCGGCAGGAACACAGCGATCAGGGACAGGCTGATGGAGATGACTGTGAAGCTAACCTCGCTTGCCCCCTGCAGGGCGGCCTGCATGCGCGAGGCACCAATTTCCATGTGACGCGAGATGTTTTCCAGGACGACGATCGCATCATCGACAACAAAGCCCGTCGCGATCGTCAACGCCATCAAGGACAGATTGTCGAGGCTGAAGCCCAGCAGATACATGGCCGAGAAAGTACCGATGATCGAAACCGGCACGGCAACGGCGGGAATAGCGGTGGCGCGAATATTTCGCAGAAAAACGAAGACGACCAGGATCACCAGTCCGACAGAGAGGATCAAGGTCCGTTCTGTATCGGCAAGTGATGTCCGGATGGTCTGCGAGCGGTCCAAAGCCACGAAAAGAGAGACATCGCCAGGGAGCGAGGCCTGTAGATGCGGCAATTCTGCCTTGATGTCATCCACCGCCTGGATGATGTTGGCCCCCGGCTGGCGATAAAGGATGACGAGAATGGCCCGCTTGCCATTGGCAAGGCCGGCATTGCGTAGATCCTCAACCGAATCCGTCACATCTGCCAGGTCGGCGAGCTTTACGGCGGCACCCTTGCGATAGGCGATGACCAGGTCGCGGTATTGCGCCGCGACGCTGGCCTGGTCGTTGGTATAGATCTGATAGTGATCGGAGCCGGCGTCGATCGCGCCCTTGGGGCTGTTGGCATTGGCTGAAGCAAGGGCCGCTCGCACGTCCTCAAGCCCGATTCCATATTTGAAGAGCGGCCCCGGATTGAGCTCGACGCGGACCGCAGGCAGCGCGCTTCCGTTGACGTCAACTTCCCCAACGCCCGGCAGTTGCGACAGGCGCTGCTGCAGCACGTTGGAGGCGACATCGTAAAGTTCGCCCGGCTTTCGCGTGGGCGAGGTCAGCGCCAAAATCATGATAGGCGAGTCGGCAGGATTGACCTTCTTGTAGGTCGGGTTCGACCGTAGGCTCGTGGGCAGATCCGCGCGCGATGCATTGATCGCGGCCTGCACATCGCGGGCCGCGCCGTCGATATCGCGGTCCAGACCGAACTGCAGCACGATTCTGGTCGAGTTGACATTGCTCGATGACGTCATTTCCGTCACGTCGGCAATCTCGCCGAGGTGGCGTTCCAGCGGAGCGGCGACGCTTGAGGCCATCGTATCGGGATTTGCGCCTGGCATAGTCGCCAGCACCGAGATTGTCGGAAAGTCGATTTGCGGCAGGGGGGAAACCGGCAACTTGCCGAAGGCGAAGGCTCCGGCAAAGGCTATACCGATGGTGAGCAGCGCCGTTGCCACCGGCCTTTGGATGAAGATTGCCGGCAGGCTGCTCATGAGGGGCTCCCGGCGGCCGGGACTGGTGGTTGCACCGAACCAAGCCTTGCTCCGATGTTCTCGAACATCAGATAGATGACCGGCGTGGTGAACAAGGTGAGCAACTGGCTCAAAGCAAGCCCACCAACAATAGCGAAACCGAGCGGATGGCGCAGCTCGGAGCCCACACCCGTACCCAGCATCAGCGGCAAGGCGCCGAACATGGCCGCCATCGTCGTCATCAAGATTGGGCGCAAGCGCAGGAGGCAGGCCTGGTAGATCGCTTCTCGCGGCGCCATGCCTTCATTGCGCTGCGCATCGAGCGCAAAGTCGATCATCATGATGGCGTTCTTCTTCACAATGCCGATCAGAAGAACGATGCCGATAATGCCGATCACATCGAGACCCGCACCCGAGATCATCAGGGCGAGCAGCGCACCAATGCCGGCGGACGGCAAGGTCGATAGAATGGTGACGGGGTGAATGAAGCTCTCATAAAGCACGCCAAGCACGATATACATCGTGGCAATCGCCGCGATAAGCAGCATGACCTCATTGCTAAGGGAGGCCTGGAAAGCCGCCGCAGCACCCTGGAAACTCGTCACGAAGCTGGCAGGGAGCTTTGTGTCGGCCTCCGCGGCCTTTATGGCGTCGACCGCCGCGCCGAGCGAGGCACCGGACGCCAGATTGAAGGATATGGTCGTGGCCGGAAACTGCCCGAGATGGGAGATTTGCAGGGACGATTGGCGAACGGTGAGCTTGCTGATGGCCGAGAGCGGCACCTGCCCCGTCGTCGAGGCAGAAGAGGGCAAGTAGATCGATCCTATCGAGGAGAGGGATTGCTGCATTTTTGGGTCGACATCAAGGATCACGCGGTACTGGTTGGACTGCGTGAAGATGGTCGAGATGATCCGCTGGCCATAGGCATCATAGAGCGCATTGTCGACGGTCGCCGGCGTGATGCCAAAGCGCGCCGCCGTGCCGCGGTCGATGTCAAGAAAGGCAGAAAGCCCGCCTTGCTGGAGATCGCTGGCAACGTCAGTGATCTGGGGAATTTGCTTAAGCCGCGTTATCACCCGAGGCACCCAGCTTTGCAATTGGCTGAGATCGGCATTTTCCAGTGTAAACTGATATTGGGTGGCACTGACCGCGGTATCGATTGTCAGATCCTGAACCGGCTGCATATAGAGTGTGATGCCGGAAACGCCGGCCGTCTCCCTTTGCAGCCGGCGAATGATCTGGCTGGCACTGAGGCTTCGTTCGTCATGAGGTCTGAGATTGATCAGGAAGCGTCCTGAATTCGGCGTGACGTTGCTGCCATCGACTCCAATGAACGAGGAGAGGCTGACTACGTCGGGATCCTTGGCGATGATTGCGGCCAGCGCCTGCTGATGTTGCGCCATGGAGGAGAAGGACGTCGATTGCGCAGCTTGTGTTATTGCTTCGATAACGCCGGTGTCCTGCACAGGGAAAAAGCCCTTTGGAACAATGACATAGAGGTATCCTGTCAGGATAAAAGTCGCCAGCGCCACCACCAGCGTCATCGCCTGATTGTCCAAAACGACGTTGAGGGCGCGCCCGTAGAGCCGGGCGATCATCTTGAAGAGGCGCCCTCCGCTGACTGCCCCATCGCGCTGGCCTTCATGATGAACTGATTTTAGAAGCTTGGCGCAGAGCATGGGCACCAGCGTCAGCGAGACGAGAGCCGAGATCACGATCGTTACCGCCAGCGTGATCGAGAACTCGTGAAAAAGCCGTCCGACGACATCGCCCATGAATAGCAACGGGATCAGCACCGCGATCAGCGATACGGTCAGTGAAATGATGGTGAATCCAATCTGTTCGGCGCCTTTCAGGGCCGCCTGCAGTGGGGTCTCCCCCATCTCAAGAAAGCGGGAAATGTTCTCGATCATGACGATGGCATCGTCGACCACGAACCCCGTCGCGATCGTCAGGGCCATCAAAGACAGATTATCGAGGCTGTAGCCGATCTGGTACATGATCGCGAGGGTACCGATCAAAGACAGCGGCACCGAGAGGCTCGGGATCATCGTCGCCGGCAGGTTGCGCAGGAAAAGGAAAATCACGAGCACAACGAGCCCGACTGCCAACGCCAGCTCGAATTCCACATCCTGAACGGAAGCGCGGATGGTCAAGGTTCGATCGGTCAGCGGCGTGACGGTGATGGCCGCCGGCAACGTGGCCGTCAATGACGGCAAAAGCCTCTTAATGCTGTCAACGACCTCGATCACATTGGCACCGGGTTGGCGCTGGATATTGACGATAAGAGCCGGCGTCGTGTTCATCCAGGCCGAGAGCTTGGTGTTCTCCGGACCTTGCTCGACGGTGGCAACATCCGAAAGCTTGATCGGGGCTCCATTTCGAAAGGCGACGACTGAATCGAGATAGTCCTTGGGATCACGGATCTGGTCATTGGCATTGACCGTGAAGGATTGCGACGGCCCGTCAAAACCGCCCTTGGGCGTATTGACGTTGAGGTTTGCGATCGTGGTACGCAGATCGTCGAGATTGATGCCATAGGCACCCAGCGCCAGAGGATTGGCGTGAATGCGCACGCTTGGCCGCTGCCCGCCAGCGATTGAAACGAGGCCGACACCCGGCAATTGGGATAGTTTTTGGGTCAACCGTCCCTCGATCAGGTTCTCAACGTCGGTAAGCCGCATGGTGGCCGAGGTGATGGCGAGGGTGAGAATCGGCGCATCGGCCGGATTGACCTTGGCGTAGATCGGAGGAGCTGGAAGATCGGATGGCAGCAGGTTGCCAGCGGCATTGATGGCGGCCTGTACCTCCTGTTCGGCGACGTCCAGATCGATATCGAGGCCGAAGCGCAACGTAATGACAGAGGCTCCAGCCGAGCTCTGCGAGAACATCTGCGCCAAGCTCGGCATCTCGCCGAACTGGCGCTCGAGCGGCGCCGTTACGGACGACGTCATGACTTCGGGGCTGGCACCGGGATAGAAGGTCTGTACCTGGATGGTAGGATAGTCGACCTCAGGCAAGGCGGATAACGGTAAGAACCTATAGGCAACGACGCCCACCAGTAGAATGGCGAACATCAAAAGGGATGTTGCAACCGGTCTTTCGATGAAAAGTCGTGACGGGTTCACGGTTTGGATCCTCGTCTCTGCCAACGCCTAAGGTCTCAAGCATGAAGGCGCGGAACGTGCTCGCCCTCGCTCATTGTGAGGGCTGGTTGGCATTGTCCTTGCGGTGGTGACCGGCATGCGCAGGCTGGTTCGCAGAAATATCGGCTCCCTGCCCCTGCTGCGCAAAAGCATTTGATCCCTTGCCTGCCGCGCCCGTCGCGGCATCGGGGATGTCGTTACGGACATCGACCTTGGCGCCTTCGCGCAATCTGTCCGCACCGTCGATCACCACTTTCTCGCCAACGCTCAGTCCCGAAAGGACGGCTGTGCGCTGCCCGTCCGTCGGGCCGACCTTGAGCTGACGCACCATAACGGAATTGTCGTCCTTGACGGCGTAAGCGAAACTGCCATCCGCGCCTTGCTGGACCGCCGCATTGGGCACCACGGTCACACCGGACAAGGTGTCGACGAGCAGATGCACGTTGACGAATTGCTGCGGAAACAAGGTGCCGTTCTTGTTGTCGAACTGGGCGCGAACCTTCACTGTGCCCGTGGTCGTGTCGATCTGATTGTCGACAGTCGAGAGAGAGCCGCTCGCCAACTTCGTTACGTCGGCGCGATCATAGACGTCGACGGGTAGCATTGCCCCGTCCTTCATGCGCGCAAAAATGCGGGGCACGTTGTCTTCAGGGGTTGAGAAGATTACGCTGATCGGATCAATTTGCGTGATGACGGCGATGCCGTTGGTATCTGTAACCTGGACATAGTTGCCCGGATCGACCTGCCGCAGGCCGACCCGACCGCCGACCGGCGCTGTTATGTGGCAATAGGTGATGTTGAGTTTGTCGGCATCGATTTGGCCTTGGTCGCTGACAACAGTGGCCTTGTCCTGTTGGACAACATAGATCTGGTCTTGTTCCTGCTGCTGGTTGATCGCCTGATCGCGATCAAGTTTCTGATACCGGGCAAGATCGACCTGCGCCTCGGCCAAAAGTGCCGTATCTTTTGCAAGTTGCCCCTGAGCCTGCTCCAAGGCCACCTGATATGGTCGCGGATCGACCTGAGCCAGGAAATCCCCAGCTTTGACCATTTGCCCTTCTTGAAAGCCGACTTGTTGCAGTTGGCCAGCGATCTGGGTGCGGACGGTCACATTGGCCAGGGGGGTTACGGTGCCTAGCGCATCGATAATGATGGGAACGTCGCCCTTTGCCACAATGGCGTCGCGAATGGTCTGGCGCGCTTCCTCCTCCCGCCTTTGCGGAGCGATGGTGCTTTGAGCTTGCCAATCCTTCCAGGCGTAGGTCCCTCCCGCGGCAAGCAAAAGAAAAACAATCCACTTCAAAGCCGTGGAGAGACGTCTCTGCCTCGTTGGCGGGTGTCGCCGGGGTGGACTGTCGCCGGTTTCCAGATCTTCTGCCATGGTCGTGTCGTGAGACGGCATGAGCGTTACGTTCTCACAAATCAAAAAGCGTTTCGCAGCAAGCAACATCGCACAAAAAGAGGACAGAATTTCGACCTGAAGTAATAAATTTTGTCAAAATAAAGTTATTTATGATGTAAATTCAACACGAATGTTAAGTAAATCTCGATGAGTGTAAAGCTAAACGGCGACGCCATACTTAAACAGGTGCGAGAACGCTGTACGACTTCAGGTTGTGACGCCCAAGTATCACTTCGCCGATCATTCACTCCCGGATCATCGTCTTCAATGCAACTCAGGAATAATACGGGCGGACTGTTAGACCAAACCGTCGAGGCTGGCGATGGTTTCTCACAGCGCCGCGAGATTGTAGCCGGTGCCTTGCAGGCTCAAAAGCATGCAGCGATCCTAGACACGCGTCCCGACCACGGCACGCTATTTCACTTCATTACCGCGTTTGATCCAAGCGAAGGTGATTGAGCTACATCGCAATGCACGAAAATGTCCCCCCGAGTTCAAGGGCGAGGACCAAACCAAGGGAGAGGCCGGATTTAAGGCGCATCTTGAAAATCCGCCGGCAAACTAAACTGAGGAAGATGGCTCCCCAGCCTATCTGCCTACCGACGAGAGGGCTAACATAGTTGAATACGGCCATCGACCTAGTGGGGGGCGCAAGAATGGCTTGCCTGCCTCGGATGCAAGGCCAGCGTGCCGGATTTATCAACGACTTGGTTTATCCGCAAGGTGAGCCAAATCCTGCACCGATCGCTTTTGTATGAGCGACTTCACTTCCGGCTGTTGTGCATCACTGGCAGACGCGGACGCGCTCTATGTGCGACCCCGCATCATACGCGTCGTGCACGCGTTCGTTTTGCATGTGGCAATGCTGGGGATAGGCGGGGCCTTCATCGTAATAAACCGGGCCATCGTCATAATAGCGAGGCTGACTAGCGATTGCACTCCCGATCAGGGCGCCGCCAACCAACCCTGCAGCTACCCCGCCTGCTCCCCAACCCCAGCCCCAGTAGCGGGCCTCCGCAGTCCCCGTTGCGGCAAGTGACCCGCCGACAACGCTAGCCAAAACAAGAAGCGAAACGATAGTTTTGCGGATCATGACCTCGTCCTTACCGTCTATTCAGATTGAGCCCGAATACTTGGTACCGCGGGGCTATTTCCATATTGTTTCCAAAATTGGAAATTTTTTGGATGTAAATATGGTCCTACTTCATTCATGGTGTAGGTAACGGCGACATTCATTGAACCCAGCCAATGGGTTTGAAGACAACTTAGGCTAACACTCGCCTAATGTGCTTTCTTTTGCTGCCGCTTTTCACAATATCGACAACATCGGCGAGTCAATTGACGTCAGAAGCCTTGGTTGGCTGGCCGCGGCCAGGGGTTCGTCTTGCATCGTGGCGATAGGCGGGGAGACGTGGATCATATGAGATTCCGCGCAGTGTTGCTTTTAATCGCCATGCTGTTGGCAAGCGGAACAGCAGGCGCAGATTATTGGCTTCGTTATCGCGACCCGCTTCTAGTGTTGCCACGACCTGAGCACGGGTTGAGTGTCGTAGGCACGGAAAAGCACCTGGAAAACGGGCGTATGATTGAACACGTCGTTCTTCATAGCGTCGAACTGGGCAATATCGGCTTTGCCATCAACCTTCCTGATCCAATGCCGCAAAGGAAAATGCCTATCCTTGTTGTGCTGGGGGGCTTGGGCACAGGCGAGAACAACATTCGTTACCTGACCGATTGTGGGAATAACGCAATCATCGGCTATGACTGGCCCGTGCCCGTCCATTTTTATGGCGGTGGTTGGTCTACGACCCATTTGCCCGCTGTCTATAAGAGAGTCGTCGGCATTCCGGCGCAGGTAGCATCAGCGATTGATTGGGCGAGCACGCAGCCCTGGGCCGATGGTCAACGCATCAGCCTATTGGGCTTTTCACTTGGAGCCGTTGCCTCGCCGGCTGTACAGGACATTGTAGAGCACGACGGCCAGCATATTGGATGGACGATTCTGGCCTATGGTGGCGCCCCTTTTGGAGATCTCATCGCAACCAGTCCGCATCTAAAGCCCATCTGGATCCGTCCTATCTTGGCCGCCTCAATCGATCTTCTGCTCGGCCCGCTCCAGCCTACAAGGCATCTGGCTCACCTATCCGGCCACTTCCTTATTCTGGAAGGACGCGACGATTCCCTGGTTACCCAGGCTGCTCGCGAGCGCCTAAGAGACGCTGTACCTGAGCCCAAGACGGTCGTCAGTTTTGATGGTGATCACATGGGTATCGGACCAGATAAGATGGCCTTGCTTCAACAAATCATAGCGGTGAGCAGGAAATGGCTGCTTCAAGAAGGGGCGATAGATCCTGTATGACGTGCCGATTTTCGGTCTCCGCCTGAAGCTCACTCGCCCCCATTCTCGCACCTCAGGCATGCCTGCGGTCAACCGCCTGTCGATTTTTTATGTGACGGATCTTTCGAAAATCGCGCGTAAATCTGATCGCGAGGCCCGCAATAGACTTTAACGATATCGCCCTTCTGAACGAGCCCGGAATTGGCGATATAGGCCATTGCTTCAAGCTGGCATTGATCAACTTGACTGTACACATTCGGCCCAAAAATCACCGATGACGCGTTTGCGTTGTCACAAGCTTGGATCGGCACTGCGGAAGCGCAGATCAAAATGGCGGCAAAAATATTCACCGGGGCGTTCTCCCAAACATCCCTTTCTACCACAAATTGG
>Ga0206877_10113_pt1 | contig 25064 bp, 17 predicted proteins | sample Alteio_BWOrgCont_7_FD_152623 | JGI IMG/M metagenome (GOLD analysis project Ga0206877, IMG submission 152623) | Enriched cells from forest soil in Barre Woods Harvard Forest LTER site, Petersham, Massachusetts, United States -... | ecosystem: Environmental > Terrestrial > Soil > Temperate forest >...
CCGCGAAATGTACTTTTGGCTTAATACTTCGTCGGTTTTTGCTCAAAAATCCTTTTTCGCAACTGCGAATTGAAGTCTGAGGTTCCTTCTCCTCGATGACGCCTCGTTTTGGGCCTGTTTTTGCAGCACGTTCGCTTACAGGCTTTTAAGTGTAGTCTTGTCTTCACTTTTTGGGGGTATGCATTGAAGGATCAATTGTCGGGTTTGGGGCCGACGACCAAAGTTCTATTGCTGGACCAGGACAAGGAGAGCCGATTAGCTCTGGCAAATGACTTGTCGTCTGCAGAGTATCATATTATTTCGACTGGCTTGCTTGATGAAGCGATAGCCTTCTATCGGAAGCAAGCTTTTGCGTTAATCATATTGAAAATTGCAACTTCCATTCATGGAGGAATGGAGCTTTTTCAACGGGCAATAGAAAAAGTAAAAGAATGTTCTAGAGAGCGCGCGGATATGCCTTATACGCCCGTGATTCTTTTGAGCGGGGGAACTGACCCAGTAAATGTAGAAGGTGCTGAAATAGTCGGAATCGTAGATCATCTGTCTCAACCTTTCGAAATAGCCATTTTGAAGAAGAAAATTGCGGTCTTTGTCGAAATGCATCGGAGATCGAGAGGTGCGATTGTCTACCGCGACTCGTTGCTTTCAATGGCCTCCCATGAGCTTAAGACGCCGGTGACTGCTTTGAGTCTTCAGATTCAACTTCTGGCGAAGTACTTATCCATTGGGAAGTCAGAGGAGTTGATGGAGAAAACTTTTCGAAAATTATCAAATGAGTGTCTGGTGCATTTACATAGAATTACTGGATTGATTGATAATTTATTAGATATTTCGAAAAACAACTATGGAAGACTAGCGTTAAAATTAGAGCCGGTGAATTTAAGTGAGATGTTAGATGATATTTTAGATAGGCTTAAGAATATAATTTCAAAATCAAACTGCAATTTAAAATTGAATATTAAGAAGCACGTCATAGGAATGTGGGATCGCCTCAAGCTTGAACAAGTGATCACTAATCTTCTGACGAACGCTATCAAATATGGGAAAGGTTATCCGGTAGAATTGAGTATTGATTCCAATGGTTCCAAATGTCAATTTGCCATCAAAGATCAAGGAATTGGCATCGCAAGGGACGATCAAAAGAGAATTTTTGGATATTTTGAACGCGGAGAAATTGCCCCTCAATATGTTGGAAACGGGCTCGGCCTTTATATCGCTCGCGAGTTCACACATGCACTTCAAGGTAAGATTTGGTTTGAAAGTGAAATCGGAATAGGCTCTACCTTTTACGTTGAGCTACCGCTGTAATATGGTAGCGTCGCGTCTATGGCGAAGCGAATTGACCCACAAATGCCGTTGGAATGGAAGCGGTACCGCAACGGTCTTTGCAATGGATGTTGGGCGGGCTGTTGTACACTTCCTGTTGAAGTGAGTGCTGCAGACTTGATTCGGCTGGAGTTGATTACAGAGGATGAGGCGGCAAGCTCTCTCAAAAAAGTTGCACGTCGTTTGATGCGCGAAGGGATCATTCAAGCCTACCACTCTAAAGCGCAGCTCTTTATTTTAGAACAAAGAGGAGGACGGGATTGTCTTTTTTTGGATAAAGACCGTTTTTGTCGAGTCTACGATAAAAGGCCCGAAGTGTGTCGATCTTTTCCTAAAATTGGGCCCAGACCTGGTTTTTGCCCTCACTCCGAGAAATCAACCCGCGGTGGGTAGTTCGAAGACGAGGTCGCAGGGGGCGGGGCGACCGAGAACGATGTATCCGAACTAGCTGGCCCCTGGTATAACGTCTCCGTGGGGGGGCGGGACAGCTATATCCTTATCAAAAGGAGCGGGTAGCCAGGCACAAGTTTGCAGCCGTACAAAGGGATTCCATACACACGCTGTATTGACGACTAAATGACCCACATCCACCCCGCCGTCGTAGAGTTTGTCACACCCTTTAATATTGAAAGTAATACTAATAAAGTAGGATTGATTCGCTTCAAGGCGACCGATCATCCATGAGACGGAGTCGGGTCTAAATACGGAAGGCAGAGGCTGCGCATTTTTTAAATTTGAGTGGACAGGAAAGATGTCGGTGATTACCAAATTGCCGAGAACGCTCGTACCGGTATTAGTTACACGAATGCCATGGGTCACTTCTTTATCGTCAAATTTTCGATCTAAAGAAACTTGTTCAATATAATAGCTTGAAAAATTATCTGGCCCATTATTTCGGCCGACACTGCTCGATCTAGGCAAATCAATAACGACGCATCCGTCGGCAATTCCCGGATCGTGGATCGCACTTGGGTCGAAATCGTCTGCAAGGGCGTTCAAGGAATTCAGAATGGCAATCAGCGTGAGGAGTGCTTTCATTGTTCTGTACCTCTCGCTTATTTTATTTAGCCGAAATTCGCAAAGCTGTCATCGAGCGGTGCTTCAGTTCCGAGCGAAACGCGTCACAGATAATTTGAGTTACGGTTTTAGAGGGAGGAGTTACTTCCTTTTCCAAGCGTAAAAGCGGTCGCCAGCGACTTTGAGGGCTTGATGCCCGAAAAGGTGTCAGCCCTAAATGGGCTGTGCTGGGCAGGATGCCCTGCAAACGGCGACCAAGAGTAGCAAGGATGCTGTCCCCCGCTTGGAAAAGGAAGTAACTCCTCCCTCTAAAGCCATATCATCAACTCTGTGACGCGTTTCGCTCGGAACCGAAGCATTACTCGACGGTCACTACGTCTATTTAATAGCGGCAGCTAAATATTCCTCATAGGATTTCTCATGGTCAGACACACCTTTTGTGCCAATTTCGATGACTCGATTGGCTACAGTTTGGATGAACTGTTGATCGTGGGAGGAAAACAGGACATTGCCAGGGAATCGAATGAGCCCTTCGTTCACCGAGGTAATCGACTCTAGATCTAGGTGGTTTGTAGGGCCGTCCAAGATCAAAACGTTGGCGTTGGTCAGCATCATTCTGGCAAGCATACAGCGAACGCGTTCACCGCCGGACAGAACTTTGGTTTTCTTCGTGGCTTCGTCGCCGGAGAAAAGCATTCTCCCTAAAAACCCACGGACAAAATTCTCGTGTTGGTCTGGAGAGAATTGTCGGAGCCAATCAATGAGATTTAAATCTACACCATCGAAATAACTCGAATTCTCTTTTGGAAAGTAAGCGCGGGAGGTCGTGACACCCCAGGTGAAACTGCCGCTATCTGGGGTAATTTCTTCCACTAGGATACGAAAAAGGGTGCTGACCGCTAGTTCTGTCTCACCAATAAAGACGACCTTATCATTTTTTCTGAGAGTAAAGCTGACCCGATCCAGAACCTTAACGCCGTCAATCGATTTCGAAAGGTTTTCGACTCGAAGGAGTTGATCGCCTGCTTCTCGCTCCGCTTTAAACCCAACAAATGGATATTTACGCGTGGAGGGCTTGATGTCTTCCAGGGTTAATTTTTCGAGTTGTTTTTTTCTTGAGGTGGCTTGGCGTGACTTAGACGCGTTGGCGCTAAAGCGTGCAATAAAGGCCTTGAGTTCATCGGCCTTTTCGTCCACCCGTTTTTTCTTGTCTTGAGCTTGTTTCAAGGCGAGCTGGCTGGATTGATACCAAAAGTCATAATTTCCGGTGTAGAGTTGGATTCTACCAAAATCGATGTCCGCCATATGTGTACAGACTTGATTTAAAAAGTGTCGGTCATGGGATACGACGATCACCGTTTTATCGAAGGCCAGTAGAAATTCTTCCAGCCAGCGGATTGCTTTGATATCTAAGTGGTTGGTGGGTTCGTCGAGCAGTAAGATGTCAGGTTGGCCGAAAAGCGCTTGGGCGAGAAGAACTTTGACTTTCTCGTTATCTCTCAGCTCCCGCATTTTCTTTTCGTGAAGGTCGGTGCCAATTCCTAGCCCAGCTAGGAGAACCGCCGCGTCGCTCTCGGCTTCCCATCCGCGTAGTTCCGCGAAAAGACCTTCCAATTCCCCGGCCCGAACCCCGTCGGCGTCCGTAAAGTTGGTTTTGGCGTAGAGTTCGTCCTTTTCTCGCATGACTTCGTTTAGACGGGGCTGACCTAAAATGACTGTTTTTAAGACAGGAATATCGTCAAAGGAGAAGTGGTCTTGCCTGAGGAACGATATCCGCTCACCTGGGGTGACCGTTACGGTGCCCTTATAAGAGCTGTTCTCTCCGGAGAGGATTTTTAAAAATGTCGATTTTCCTGCCCCATTGGCCCCAATGAGCCCGTAACAGTTGCCTGGTACGAACTTAATATTCACATCTTCAAATAGCTTATGGCTTCCATAACTCAAACTGACGCCTGCGGTACTAATCATATGGGGGGCATCTTACTTGGGATGCGTCAATAATACCAGTCTTAATACCAGTCTGGTTTTAGCGGGTTTAAAGGACGGTTTAAAGGCAAGTCTTACTGCTCTAAGACGTCCCCCTCCAGAGCTTCTGGGAAGCCCGGATAGCGGGGTTTAGGCTGGAGCACCCTTTTAAGCATGCCCGAAAGGTGGCCTGACTTGCCCTTGTTGACTGAGAATCCTGGCAGAATTTCTTTCTCCATGGGATCGGACACGAACTGAGTGATAAACTTGTGTAGTGGAGATCTATAAATCATACGGAGCTGTGAAATGACGACAGGAAGTTTCAACTCAATCGTTTTGGAATCCAGAGGATAACTGACCGACGGGTCTTGTTCCTTCGTGAATAAATATTGATTGATATCGATAGAAGTGTCGGTTGGTAGAGTCTTAGGTAAGACTGCGCGAACGTGATCATCCACTGTGATTTGATATTTAACGTCTGATTTGACGAATTTGATTTTTTCAGGAGTCCGTTCGAATCGAAGAATCTCTTTGTACTCATTCAGACGGGGGGGGAATTTCCACAACCGGGATTTCATAATCTCTTTCTTTGATTTCATACGAATCTCTAAAATAAGTGGTGACGTATCTTGGACGAATAAAGTCAACTCCGACGGGAACTGGTGTATTTCTATCACCCGGAACCGTAAATTGGGCTAAGGTCTCAACGAGATTCAGGATTCCATCAATTTTCTTGGGATCATTTTCAGGGATTTGTGCAGCATGCGCCTTCAAATCTTGAATGAAATTCGAGAACTCGGGAGCCGTTGCGTCTGCCCTGAACAATCTGAGAAGGTCTTCGTCATCTAATAGAATGCGGTACTTATCTGAGCCATCTCTTTGTTCGGCCGTGGGATTTTTGATTTTAATTTCTAGATAAGCCCGATTTTGGGTAATGGGATCTCGTTTTGCCTCCCGATAATCCTCAAGTGATGTGAAATAGATTCTAGCTCTCATACGGATCTTGGTCTTCATTCCACCTAGATTGGTGAATGAAGCCGCTTTTCCGTAAAATGTTAAATTTCCGCGACGTCGGCCACTTTCAGCGACAGCATCTCTCAGTTTCAAATCAAATGGGGGAGCCGAATGGGTCGGGTTTCCCGCCCCTCCTGTTCTAAGACTGGCTAAAATCCTTTCCCAGGTTTGATTTGAAACGACGGATTTCAATTCTTTGCGACTACTCGTCAAATTAGTCGAGGTCTCAAGAAGCTTCATATCGCGGATCATTTTTTGTCCCGCCGGTATTGGTAGCCGGATCTTACTATGAATCGGATTAGGTGACTCATAAGCATGGGAATAAGAGACTGACGAAAAGACAATAATACTAAGACCCAGAATGAATAGCTTCATTTTCCCCCCAACCCTTTCTCGCACTATTTAAAAGAAAAATTTTAGAATAAAGCGAAAAAGCCTGAGAGTGTTTGACATGGGGCACTAATTTGTGCAAGTAGGAAATTTATGAAGTGGGTACCTTTTGTTCTAGGGGTTTTTCTTGTTCATTCAGTTTTAGCGGCACCAGGAGATTCAGTAAACTCAGTAGTTCAAGACGGCTCTCTGGATGTGAAATCGGGCTTTGGCAAGGACCACGGTGTTCTTGATCCCGACCAAGCCCCGGAAACTCAAAAGCTAGTCAAAGACTTGTTCTATGAATGCCTAGGGGAACCGTGTTCTCCAGTAATTAGTTTAAGAAAAATTGATGCGCTCTTGGTCCGACTTCGAGACGAGGACCGGCGCTTGGTTGCCGATCTCAACGAATCAGCCATATTGGAAGAAATTGAAACGGACGTTCGCCTTCCGCAGAATGCCATTCGACGGGCCGGGGAACAACTTCACGGTCAAACTAAGATCAATCGAGTTTACCCGGAGTATTTGATTCCAACAATAACCACTCTTCGAAATTTAGTTCAATCCAATCGGCATCCGGATCAGTGGGAGGGCTTAATTCACGATTTTATACGTGGGTACCATATTTTCTACTTTCCGAATAACCATGTGAAAATGTGGGCAAGAAGTAACGATATCAAACATATCATCAAACACTCGTTTGTTTCTTATAAGTTCAAAAGGGATAATGACGAACAGAAAGAAGCCATCAATCTCATTCTTGAACCGGAGAACGTAGATGATGTAAATCGGACTCTGGACTCTCGTTTCGAGGTAGGTCATTACCTGAGTCAAAGTGAACTTCATCTTCTCAAAGAAAAGGGCTTTGACATTTCTCGCCTGAATCCAGGGGTAAGTGCATTTTGGGAAAATAGAACGCCCGAAGAGATCACTTCTTTCAAAGAAGGCTACGGAGTGGTTTACCCGGCCCCAGACACCCGACTGGTATACAACGGAATCATCCTTACAGGGAGTGTCTCCCCGAAATTAGAGGTGGAATCAGTCATAGATGGGATCCGAAGAAAGTACAAAGTGAAGTGGGGGCGAGAAACTCACGCCGATATCGCTGCGACGGCTCTGGCATTCTTCGTGGGTCTAAATGGAGATCCCATGCAGTATCGGCCAGAAATAAAGATTCATCTCGGAAAGTACAGTTATGAGGATTTTATTTCTCAGTATCAGGCGAAATATGCGGGCCTTCAGACCTATAATTACATTGCCTCACATGGCGGTCCTAAAGGTGACGAATGGATTGTCATAAAAGATGCACTTTTTGAAGGAAGACCGCTCGAACATGAAGTCCGAATATTACCCTTTGATTCGACCGCGATGGATTTCAACTTCCGTCGGGAATTTGGTGCACGGTTGCTTTTTTATGCGTTAATTGGGCAGCAAGACACCAAAGTTTCAAATTTGAAGTTTGTCCTATCCACTCGGAATCGACCTCTCCATCCTAGCCCCCTGAGTCAGCTTTTGGGATTTGAGGATCCCCGTCCTCGAGTTCAGCTGCGACTTCAAGATACCGGTTATTCTTTTGGTCCTAGGCGCTATTATAGCGATAATCCAATTAAATATATTTACGAAAATAAATATCTTCCCAATGAATTTGAGGCAGACGGAAATGTAGTGACCAGTGACGACGGTATTGAAGTTCGATGGGTAGATTTCTATCATTTAGAAAAGGAATTTCAGAATGCTACCTACTGGGATATGAAGTGGATGGCTCGAAAGATCGCCCGGTTGAGCGGGGATGATATTGAATTTTGCCTGACTCGAGGAGGAATGCCCCCTGAAATTGCAAAGCTCTATCGGTTGAAGCTGGTATCCAGAAAGAACGAAATGATTCGTGCTTTTGGACTGAATCGGGACCCCATTCAGCCGATTCCAGAAGAAGATTCCCCCAGTTATAAAACATACACCTCGCCTCCCAATGAGCAGACCCAGAAACCAGCAGTTAAGAATGGAACTTTGGTACAGGGTCACTTTGAGGGGAAGAAAATATATGTGGTTAACCAGGCGACGGTTTCCTATTATTTGGTTGGGCTGATCAATTCCTTTTTTTCAACAATTATGACGGGCGTATCAGGAAGTCCGGTCGCTGGCTACGACCACAAGGCAAACGTCAATAATATTCAATTTAATCCGCTAGTGGGACTTACTGGTTTGACTCGAATTACCGCGGGGACAACGGCTACCAATCTTGCTTCGAAACAAGTTTCAACATCCTACTTTTCTAAGCCCATTCAAGTTTCTTTGGGACTAGGTGTGAGTGCTACGCTGTCAAGAAGTGTAAGTGCGGCGCGAGAACCCTTTAATTCGGATCATGATCACAGGGCGCGTCCCTTTATCGTCAACGATTCACTGTCCATTCAGATTGGATTTAATTCTCCGTTATTCGATAAATTGATGAAAGCTCTTCCAGTCCAAGCACTGGGAGCATTTCGACTCTTTCAAGCAAACTACGAATGGAACCATTACGCGGAATCTCTTGCTGCGGGTTACGAGGCACCCATTGCCCCATTTTTTGAATATCTGTTGTCACCCGTAGGCAGAACAGCTGAACTCTTGGACCGGGAGGAGGCTTTGACTAAGAGTTTTGCGGTGGGGGGTGAATTGGCGGCAAGCGCGGGAATGGACTTCGGTTCAACCCCAGTTTTTAAAGCATTGAACAATAGTACTGGATTTTCGGTTGGATTGGTAAAGCTGCAAGAGCGGGCATACGTAAGAGACCAATATGGACAATTTCACATTTTTGATCAAAAGACGATCGAGTCCTACGGAGGAATTAATTTACTCCTGGGCGACATTTTCAATCCTTTGATGTCTCAATTTCCACTTGCTTCCTTTGGGAGGTCGATATTCAAATACCGCACGAAGCAAGTAGATGTATTTGTTCCTCGTCAGGATGGAGTCTATTCCCACGATACCCCTATTTTGGATGGGGACGGTCGCCTCGCAAAGGATATTACGGAATGGGTGGGTGGATATCCTGAAAAGGCAGAAGCCTTTGAAACCAACTTTAAGATCACAAGCGAAGGAGTTTTGAAGAACAGCTTGAACTTTTTCCTCTTCAATGGAAAGGCCGAATCCGAAAGAGCCACGCGTTCTCAATTGGAACTCAGGGACGGGAACAGAAAAGACCTATTTAGCTATACCAAGACCACAGACAAGTACTTAGGGATCTCCTCTCAGTATTTAACATTTATTAAACAGCAGGACGTCACAGTTAAGGAGGCACAGAGGACTTATATTAATCTGGAAATGGATCATCATCATCCAGAGGGACTGACGGTCATCCTCCGGGCGACGAATTTTTTTCGGAAGGGCAATAAGAAAAATGTGGAAGAGGTGATTGCAAGCATTAACCGAAGATTTTCTCAGAGCCCGGAGTTACCACTTTATCGTGACTATGTACTACCACCGGAAACTGACGTTGATCTGTATCGAAAGTGTTACGCCATGACCCGCATTTACATTGAGGGCTATCGCCTTCTTGGAAAGATTGAAAGTCTCAGTGTTGAGAAGCTGCGTGAGATGGCCAAACAGTATTTTAGTGCGGTGCTGCCAACACGTTTTAGCAGTGCCCTGACTTCTGCTTATTACGATTATAAACTATGGGAGCGAGTCAATCGAATCGAAAAATCCTTTCTGCGGCTACAAAAGGAAACAAAAAAGCTAAATCGCGATTACACGGCTATCTTTCCTTTGTTGGAGGATTTCTTGTATCAGCAAAAAATCACTAAGAACGGAATTGGTCTGATTCAGTCCATCTTGAATGATCAAGGAGGCGTGAATGCGGGTGAAAACGCAATTTTGGTTATGGGCGATATCCAGGGGATTTATGAGTCCTTTTCGACAATGAACGATCTTCAGCAACGACAAAGAAGGCACTTCGTCGGCAAACATTGGGGTAAATTCAATTTGGTCGGCCCTGTTCAGTACCACAATCGTTACAACAACGTCCTTTACCAAGGGCCGACGGTTCTTCCACAGATCAATGCAGAAACGATGTTTGGGGATACTACATGGCTCGGGACGCCCGAAGAATTGGGGACGTAGCGGTATGAGTGGGCGTTTCTTGCTGGAGTGTAAACAAAGTGGCCCACCCAAGGCTTGAGTGGGCCGTTTTGGTTACACTTTGGAAAGAAATTGTGACAGTACATTGCTATGTTAAACACCACCCTCTCGCTTTTGCGTTGCCCTCGCCTCAAAACGGGGTCCAAAAACCCAGCTCAACGCCGGCAGGGCCCTAAGAGCCCGCAGCACAAGAGAAGCCCGTGCCGTGGCGCGCTGTCACTCACTAGCCAAAAGAAGGTAGAAATTGCGACCTCCCCGGATGTATTCGAAGTCGTTTCGGGGCATTTGGAATGCAAAGTCTGTCGTTCGCGATTTCCAATTCTTGCGGGAATTGCGATATTGGTGGATTCTGTCGCGAACTACCTGATCGATCATGCGAAAGGGATTGCTCAAGCCGTCTCGGACTCGGAAATTCCAGCCGAGTACCGAAAGGACTTTCTTCAAGCAAAAGCGCAAATTCAGCTCGAGCATATTGAAGACGATTTAGAGGCTGAACGAGTCGTTTCGCTCTATATTATGAATCATTATTTGCAGGCGAATCGGAGCGTGAAGGGCCAAAGTCGCGAAGACGGCAAGGGAGAAGGCCTCGAAGCCCGTAGTCCCTGGTGGAAGCCTCGGGGAGCTGCTGGCAGTGCGTCGTCTGAGGGGCCTCGAAGAGAAGGAAACCCTGCCCTACAATCCGGAGTTGCTTTTCCAGGTAGTAAATTAATCGACACTTTGATTCGCGAATACTGGGACCAAGGACCTTTTGCTCAAATTGAGCGGTGGGTATCCCATCAGAAAAACGTCAGCAAAAAGTCTCTCAATGCTGTTGAACTCGGGTGCGGTGTCGGCGGACTCTACCCAGTTTTGAAGAATCACCTTCGTTCCTATTTGGGTGTGGATAGTTCATTTGTGAGCATAGCCGTCGCTCGCCACTTGGCGTTGGGGATGCCGTACCGTGGATCCATTCGGATTCCCGAAGATTTGCTACAGGGTCCGGTTTCAAGGCCCGTTACCTTTCCTTCAGCTTCGTCCGCCTTCGGGCCTTCTCGGTCCTCTGGGGTTCCAGCGGGTTCTAGATCTCCTCTGGCGGACGGAAGCAGCGATTTTATTGTCGGTGACCTGGAAAGTCTCCCTCTTCACTCCGAGCAGTGGGATCTGACTATTGCATTAAATGCCATCGATATGATGGACGATCCCTCATTGCTGCCTCAGCTTCAACGTGAACTAATAAAAAAAGATGGAATTGCAATTCAAAGCTGCCCCTATATTTGGCATCCGGGCGTGGCGAAACGTTTGAGAAAAAAACTGCCTGAAGGGAAAAGAACTTCCTCGTCAGCGGCGGTCGAATGGCTCTACGAGCAAGCAGGGTTCAAGATCGAAGAACGTGCCTTGGATATTCCATGGCTATTTTTCAAACATGTCCGGCAACTGGAGATTTACTCAGTGCACGCATTTGTTTCGAGGAAGGCGTAGTGTTTTATTCGAAAAAATCTACTCAAAGAGTAGAATTGTTGCGGGTATAACGGCCATACGAGTTCCTATTGCCTGTAGCCCGGAGTCTTTGGACACAAAAATGACTTTGGATTGAATATAGGCTTTTAAGAAGCTCTGCGCCGAAAAAAGCTCAGAACGTTGAGGTTCACTGCCCTCAATTGGTATTACGCCTAAGATCTTATCTTCGACTTGATAGGCAAAGGGTACCCATGCTCCTCCCCTCGTGCGGTATTGAAACATTCGGTGGTCAAATCCCAGGCGATACTCAAATTGTTCTCGAAAATTTCGAAACACGAATGAACGCCATTTTTGATTAGCAGGCAAATTGGTGCCTGTAAAATGATTGAGTTCTGCTTGATCTTCAAGCCAAATCGAATATCCTGAACGCCCGCCTTCGCAGGGCACTAGGCGAATGACAAAAACGGCGGTTAGTGCTTGTATCAATTTCTTTTGTGTTACTTCGCTGATTCGAGTTGTTCGGCGCAGTTCAGATGGTCTCCAGATTTGCCCTTCTTTTAATGCAAGAGCCCTCACGTATTCGTAAATTTGTGAGTATGGAAGCGTAGTTGGGTACACTAGTCGAACGTCTCGATCCAGTATGGTTTGAAGTTGGGCGCTTACTTTTTGCTGCGTTAACTTAGGATCACGCATAAAACAAATTCCTGGCAAACCACCCTTTTTCAAATACAAGTCTATTTCACGGCTGAAAGACCTGTTCCTTTTTTCAAGTAGTTTCAATTCGTCAACCAAAGGTAAAAGTGAGTTACAATTGAGTAACCTCTGACCTATTTCAGGAAGGGGGCGCTCAAGCATTTCAGATAGAGTTAGAGGAAGTAATTCCAAAGTAACTATTCTACCAGTCAGAGACTCCCTGATAGCTATGCGGCTAGAAAAACGAACCGATCCCGTTAGGTAGAACTGTCCAGGTGATTTATTGACTCTCACTGTCTCTTTGAGAATAGGAAATATTTCCGGAACCATTTGACATTCATCAAAAGTAGTGCCTTTTTTGCGATGATTTTGAATAAAGGCCTTCGGATTGGCTGTGGCTTCTTGGAGTAAATCAGGGTCATCGAATGTATAATATTCGTTAGTGTGGCTTTCTGAGAACGTAGTTTTTCCCGCTTGGCGATGTCCAACAATGCCAGTTATTGCACTATACTTGATAATTTTATCAAAATTAGACTCAATGTGACGCTTTCTTATATGGGGCATAGAGCTTATAAGATAAGCGACGGATGTCTTTTTTGCAAGGGGCCTTGCAGAAAAGACATAGATGTCCTTTTTTATAAGGGCTAACGGTGCGCTAAAAAGAGCCTCGCAATGGGCTCTTACTCGGATTTGTTCGAGTGGCTTGAAGCAACTTCCTCATTGCCGTTGCCCGAGCCAGTGGAACTAGTTGAGTTTGAACGGGCTTTTCCGGGTAATCGGTTACTGACGTATTTATTTAAGTACTCTTCGTGAGGTACTCCAGCCAGGTTGACTTTTTCGAGCAATTTACGTATTTGCGAATTTTTGACGGCTTTAGGCATGATAGCATTAGGATCCGCGTCTGGGTTGATTCCTTGAAGTAATAGTAAATTCCGAACGACCGCAGGGTCACTCACAGGTCCATATCCTACGGAGTTGTTCCACAGATGCCCTTGAACCCTAGCACTTTCAGATATTTGATCTCGAGCATTTTCATCCTCTTCTCTTGCTTTGATGGTATGAATACTCTCAAATTTGTCCAGGGCCTTAATCAGATCTGATGCTTCAGAGCTTAGAACAGGCAGAGATAAATTGACAGTGAGTTTGCCTACTCTGATTGGATTTTTTGGATCATTAGAATAAGCATAACTCTGGGTAGAATTTTTAAAACCAAAATCATTCTTCAAACGTTCAGCTAGAATAGGCATATGGGGTTCTCTTACATAGATGATAATGGGAAAAAATGCTTTTTTCCCGTCTTTACCTACTGGACCTACCGGGCTTTTAATCGGAGTCTGAGAAATATCGAGAGCTATTAGCTTAGAGGTAGAAGAAGCCTTATTCATAAAAACGTGGGGCGAAGTCATTTCCCAGTCTGATCCTGCAAAAGCGTTATGACTTAAAAGCAGGGTGCTGAAGAGTATTGAGAGTGTCCAGGTTTTTCTACTAAATAACTTTATACGTACAGCATATTTCATAAAACAACGACCTTCTAATTGATCCCGTACAGCAACTATCGGGCCAACTTAATGCGCGTTTTAAAGCAGTACAGACAAAAATCCAGTGTTGCTACATTAAGAAAGTCGTCAGGTGTCGAGAAAGTTGTCAAAGTTGTTTTCAACGTAATGGGCCCTGAAAATTTCATGGTCATTTGAGTTAACGATATAAATTATTAATTTTGGATTTGACACGAAATATTATCGACAACAGGGGGATTATCCCAGCCTACGATGTATTGGCAAGAGCAAGTAGTTGGGTTTGTTTGAGTGCAATTAGAATCGGCAGTCTTTAAGGGATAGGAAAGTGGACCGGAAGGAGTTTGGCAGTTGCAATACGGGCCTGTAGCAAACGAGCCATCTGCTTGAGGGACCTTAGGATAAGTAGTTTGGGAAGGGGCTTGGCCACACCCAGTTAGTATTAATAAAACAATAAATGTAAACCTCATAAAACAACGACCTTCTGAATGATCCTGTGCAGCAATTGTTGGGCCAGCATAATATTTGTTTTAAAGCAGTACAGACAATAATTCTGATTAACCGTTAGACGCGTGTCTAAGTGGAGAGATACTAAAAATTTTTTTCTCATCCTAATATGTAGATAAGTTCATCACTTATCTCTTGATTACGGGCGTTATATTTCGCAAAGCGTATAGACCTGTTTGGTTCAAGTGCTATTGTCGCTCCCTTGATACAACAAGGGGGGCCGTTATGGCAAAAACACAATTTCAGCATTCAAGGTGCTTATCTGGCATTTTGATCACTTCGTTTATTTCAACAATAGGATTTGCAGGGGGATTTTCGCCGAAAGAGCAAGAGGAGATTCAGAATCAACTTAATGAGTTTAAGTTCAATCCGGTAGGTTTTATGGCAAAGCCTCCGACAAAAGTTTCTGGGACAGATCAATCAAAACTAAATAATGCACCGGTTCCAAGTTTGAATAGAGATTTCTCAAGTTACAAGTGGATTAATAGCGAGATCGATCGACTTGCGGGGATGCAGGCAAAAAACATAAATTCAGATCTGCGTAGCGCAAGCAGTGCCGACTTCAACAATGCTAGCGGTGTTAGCATTGATGCGATTATCAACCCCGACGGTACCGACAGTCCAGCAAGTCTAGTTGATAGTCTCAGCTACCAAACTCTGAGAGACATGGAAAATGCAAATCTGATGCAATCGGCCTTAGACACCCATCCTTGGTCGAGCACCTACTGGCCAGTTTCACAGGGGGTCATTGCCTGGAGATATGCGGATCCTTATTATCCAAGAAGTAGTGATTGGAATACCAATGTGAACTACGTCTTGACCCACCTCAACGCTTGTTCATTGGATCAGCTATCGCCGGCAGAAAAGTATGATTTATTGGTGGGCGACCCCAATCAATCTTTAACTCATGAAATGCTGAACGAAGGCGCAACCTTCTTTAGGAGCTTCGGCACTGTGGCCTCCTGGATGGGCATCTGCCATGGGTGGTCTCCCGCGTCTTATATGGATGCAAGGCCGGCTCATTCTATCACAGTGACTGCTGCTGATGGCGTCACAAAGATTCCCTTTCGTCCCTCGGACATCAAAGCACTCAGTTCTGCGCTTTGGGCGAAAGGTAACTTCCAAAGTCGATTTATCGGCAAGCGTTGTAACCAGGAGAATCCACAAACGGATGGAATGGGCAGAATTATTGATCCGAACTGTTACGGTGAAAATCCAGCGGCCTGGCACCTCTCGGTGGTGAATCAGATTGGCGTAGGTCGAAGATCCTTCATTATAGATGCTCACCACGATACGCAGATCTGGAATCAGCCAGTATTTGGATATAAATATTCCTATTTTAATCCAGAGACAAAATATATTGCTCCAAATTTGGAAGGTGCAACCGTTCCTTTGCAGAACTATACCACAGACCAGTTTAGATCATACCGCGCCAGCGGAGCCGCTTACGTCGTGGGCGTGGCCATGGATCTGACCTACGTCAGTGAAACCGCACCTTCACTATCATCAACAGACAGTCCAGAGCAAGATGCTTTAGTGACTGTGAGATACCTCTACGATTTGGAATTAGATGCAAATCAGCAAATCATAGGAGGAGAATGGTATTCGAACGCTCATCCTGGCTTCATGTGGACTCCGGTTAAGGGCGCGAAAGCTTTCTCAGTGGGCGATGGAATGCTCGGACAAAGTGGTTCTCAAATGCAGTGGGATGGCTCAGGCCCCATTCCCAGCACTTGGTTCCAAGCAATTCAGCAATCCTCCGCACAAGGACAACCCTTGGAGAGAGTTGTGAGTACCTTAGAAGTAATGGCAGCAATGTAACCTGACAGCTAGCTACCAGTCGGCGCTGAATAGCTGTCGGCTGGTAGCTTTTCCTATTCGCTTTTCTGAAAATATCGAGCTATGGTGGCCTCCACTAAAATGAGGTGCAAAATGATATTTGAAGGACAGGCGATTCATTGTTCGATGCTTGACGGGAAAATAGTCGAGCTTCAATTCAATTTAAAAGATGATTCCGTTAATAAATTTAGCGCTCAAACTTTAAAGGAGCTTCAAGAGGCGGTGGCTAAAATTAAGTCAACGCCCGGTGTTCAAGGGCTATTGTTGACGAGTGGAAAAGATTGTTTTGTCGTTGGCGCAGATGTCACCGAGTTTCTCGAACACTTCAAAAAGCCTGAAGCCGAAATGACGAGCTGGGTAAAGAAAACGAATTCTCTCTTTAGCGAGATTGAGGATCTTCCCTATCCAACCGTTTCTGCGATCAATGGATTCGCACTGGGCGGTGGATTTGAGATCGTTCTTGCTACCTGTTATCGTGTCATGGCATCCAACACTAAAGTCGGTTTACCGGAAACTAAATTGGGAATATTCCCAGGTTGGGGTGGTACGGTTCGGCTCTCTCGTCTCGTGGGAGCTGACAACGCGATCGAGTGGATTGCTTCGGGTGAACAGTGGAATGCAAACGCAGCACTCAAAGTAGGAGCAGTGGATGCAGTTGTCGCTCCAGATCAAGTGCGTCAAGCAAGTCTTGGAATGCTGAAAGACGCGATTGACGGAAAATTGAATTGGAAAGCGCGAAGAGATGAAAAGAAAAATCCACTCAAATTAAATCCAATTGAAGCAACTTTGGCCTTCGAAAGTGCAAAAGCTTTTGTAGCGGGAAAAGCAGGACCGAATTATCCTGCGCCGATTACTGCGATTGAATGTATGCAAAAGGGCGCCTCAAAAAGTCGCGATCAAGCTCTGGAAATTGAGACCGAAGGCTTTGTTAAGATGGCCAAGACCCAAGTGGCTTTTTCGTTGGTGAGTTTGTTTCTTGGTGATCAATATGTAAAAAAGAATAGTAAGAAGATTGCCAAATCAGCTCGTGCTGTGGATACTGCTGCAGTTTTGGGCGCAGGAATTATGGGCGGAGGCGTAGCTTATCAGTCTGCCTCCAGTGGTGTTCCCATCTTTATGAAGGATATCCAGACTAAATCTCTTGATCTAGGAATGGGAGAGGCGGTCAAAATCTTGGATAAACTGGTCACTCGTCAGAAAATGACTTCGGCTAAAATGGGAGAAGTGCTTGGCAAAATTCATCCCACCCTGTCATACGGTGATTTCGGAAATGTGAACTTCGTAGTAGAAGCAGTTGTTGAAAATGAAAAAGTAAAAAAATCTGTTCTTGCAGAAGTTGAGAGTGGTGTAAAACCAGGCACTATTATCACAAGCAATACTTCCACGATCTCGATTAATCGGCTTGCAGAAGGGCTCAAGCATCCAGAGAATTTTTGTGGGATGCATTTTTTCAATCCTGTTCATCGAATGCCCTTGGTCGAAATCATTCGCGGCAAGAAAACGAGTGACGAAACCATTGCAACTACAGTGGGCTATGCACTTAAAATGGGCAAAACTCCCATCGTAGTAAACGACTGCGCTGGGTTTTTGATCAACCGAGTACTTTTTCCTTACTTCGCTGGTTTTATGAAGTTGGTGAACGAAGGTGTAGATTTCCAGAGAATTGATAAAGTCATGGAGAAGTTCGGTTGGCCAATGGGTCCTGCCTTTCTCTTGGATGTGGTCGGTATTGATACCGCGCATCACGCGAATCATGTGATGGCGGAAGCCTTTCCTGATCGGATGAAAGAGTCTCAGAAAACTGCAATCGATATTATGTTTGAAAATAAGCGATTTGGACAAAAGAACTCTCTTGGGTTCTATATTTACAAGCCGGATAAAAAAGGCGCTCCGAAGAAGGAAGTTGACCCGACAGCTTACGAACTTATGAAATCGCTTGCTTCGAGTCACAATGGACATCATTCCGATATTACAGATCAAGATATTATCGATCGAATGATGTTACCCATGATTATCGAATCATCGCGATGTCTCGAGGATGGAATTGTGAGTTCGCCCGTAGAAGTCGATCTAGGCGTGATTTACGGATTAGGATTCCCTCCATTTCGTGGCGGAGTCCTGAGGTATTCGGATGCCGTGGGTTTGAAAGTGCTTTGTCAGAGTGCTGAAAAATTTCAGAAATTGGGCAAGCTCTATGAACCGACTCGCCAAATGTTGAATCTCGCAAGTTCCAACAAGTCTTTTTACTAAGGCTATTAGGGCTACTCAAGCTTCTAAAGGAGAATTTTCATAAATGAAAAAAGTAGTTATTGTTGATGCTGTTCGAACTCCCATGGGTCGATCCAAGGGAGGAATGTTTCGAAATGTAAGAGCGGAGAATCTTTCTGCCGAAGTGATCAATGCTCTACTCAAGAGGAACTCAAAAGTTGATCCAAATGAAGTAGAAGATGTCATTTGGGGATGTGTTCAACAAACTCTTGAGCAGGGTTTCAATATTGCCCGATTTGCTTCGCTGATGACTCCTATTCCTCACTCTGCAAGCGCTCAAACTGTGAATCGTCTTTGTGGCTCTTCCATGTCGGCTTTGCATACCGCTACGATGTCAATCATGACGGGTCATGGAGATGTCTATGTGGTGGGTGGCGTTGAGCATATGGGACATGTGCCCATGACTCATGGAATTGATCCAAATCCTACTTCCAGCAAATATTCCGCTAAGGCGGCTGGGATGATGGGTCTCACGGCTGAATTGCTTGGTAAGATGCACAAAATCAGCAGAGAAGCTCAAGATCAATTTGCCCTTCGGTCCCATCAAAATGCTCATCGGGCTACTGTTGAAGGCCGATTTAAGGGAGAGATTATTCCAATCCTCGGCCACGATGAAGCAGGTGCGCTGAAGAGTTTTGATTTTGACGAAGTGATTCGTGCTGACGCGAATATGGCAGATCTTTCAAAGCTCAAGCCTGCCTTTGATCCAAAGGGCGGGACTGTCACTGCAGGGAATTCGTCGGCGATCTCCGACGGGGCTTCTGGGTTATTGGTGATGTCTGAGGAGCGCGCGAAATCTCTCGGAATTCAGCCTATGGCTCGAGTACGAGCCATGGCATCGGCCGGTTGCGATCCTTCCATCATGGGATACGGACCCGTTCCCGCAGTTCAGAAAGTGCTGAAAAGAGCGGGAATGAGCATTGGCGATGTCGACTTATTTGAATTGAACGAAGCTTTTGCGGCGCAATCTTTGCCGGTCTTGAAGGATCTCCAGCTTTTGGATGTCTTAGACAAGAAGGTGAACCTCAATGGAGGCGCGATTGCGTTAGGTCATCCGCTCGGGTGCTCTGGTTCTCGTATTACAGGAACCCTTTTGCATTTAATGAAAGCAAAGAACGCTCGCACAGGGGTTGCAACAATGTGCATCGGAATGGGCCAAGGGATTGCGACAGTCTTCGAACGCGTTGAATAGTATTTAGAAGGGGAGAGGTCAGCACCCCGGAATTTAGTCCGGGGTTGATGCCTCTCCCCGACCTTCTTGCACGCGGACCTTTGGGCCCAGGTTACTGCTCGAAATTACTGTAAAGACCACTGCAAAAAATGACTGGACACGCCCAGCCAAATAGTGAATAACGCTAACCAAACACTGATAAACGACTGCCCTGAGCGGTGAGTGCTTGGCTAACTATGGCAAATAAATTGAACTCAGAATCGAATTCTATCGGCTACCATTTTCAGCGGGCGAGAGTGATTGATCCAAAATCTGGAACCGACCGCGAACAAGATCTTATTATAAAAGACGGAAAATTGAGTGAAAGAGGCCGCGGGTTGGCAACCCCAAAAGGGGTTGTACCTATCGATGCACACGGCCTTTTAGTGGTGCCAGGGTTGGTCGATTTACACGCTCACCTACGTGAACCTGGCGAAGAATATAAAGAAGATTTTATGACCGCCTCGGCGGCAGCGGCATTTGGAGGATTTACTTCCATCTGTGCGATGCCGAATACCAAGCCACCGAATGACTCTCGCGCTATTACAGAACTCATTATTTCACGAACTCGCGCTTTGGGCGGAGTGCGCGTTTACCCCGTAGGTGCTATTACGATGGGCTTACAGGGGAATCGACTGACTGAAATCGGAGAGTTGAAAGATGCAGGTGTTGTCGCGATTAGCGATGATGGTCGGCCAGTAATGAATTCTCGAGTTATGAGACGGGCTCTCGAATATGGAAGGACTTTTGGAGTTCCCGTGATTCAACATGCAGAAGACCTCAATCTCTCTGAAGGGGGTGTCATGCATGAAGGGAGTTGTTCCACTCGTATTGGTCTCAAGGGCCAGCCTTCTCAGGCAGAATCAGTTATCGTCGCTCGAGACTTAGCTTTGGTCGAACTTACCGGCGCTCGATACCATATCGCCCATGTATCGACTCAAGAATCTATTCAGCATATTCGCGAAGCCAAACGCAAAGGTTTGCCCGTGACTTGTGAAGTAACGCCCCACCATCTGATGTTAACAGATGAAGCGTGCATGACATACGATACTGCGACAAGAGTGAATCCGCCTCTCAGAGGTAAAGAGGATATAGAGGCTCTTCGGCAAGCACTCGCTGATGGGACGATCGATGCCGTGGCAACTGATCATGCCCCTCATTCCTCAATTGAAAAGCAAGTCGAATTTGATTGCTCCGCCTTTGGTGCGATCGGTTTTGAAACTGCGCTGGCACTCGTTTTAAGACTCGTAGAGAAGAAAGAAATCACCCTCATGGCTGCAATTGAGCGATTGACCTGGGGGCCCGCTCGAGCCCTGAGTTTACCGGGCGGAACTCTTCAAGAAGGTATGCCGGGAGATCTGACTTGTATAGATTTAGATCAGGAATGGACAGTCGATCCCGACACCTTTCGATCCAAAAGCAGGAATAGTCCCTTTCTAGGGTGGAAGCTAAAAGGAAAGGCAGTAATGACCATCGTTGGCGGCAAGATGATTCACGACGAGAGAAATGGTGGATCATGAAAAAGTCGCCGCGTGAAAACGAGAAAAAGAATATTAGCCTCGGACTCAAGCATGGGGTTTCCCTCTCCTCAATCATCGAAGACCGTCAGCTCTTAGATCGAGCTGGAATTCATTCCGCGCTTGTAAAAATGGCCGATGAAATATTGGAGTTTCATCCAAAATACCAAAAGCTTCTTTTGATCGGGATACACACGGGTGGAGTCTATTTAGCGGAAAGATTGCAACGCCTGATCAAGGCAAAAACTGGATATGAAATTCAGATGGGAGTCATGGATATTACTCTGTATAGAGACGACCCGTTTGTTGGATTGCCGCGACCCGAAGTAGGGCTGACTCAGTTGCCTTGCTCAATTCAAGGCCGCAAGTTGATACTGGTGGACGACGTTTTATTTACGGGGCGAACGATTCGATCTGCATTGATGGAGCTGATGGATTTTGGTCGGCCTCAATGTGTGGAGTTGGCTGTATTAATTGATCGTGGTCATAGGGAACTTCCTATTCGACCTGATTACGTTGGTCTCAAAACGAAAACGTTGAGAAAGCAATCCGTGCGCGTATTTTTAACTGAGAAAGGCGAGGCGGACCGGGTTGCGGTTTTCAAACAGGCCGGCCAGGAAAGTAGTGGCCAAGGCATTCGTGATGTCAAAGAAAAGATTTTGTAAAGAAAAAATTATATGACGAGTCATTCATTTCAGCATCGGCACCTCCTGGGAATTGAAAATCTAAGTACTGACGATATTCTTACTATTTTAAATCTTGCAGATCGCTTTCTTGAAATCTCTGAGCGGCCTATCAAAAAGGTTCCGACGTTACGAGGGAAAACTGTCATTAACTTCTTCATGGAAGCGTCCACCCGAACGCGAACTTCCTTTGAAATAGCCGGGAAGCGCTTATCTGCAGATGTGATCAATGTTTCTTCCTCCGGAAGTTCTATTAGCAAAGGGGAGACCCTTCTCGATACCGCTATGAACCTGAATGCGATGAAGCCAGATGTCATTGTCATACGGCATTCTTCTTCCGGCGCGGCTCAATTTGTTTCTCAGTATGTCGATTGTTCTGTGATCAATGCAGGGGATGGAATGCATGAACATCCTACACAAGCATTATTGGATTGTGGCACCATTCGAAAACACAAAGGTCGAATTGAAGGACTGACTGTTGCGATCGTGGGCGATGTTGCACATAGCCGGGTAGCTCGATCTAATATTCACGCCCTAAGAAAACTAGGGGCCCAAGTTCGGGTGGCGGGGCCGATGACTCTTATGCCTGTGGGAATTGAGTCCATGGGAGTGAAGGTCTTTTACCGGGTGGAAGACGCTTTGAAAGATGCTGACGTAGTGATCGTGCTGCGGCTGCAAAAAGAGCGGCAGGAAGATGGATTGATCCCGAATACTCGAGAGTACAGCCGCTATTTTGGAATTAATTCGAGCAGACTTCAGTTAGCGAAGCCCGACGCTATTGTGATGCATCCAGGTCCAATCAATCGCGGAGTTGAGTTAGCGTCCGATGTTGCAGATGGTACTCGTTCCGTTATTCTCGACCAAGTGACACAAGGGATTGCAGTTAGAATGGCCGCTCTATATTTAGTGGCCGGCCCCACTTCAGAGGAGCACGATGCTCGGTGAGCAGAGAGTACAATACCGCGCGGTGAGCTACACGTTAAGCGGCTAGAAAGGCTAAAATTATGAATCTATTTCCACTTTCAGAACGTATATTGAAGGTCAAGCCTTCCCCAACGGTCAGCTTGAACGCAAGGGCAGCGGAAATGACCCGGGCTGGTAAACCAGTTGTTAGCCTAGCTGTCGGTGAGACAGATTTTCAAACTCCCCAAGTAATTGTAGATGCTGCGATCGCTTCACTGAACCGAGGCCGCACAAAATATGGAGCAGCGGGCGGTGGCCCGGAACTTCGAAAAAGCATTGCTGATAAATTGCAGCGAGAAAACAAAGTTAGCTTTAGCGCAGATCAAATTGTGGTGGGGATTGGTGCCAAAGAAATTCTTTTTCATTTAATGTTGAGCCTATTGAATGAGGGAGATGAAGTTCTAATTCCCGCTCCTTATTGGGTGAGTTATTCAGACCAAGTGACGGCGGCCGGAGGTATTCCAGTTGTGGTACCCATGCCACAGGACTTTGCAAAGAAGCCAATCCAGGTGAAATTAATTGAGCAATATGCTACTTCTAAGACTGTCGCGATTATTTTAAATTCGCCCAATAATCCATCGGGATATGTGTTGAGTGAATCTGATTTGCGTGAACTTGGCGCCATGCTTTGTAAAAAAAATTGGTGGATTATCGCAGACGAAATTTACGAGTACCTTGCTTTCGCAAAGCCCCATCTTTCTCTTTTGCAGCTTTTTCCTGAACTCAGCGATCGTTATATTTTGATCAACGGTTTTTCAAAGGGATTTGCCATGACGGGATGGAGAGTGGGATATGGAGCAGGTCCTAAACCAGTGATGAAACTGGTGCAGAGTTTACAAAGCCATTCCTCAACCTGTCTACCTGCCTTTATTGAAGACGCGGCGATCGTGGCAATTCAGAAAGGCTTCCCGTTGGTGCAAGCTCAGATTCAGCACCTCGATCGTAGGAGAAAATTAGCAATTGAGGAATTGGGAAAAATCCCCGGGATTCGCTTCAATGAACCTGAGGGAGCGTTTTATGTATTTTTAGATTTGCGTGAAGTCCTTGATCCAGGAAATGGGAAAAAGAGCCTCTCAAGCTTTGAGTTTGCGGAGATGCTACTGAGTGAATTTTATTTGGCGGCGGTTCCGGGTGAAGCTTTCGGTGCACCGGGCTTTCTCCGACTCAGTTATGCAGTGAGTGAAAGCAACCTTGTCGAAGGTGCTCAACGTATTAAAAAAGCCGTTGAGAAAATTAAGCTACAGTAGTCCCGGCCCTGAAGGGCGATGTGAAGCTCGAGCGGAGCTTTCTCTCTGAGTCAGTGAGCTATTGTGTGCCTTACATCTTGGCTGGATATTTTATCCATCGTGATTGCGCCTGGAGACGGGCATACGAGCATACAAAGATTACAACCCACGCAGTCAACTTCCCGAACAATAGGGGTGCCCCGTTCTTCTTTCGACTTTGGTCCCAAGTCAATACATTGGTGGCCACCGTCGTTGCAGCTGACAACGCAAAGATTGCAACGGATACAATGCTGTTCATGGATTTTCGCTACGACCTTGTAATCTAAATCCAGAGATTCCCAATTTGTGTAGTTACTTACCGCCTTTCCGACAATTTCGGAAACGGATTGAAAGCCCTTCTCGGTCATGTAGTCAGAGAGCCCTTGGGTCAGATCTTCAATAATCCGATAACCATAATGCATCACGGCGGTACATACTTGAAGGTTGCTCGCTCCCATGAGCAGGAATTCAACCGCATCCCGCCAATTTGAAATACCGCCCATCCCAGAAATAGGAAGCTGGGATCCTTTTTTTCGTGCAATGGCTCCGATCATTTGAAGAGCGATGGGCTTTACAGCGGGACCACAATAGCCCCCATTGGTGCTTTTGTTACCAACTATTGGATAGGGAATAAATGTATCAATATCTACATGAATAATACTTTTAATCGTGTTGATCAGTGAAACTGCGTCCGCACCAGCGCGAAAGGCCGCTTCAGCAGGAACGGTGATATCGGTAATATTAGGAGTGAGTTTTACAATGACTGGAATCCGAGCAACTCCTTTAACCAGCTGGGTGATCTTCTCGACCACTTTAGGCTCTTGACCTACGGCTGATCCCATACCGCGTTCGCACATTCCATGAGGGCATCCAAAGTTGAGTTCGATTCCGTCACATCCTGCTTCTTCGGAGCGTCGGATTAGGTCTTTCCATTCTTCCTCAGTTTCAACCATCAGAGATGCGATGAGAGCATGCTTTGGGTATTTCTTTTTCACTTCGGCCATTTCACGCAAATTGACTTCGGCCGGGCGGTCAGAAATGAGTTCAATATTATTGAGCCCAATCATTTTGCTATTACTCGAGTCGAGCGCGCTCAGCCGTGAACTGACGTTGGGTGTCGGCTTACCAATGGTTTTCCAAACGGCGCCACCCCAGCCTGCGTCAAAAGCTCGCATCACTTGTTCAGCTGAATTTGCCGGAGGTGCAGAAGAGAGCCAAAATGGATTCGGAGACGATATTCCTAAAAAACTAGTTTCAAGATTTTTCACTGTTTAGCCTTTCAGACTGCCATGGATTGCAAGAGCGGCACGCTTTCCTTCAGCGACGGCATTAACCACTTCTTTTCCTCCATTGACGAGGTC
>Ga0206877_10117_pt1 | contig 24511 bp, 23 predicted proteins | sample Alteio_BWOrgCont_7_FD_152623 | JGI IMG/M metagenome (GOLD analysis project Ga0206877, IMG submission 152623) | Enriched cells from forest soil in Barre Woods Harvard Forest LTER site, Petersham, Massachusetts, United States -... | ecosystem: Environmental > Terrestrial > Soil > Temperate forest >...
CGCCAGTTTCTTTCATCGCTTGGCCAACTAGGAAGCCGATCACTTTCTCTTTTCCAGCTCGGTATTCTGCAACTTGGGCAGGAAAGGTTACCATAATTTTATTGATCACCGGATCCAAGTCTCCGACATCACTCATTTGCTTGAGGCCTTCCTTCTCAACAACTACCGAAACGGCCTCGCCCGTCTTCCAGACAATAGCGAGGACTTGCTTAGCTCCCGTATTGGAAATAATCTTTTGATGCACCATCCGGACTAAATCCGCAAGATGGGAAGGTTGAAGTCGACTTTTATCTATTTCAATATGGTCTTCATTTAAGAGGCGGGTTATTTCTCCAGCAATCCAGTTGGCTACCTGCTTCGCAAGTCCTTTTAGATCCTTTACTTCTAGAACCTTTTCAAAAAATGCCGCCAAAGCTTTCGAAGATGTGAGCGCATTGGCATCATAGCTAGTCAGGCCAAATTCACGAATGAATCGATCTCTTTTCTGGGCAGGAAGTTCTGGCAATTCCGATTTCAATTGATCGATCCAGGTAGCCTCCAACCGGAGCGGGATCAAATCCGGATCAGGAAAATAGCGATAATCTTGAGCTTCTTCTTTGGATCTCATTGAAAGAGTGACATCTCTATCCGAATCGTAGGTTCTCGTCTCTTGGATAATCTTCCCTCCCGATTGAATCACTTCAATCTGTCGACGGATTTCGTAGTCGATCGCCTTCTCCACAAACTTAAATGAATTTACGTTCTTAATTTCCGCCCGGGTTCCGAATGTCTGTGACCCCTTCGGCATCACGCTGACGTTAGCATCACAACGGAAGTTTCCTTCCTGCATATTCCCATCGCAGATTCCCAAAAATGTCACTATCGCATAAAGATTTCTGAGATAGGCGCCGGCTTCCTGGGAGGACCTCATATCTGGGTTGCTAACAATTTCGATCAAAGGGACGCCAGCGCGATTCAGATTCACCAAAGAATAGCCGGATTTATGAATGCTTTTTCCGGCATCTTCTTCCATATGTATTCTACCGATGCCAATTCTTTTGATCGCCATTTGATCAGCCTGTCCCACTTCAATATCAAGCCAACCCATCTCGCAAATGGGGGACTCGTATTGACTGATTTGATAGCCCTTCGGCAGATCCGGGTAGAAATAATTTTTGCGCGCAAAAACATTCCTTGGGTTGATTTTGCAATTTGTCGCTAATCCTGCCAGAATTGCGTACTCAACCACCTTTTGATTTAAAACAGGGAGCGTTCCAGGATGTCCAGCGCAGATAGGGCAAGTATTGATATTAGGTTCAATATCTGCAACTGACTTCCCGTCGTATAACCTCCCTGGCAACCGCACGGGGCAGCCGCAGAAAATTTTCGTATCTGTTGCCAATTGACAATGCACTTCGAGACCAATAACAGCTTCAAATTCAGGATGCATTAGGACAACCTCTCGAAAAAGGAATGGGCGGCGGATAGAAGTCTTTCCTCACCGAACGCAGGGGCGATCATTTGCAATCCGATCGATAGCCCTTCGCCATCGTTCCCACAAGGAACACTAATGGCCGGCAATCCTGCTAAATTCACGGGTATCGTGAAAATATCATTTAAATACATTTGCAATGGATCACTGATCTTTTCACCCACTTTAAATGCCGTCGTAGGCGATACCGGCCCTACAATCAGGTCCACCTCACGAAACGCGTTATCGAAATCTTCTTTAATTTTCCGGCGCACTTGGCAAGCGCGTTTGTAATAGGCTTCTGAGTAGCCACTCGATAGAGCAAAAGTCCCAAGAATAATTCTGCGCTTCACCTCGGGCCCGAAGTTAGCACGAACTTTCTGATAGTATTCCGCAAGGTTTTTTGCTTCAGCGGCCCCGAAGGGGCGGTTTCCAAAACGAACGCCATCCATTCTCGCCAGATTACTAGAAGCTTCACTCACTGCCACAACATAGTACACAGCCACAGAATAAGGAGAATGTGGCAGGGATATTGGTTTAATTCTTGCGCCTTTTTGTTTAAACCACTCCAGGGAATTTTGAATTGCCTTTTCGACTTCAGGCGCCAATCCCTCGACCATATATTCCTTTGGGACTCCAATCCGAATTGCACTCCAATCCAATTTTACTCGAGTCGCCTGATAACCCTGTGCTCTACCCCGGGGAGAACAGGTAGAATCCAAAGGATCATGCCCTGACATCACATCAAAAAGAAGAGCGGCGTCTTCGACATTGTGAGCGAGAGGACCAATTTGATCTAGGGAAGAAGCGTAGGCAATTTGCCCATAACGACTGATGCGACCATACGTCGGCTTCAATCCCACTACTCCACAAAAACTCGCTGGCAAACGGATGGAACCGCCCGTATCTGTTCCCAACGCAGCAACACAAAGCCCGCCCTTAACTGCAGCAGCAGAACCTCCACTTGAGCCCCCCGGCACTCGATCAGGGTGAGTCGGATGTTGGACGGGACCAAAGGCTGAATTTTCATTCGAGCTGCCCATCCCAAATTCGTCTAAATTTGTTTTCCCTAGAATGATCGCTCCAGCCGACTCAAGCAGGCTAATGCACGTGGCAGTGTACGGCGGGATGTAATTTTCAAGTGTTTTAGACCCCGCAGTGGTCTTCACTCCCTCAATGGTGATGAGGTCTTTTACTCCAAGAGGGATTCCAAAAAGAGGCATTCGATCCCGGGGCACCTGACCTTCTTGATTCAAAATATCAGTTGCAACCACCGCGCTTGTGATTGCACGATCTTCACAAAGGGTAAGAAAAGCACCGGATTGGCTTGTTTTTGCTGAATTCAGCAGTTCCCGCGTAAACTCCAACGGAGAAATGATTTTCTTATTAAATGCGGCATGAACTTCTGTGACTGTCTTAAATGGATGCTGAACTGGCTTTGGTGTACTAGACGGGTTGGGGTGACTCATATGAATGGCGGTTATAACACTGCTTGCCCACTACTTCAAAACTAAGTATGCTCCAGGTCATGAATGAAGCACCTAAATCTACCGTGCCCAAAATTGTCGCACCCAAAATAGAAGTAAATGAAAAGCTCACCCGCCAAGTAGCCCATTTAGCTAGGCTTGAGCTGACGGACTCAGAGACCACGACTTTTACATCGCAGCTGGGCCAAATTCTCAAATATATCGAAAAGCTTCAGGAAGTCCCGGTAGATGGACCCGCAGGTGAAATCGAACCGCTCACCCATCCTTTTGAACTCGCCACCCCTTATCGACCGGACGAGGTAAGAGCCGCGCCTAAAGTTCTGCAGTGTGCACCGGAGGTGTTGGAAGGTGGGTATAAGGTGCCACAAGTATTGTAAGATCGTCTGCGAGCTCTATTTCGATAATGGGTCGTCCACTTCAACCACACAGATCAAACTGGCGCCCTCGGTAGTTCGCATCAGATCGGAGTATCCCGTTTCAGTGCCAAATCCAAGGGCTTTTCTGACTTTTTCAATTTCGAATAAATAGGGCAGTCTCGCACCTCCGCCTAATTCATCACAGGACTTTGCAGCTTCATACTGATCCTTCATTATTTTAAAAGGTTGCACTCCGCTCCACATAAGTTCTGAATAACTTCTCAAATAATGAGTGTCACCCAATTGTTTGAATTTAAGGGTGACTTCTCCACCTAAAGCAGAGTGAAATGGATGTACTGTAGTTATAAGCAAAGCCAGGATTGCGGCTTTATAAAAAGCTCTGTAAACATTAAACATACAGCTATTTAACAAATACCTCATTCAAATGCAACCAGCCCAGGACTGGAATCCAGGGTGTTGAGATGAGTGAATTATAGCAAGGTATAAAACACTCATGAGTAAATCATACCTTCCTATAATTCACTCACGGACGACAAAGAAATCCCCGCCCGCCCTTCAGCTTTGCCGTCAGCTTGGAAGAAGCTTAACTATTAGCTAGAAAATCCGCTGTAATTTTAACTAATTAAAAATTAGTTTGATATATTAAAATTTAGGCGTAGTATTATAAATATGACGAATATTGATTCAAATCTACATTGCCCAGCCTGCCACAACACCTTACAGCCCAAAATACTGGGTTGCGATCACTGTGGAGTAAAAGTGGAAGGTCCTTTCCGACTGAACGAATTCGCAACTTTGGGAGCAGAGGATCTTCATTTCCTAAGAATTTTTGTTCGCTGTGAAGGAAAGGTCCGAGAAATGGAATCAGCCTTGGGACTGAGTTATCCCACGATTCGAACTCGACTCTCCGAACTGAAGAATAAACTCAGTGGCGATAAAGATACTGTGATTAAATTTGAGCCAAATAGAACTGAGAAAGACAAAACCGCGGATACAGGAAAAATTTTAGAACAGCTTCAAACTGGAAAAATCACTTTCAAAGAAGCGATGAATCAGCTCAAACGAACGCGAGATAAAACCTGAATGTAAAACCCCAATAATAAAAGAGGAGTCAAATATGAACGAAGAAATCCAAAAAGTATTGAAAATGGCGAAAGAAGGAACCGTAACCGAAGAACAAGCCGCGGAACTGATCGCAGAATTGGCACGAACGGAATCCAGATCCTCCCGGGAATGGAAAAAAGAAGGTGTGGAAGGCTTGGGAGATACGATCTCCACGTTGATTGGTAAAACGATGGAAGGAGCTATTAGCATGAGTGGCTTCGCCGGAAAAAACACCAGCCATGTAGAAGGGTTTTCCCCCAGTGATCTTCGAGCCAACTCCTTTCACATGTCGAAAGTCGAAGCGCCAGACGGAGAAGATTTTGTTTTCAAAAACAATCAAATTAGAATGTCACACTTAAAAAAACTCAGTCTTCAAAAAGCCGAATTCAATGACAACCAAATTGATGCAAGCAAGCTAGACAGAGTGAGTGTGAGTAACGGTAATTTCACCGACTCAACCATTCAAGCCAGCGCGGTGGAACGATTTGGCATCGAACGATCCCAGATGAGTCGTTCGAAAATCTTAAGTTCAAAGTGGGATCGAGTTTCCATTGAGGGAGAGAGCTCCTTAGAAAAGGTGAAGGTGAATGCTTGCGCCATCAAAGGACTGCGCCTTTCCAATCAGGCTCATTTGCGGGATTCGGTGCTCAGCGGATCAGCCGTCTCTGATATGGCTGTTGAGAATTCAACGGTTTCAGACTTCGACGTACAGAATACTCATATTGTAGGTACAAGCATTCTGAACAGTTCCTTAGTTGGAGTTCTGTTGCGTGGAATTCATTTGGCTCAAACAAAATTCTTCGGCTGCAAAATGAATGACGTACTCTTCTCAGGCGGAAATGAAAAATGGAACTGGAAGCCCTGGAAGAGCAAAGGGATCGAAAAAGTGAGCTTTGAAAATTGCAACTTGAACAAAGTACTCATTTCTCAGTGTTCTTGGAGCGAAGTCACCATCAAAAATGTCACGCTGACAGACTTTAAAATTGAAGGTGTTGCTCTCTCTGGAGTTATTCTAGACGGAAATGAAGAATTTCTGAAGGCATTAGAAGTGCGAAAGTCAGGATAATAGAGGGCTGTTGCGCCAAAAGGATTTATAGCCCCGGCGCAACAGCCTCAGTTCAAACGTTACCTACCTACTTGAGACAGAAGTGGTCACCTCCTAGATAAACTGCGAGTGTGTCAAAATCGGATGCGTATTGAATATACCCCTCCCCATTTGTGACATTTCCATACCCCTGAATCACAATCGAGTGAGCGCAAGCGGTGCTAGTCTGGCTAAGATTTAACGAAACTACATCTGATTTAACTCCATACCAGGTTGTCTGCCCGTCATGCACGGGAGAATACGAATCTTCTTTGACTAAAAACGAGTTTCCATGTCCCCATTCATCCACTAAACTATAGTCATACAAATGGCCCTGGTTATCCCATGCAGTTGCGGTGATCTGGATCGTCGATGAACCGCTTGTAATTAGCGCACACTGATTCAAAGGCGAACCGTCGTGCGAAATTCCGTTAATTTGCATGCTCGGTGCAACATTATCAATATCCATTGAAATAGAAGAACTCGAGATTTTAGCTTGAGCGCTATTGTATAGCTCAACGTGGACTTTATGCACACCAGCCGGGTATTTCGTAGTATTTAAAACAAACCCGAGATCAGGAACGGAATAAACTTCCGAAGCGGCTGGAATCGAATAGAGACCGTTGGAATTCGGGATAATGGTTTGAGCGACAAAAGCAGACCCATTCCATTTATAATTTACCCAGGATTCGATGGCAGGCTGAGAATCCGAATTGCTGTCCATCACAATCTTGTAGTAGGCAGCTTGTTGATTTCTCATCTCGTCAAAGTTCACAATGATTTGAACCTCGCCACCAAATGCCGCGTTTTTAACAGGCAGTAGGTAACTCGCTTCTGTCGTAGCGAGACCCGTTCCATCGTTCACTGCTGTCGACGGAATCAAGCCCAATGCTAAGATCACCGGACCCGACAATGGCTCTCTCAGTTGAACTTTTGAGATTTCGCTGTCACTTGCTACATAGAGGACATTCGGATCACCAGACCTAACAACAGAGGAGGGTCGAAACGGCACCGTCGTAATGAGGGACCGGACCGGTACCCGAGACGACAAATCCAAACGACTGAGTCGATTGGCCGGATCTCGTTCCACAAAGTAAAGAGCGGATCGGGTACTGTTTGCCCATTCCATATAGAATGCGTTTGTTAACCCGGAAGTCAGAACTTTCCGAGTAGAATTTCCTTTTAGACTTACCGAAACAATCTGAGTAGGTTCAGCTACAAACGCCGTTTTATAGTCTGCGCTCATCAGCAATCCGGTTGGATGCTCTAGACCGGTAGCCAAAGCAGTTTTTTCCGAGGTCTTGAGATCCACCATCCAAAGAGTTCCACCGGAATAATCTACCGTATATGCTACCCAAGCTGCTTCGTCGATCACCAGCTGGTGAGGCATCCCTAGACCACTAGCGATGTTTACTTTAGTAGAAGTATTAATCGAAGTTTGCCAAAGGTTACCGTCGCGGGTGGTGACAAAAGCGTCGGACCCATTTGACACCACTTGGACGTCCTGGGGATTGACATACCCAGTCGCGAAGACGCTTACTTTCTGATTCATTAAATTCAGCTGGGCCAAATTGCCCGCACTCCAATCTACGAAAAAAACCGAGTTATCTGATTTATGGTAGGACTGTCCGATCGCTGCCTTCAAGCCTGTAGCCACTGGTGTGACTGTTGCTGCCTCAGCAGTAGATACCCCAGTAAAGCCCGCCGTAATACCCGCTATAATACCGATAGGTGCCAAGAGTAGGTTATACCCTGGCAAGTGATTCTTGAACATTTCTCTTCTCCCCCGATTCCCTGAAAATGAAATCCTTCATTTTCCTAGTTTAAAATGCACCACTTATTTCTAAGCATTAGACTTAAGTATTAGACCCAAGTATTAGAAGCGGACAGCAATAAAAATGCCAGAATAAAATTCCGAACTAACTGGCCTTGGTATTACCTAAAAATAACTCGCTATATACCGTAGGAGAAACTTCCTCTGCTGACGATCCAGAAACTGAATCGTTACCTTTTGGTCATTGCCAGAGCCTTCTGAAGCGACGACTCGACCTGGGCCGTATTCCGGGTGCTGCATTTGCTTTCCCACCCAATCACCATTCTGACTGCCGTAATAGCTCGCTACTGGACTTGCGACGGGATTCACGCTGGGACTCGAACCACGGCCATTACTCTGGCCTTGATGGGACGCCGGAGCGTAGCCCCCCTGTCCTTGCCCTTGCGGCCGCACACCGTAGCCAAAAGACCTTGATGATCCTGTCCGATATTCTGAAGATCGATTTCCGTAGGAGAAGTCGCGAAACTCGATCCTTTCGTCCGGGAGTTCTGCGAAAAACCGAGAGGGCTCCTGGTAGCTCACATTGCCCCAGATACGCCGAATGACGACATTCATAAGATAGAGGACTTCCCGTGCACGCGTCATTCCCACGTAGCAGAGACGTCGCTCTTCTTCGATGTCTTCTTCGGGCGTCTCTTCCCAAGGCTTGATCGAAGGAAATAGCCCCTCTTCCATTCCCACCATAAACACAACTGGAAATTCTAGTCCTTTTGAGGAATGAAGAGTCATCAATTTAACAGAACTTGCATAACTGTCTTGTTGATCTACCTCCGAGGCCAAGGCCGACTGTTCAATAAAGGTAGGTAAAAGGTCTAGTTTTTTCGCTTCTCGCCCGGCTTCGTCCTCAGACGCGACGGTTTCCAGCTGTTCTTCTTCAAATTCTTGAATGAGGGTATCAAACTCCTCCATGTTTTCAATTCGGCTCAGAGCCTCTTCCGTGCCTTCTTTCTTTAATTCGGTCACGTATGAAGTCTCGTCCAAAATAAGATGATATAGCTCAGACAACAAAAGCTTCGGCTGTTCAGAAAACAGCTTTTTAAACAACTCGACAAAACCTGCAAGCTTCCTCGCGGCCCCTGCCGAAGTCATACTCGAATCAAACGCCGCCCTCTGCACGACGTCCCAGAAGGTCAATCCTTCACTCTCGTGTTGGGCATGATATTCTTCTAATTTCTCAATCGTTGTTTTTCCAATTCCGCGCGCGGGCACATTGATAATTCTCTTCAAACTGATCGAATCCGAGGGATTCAAGATCACTTTGAAATAGGACAAAACGTCTTTAATCTCCTTACGATCATAGAATCGCAGTCCCCCGACGATTTGATAAGGAATTTTTTCACGTCTCAGCACATCTTCAAATTGGCGACTCTGGGCATTAGTTCGGTAAAATATGGAAAAATCCCCATAAGCGCGCCCATCGGTCTCTGCGTGCCTCTTGATCTCGGCAATCACCATTTCCGCTTCCGCACGTTCATCTGCCAATTGGGCCCGAATGACAGCTGCGCCTTCCACATTGTCAGTCCAGAGTGTTTTGTCTTTTCTGGTTTTATTATTCCGAATAAGATGATTGGCCACGGCCAAAATATTGCGAGTGGAACGGTAGTTTTGTTCGAGCTTGACTAACTTTGCGGCTGGGTAGTCTCCCTCAAAATCCAGAATATTCTTGATATCGGCACCACGCCATTTATAGATGGATTGGTCCTCATCCCCAACAACACAAATATTTTCGTGCCCCCCAAAACGAGAAGAGGAAAGCATCGACAATAGTAAATATTGGGCCCGGTTTGTATCTTGAAATTCATCCACATGCAGGAAGCGAAACCGTTGCTGATATTTAACGCGCAAATCCGGTTGATCCCGAAGCAGCCGGTAGGTCAAACAGATAATTTCTCCAAAATCCAAGGCGTTATTGGCAAAAAGATCTTTCTGGTACTGTTCATAAACTCGTTTAAGATTACGGGCGAATACGTTATGAGTTGCCGCCTCTAATTCATGAGGCTCTTTTGCATCACACTTCGCGCGATTGATCCCAGACTGCATTGCCTTTGGATTGAAGGCCTTATCGTCAATTTTCAATTTCTCCAACGCCGTCTTAATCAGACTGAGCTGATCGGAATCATCATAGATGACAAATGGCTTCGTAAACGGGGTAAAAGGCAATTCCCGCCGCAAAAGGCGCACACAAACAGAGTGGAAAGTCCCAATCTCAGGGACACCAAAAGCTGAACTACCTGAATGTAAAATTCTCTCGACCCTTTCTCGCATTTCAGCCGCAGCTTTATTTGTAAAAGTTACTGCGAGTATTTGGTAAGGGGGAACACGCTCGGACTCGATCAAATGGGCAATCCGAGAGGTCAGCATTTTGGTCTTTCCAGACCCGGCGCCAGCAAGAACAATTAAGGGTCCCATTGTCGACTGGACAGCTTCTCGCTGACGGTCATTCAAACCACTAGGCAAACCACTAGACAAAACACTAGGCGAACCATCGATTCTACTGATTGACATACCGACAATCTTTACCTGATCACGGGATCGGCGTCTCGTATAAAAGTGCAGGAACTCTTGGCAACCTCTCGGTCATAAGCTACGCGAACACTGTAAACAAACAATAACCCTATCATGGTCCCATCGTCTCCCAATACGGGTAGACAGGGGTATTTATCAAAAATCCCGATAACGCTAGAAAGCCGGTCTCCCACTTGAATAACCGGTGTTTTATTTCCAATTCGATAGAGAAGATCTTTCACCTCAAGCAGCTTGGAAAGCGAATGAGACATTTGCAACATATCCCGAGAGGTCCAAGCCTCCTGTAACATGTCGATAGTTAGCAATCCGGTGTAACCACCGCTAGAATTTAGAACGGGAAGAAAAGGATAACGGGACTTCAGAACTTTACCTCTGATTTCAGATAAAACCTCGTGCTCATGAATTGCTTCAAAATCGACTACCATCGCTTCCCGGACTGTAATCGCATCTAAAATTTTATGAGAGCGACCCGCTAGAAGCGTCAATCCCTTCGTATGGAGATCGAGGTGCAGCAGAGTTTTCGTCCTGAGCAATTCTCGGATTTTATGTGCGATAAGTGCGGCGACTAAACAGGGTAAGATGATTTGGATATTCTGGGTCATCTCATAAACTATGATTGATGCCGTAAAAGGAACACCTAACAAAGCACCACAAAAAGCAGAGCAGCCAATCAATCCTGAAACAGTCGAAATATTTGAAAAGATCCAATGATCTACCCCAAACCCAAGCGCGCCCCCTAGAACAAAAATCGGCCAAATAACACCTATCGTTCCAAATCCGGCAAGTAGAATAGCAAGAGATATGAGTTGAGTGAAAAATAGAAGCAGCACTTGTTCAGGCGTAAACTTCAACCAAAGAATTTGCTCTAAAATATGCCAAGATAAATCTCTCAAGGGCCTGTCTAAATAATAAACCAAAGCCAAAAGGATTGCGGCGGTCAAAGTTCTCATCCAGAGCTGAGTTTGAAAAAGATTTTTGAGACTCTCCTGCGTATATCGGACGAAATGAATCACCAGGACCGCCACTACACCTGCAACTCCACCAATCACCAACACGCTGAGCCATTGCCGGAAAGTATCCAATTGAAATGAAGAGAGAATACCATTTACTTCAAATCCGCTGATCGAAAAAAAACTAAATAGAAATCGAGTCACTAAAAAGGCTGATACGGCACTCATGGCTGAAGTAATACTTCGTCCACCCACTCCCAATTCAATTGGAAATAGCAACCCAGCAAAAGGCGCTCCAAATGCTGCGGACACTCCGCCCGCGAGACCAGATGCCACATCAGTTCGTCTCTTCTGCTCAAACCATTTGGAATACCTCTCGCTTAAAATCATATTGGTGGCTTGGGCAAACTCGACTGCAGCGCCTTCTCCCCCGGCACAACCGCCAAAACAGGTGAGCAAAAAGGAAATCAACCCCCTTACTGCCCAAATGGCTGAAGATTGAGAACTGAAGGGTGAGTGAATGTGGAAAAATAGATCAGAAATTCCGCCATACGATGTGCGCACGGCATTTCGTTCGAGAGCATATTTTTGAATGAGCATGGCAATCGCACCCACACCCAAAATAAATACTGGATTTGACCATTCATAAGCAGGCCACAATGAATAAAGAAGCCTAGGGACAAATACTACAACTGCGGTTATTACTCCCGTCAGTACCGGACCTATCATGACCCCCGGCCCCCCCTCGCCTCTATTCTACAGTAACGCTTTTTGCTAAATTTCGCGGTTTATCCACATCAGTCCCTTTGAGTACAGCTCGATGATAACTCAATAATTGTATCATCGGTGTTAAAATAAAGGGGAGCAAGCTCTGATCTATCAAATGAGTTTCAGATGGCAACGGTAACCAATGATCACAAAGTTGACGGAGGTCAGAATCGCCCTCATGGCCTATTCCTAAAATTATGGCTCCACGGGCTTTCACTTCTTCTAAATTTGAAACCGTTTTATCTCTCCAAGAATCTTGAGGAGCCAGTACTACAACGACCATGCTTTGATCAATCATTGCTATCGGACCATGCTTAAGTTCTCCCGCCGCATAGCCTTCGGCATAGTCATAGGCGATTTCTTTTAACTTAAGCGCCCCTTCCAAAGCTATAGGAAAAGCATAACCCCGCCCAATGAAAAAGAACCCTTTTACAGATTGTAGACTTTGTACACAACGCTTAACTTGATGCACTAAGTTACTTTCTTCAGACAATCCTTTCGCCAGGAGATGTGGCAATTTCATTACGTCTTCTAAGCTACGCTTCAACTCGGCTGAATTCTTAGTCTTATTTTTTGCTGCTAAATGCCCTGCCATCAAAAACATGACTAGCATTTGGGAAGTCAACGTTTTAGTTGCCGCAACGCCAATTTCAGGTCCTGCAGATGTGTAAAAAACATCATCCGCTTCTCGCGAAATTGTACTCCCTCTAACATTAGATATTCCAATGACCGGAATTTTCCTTCTTTTCATTTCGCGCAAGACCGCCAAAGTATCTGCAGTCTCCCCTGATTGCGAAACACCTATAACTACAACACCTGGACGAATGGCTGGCTCCCGATATCTGAACTCACTTGCCAGATCCACACTGACAGGAATATTTGCGAACCTTTCTATCCAATATTTAGCTAAAAGACAGGCATGCCAAGAAGTTCCACAGGCGACAAAAATAAGCTCTTTCGCGTCATCGAGAATCTGTACACCTTTTTGATCCTGAAAAGAGTAAGGCTCGTTATTTACCCGATCCAATATTCCATTCATAGTCTCCACTATTGAGTCAGGCTGTTCATAAATCTCTTTCAACATATAGTGCGGATAGCCCCCTTTATCCAATTGATCTGCAGACCAATTCAAAAGGGTAGTTTTCCGACTCGATTTTCGACCCGTTTCCAAATCATAGAAAGTTAGCCCGGCCTCGGCTCCCACTACGACATCCCCATGTTCCAAAAAATAGACTTCACGCGAGAACTGAAGTAACGGCTGGGCATCGCTCGCGACAATGACTCCGCCTTCGGGATCAATTGCGGCGACCATGGGTGAACCATTTCTCACTCCCACCAGCACACCTGGTTCTCGTTCGGACATTACTACGACACTACACTGTCCCTGCAGCCGTTTAAAACTATTCCGAACTGCTTGAACAAGACCAACCCCATTGTCCATTTCCTCCATGACTAAAAAACCTAAGAGCTCGCTGTCGGTCTCGGATACTGGCTTGTGCCCTTTTGCCAATAACTCCTTCTTAATATCTAGGTAATTTTCAATAATCCCATTGTGAACGAGAATGACATGTCCGATACGATGAGGATGTGCATTATTCGTATTCGGTTTTCCATGGGTGGCCCAACGGGTATGTCCGATTCCACAAGTTGATTTGCGAAAATTTAAGCTCTGTCCAGTCAGGAGTCTCTCAACATTTTCTAGTCGTCCTTCTGACTTGAGAACTTCTATCTTTTGACCCACCAAAATAGCCACGCCAGCGGAGTCATATCCTCGGTACTCAAGACGCTTTAAGCCTTGAACCAAAATATCTACGGCAGGACGACTACCTACATAACCAATAATTCCGCACATAATTTTCCCTCAGGGTTTTACTTTGAATCTCGTAATTTTTCGGCATACCCTAGCTTGTTTACCTGTCTTGATCGGGCAATTGCCAATGCCTGTGAAGGGACATCTTCCGTTATTGTAGAACCAGAAGCCACATACGCTCCCTTTCCTACTTTCACCGGCGCCACAGTTTGACAATCACTTCCCAAAAACACTTCATCTTCTATAACCGTCTTATGCTTTCGATTGCCGTCAATCTTTCTACCATCAAAATTGCAAGTGACAAAACCACAGCCAATATTTACATTCTTGCCGATTTCCGCGTCACCTACATAGGAGAGGTGCGCGATACTTGTGTTATCGCCAACTCTAGCCTTTTTAAGTTCTACGAAATTTCCGATTTTTACATGACTGCCAACAACGGATTCCGGCCGAAGATGAGCGTACGGACCCAGATTTGAATTTGAACCAATCTGAGACTTTTCTGCCACGGTTCCAACTTTAATCGTTACCTGTTCTCCGACAACAACGTCTTTGAGCACAACCCCTGACCCTATCTCCGTATCCGCCCCAACCCGAGTCATGCCGGAAAGAATGGCTCCCGAAGCCACTCTCACTCCCGCAGTCAACTCCACCGTAGCATCAATCCAAGTACTAGAAGGATCCATAAACCTGACCCCCAGTATTGCCCATTTTCTTAAGATACTTTCATTTAACAATTTTCCGGCTTGGCAAAGCTCCCAGAGATCATTCACTCCGCGCAATTCGTCGGTGTTCTTCCACGAGTAAGGAGCCACAGTCTTTTTCGCTTTTTTCGCAAGTTCGATGGTATCGGTTAAATAATACTCGCCCTGAGCATTTTTATTCGATAATTTTCCCAAGGACCAGCTCAAATAACTCACATCAAAAAAGTAAATGGAAACGGCAACCTCGCGAATCATTCGCTCCTTCGGATTCGCGTCCTTTTCTTCCACAATTCGAAGCACGTTGCTTTGAGCGCGAATCACTCTACCATACCCTGTAGGTTCAGCGAGTTCGCAAGTGAGAAGGCGTAGCCCCTCTCCTTTTTTAAGAGGTACAGTCATCGCTTCTAAAAGTTGCGTAGAAATCAGCGGCAAGTCTCCCGGCAGAACCAAAATAGGCAACTTTTCCTTTAAACAGTACTTCCCCCATGAAGATTCCATCGCACATTGCGCGGCATGCCCCGTCCCTTTTTGTTCCGATTGAAAAATAAAGGTTATTTGCATTTTGCTGAACTGGGGCTCCTGCCGAATATAAGCTTCCACACTTTCACGAGCATAACCCACCACAATGCCGATTGGGGCATGAGGGGCCACTTCTTGGACCCTCTTCAACACATGGTACAGGAGAGGCTTTCCAGCAATTTCATGGAGTACTTTTGGCAATTTCGACCGCATTCTCTTTCCGAGTCCTGCCGCCAGAATCACAGCTCCAAACTGAGAGGGCATATGTTGCTTCTGAATCATATTTAACGGTGTTACCGAAAATTGAAAATCTTAACAAGGCCTTCGAACGTATCAGTACTTATAAAACCTTAGAAAATGGGTTGTCAAAATTCAGGATGGCGTTAGAATATTCAGATCGGATGAAGGATCATCCCGATGGGGGGAATCAAGTATGGATGCTAAAACAATAGCTAAATATAAAAAGCTTCTGCTAGAAGAAAAACAACGCATTTTAAATAACTCAAAAAATGCACTGAGAAACGAACTAGCCCTTTCACCTGACGATCTCCCAGATGAGACCGATCTCGCTGCAAGCGAAATTACCCAAAATCTTGTTTTCAAACTCAGAGATCGGGAACGTCAGCTCCTTTCCAAAATAGATGAAGCTCTATCACGAATGGAAGACGGTACCTTTGGTACCTGCCAAGACTGTGAAGAACCTATCGAGCCCCGCCGACTCGAAGCCCGCCCTGTTTCTACACTTTGCATCGCTTGCAAAGAAAAGCAGGAACATCGCGAAAAGATATACGCCTAAATACCAAGCAGCTGTCAGCTCCAAGTATCGAATAATCCAAGAATCTTGGGATCGGCAAGAAAATCCCTAAAGCCGGGCTACCGTTTCGCCGAACCATTCATTAGACGGATTTATATTGAGCAGTTGGGCAACTAGACTTGGAGGAAGACCTAGCATGGTAACAAATTACGAAGGTGAACAAGTGGAGATTCCGAAGACTCTTCCCATGTTACCCGTCCGAGATATAGTCGTTTTTCCATATATGATCATACCCCTTTTCGTTGGTAGGGATTCCTCGATTCGAAGCGTCGAAGAAAGCCTTGCTCGTACAGATAGACTGATTCTACTTTCCTCACAGAAAGAGATCAGTGACGAGCATCCTACACCGGATGGAATCCATAAAACAGGGACCGTCGCAATGATTATGCGAATGAGAAAGTTACCGGACGGCAGAATCAAAATTCTGACGCAAGGCCTATGCAAGGCAACCATCCAGGAGTTCACCCAAACCCAACCTTTTTATGAAGTTAAGATTGAAAAGGTCGTTGAATCTACATTGGGTCAAGTGAGTGAAACCGAAGCCCTGATGCGAAATGTTCGAGAGCAGCTCGAAAAAGTGATCGCACTCGGCAAAGTTTTGACGCCAGATATCCTCATGGTCTTAGATGATATTTCAGATCCAGGCAGATTGGCAGACCTCGTGGCCTCCAATCTCGGTATGCGAGTCAGTGATGCACAAGCAATCCTGGAAACTCTGGATTCTATCGAGCGCCTAAAAAAGATTCATGAAATCCTTTCTAAGGAAATTGAAGTTCTTTCTATCCAGGCGAAAATACGCTCTCAAGCCAAGGACGAAATGACTAAATCCCAGAAGGAATACTTCCTCCGGGAACAAATCCGCGCCATCAAGAATGAATTGGGCGATACTGACGTCAAAGGCGAAGAAATCATGGAACTCAGGGAGAAAATCATGGCATGTAAAATGCCCCCTGAAGTAGAGCAAGAAGCGACTAAACAATTAGGTCGCTTGGAGCGAATGCATCCCGATGCATCTGAAGCTTCCATGCTTCGCACCTACATTGATTGGCTCATCGAAACCCCTTGGAACAAGCACACCAACGATAATTTGGATTTAACGCGGGCAAAGAATATTTTGGATGAGGAACATTATAACCTCACCAAAATTAAAGAAAGAATTTTGGAATATCTCGCGGTTCGAAAGCTCAAGGACAAAATGAAGGGCCCGCTCATTTGCTTCTCAGGCCCTCCTGGAGTCGGTAAGACTTCTCTGGGGAGATCCATTGCTCGAGCCCTAGGTCGAGAATTCGTCCGAGTCTCATTGGGTGGTGTCAAAGATGAAGCCGAAATTCGAGGCCATCGTAGAACCTATGTAGGCGCTCTACCCGGTCGAATTATTCAGGGCCTTAAACAAGCCGGGACAAACAATCCAGTATTTGTCTTGGACGAAATTGATAAGCTTGGCAGTGACTTCCGAGGCGATCCTTCGGCAGCGCTACTTGAAGTTTTGGATCCTGAACAAAACAATTCTTTCCGAGATCATTACCTCAACGTGTCTTTTGATTTGTCCAACGTGATGTTTATCGCCACCTGTAATGTTCTGGATACGATTCCCTCGGCCTTAAAAGACCGTATGGAAATCATCCAACTCTCAGGCTACACGGAAGAAGAGAAATTCTTTATTTCAAAGAAGTATCTTATTCCAAAACAAACCGGTGACAATGGCATTAAGGACACTCAGATTGAGTTTACAGATGACTCCATTAAAACAGTCATATCTCAATACACTCGCGAAGCTGGCTTGAGAAATCTCGAGCGCAATATCGCGACTGTCTGCAGAAAGACTGCCCGTTTGGTGGCTGAAGGAAAAAATGAGAAAACCGTGATCACACGCGATCAGGTTTATAAATTCCTCGGGCCAGCACCCTATATTCGAGAAGACGAGCAAGAAAAGGACGAAATCGGTATCGCAACCGGCCTTGCTTGGACTGCGGTGGGTGGCGAAATACTCTTTGTAGAAACCACGACTATGAAGGGCAAAGGGAGCATTATTCTAACCGGGCAGCTGGGTGATGTAATGAAGGAATCAGGACAAGCGGCACTGGGCCTCATTCGCTCACAAGCAAAAAGCTATAACTTGGACGAAGATCTTTTTTCAAATATCGATATTCACGTCCACTTCCCTGCTGGAGCTGTTCCAAAGGACGGCCCTTCGGCCGGTATAACGATGGCCACGGCGATCTTATCCCGACTGACCGGAATCCCTATCCGAAAAGATGTTGCCATGACGGGTGAAATCACTCTAACTGGACGCGTCCTTCCGATTGGTGGATTGAAGGAAAAGGCACTTGCGGCGATGAGGCATGGAATTAAGACGATCATCATACCTGACAAAAACAAAAAAGATCTGGAAGACATCCCAGAAGAATATCGAAATAATCTGACCTTTATACCGGTTAAGACTTTCAACGATGTTCTGGATGTGGTGTTGACCCAGAAGCTTCATTCTACGAAAGACCAAACCAATAGGACTTCATCTGATGATAAGCCCTCGAAATCCTCCAGGAAGAAGGCCAATATTATTCCTGGACCCAGGATTGACAAGGCTGCTTAAAGTAGAAAGCGTCAATTTTACGCCAGTTGCACTTTAGTGCCCAAAATGGGACAAATAGAGTATATATGAGTCCCCTTGAATTGCTGCTTTGCGCGCTGTTGATCTTTTGCTCAGCGTATATTTCAGCATCCGAGACAGCACTTTTCAGTTTAACTCGATTTCAACTCAGATTTTTGAAAGAGAATTTTCGCCCCGTTCATCGCAAAATCAAGCGACTCCTTTCGGACCCCGGCGGACTACTGATTACCCTTCTCGTTGTAAATGAAGTCTTTAATATTGCACTTTCGGCCTTGATTACAAAAACCGTCTCCAAGTCCCATTATAGTGTCCCTCACTCTCTTTCGAGCTTACCGAATTGGGCTTTTAACGCGGCTCTGGGTATTTTGATTTCAACGCCCATAATCCTTTTCGTTTGTGAGATTACTCCCAAAGTGGTGGGTGCCCGAGCCAATAAACTGGTGGCTACTCTCGCAGCTGGACCGCTAACACTCATCTATGCGGTCTTTAAACCCGTACGATTTATTCTCAAACACATCATTATGATGATTTCGAACACCACAACTCGTAGTGACGAACCCATTTTGAAAGAATCGGAATTTCTACTCATGGTAGAAGAAGGTCATAAAGAAGGGGCAATTCAGGAAAACGAACTGGAACTGATAAGAAACGTCTTCGAGCTGGACAATACCTCTGTATCAGAAGTAGCAACTCCACTCTCTCAGGTTTTATCTCTCCCCGCTACTACCCCGATTAGAGATGCCTTTTCAGCAATTCGTAGTCAACGTTACTCACGCATACCCATTGTAGGCGCCAACAAAAAGGAAGTTGTCGGAATCCTTTATTCCAAAGACCTATTAAGAACAAAGTTGAATCACGAAGTAGAGATAGCCCCGGTAGCGACACTCATGCGGAAGCCCCATTTTGTAAGCAGTACGATGAAATTGAATCACTTATTTAGAACTTTCAAACAAAACAAGACCCATATGGCGATTGTTAAAAACAGTCTGGACGAAGTGGTTGGCGTAGTCACGATGAGCGATGTATTAGATGCGCTCTTTGAGGATCTATTTGCCGACGCAGATGAACTACCGCACAACAGCCCACTCAATTCCCCAATGGCTCAGAGGAAAGCATGATTTCCCTAACTGGGTGGCAATTGGCGAGTTTGCTGCCACCGCTATTATTAATAGAGGGATTCTTTTCAGGCTCCGAGATCGCTTTGCTTTCAGCAGACAAACTTCATTTAAGGAAGCTCTCCAAACGTGGAAATATGGGTGCCTCCTTGGCGCTTGAGATGTCCACTCACCCAGAGAGAATTTTCTCCACTACCCTTTTGATAACGAGCATCTGCGTCATCACTCTATCTGCACTCATCGCTATTTTTTGTTACGAAAATCACATTGAACATTCTGAGTGGATTGCAACCGCTGTTACTTCTCCTCTCGTCGTTCTTTTGGGGGAACTCATTCCAAAAACCATTTATCAAAGGAACGCCAATATCTTGGCACCTTGGGTGGCCTATCCGATCTCCTGGGCCTTTTGGATTTTTTACCCCATTACCCGCATTCTCTCTTTATATACCACCCGCCTCTCCCGAATTGTGGGCCCCATAGAAGAACTCCTCTCTGGAAAGAAAAAGACCACCCGAGAAGAAATCCGATCGCTGCTCTCATATAGCAAAAAAGAAACAGAAATTAAAACCAGTGAAAAAAAAATGATTAGTCGAATTTTTGATTTCAGATACTCCGAAGCGCAGCATGCCTTGATCCCCTTGGTACGCGTGGACGCAATTGAACAATCCTCCAATGTGGAAGAAGCCCTGGAGCGCTTTGAACAGCATCGCCACTCTAGAATGCCTGTGTACTCTGAACGAATCGACAACATCGTTGGCTTATTAGAAACTACAGACCTCCTTACTGCGATCGATCTGAAACAATCGGTCCATCAATTTATAACTCCCGCCCATTATGTGGCCGAGACGCAATCATTAGAAGACCTGCTACTCGAGATGCGTCACGAAAATCAAGAGATGGTGGTCGTGGTAGATGAGCATGGTGGAGCTGTCGGAATTTTGACGTTCGAGGATATTATTGAAGAGATTGTCGGTGAAATCAGTGATGAATATGACTATGAATCCTTACCGTATAAACAGATTTCAGATAATCGTTGGGTTGTACAAGCTCGAATGGAAATCGAACAAATCAATGAAATCATGAAATTGCACCTCCCAGAAGGAAATTACGAAACCCTAAGTGGATTTCTTCTCCAGCAGTTTGGCCGAATACCCAGGAACAATGACGAATTACATTTCAATACCCCCGCTGGGTCATTTCGATTCCTAATACAAAAAGCAACTGCCAGACATATAGAAACGATCTTGATAGAAAAGATAGAATCGGCCTAAACTAAAGGGAGACTCAATTATGGCTAAAACTGTTCTTATTGTGGACGATATTGCTTTTGTCAGAAGGACTCTTTCTGACATATTAACCAGCGCTCATTACCAGGTAATTGGAGAAGCTACCGATGGAAATGAGGCCGTCGATCTCTATATGAAGCTCAGGCCAAATATTGTCACTATGGACGTAGTGATGCCCCAAATGAGTGGAATTGATGCAACGCGAAGAATTATCAAATTAGATAAGGAAGCTAAAATCGTCATTATCTCGGCAATGGGGCAAGAAAATCTAGTCATGGAAGCAATCAATGTGGGCGCACGGGACTATATTCTAAAACCGTTTAGCGCCGAGGATGTATTGAAAACGATAGACCGGGCGTTATCAGGAGACCATTCCAATTTCGGCCGGCCTCTTCAAAGAGAAAAATTAGGTTAACGGTCGCATGGATGCGGTGAATTCCACACTGACTCAACTGATTGAGGCTTTTCCTCGGGACTTCGGCTTCTATCATCTTGGGCGGGTGGAATTGCAAAATCCAGATGAATTTGCTGTAAATGAGAGGGAAGACCAATCCGCCATAGCCTTTAGAATTTATGGGGACTTAGAGGCCTGGGTAGTGATTCTATTTGAAAAAAATTTGGATATTTCTACGTACTCTGAACTCGGCAACATACTGGTAAGCAAAATCGCGACTCATCTCAATTTAAACAATGGACTCGACGTTTTGGTCGAACCTCCACGCATGATTGTGCCTTCTCAGTTTGAAGGCGCTCTGCGGAATTCAAATACAGCCGTGCGGAAATCGTACGCGCATTTCCACAAAAACTTAATTATTCCTATCGACACATGGGTACTGCCAGCCGCATCGGATCAGTTTGGGCACAAATCAGGGGGGAAACTCGGGCATGCTTAAGGCAATTGGATATCTAATCAAGCTAACAGTATTTTCCGTCCTGGTTTTAGTCCTCGGCAACTGGCTCAGATGGGACGGCAAGTCCATCTCTGATCAAATAAAGACCAGAATGGCGCATGCCGAAAAGGAAAACATCCTCAATACCGTCCAAGACACTGTCCGAGGCTGGGCCGAAAAAGTCACACACGACGCCAGGAAAGGCTACCGCAAAAAGCTCGAACAACCCACTGCTATAGCGCCCCAGGAAGAAATTTCATCTTCTGAAAGACAGAAGTTGAAAGCTCTCATCCGAGAACTCAACAGCTCCCACAAAAAGGATTGAGGGTTATTCTCTTAGGCTTTTAGCTCGACTTTGACGTCCAGATTCACGAGATTCATGATCAGAATCTGATGAAATATCTGACGAACCTTTCTTATTCCTAAGATTGCACCCAACTCCGCCACCAGTCGCTAGAGCTGACTCGATGTCTTCTTCTCCAGTGCGTAGCTGCCGTCTAGAATAACTTCTTAGCTCATCGTCATCGTGTAACCCTGCAAAAACACTTGGGGTAAAAGAAAGACCCAATGCCATAATCAACAATATTCGCTTTTTCATTTTCTACTCCTCATCAACTTCAACATCAACTTGAACTACTCTTGTTCATTCTCTCACTGCTACTACTGCGGACTCTAGGTCCTCAGTAACTCAGTCACAGATGACACATTGCAACACAGGTGCCACATCTGTATGAAATGACACACCCCTAACTAACTGAAATGAAAAGAGATTATTTGGAGCAAAAAAGCGTGGAAACTCTCGGCTTAACTAACGGAGAAACACTTGTACAGAATTTTTACACAGACTAGAAAAAGCCCGTGCCTGGTGAGTTGCTAAAACGATCCCGGAGGCAAGCATAAACCAAAGAACAAGAGCTTTAGCGAAGCGGCCTACTAAACCTAAAAGTGAACTCTGCCCTGACTTCATAAATAAAACCCCCTTTTTGACTTGGCTTAGTTCACTTATCGGCATTCAACGAAAATTCTAAAGCGCATTTTTTAAACGATGACGCACAAAAAAACCCGCCTCCATTTCTGGAAGCGGGTCTAATTCAACTTCTTTGTCTCGATCTCCCGAGACTGCTAAAGAACTGTCAAATTACTTTACAGTGTCTTTGAATTCACGACCTGGGCGAAATTTTGGGACAGTCATTGCGGGAATTTTGATTTCTTTGCCCGTCTGAGGATTACGACCTGTCCGTGCCTTACGCTTTGTCTTGGTGAATGTTCCAAAACCAATCAAGGTGACGTCTTCGCCCTTTTTTACACTCTTCTTAATAGTATCTAAAGTGGTGTTCAAAACCATTTCAGCATCTACTTTTGTCATCTTCGCGTTCTTAGCAACCGCTTCGATCAACTGCGCCTTATTCATTTCGTCTATCTCCTTAACATGTTGATAACTGATAATGACTTACGCCAGACATATAATTCCGTGGGGCATTCCCCTCTCGAGGTCCATAGCAGCAAGCCAAGCCTAACCTGCAAGAGATGATGTCCAAATCCATGGCCACTGTCAACGTCAGTTTTTAAAAAATTCACTTTTCCCGAACAATTCGAACCTTCTTGAGACTCACTTCCTCGCGTGGCCGATCCATAGAACCCGTCGGCGTACTGCCAAGGCGTTGTAGAACATCATCGCCCTTAACAACCCGACCGAATACTGAATGCTTGCCATCGAGCCATGGTGTTGGCACAAGGGTAATGAAAAACTGGCTCCCATTTGTATTTGGCCCCGCGTTAGCCATAGAGAGTATCCCAGGGCCCGAATGTTTGAGAGAAGGATGAAATTCGTCTTTGAATCGGTAGCCCGGTCCACCTGTCCCTTGGCCCAAACGATCGCCTCCCTGAACCATGAAGTTCTTAATAATTCGATGAAAGACCGTACCGTCGTAAAAAGGCTCACGAGAAGATTTACCGGTCCGAGGATCGGTGTACTCTTTTTCACCCGTGGACAAACCCACAAAGTTTTTTACAGTTTCGGGGGTCTTTTCTTCCTCCAGCTGACAGATGAGATCTCCCAGCGATGTTTCAAAAACTGCATAAAGACCTTTACCAAGACCCAAATTTTCTTCGACTATGAGTGACATGAAATTCTCCTGTTTGGCCCGTGAATATCATGAATCGGGGCACAGAATCACTCAAAAGTGCAAAAGATTATCCGTGGAGCTTAGTTAAAACCAAATTCAGCATTTGTAAATTAGAAGGAAAGGCAATCATTTTAGCAGCTTCTGAGCTATTCACCCATCGGTAGTCCATATGTTCATGACCATCTACAACAACCTTGGGAAGCTTCCCACCGTCCATTTGAGCCTCTAATAAATATCCGAACTCGCGGACCTGCTTCCCTCTGCTTTCGAACTCAAAGGGCTCTCCCACCCTCACAGGACTACCCAAAAACTTAAGCCCGGACTCCTCCTGAGCCTCCCGGAGAGCAGCAGCCTCAGTACTTTCACCGTCATCCACGCTCCCCGTAACCGGTTGCCAAAACTGGCCCCGCTGGGGCAAAGTCAAAAGAACCAGAAAATAGATGCCACCTTCCCGCGGATTCCGACAAAAGATCCAGACCTGAACTTTTAATTTTTTCGTTTTCATTGAATCAATTACACCCCTTTAATATCTCCTGCGCAATAACCATTGAATGTTTGATTCTGCATTTTATGAGTCGAGTTTTCAGAATATTTTTTCCTCGGTGCAGCTGACCTAAAGGATTGTCTATACATGAATCGATAGACTTCTTTTTTTGGATTTTTATAACATTTCTTCAGGGAAGTAGCCTGTCGTGAAAATCGGTTCTCTAAATGGGCGCTCATCTGATGACACAATCTCAATACATTCTCTAAAAAATTTCCACTTCCAATTAAATCGATAAGCCCTTTGATTTCTGAGATTTCACTACCAGTTGCTTCTAAACTTCTATTTTCGTTTTTCATACTATCTCCACACTTTCTGCTAAAAGTTTCATCCTCGATGAAATCCGATGACGCCTTTTATTTTTGGATGGTTAAAATAAGTGGGGACCAGCAAGCAAAACTAATGCCAAGAACCAGCATCAATCAAGGTCGCTGGCAAGGGTCACTGGGCGATCGACGGGTGCTCATTCAAGTTTACTGGCATTAAATCATCGCAACATTCAATTGGAAGTA
>Ga0206877_10118_pt1 | contig 24245 bp, 21 predicted proteins | sample Alteio_BWOrgCont_7_FD_152623 | JGI IMG/M metagenome (GOLD analysis project Ga0206877, IMG submission 152623) | Enriched cells from forest soil in Barre Woods Harvard Forest LTER site, Petersham, Massachusetts, United States -... | ecosystem: Environmental > Terrestrial > Soil > Temperate forest >...
TCAAAGAAGATCAGTTGGAAGGTGGCGTTTAGGGCGACAGATTTGGCTTGAACCCCCAGGGGTTTCCAAGAAGAATGTCGCCAAAGGCGACACGACCTCACGAGTTATTAGTGCCCGCGCTTGCTTCGAAGCTCCCGACGAACCCCACCAAAAAGGACATGCTGTTACCACGGCGCTCAATCCTTCCCTTAACGACGAGAAGCCTTGAGTTTCGAATGATCTCGGAAAAGCGCTCATAAATATTTTTGAAAAGAACTAAATCCACAGAGCCAAATTCGTCCTCTAAAGTAATAAAGGCGACACCTTTGGCTGTCGGGGGACGCTGAACCACCATGACAATTCCGGCATAGGTGGCTAGTGCACCATGGGGAAGTTTTTTAATATCTTGGCTGGTCGTTTTCGGAAGGGATTTGTTTAAAGACCGACTCTGATATTCAGAACGGATTCCTTTCATCATATTACCACGAAGCGAATAGCCCAGGCCTCGATAGTCCTCAATAATTCCTTCATACAAAGTCATCGGCTCGAATACTACAGGGCCCGCAGCTGCTCCCGCAGGCGAAGTCTCAGGGGCACTCGGCAACGAACTACTAAAAAGACTCAACTGCTCCGAGTCCCGTCGTTCAAAAAGAGAACGCAGCTCAATCGACTTCCAGAAGCTATGACGCTGATCGAGCCCAAAGCATAAAAACAAATCTGCCATAGCCATCGTTTCAAGCACGTCTTGAGGAAAATGGGTTCTACTCAGAAAATCATGGATACTTCGAAAGGGAGAAAGTGCACGCTCTTGAAGAAGATGATTCACATCCGCTTTTCGGATCCCAAGAATATTTCGAAACCCCATTCGAACTGTCATTTTTTGAACTAAAGTAGCATCCCATTCGGAATGATTGAGGTCTATCGAAAGGACCTGTACACCGTGTCGAATCGCATCATTCACAAGGACATCGATCGGATAAAAGCCCATAGGCTGAGAATTAATGAGTCCGATCAAAAGTTCAGCAGGGTGATAGAACTTCAGCCACGCCGAAAGATAGCTGAGAACTGCGAAGGACGCCGCATGGGATTCCGGAAAGCCATAAGCCGAAAAGCCCTTCATATAGCCAAATAACTCCTGGGCTCTGGCTTCAGTCATTCCTCCAGCGATGAGTCCCTGATAAAATCGACCACTGAGTGCATCCACTGCTTCTGCAGATCTCCAAGCTGCAATTGCACGTCGCAGTTGATCCGCCTCACCCGGTGAAAACCGGGCCTTTTCAATTGCAAGTCTCATCACTTGTTCTTGAAAAATTGGAACTCCATAAGTGCGTCCCAAAATCTTCTCAGTCACGGCGTCCTCAAACAAATAAGGTTTTCCCTTCTTGGCTTCTTCTCTTCGAATGATATAAGGATTTTTCATTTCCCCGACATTAGGGCCTGGTCGAACTAAGGCTACTTCAACCACAAGGTCGTAAAAACATTCCGGCTTCGTTACGCCTAAAGTGGTAATTTGCGCCCGTGACTCAATTTGGAATGTTCCAATCGTGTCGCCTTTTTGAATCATGGCATAGACTTTCGGGTCATCCTCTTGAGGGATTTTAGAAAAGTGAATTCCGATTAGGTCACAAGCTTTATGAATGGCGGAAAGAAATCCTAAGCTCAAAACATCGATTTTAATGAGCTTGATCGTATCTAAATCATGTTTATCCCACTGACAAATGGTTCTATTTTCCATTCGAGCAGGCTCTATTGGTACTGTATCAATCATGGGCTTTGCTGAAAGAGTAAATCCACAAGAATGAATTGAAAGATGCCGAGGGAATCCAACCAGCTCTGAGACAAGGCTTTCAATTTTGTCCTTTTTTGATACTAGAGCACCGGCGTGCTCTTCAAAATGATTTTCTAACTTCGAAGCGGAAAGAGTCCCAACCGAAACACCGACGGCTTTACTCATCTCTAAGAAAGCACTTCGCCGACGATACGTTCTCACTGCAGAAACCATCGCGGCTCGGTCGCGACCATATTTATTATAAATATATTGAATGACTTCTTCTCGTCTTTCGTGTTCGAAATCAACATCGATATCGGGAGGCTCGCCTCGTTCTTCGCTGATAAACCGTTCAAAAAGAAGGTTCGATTTCACAGGATCAATGACAGTAATCCCGAGGCAGTAACAGATCACAGAATTTGCAGCAGAACCTCGGCCTTGACAGTAGATATTCTCTTTCTTAGCAAAAGCCACGATGTCATAAACGGTTAAAAAATAATCAGCATAATTCATCTTCTGGATGAGACTCAGCTCATGGAGAATCTGTTTTTCTGATTCCATGGGGATTGCCCCCAAATAGCGTTCATGTGCACCGATCCAGGCTAACTCTTCAAGATAACTCTGTGCCGTATGCCCTTTGGGAATCCACTCGGTTGGGTACTGATGCGAAAGCTCCGAAAGAGAAAAAGTACAACTCGAAGCAATATCTAACGAGGCTTGAATCGCATCTGGCAAGTCCAGAAAGAGCGAGCGCATTTGCAATGGCGATTTAAGATATCTTTCTTCGTTAGGAAAGAGTTTGAATCCGGCTGTTTTTAAATGGACGCCTTCACGTACACAGGTCAAAGCATCTTGCAAAGGTCGTCTCTCAGGAAGGTGATAATACACATCATTTGTTGCCACGATTCGCCTACCCCATTTTGCAGCTTCGGCTTGGGCATAGATTGTCCGCTCTTCATCTAAACCATCTAGATATCGAGCAAGACTTAAAAAGAGACGATCTCCAAAAACGTCTTTCAAAAGAGCAGGTAACACATTGTTTTTCTGTGCTTGATTTGTTCGTTCAGCGAAAGAGTGATCAAGAGATAGATGACCCAGAAGTCCCTTCGCTTCTTTTCGACTAGCCAAATTCAAAAACTCGGGAAGCGAAAGCTCGCCTTTGCCTTTTTCTTTTCCGTGATGGGCGGCGGTAATCATCCGACACATGACTCCATAAGCTTCTCGATCGCGGGCTAAAAGAGTTAAGGGCGTACGAGGTGTCAAATCGTCAAAAATCCAAAGCTCACAACCCGAAATCAGCTTCACTTGATTTTTACAGTGTTGGAGGGCTTCATAGGCAGAAGGCAATGCATAAACTCCGTTGACGTCAGTTATCGCAATAGCGGAAATGCCAAGTTCTGAGGCCCGCTGAATATATTCCGCCGCGGAAGATGCCCCCCTCAGAAAAGAAAAATGAGTTTTACATTGAAGTTCAGCGTACATCGGCACAAAAAGTCACATTCCTACTCAAAATAACCATGAGCAAAATAATAATGACCGGGAGCCTCCGAGAAAATCCAAAGAGATCGCCCTCCTTCTAAATCCACCCGGTAATAATTGCGCGCAGGGACATCGTCGATCCAATCTAAGGAAAGACGCTCCACTCGCGACCAGTGAACGGATTTGAAAGATCTTCTCCTAAAGATAATTCTATCCTGAATGACCGTTATCGGAATTGGAGTTTTAAAAACTCGAGTCGGCCGTTTGGGATATCGGCCGTTGAGGTCGGCTTGTGGCTCATTCTTTTGCTTTGCTTTAACCCAACTTTTTTCCGGGAATCTTTCTTCCGTCACTCTTGCCCAAAACACGCAATCCTTTCCTAAGTATTCTTCAAGTTGGTTAAAAAGAGAACCAATCGCTTCTTCATATTCAAAATTCTCTCGAGTGTTCAGAAGGCTCCGTTGCAGGCTCTGCGCTGGCGTTGTAGAAAGAATATGGCAACTCATTGCAATAATATAAGATTCAATCGGAGTACGCCCAAGGTCCCAATTTAACCGTTCTCTTAAAATAGGAATAAATCCACCTGTAGAACTTTGAGGGCAGATCAACTCAAAAGTCCATTCACGCAAAGGATTCTTGATCGTCGAGTATTTTTCTAACTCAAGCGAAAATCGAATTCTTTCTGCTCGAAGCATTCTTCCTCGCAGGCGGCTAAAAAGCCGATCCAGCATTTGTTTGGCTTTGAAGAGAAGAGGTTCTAGCTCCGAGCAAAACTCTGAGGGCAAGAGATCGATGCGCTCTAGAAACTTCTCCGGTGGTCTCCAATACGGCCAAGGGAAGCAAACCGTACCCTCCATTTGTTGTCGACAGTAAAGCCCTAAGCCACCAAAACGGGATGGGATCTGAGAAGGAGAAATCGTCTTGAACTGACGCAGGGTCTCGATCCCGAGTCTTTTGAGTGCCTCGATCATTTTCACAACGGATTTCCGACCTAGTGGATCTGTCCCAAAAGGATCACTCAAATACTCTAGCGCATCTAAAGGCAGCGCATCGAGACCTCCCTGGACTCCATAGCGGGCCAAAGCCAAAGATGAAGGAAGATCGCCGGCAATGGCGATTTTCGCGTCCACACCAAATCTTCTTAAAAGCACTTGCACTCGTGCCAAAAAAGATCTCTCGGAGTAAAGCAAGCTGCACTTACCGATTTCAATAAAAACTGTATTTGGTTCACGAATAGCAATCTGCGGGCTAAAACGGAGGCAGGCCTCTGCAAATGGAATGATTTGAAAATCAATAGGGAGAGCTTTTTGAGGTGAAAGGAGAATACACGCGACCTTCATTTGGGTAATCCTTTTAGACGTCATTTGATCATTCCTTCTGTCTCGTTGCCTTCCTGTGATCTTGAAAACTTCGATTTGAGAATTTGAACGGAATAATCTTTCCCTCCCTGGGGGGCATCGAGCAGAGGTAAACTTCGCCCTTCATCGCCTGGGTTAACCCATTTCGCTTGCTCCCAATTCACGCTGATTTGAAAAGGAATAGCCCAGGCATTTTTAGCCACCTGAGAAAGAAAAAATACGGCGGCATTTGACTCCCTGGCAAAGAGTTGCAGTGCTTTGAGCATTTTCATGTCTTCAACAATTCCTGGCAAAACAACACAATCAAATAACTGACTCCGCAGAGCCTTTCTTAAGGCCTGAAAGAGTTTATCGCCCGCCTCTGCAATGAGAATGCGAGAAAGATCCACTCCCCGCTGATGCATTGCCGTAGGCAGAATAGAAAGCCGATCTTCTATCCAGAAAGTAATTAATTTTGGATTTTCACATAAAAGCGAGATCATCCATTCTGTTCTCGCAGTACCTGTAATTTCACAAATCACTCCGCGTGGAACTCCTCCTGGAATTTTCTGACACTCTAAAAACTCCTGCTCCACATGCATGGCGGTAAATCCGCTGCTATCTGAATTTGAATTGACTGCCTTGAGACCACGTTGAAAGTGACTCAACTTCTCACGAAGCTCAAGCAAAGAGGGACGTTCTGTATCGGTCATATCAATCTTATTTCAAGTGCGGAAATCGAATAAGGCCTACGTAAACTCCTGCAATACGAAAATGATGATGTGACTCTACGATGATCGGGCTATGATTCGGATTTGCTGGATGAAGTTCAATTCGATCCATTTTTCTATAAAATCTTTTTAAAGTTGCCTCATTGTCAATAAGGGCAACCACTCGATCCCCATTATTGGCGCTCTCCTGTTGTCGAATGATCACAAAATCCCCGTCACAAATATGATCATCCATCATGGAATCACCCCGAATTTTTAAAACAAAATGGGGGAAATTTTTAGATAGAAAGCTTCTCGGCACCTGCATTCTTTCGGCATTTTCAATAGCCTCAATCGTTTCAATGGGACAACCCGCCGCGACAGCCCCTAAAAGCGGAAGTTCTACCCAATCTGTTTGCTTATTTGCCGTAAGATCTGCACTTGCGGTGAGATCTTCAAGGCCTCTTTTTGCGTTCTTATCGAATCGCAGCTTCCCTTTCTGTTTCAAGCGTTCCACGGATCTTTGAGCTGCCATAATTCCAGACAGTCCCAGGCCTGACGCAATTTCTGCTCGACTGGGAGGAACTCCATTGCCTAACTGATACGAACGGATAAACGCAAAAACACGCTCATCCAATTGATCCAGCTGGGCCTGAGTCAGCCTTATTTGTTTTGGGGGACGCCGTGCAACCATGGAATCAGCTTATATGTTAAGTAGTGTGAAGTCTATAAACTATTTTTATCAGGTAATAACTTTTGCGATAACAAAACGGAAGGTGACGTCCAGAGCGACATATTTAGCTAGCCCCGGTGGCCCCCCGGGGGTTTCCAGCAGGGATGTCTCCAAAGGCGACACCCTCTTTGTCTTCTTTTGTCTCAAAAATGGGAGCCATGATACGTTCAGCATGCACGTTGAGCGGGAGCACTGCGGAGTGTGTCTACATCGCGTATTGAATCATTTGAATAGGTAACCTATCCGATTTAATTGAATTATTCATGCTGCTGTCCCCTCAGCCACAGAGTTTAGCTTTTTGTGAAGGTCCCAGAACTTATTTAGCTTCTTATTTAATTCTCTTTTGAGGTGAAATGGATTTAGATTCTTATAAGTTTGTTTCAGCATTTGTTTTGTTTCATCGGAAATAGAAGATGTTTCCATAAGCCTATGAAAAGGGGTTTTTGGTTTATCGTACCTCTTTTTGATTCTTCCTCCTATGCGCTCCTTCTGGATGAGTTTCATGCATGGATGAAAATAGTTTCTAAGAGGGTTCCAGTAATTCTTATAGATATCGTTCATGAGTACAACTAGGTCGGGGTGATCAATCCTTTGATAAATCGTATTCCGAATCTTCTAACGAACTCGAACAGACCCTCAGAGAATTGCTTAAAGCGAGGAAACATCATTATTACCAGGAAATTGTGAAAAATATTCTTGACCTTGAAAGCTTCCGCACTGCAGTTGGCGAAAATATCATGAGTCGCGAAACTCAAGAAGATTTGAAATGTCTTTGCGCGCTTCATTTTTTTCAATACTGATTGACGTTCACAGACTAAGACATTAGAAGACTTCTTACATTACGGGAAAAGGGTGATTGAAAGGAACTTATTATGAGAGTCCCAAAACATTTGAACTTGATGTTGATTGCATTCGGGTTGTTGCCTGGAGTTGCGCACTCGGAAACTTTTAAACCTCTTCTTACCTCTCAGTGGTGGCGGAACAACAAAACCCTTCCAGTTTCTGAATGTGCTATTACGAGTTGGATAGCTGGAGAAAATGGATTTGAACATCAGCATGACTTGGAGCGTAATGTTGGAGTCCTGGTTGCAATCACTTCTCATCCGGGTACGTTTTTGACCTGTGTGAGTTCGAGGACAGGAACTGCATTTTCAATTCCCTTCATGAGAGTGTTACTGTTACAGCGCCCGCTGTTGTATTTCCTTACTCGTTGTCCTTTTTCGGTCAGAATAGCCGTCATGCCATCAGCGGAAGCCTGACCGGCAAGCATGTGAGTGATCTATTTGGAACATACTTAGGAGCTAAGGCCGAATTGACTCCTTTTTTGGGGGGATCGAAACATGGATATCGCAATAGCAGTACTGGCCTGTCCATGGCTGGAGGCGGCAGAATGGTGGGGGGTGCGGCCCAATTTGGAATTTCAGGCTTTTCAATGTCATTACCTACATGGAGATCCGTCGCAATTGCTCACGTGGAGGCAAAGTACCTTGAATCCACCAACAGCAATTTCCTGATTACTGCCGATAAGCTGGCTGAAGTCGCACAAGAACATATCCCAACTATTTTGAAAGTGGACCCAAACGGGGATGTGTTTATAGAAGGGATGGATCGTAGTTTCATCGGAAATAAAGCCCGGGGATGTGATACTGGCGCAAGAATGATGGAAGATAGCCAATCTTGGTGGACTCAGTTAGGGAGGAAGTATCCGAAAATCCTTGCCGCCCCAAATCCGTATTTAGAGAAGAAGGGTAAGCGAACTGATAGTGCAAAGATCTACAAAGTTTTTAATGATTGCACAGTTATCTTCAAAACTCAGAATGGAACTATTTTTGAAAATAGCGTCAGTGAAACGAACACAGTTACGGCTTCCGTAATCTTTAACCCAGCTGTCCAGGATAGGTTGGGCAAATTGGCGTTTGTAGAAGATAGCACCATTCTCGGTGTCCCGGTAGAAACGGACGATGACCAGTATAGTCAGGCGTTGAAAGAGACCAGCCAACTGCCGAATCCAAATTCTCTGTTAGAAGTGAGATGATTGAACAATAGAAAATAAGACTCTGCGTACGCACATGAAACAAGCTGTTGAAAGGCGAAGTTCCTTTTCTTGATGTATGACCAATTATGAGGGACTTATCTACGCTTATCAACAGACTTGTTTCGGTGCCGTATCTGATTTTTCCTTCTTGTTTGATAAACCTGGAGAGTCCACAAAAGCCGGGCAAGATGAGAGATTTGCGATATGATCATCCGTTGCTTAAGAAAAGTTCTGCTGATTTATTTTGTGATCCAACTGGGTCTTACTGGAAATTCAACCTTTGCTAAAAGCGCAAGCTGTTCGGATTATCCTCTTTGCTGGCTTCTGGCTAGTTCCATTAACCATGGAATTCAGGAAACGCTTAAAGAATATTCATGTGGTAATATGTGAAGATAGTGAAGCACCCCAGTGAACATTTCAGTTTTTGGGGTGCCTATCCAATCCGGTTTGTAAGATTTAAACGTGGTCTATTTTTCCCTATCGTCGACACTCAAACGGTAAACTGGAGCACTGTGACCATGGTTATAATCACGGTTTCGCTCTTGGGTATCACTACGCTTTTGTTCTTCGACAATATTATTGAGCCGCTCACGAGTAGTGGTTTCGGGTATGTTCTGTTGCTTCTCTGTTGATGAGGAGTCGTTATGAGTCCGGCGGTTCCCATCAGTCGAGGCGGAAAGTGCTTGAAAAAGCTTGAGATTATTTAGGTCTTGAGAGATTTCAAGCGCGGTTCTTCCATCGTTCCCTCTGAAGTTGGGGTCTGCACCCTTTTTGATGAGTTCAATGACGCCAGCTATGTCATCACTCTGTGCTGATTCAAAACTCTGTACCGCTTCAAACAGGTCCTCATCAAGACCCGCATGTGCCGCTAAAGAAAACAGAGCGGTGCCCAAAACGACACTTAACCTGACTGTCTTTACTAATTTCATTGTGGTCTCCTTCATGTTGTCAAAAACTAGCTCATTTTCAATTTGAGCCGACGATTTAACACGGTGCATTGTCTTTGACAAGAAGTACAATTGGCTGCTATTTGATAGAGCCCGGAAAGTCCACAAAAGCCGGGAAAGATGAGAGATTTGCGATATGATCAACCGTTGCTTAAGAAAAGTTCTGCTGATTTGTTTTGTGATCCAACTGGGTCTTACTGGAAATTCTACCTCTGCTAAAAGCGAAACCTGTTCGGATTATTTGAGGTCTAGATTCATTCCAGTTGTAAACTCTCCAGAATACACGAAGCTTTTTCGGGAAGCTACGGCCTTGGACGCAGCTACGATTTTGTCTTATCGGGACAGATTTACAACGAAGGAGATCAACGATGCTGCATCTAACTTCAATCGATTTTATGATGAAATATACGCAAAAAATTCGAGATTACAGAAAAGTCGGGATGAATTAAGGAAATTCCTAGCTGACCTCAACGTCAAAGGTGTGTCTAACGGTTCCTGTGGACATATTTTTGATGGAAGTTATGTGAGTCGCGATTTACCCAAGGTCAGGGAAGTCAGGCGTGAACCTGAACGAGGGCAGAGCAGTTCATCCGAATTCCATCTCAATCCAACATGTAATAAACTCAATGATTTATGGCGGCAGAGATTCTATTCTGATTTTAAAATAAGCTGGAAGTTCGAGCCGTTTCCGTGTCCTTCAGTTACTTCGAAAATTGCTGAGGCGATATATTTCGTTTACTCTTTATCCGCGAAACGCTTTCGTTCTGGAACGAAATTGCCGGACTTTTATCAGTTGCTGGCCGAGTCTGTTGGGCGAACTAGTTATCAGGAATATAAAACGGGTCCTTCTTCTTCGAATATCCCTGCAGAAACTTTCCCTAAGAGCGGGGATATCGTCATCTATAAATTCTTTACGGAGGCGACCATTGTCGCCCGGGCTTCTAATTTAATTCATGAAAGCAGACACCTTAATCCAAATAATCCCAACGCACACGTTATCTGTGACCATGGCGACAAACAAGGCCGAGCCGGTTGCGATGATCAGCTTGTTCGAAATAGGTTTTTTTCTGGCGGCGCATATAGTGCGCAATTTTACTTCCTTGAACAGGTTTATTTGAATGTAGACGAGCTTAACTTAGACAAAGCGGCTGTTCGTCATTTGCTTTGCTGGACTCTGGCTCATTCCTTTAACTATGGATATCAGAGAACGCTTGAAGAATATTCATGTGGTAATATGTGAAGATAGTGGTACCCGACATGACATGGCTTATCTTTTTCTCAGGGAAAGAGCCAAACTGGGTGCCTACTAATCCAAAACTATCTCGAATATTTTTCCGGCGAATAAGCTATTTACGATGAAAATCAGCATATTCTAAATAAGAATTGACTGGTTCGACTATCAACGCGAAGTCATTAGTCATCACTCTTCCACCTTCCAGTTTCCAAGTGATAGGGCGTCTTGTGAGTAGGGACTTATCCCACTCTAAAAGCCAATTGAAATCACCTCCAAAATTCTCTTTCCGCTTGAACTCAAAAGTTTTTATCAGCTCACTTTCAATAAATTGGATATGGCTTCCTCCAGCGAAAAGAATTTTAACCGGTTGGTCGTTATGTGAAAGTAAATCTATTATAGCTCCTAAATCAATGTAATGGATCAACTTAGATTGAAGAAGTTTTTCATTGAGTTCCGGAGCTTCATTTTCAGCCTGTCTCAACCAATTTGCAAACTCCGGACTATCTTCGAAACGCTTTAAAAGGTCAGAAATATACTGTAGATCGTTAGGATTCAGAGACGAGCGCCTGTCCTCTAAAATAATCCGCGTTGAAAACAGACTGCCTTGGTAAATTGCGCCATTTTTCAACTCCTTTGGGCAATTTTCAATCAACGGATATCGGGGGTCAAAACTTCGCTTATAAATATGGGTCAGATTGCCGAAATCGGATTTTACAAAATCTATTGTCGAAATTTTCTCAATCCATTTAACAGGAGTCGTGGATACAGCGGTGACTTTAGCGAGTCCGAAACCGCCAGTTTCAGGACGTGTAACAATGCACCAACCTGTTTCTACATTTAGATCGGCGCAACAGCCAGAGCCAAAGTCACGCCAATTGGAAAAGGTCATAGTATTGTCTTCGAAGGAAAACGATACGGGATCTTCGTAAAGATATCTGGCTTTTCCAGGCGAGTTTCGGTTCAGTCTTTTCAGAAGTCCTGACAGTAACTTTCCTTGTTCCCTTACTTGTTCGATAGAGCCGACGTTGTGTGCATCGGCTAATAAAATAATAGTCTGGTCATCTCGTTCCAAGACAGTTATCCCGTAAATATAGGCTTGGGCAGGCGCTGAAAACATTATTAGAAAAGCTACGGAAAAAAATCTAACCACTAAGAGAATATTAATTTTGTACCTCTCCACTATTTTTCCATTCGTCTCGAAATAGAATTCTCTCATTTTCTAATCATTTGCCAACGATAGAAACCAAACCTCGATTATTTGACCTCTTGCTGGAATATTGTTAATAATACTTAGTATGACGTCTAACATAAAGGGAATTATACGAACACTTGAAGAGCGCCTCTGGAAAGCGCAGCTTGCTGGAGACTCCTCGGCCCTAGATGAATTGATATCCGACAACCTTTTATTCACTGGCTTGTCTGGCGCTCTTGAGACGAAAGCCGCAGACTTGGAACAGCATCGCTCTGGGGCCCTGAAGATTACGAAGCTCGAACTATTAGAGTTTCAGGTTCGTGAGATCCCCAGTGGAGCAATTACGAACGTCAAGATGGATGGTGCTGCCGAGATAAACGGAAAGTTAGTAACTGCAGTTCTAAGATATACGCGGGTCTGGGTTCAGGAAAATGGTCGATGGCAAATCGCTGGAGGACATTTGAGCGCGGTTCAGAGTCAAAAGTAAATGGTATGAGTGACATTTCTAAATGAACGAATTTAGGCGCGCGAAAAAACGAACTCTGTTTGATGAAACTTTCATCAAACTCGCAGTTACCCTAGTGGCGTGCATCCCGAAATTTTAGCTAGCTCTGCTGCGTGGAATCGATTTCAGTACGAGGAACTCGCTGAATCTGTTAGAAATCCTTTCTGGTTAGTTCACCATTCAATTTACGATGGAATTTCAAGCAACATTGGCTGGTATGGGCTAATGGCCGCGTACTATAAGATTTTTGGCTTTGAATTAGCTGGAGCCAAAGTCGTGAGATTCCTGATTTTGGCTATAGCCCTTTATCTTCTTTTAAATACTCTTCGAAAATTTCTCAGCTGGCGCTTTTGCTAATAGGAATCGGACTGATTATTCCGAGTTTGAGTACTAAGCTGCCGGGCCTCCGCCGAAATACTCCAGCTATTGCGGGCTTCTACGCTCTTGTAATTCTTATCTGGGTGAGTAATGCCAAATCGGGATTTTCTCTTTGGAAGAAAGTACTTACCCAATCTGCCTGCGTTGTACTTTTGTTACATCACGCAATGGGTTTTCCAAGCGTTTATACTCAGCTGTCCGATGAAAGCCTCCATAAACAAGTGCCTTGGTTAGATATCTCTGCAACACCTCAAGAATCTTGGAAAGTCTGGAGGAATTTAATCAAAGTTAACACTCCCCTTTCATGCAACGATGATGATTTTCCGCACCTGCAGGAGGTTTGGAACCAAATCACTGCTCTACCTCAGAACACCTTGCCCGATTGGAATAATGCGATCAAAGATCATCTTCAAAACTCATGCGAAAATAAAGTCCCACTTCCCGTTCCCTATTGTCGATTTAGCGAAATTTTCGCTGCCTTAGCAGCTGACCAGCTTTGGAACGATTATTATTTTGCCCATTGAGAATCCACTCAATGCCAACTCACAACATGTCTGATTTTAGCGGAGTTACACAAAGCTAATCCTAGCCCACCTATTGGCCAATCTTGTCTTTTTTAAATACCAATGATATCTCCCTCTGTTATGCATCGCGCTATGAAAGTTTCAAAGTCATTGCTCTTACCAGTATTTCTTGCTTGTGCCGTTCTACAAGGCAATCTGGCCTTCGCCGGTTCGCGCAGTCATGTAGAAATGCCCGGCCCAGTTCCAGCCGCACTCCTCACAATCGATCCAAAAGACAGCTCCAAAGTAGATCACACAATCCAGTATAAGGACTGTGTCGAGATTTCGCTATTTAGGCTGGTTTTGGCTTTCGCTAAGGTGGACTCGGAAAAGGTCCTTTTGAGTGCAGAAATGGCTCAATTTGCCACCGATAACGAATTTGATTGGAGTGTAGACCCCGCCAGTAGCGAAAAGTGGCCAGATTTGAGAGCGAGTTGGGCTGACTGGTTGGCTGGCCGAGAGGGCTTTGTCTATGCTTCAGCTGGGAAGTTGGCAAAGCCGAACACGAACACCCATGAACTCAAAGCTACGTGGGAAAATGTTAGACAGTTCTTTATTAGCTTTTTTCCCAAGATCGGTCTCAACAAAGATGCTACGCCAGATAAAATTGCAGATATTTGCCAATACTTTGGGTACGAATTCGCATGCAAAGTTGAGCCTTTGACCAAACATGGACCGTTCATGAGGGAGAACGAAAAGGGGGAGAACGAAACAATCAATCGGGAGATTCTCACGATAAATATCAACTACGTCAGTGAACCCTATTTGAAGTGGGAAATTCATCAAATTTTCCGCATCGACCCTAGGCAGAGGATAACAGGTGACTCGGATTTAATGGATGTTAGGTCAGGTCCTTCTTCAAAATAGCTATTATTAGGACCCCCCCCTGACCGAAGCTGCATCCTCACGAATTTAATCATTAAAATTCTAAATACAGCCGAAAAATAAGATTGAGGAGTAGTGCAATGTCCATCATTGGCAAGCTCTCAGTCAAAGTGCTTTCAAAGTGTCAATATCTAGGCACTTTGATCGGCCTTTCAAATCTGGCTGTCTATTTGGTAACAGGGACCTTGGCTTCCCTTTCGTCTCTTCCTTTTAGTGTTCCCTTTGCCTGGGGCAATAGCGGTGACAATGCCATTCGTTTACCAGAACTTAAAACAGATGAAGACAAGTTGGCCTTTTTACTTAAGTTGAAAGAGTCAGTACCAAAGCTATTTTTCGATGCAGCCAAATACGATATTGATCTTTTCAAGCTCCTAGATGATGAAGCAGAATTGAATAAAAGATTGATGGAATTAGATGAATACAAGAATCTATTTCATCAAAGGAAGTTCCTAAAACTGACGATTACTCCGAAGGGTGACGGTGTCGTATTTGGAATTAAAACCGTTCGGCCAGAAGCCGTGACGCAATGGCAAGCCAGCCTAGAGTCTGGCCTTGCCGGTCTCGGGGACCTCACAAATCCTGCAACATCCGATATATTAGAGAATGCAGTCAAGAATGTTGCAAAATACGAAATTCAAAAAAAAGAAGAAGAAAGGTCACCAACGGGAAAATTGATTGGCAGCATAGTTCCAAACGTACCCGGCCATCTTAAACGCAACATTGAAATTATGTCAGAATTACTGACACCGTTACGGGCACGGAAAGCCCCTCGAGAAGAAGAGTTGGACGCACTTATTCAGGGTTTCGAGAAGTTTCAAAAACTGAAGCCGGGGCTCAAATCTCAACTTGAAAATGCACGCAACAGACTCAGAGAAATGAAGCGGTTTGAAATGGAAGCGGGTATTTTGGCCGTGCTTCAATCTCAAGGTAAATTGAACTCAAGCTGGGAAGAAGCAAAGTCAGTATTTCATGGTCTGAATCAGACGGAGTTGCTTTCTTACGAAGAAGATCTAGAGCATGGCCGACTGCCAAATGCGGTGAATCAGATTTTTCCTAAAATGGAAATTGAAGTACAAAAGGCTTTAGTGCGGCAAATTTATAAAAGGCAGTTTGAACCCTTTACCACCTTGACTGTCACAACTACCGGCAAAGCAAAAGCCACTGTGAATTTAGAGGAAGTACCCCCTTCTTTAGGAATTTTTAGAGGTTGCACGGGCGGAGATTGCTCGTCACAGTATTCCTTTCCATATCCTAATGATCCCCATGAACGAGTTTTCTTTATCAAGAATGCAAAGGGTGACGAACTGAAGGGGTACGTGCAAACGACGGAAGTCCTGTTGCAATATGACAAGGACGGGAAAGAAACTGAAAAGAAGGGCCTCTACGTTATTACTATTAGCGGCAATCATGTTTCAGCAGAAGAAACAGAAGTGATTTTGAGAGGTCTCGAAGAAGCCAAAGAGAAATTGGGAGTGGATCATATACTTTTGCCGACCTCCGATCATATTGCATCTCTGATGAATTTCTTGCCGATCAGAGGCATCTACGAATACCATACAAAGGGAAGGGAGAACAGAGCTACTCCAATCACATACCAAGACCAAACCATTAGAAAGCTCATTGAACAGTTTGGCACTTACTCCGACTCAAAGAATTACAAAAGTGACTATAACAGTGGTCAATATGATCGTGTCAGTTCAAATGAAACGGCAATTCCATTTGATATAATTGGAGGTTCTGGAGTCAAGGTAGAAGATCATGAAATAGTTGTTCCTCGTTTAGATGCCGTTTCATTGTCGGATACTTCAAACGTAAGATCGGAGATTCTCGAGTTCCTATTGGATCTCCGGTATTCCAAAAGAGAACTCTTGAAAACGAAAATAATGGATCTACCTAAAGTTTCTCAGTGGCTACCGAAGCAGGCTCTCATACGGCTATTTAATTCGCTACAAGATTGCAATGGCAACGGTCAAACACCCTTGACGGTGGATGAATATGAGCGTGAATTGAGGTCTCTCATGTCCGCTTTTGGACTGGCTGGTAACTTTCTCGATACACATGAGTATTTGATTTATCCCGCTATAACAAAGTGCAGTGATGCCTTTACAGCAAAGGCCGAAAGGGTCGCTCCTTTTTTTCTTAAAGATTTGAAAGAAAATATATATCAAAATCTTGCAGGGATAAAATGGGACGAATTTATTCAGCATCGTCCGATCTTATTGCGTACGAAAGTATTTATCGACTTCGTAAATCAGAAATTGCTGGATCTGGAAAGCCTGACTGAGACTGATGAAAATCGCTCAAAATCTGCGCAAGCCCTCGCAAAAGTGGCAATATCGGAGCCGAAGGTAAAAGAAGTTCTAACGAAAGCTTTGGCACATGATACTTCGCATGGTGTTCGAACTACAATATGTCAAACCATAGATGAGTACGACGGTGAAGATATTCAAATGGCCTTACTCAAGGCACTGAAAAGCAGTAGTAACGAACTGTCGCACTGTGCGGAAAATAAATTGGCTGGTATGCAATCTCCTTCTTCATCAGTCAGTCAAGCTCTTGCGAAAATGTTAAAAATTGAGACGAAAGAAGATGAAAATGCGATTTCTGCTGTTGTACGTGTCATTAAGCAAGTGAAGTTCACTGATCCAAAAGGTCTTGCTATCATTGTAGAGTTGCTTAAAGAGCCTTACTATAAAACTGAAAAATCAGTCGTAGAAGTCCTTGAATTTTTAAACCCAGAGGATTTCGAAACTCGGGCGCATGTATTGAAACTTTTAAGTGATCCGGAAAGGGGTACTAGGTCAAAAGCGGACGGAGTCTTAACAAAATGGAACCCTGTCGAGCCGCAAATGATCGAAGAGATTTTTAAGCTCTTGAGAAATCACGACGACCCTCTGGGTCGGGCAAGTGCAGCGCATCTACTTGGCGGTTTGAATCCTATTGGACATGCCAGTTTGGGTGAATCCGGAAAGGACGTTCAACTTAAAATTAACTTGTTACTGGCAACTCTGCTGGATCCAAATATCGAACCGAATCAAAACGTTCGTGCAGCCGCAGCTTCAGCTTTACAACAAAATCAATTCAAGTTGTCTTTATCGGCGGATATTCAACAGAAGTTAATTCTGGCGCTAAATGATCCGGACGCAAATGTAAGAAGTAATGTTGCAGAAGCTGTTTTGGCAACGAAGCCGAATGATTTAAGTCTTCTCCTTGCCCTATTGAAGCAGAGGGACAATAAGAAAATCTATAGCGGCGTTGGGCAATGTTTACTGAAAATCGTGGCACCAAATTCAGGAGACGCAAACGTGGACCCTGATATAATCCTTCCACTTACCACTGCTTTGCTAGACCCTCTGTATGATGCCGGTTTTGAACTATCATCGGCTCTTATTGCAACGAAAAGCAAAGATCCAAAGTTAATTTCTACACTCGTTCGAGGGCTTGGCGCGAGCAGTAAGAACGAATCCCAGCGTAGTATAGATAGTAATATTCTCTGGGTCGTCGGGAATTTGTTGGCGGGCATGGGCAATGCTGTAGATTTTAATGAGAAGTACCCTCAAGTGCTGCCAGCGTTGTACGAAATCATTCGAACTTCAAATGATGGCAATCTTTTCTCCTACGCTATCGACGCCGTGAGTAAAATTGGAGCAAGGGATCCTGCTGCTCTCTCTCAGTTGATAGAAACTATGTATCGTGAAGATCTGACTAACTATACTCGATCGCAAGTCGCACAAGCCCTTGGAGAAATAAATCCCACAGATCCAATAGTTTTCAAAGCCTTGGTCAAGGCGAAGAATGATTTCAAGCAAAAAAATCAGGTTTTGAAGGAAGAATCTTCGAGGGTGCTGGAAAATATGAAACCTAATATTGAGAATATAAGAGTAAAGCTCAATATGATGCACTTATTGAATGACGATGATGTTTATGTAAGGTCTTTAGCCGCCGCCGTTCTAAAAAGAAGTCAAGGCAAACTGAAGCTTCACCCAAAAGTGGAAAATTATATTTCTACCGAGTGTAAAAGTCCGATCAGCCAAATTATTTCGGAATCTGAGTTCAATCGGTTCATTGAAGAATTAAAGAAAATAGAAAAAGAAACTTCGCATTAAAGGGCAAGGGCACTCTGCAATTTGAAAATTAAGATCGTTATGGTGTGATGTGTTATTTATTGCCGGGAGGGCTGGAGCATGCCCCGCAGTACTAATGAAAATTTGAATTTCCATTTATATTTATTCCAAGTAAGCTCGTAAAATATGGCAAAAAAATTAGGTAAAAAGAAAATTCTTAAGAAGACCCCGAAAAAAAGCGCAAAGAAAAAGGCGAAAATGACTGCTGCGCCCAAAAAACCGGCGAAGAAAATGGACAACGTCGTTGTATGGTTTGAAATCCCCGTCACGAACATAGAGCGCGCGGCGCGCTTTTATTCCGCTGTTCTTGGGATCAAGATGGAAGTCATGGGTATTGGAGATAGCCAAGGCGCAATGTTCCCATATGAAATGGGCGTAGCGTCGGGGGCCTTGATTCAAAGTAACGAGAACAGGCCGAGCACGATGGGTTCGATGATCTATCTCAACGGTGGGAAAGATTTGTCGGTGCCATTGAGTCGTGTTTTGTCTGCAGGTGGCAAAGTGATTCAAGAAAAGCTCGAAATCGGCGAAAATGGCTTCATGGCAATATTCGAAGACACAGAAGGCAACCACGTAGCTCTACATAGTATGTCGTAATCTGCGTTTTGGCAGAGTAGCCTCTGAACCCGAAAAGACATCCCTCGCCTGTCTATGTCAATTGGGAATAAGCGTTGACAGAGGTACGTCCCCGAGCTAAATGCTGCGGCAGGGGAATTCTTATGATTTCAAAAATAAAATTATGTTTTGTTCTTGCGCTTACGTGTTCATCACTTTCTGCGTTTGCAGGGGACGTTGTCATTCGGAGTTGTACTCCTCCTGATGCAAATACGGAAGCTGTTCAAATTTTGTTTACAGATTTAGGGTCTTTTGAACTGAGAGTTCAGAAGAAATCGGCAGATGAACAAAGAGTCCCCTGCACCTATGAGACATTTGACAGGGATTTCGTAAAACAGAGTATCCAGACAATTCGTTGCTCCAGCTCCGAGTCCATCTATGAAGCTGAGCTTGTAGGAAATGACGGAGTCCTGAACCAACTCAAGTTGAAGGATAAATCCAATCAGGATACAGCCCGCTTTGTTAACAATTTGCGCTGTCTGTCGGGCGCGTCTTGAGAGCTGGGTCAGAATAGATGATTAAATAGATCAAATTATGCTGCGGTTGTCGAAAACTTGAGATCCCAATTTGGGATTTCAAGTTTGGAAAGTCGCATTTTCTTCGTAAAAAGGGCCAAACTTGAGATCCCAAATTGGGATTTCAAGTTTCAAAACCGCGTCTTTTTCGCACCGTTTTTTAGATTAAACTTGAGATTCCAAATTGGAATCTCAAGTTAATAAGTTTTTCTTGATTACAATTGGGCTTAGATTGAAGTAATTTGTCCTGTTGTGTTGAGTCAAAATTTATCAAGACAACAGTAGAGGGAACGGAAATGGAGCTGACGGTAATCGAAATTAAACGACGGATTTACTCAGTTCGAGGATATCAAGTGGTACTGGACAATGATCTTGCAGACCTTTTCCAAATTGAAACTCGGATATTGAATAGGTACCCTCAACGTAATCCCGACCGTTTCCCTTCCGATTTCATGTTCAAACTGACCAGCGAAGAATACAAAGTTTTGATTTCTCAAGCTTCCTTTATCGGAACGAAGCACGGTGGTCGTCGCCATGCCCCGCATGCTTACACTGAGCTTGGGATAGCTATGCTATCCCTCATTATTGGTACTGAGAGAGCCGCACTAGTGAATGTCGAAATCACACGCACTTTTGCTCTCAGTCGAGAAATGGCGCACACGGAAACGTATGCGTCCAAAAGATTAGACCGAATAGAAGATAGACTAGACCAAATGGAACAAAAGCACGACGGTCAATTCAAAATGATCCTCCAAGGAATATGCCAGCTATTGGAAGCCAAGTCCGTGAACAAACTTCCAGCATTGCCGGCGCCCGAAGGAGCAATGAGCAATACCGACGTCCCCGCCACCCATCCAGCTGCAACTCCAAACGCAAAAAAGCAACAATCCGGAAAAGAGCAAAAGGCAGAAAATTTTGGTGTTCAAGCTATCGTTCTAGGAAAAGAATCCTGTTTAAAGACCAAAGCGATCCATCAGGCCGTCGCCGATTATTTTGGATTAAAGACCGACGATTTAAAAAAAGTCTGCCGCGCTCGATCTATTGTCTTGCCTAGGCAAATTGCAATTTACCTCGTTCGAAAAAACACGGCGAGTAGTTTCAAAGAAATTGGAAGTCAGTTTGGCATCAAAGATCATACGACGGTGTTGCATGCTTACGAAAAGATATCGAAAGATTTCGAAAACGGCGGAGATTTGAAGGAAGTGGTTCTCACGATTCAGAAAACACTCGCGCATTAACTCGGATTCAATTCCGATATTCGCATTTCGCGAATTCTACGCGAATTTTTAAATGGCAGAATGAGTGAAAGAAGTGTAATAAGTAACGCACCATGAAACTATTGCGAAAAAAGCGCCTAACTGAAGCCTTTTGTGCGTCTCTTATTCTTTTGACCTTACTTTTTAGCTGCAATTTAATGGCCGATTCAAAGATAATCTATCTCGTAAATATACCAAAATCGTTGACGTTACAGAATCCAAATGTAAAAAATGTCCAAAGTTTTAATGCTGTATTAGAGGCTATTGACTTGATGAAGAATCGTACAGGTCAGTCGGTTCTTATCAAAGATTTTGGATCGGATCTGCTGGCTGAGTTGATGAAAAATGAGAAATATATCAAAAGACCTGATGTTGAATTTGTCTTCCTCATTCGCAATCCTGAGAAAGCAATCCCTTCTTATTTGGTTCGATTGAGAGATTTGTCTGTGGAAGCAAGCTCTAACTTTGATCCTTCGAAGGCGATGTCTTACGAGGCATTATTGGAATTTTATATTTTCTTAAAAGACCTCAAAAAGAGCGTGACCGTGCTCTTTCCAGACCATTTGGATGGAAAATGCTCTCAATTGGCCAAAAGGGCTTGTGAGTCTCTAGAGATTCCTCTTAGTGAAACTGTGCTTCAATTGAATTCGGGTACTCTGGACGGATGGTATTCTGAAACCACTTCTTCATCAAGCACCTTGGCAACAGTATCAGACGCATTTCTTTCTGAATGCTCTGACGCCGGGTTACCTCTTGATCAGCTCAACAAAGAAGAGAAACGTCTCTGCGACGTCATTTATAAACAGAATTTCGATTCCTACTTAAACTTACTCTATTTGAGCTCCAATTAATCTTTGCCATTTGGACTCAAAATAGGCCAGCGCTCTGCTTTGGCTTGACATTATGCGTCATTGGTATTTTAATCCACCCATGAAAAACTTTAAAAAGCAGATGAAAGCCGCACTTTTGGCAAGCCTATTTTTAACAGTTTCGGCAGCGCATGCTGCAGCTCCTGCCGAAAATGAATTAGGCTTTACCATTGAGCCATATGCTGGATGGGGTTTACTGGGTAACCTAAGTATCAGTGCCTCTGGTAGTACAAATTCCTTAGCTACATTCAATGGTTTTGCAACTGGAGCGATGGCAAAAGTGCGATTCATGCGAATGTATTTTGCCGGTGTAGACTTTACTTGGTTGCCTTCGATTACTGGCGCACCCAATTCAAGCCAAAGCCTTGCAACTGCTACAACGTTTAACAGCTATAAATTTGGCTTGCTGGCGGGTGCTACCCTACCTGTTTTCCCTATATCTTTTTGGGTGGGTTATAACTTTCTTGATGCCTTTACTTCGAATGTGACAGGCGGAAATTCCAACACAGCCAATACTTTTAACGGGGGCTCGTTGAAATTAGGCGTCGGGTACCGAGTATTTCAATATTTAGCAGTGAACGCTCAATATTCTTATTCATTCTACTCTTCGCAGACTACCGGCGGTTCCACCCAATCATTGAGTTCAGGCGCAGGTATTAATTCAAATCTGCTTTTGTTAACAGCAAGCGTGCCGGTTGATATTAATTTGTAATTTAAAGAATATTTTATAGTATGAGGTAACCCGACCCCACGTAAAGGGCTCGGGTTTATCTTTATTCGAAAATATAAATGCCCATTTTAGATAAGTCCCAATTCATTTTTGTAGTTTGCCAAGTGGGAGCTGAGCCCGCCTTGAAAAAGGAGATAGGCAGAGAGCACCCCGATCTTAAGTTCGCCTTTTCCAGGCCAGGATTTATTACTTTCAAGTCAGCAACAGAGAATCTGCCCCTAGATTTCTGTTTACGCTCGGTTTTCGCCAGATCGTACGGTCTGAGCATGGGCAAATTAGGGCCAAAAGAGGGGACTCAAAAGGAAAAAGCTGAACAAATTCTGAAATGGATTGAACAAAGACGAAGCTCTAGCTCAAATGCAATTCAACCGTGCCTTCATATCTGGGAAAGAGATCAGTATCAGCCGGGTGAAGAACCCCTTGGGTTTAAGGCGGGTGTTTGGCGGGACAGCGCTGTTCAGGCATTCCAGACCGACCTCCCAATCAATCAGCCAGCAAAAAACGGGGATCTCGTATTTGACGTCATTCTAGTGGAAGAAGACGAGTGGTGGTGTGGGGTGCATCAACACAATTCAGACCATAGTGCTTTTCCTGGCGGGAACCCAATAATTCCGCTGCATCCCGATGCGCCATCTAGAGCCTATGTAAAGTTCGAAGAAGCGCTGCTTTGGTCAGGGGCTCCGATTCGAAGCGGAGATGTAGCGGTAGAAGTGGGCAGTGCGCCTGGGGGCGCGAGCTTCTCGATGTTGCAGAGAGGTTTATCCGTCGTAGGAATAGATCCCGCTAAAATGGATCCCATTGTGGCGCGATCCAAGAGCTTTCAACACATTCAAAGACCCGTTGCGAGTGTCTTACGTGAGGAACTACCTGAAACTGTGCATTGGTTTCTAATGGACATGAATGTTGCCCCGGCAGTTTCTATTTTTGCGGTTGATCGCCTGGCAACCCGACTCAGAGAGAGTTTGTTGGGGGTTTTACTTACCGTTAAACTCAACCAATGGAAACTTGCGGATGAAATTCCATCCATCTTAGAGCATGTTCGAGTCATGGGAATGGCTCAAGTGAAAGCCACTCAGCTTCCAAGTAATCGCCAAGAAATTTTCATCTATGGAATTACTAGAAAGGGCCTGGCCCGGAAGCAGAGACGTATTCCAAGTATTTGAAACTTCTTAATAAATTCTCAATAAAATTCGACGACTAAAGTTCTAGGGTGTTTCAACCGATGTTCGTTTGTCAGGAATAATTTTGAAAACAATTTTAACTTGGGGGGTTAATGTGAAAAATTTGACGGTTTCCAAATTTAAAAAAATCTTAGTTCTTTGTTTGTTGGTATCTTGCTCTGCGCTGACTGCCGGGCACAATGCAACTGCAGCTGATGATGCAGACGCTCGATCAGCCCACAAATTCGGGTTTTATTTTTCCCTTTTGGGCGATCCATTTCCAAATTTGTGGGGCATCAATTTAGCCTACGATTTGACTAACTTCATGAGAATTAATGCTGGATATGGTTCAACTTCAGCTAGCGTTACTTCCGGACTAAGCACCGCAACGATCACTTTGATGACCTTGGGTGGCGGCGTGAAGTTTTTCGTCCCCCATTGGAATTTCTCGCCTGTGGTTGGGATGAATTACACAAACGCAACAGTCTCTGTGACTGGTAATGCAGGAACAAACAATTTATACGGATTGAGCGCCAATGCCAGCGTGGTTTATGCGAACGTGGGTATTGATTGGCAAACTCACTACGGGCTAGATTTTGGCGTAGGTTACGATATTTCCTTTTTAGCAGGTGTAGGTGGAGCGCCGTACTTCACCTTGGGCTGGTTTTTCTAAGCCTTCTCGTTATATATAGGTTCAATGGCGTATTTTCCGAAGTCGATTGAACCGAAGTGGCAAAAATTCTGGGAAGACCGAGCTCTTTTTAAAGCAGAGACCGGGAGCAAGAAGCCCAAGTATTATATCATGGACATGTTTCCCTACCCGAGCAGCTCCGGGCTGCATGTGGGGCATCCTGAGGGCTATACTGCCACCGATATTATTGCGCGCTATAAGAGGGCAAAGGGGTTCAACGTTCTTCACCCTATGGGGTGGGATGCTTTTGGGCTTCCTGCTGAGCAATACGCCCTTCAAACAGGTGTGCATCCTGCTAAAACAACCCAGGCCGCGATTGATAATTTTCGTCGGCAGTTACAACAGCTGGGTTTTAGTTACGATTGGTCTCGCGAATTTGCTACCTGCGACCCAAAATATTATAAGTGGACGCAATTTATATTCTTGAAGCTCTATGAAAAGGGCTTAGCTTATCAAAAGGAAGTCCCCGTCAATTGGTGTCCGGAGTTGAAAACGGTCCTTGCCAATGAAGAAGTGATCGATGGTCACTCTGAACGGGGG